>Ga0299906_10005324_pt1 | contig 10499 bp, 14 predicted proteins | sample RVTome_14_FD_200259 | JGI IMG/M metagenome (GOLD analysis project Ga0299906, IMG submission 200259) | Soil microbial communities from uranium-contaminated site in the Upper Colorado River Basin, Wyoming, United States - RVT145D125 (version 2) ... | reverse complement strand
ACTGCGCTGCGGAAGGCATCAGACCCAGGAGGAAAAATACAAAAAATAGGCTTCATAGTATTTTGGATTCCAGAACCTACTGGCATATCTAATGCCGTTGGAGCACCAATGATACTTGCAGGCAAGTTCCTTGAGAAAAAATACAATGGCGCGACCCTAAATGACATAAGTAAGGGCACAAAAAACAACTTGCAAACAATCTCTCATTTCAAAGATTCTGTGTTCTAGTGCGCATTTAGTTTTTAAAACCAGATAATTTCTTAATTACATGGCAACGCGCGCTCAGATCCTAATTCCGATTGGCATTGCCGCAGTAATTATAGGTGTGGTGGGAATGATGTCGATTCCAAAAGACGTAAAGCTTGAACAGGCAGAATTCCCAATGGGCATAATAAAAATAGATGATGTGACTTTGCAGGTACAAATAGCTGATACCAAACCCCTGCAAACGAGGGGGTTGATGTTCCAAGAAAAGCTGCCATATGACCAAGGCATGCTGTTTATTTTTGAGGGTGATGATGTGCGTTCTATGTGGATGCTAAACATGCAATTTTCACTGGATTTGATCTGGATTGATTCGGATGGCAAAGTAGTCCACATTGAAAAAGGCGCACAACCTTGCAAGTCCGCGTTGGAAACAATGGCATGCACGTTCACAAACGGAAACGGCAAGCCAGCAAAATACGTACTGGAGGTAACTTCTGGTTTTGTAGACATGTTTAACATAACAGAAAATTCACAACTGCAATTAATCTCAATTTAATCTTGAAAAGACTTATCTGGAGTAACTAAGTGCAACAAAAAAATGACAAACAAAAAAATCCTTTATCTTGCAATGGGCGTAGCAGTAGCCTCAATCATTTCTGTATTGGCAATAATTAACAACAATGACGGAAACATTCAAAAGTTTTCTGGATATGATGACGCAAACAAAATACTAAAACAAGAATTATTGGAATATGATATTTCAATGTCTTCACCCATAAAACTACAAAGACAAGAAGACGTGCAAAAATACTGTACGTTTTTCACAAGTGAAGAACAACAAAATCTTGTACAATATTGCACATCAACTGAACTAAAAGACAATGACGGCAAGTTTCTTGGCAATGTGCATATGGTTGGCTCTTCTGATGAACCAAAAATCATTCTCGTATTAGTCCAAGTAGATCCGGTTATGTCCCAAATTGACTCTGTGAAAAACATAGTTGATACGACCATTCAAAACCTAGTGTGTGACTGCTGGAATCAAGTGCGACCTGACGGCTTTGAAGACGTAGGACAATGGGTAGACGGCCTAAGGCAGTTCCACTTGCAGGACACAAAACCACATAGCAAATCAAAGGAAATTACACTTAGTGGCCAAGTTCTACAGTTAGAACTTACAACTAACAAAGACGGCTATTTGTGGCAGTTTTTCGTATACTAGTTTGTCTGTTTTGAACAAACAGCCCATTATTATCTAATTCTAGGCAAAACTCCTCGGGTCTTGGCAGCAATAAATCCTGCAATTAATTTTGGGCAATCTCTGTCGGAAAAAACGCTTTTGGACAAAATTAAAAGACTTGAATCTGAAAAGCAAAGACTCTGGGAAAAAAATACATTGCAACAAAAAACACTCATTACCCTTGAGCGAAAGCTTGCAAAATTTGATGAGATAAAAGAACAGCGTGATTGGCTCCTAGATGAGATGACAAAAAAAATTGGCGAATTAAACCGTTTTCAATCAGAATTTTTCAAAGCAGAAAAATTCACTGTAATTGGAGAAATGGCAGCAAGGCTTGCTCATGATATGCGTAATCCATTGGCCATAATCAAAAACACAGTGGAGCTTGTAAAACTAAAGCATTCTTCAAAAATTCCAGCAGAGTTGCTTCATCTCTTTGTCTCAATAGATAACGCATCATCAAGACTGGTATTTCAGCTCGATGAGGTTCTAAACTTTGTTAGGCGATCACCACTTGAGTATGATGAATACTCTTTACACGACATACTCGAATCCGCCATGAACAAAATAATTATTCCTGATGAGATCAGGATTCACAAACCTGCAAACAATGTCTGCCTTTTTTGTGATAGGCAAAAAATTGAAGCAGTATTTACAAATCTACTAATGAATGCAATCCAAGCAATGGAAAATTCCGGTGATGTAATAATACGATTTTCTGAAGGTGATGAAGTTGTCGTCTTTACAGTTCAGGATTCGGGGCCTGGAATTCCAGCAAATATGATTGATAAAATATTTGAACCGTTATTTACAACCAAGTCACGTGGAACTGGGCTTGGGTTGCCTGCAGTCAAAACAATAATTCAACAACATCAGGGAACAATAAATGTAACAAACGGACCAACAGTATTTTCAGTTTCTCTCCCAAAGGGACCACTCTAAAAAACGACAAGATTCAATAGCTAATTATTCGGTATAGCAAAAATGTTTGAAAATCTGTGGCTAATTCCGCTTGGGTTCATAGCTGGTGTAGTGGGCTCTATAATTGGTCTTGGAGGTGGTGTAATCGTAGTTCCTGTGTTGACATTTTTGGGAGTTCCGCCTACTGTAGCTGCCAGCAGCAGCCTCTTTGCGGCATTTAGTAATTCTGTCGCATCAACTGTTTCTTACGCAAAACAAAAACGCATTGACTACAACATTGGATTAAAGCTAGGATTGATGTCAATTCCAGGTACGATTCTTGGTGCTTTTGCTACAGCAGAGGTAACCCCATCAATATTCAAAATTTTGTTTGGAATTGTTCTGGTTGCTTCATGTTATTATCTTTTCATAAAACGAGACATGGAGTCAAAACAAAAAACCATTACAAAACGAATGTTTGTACTCTCTGCAGGAATAAGCTTCTTTGCTGGAATACTTTCTAGCTTCTTTGGAATAGGTGGTGGAATTGTTTTTGTGCCATTGATGATAATAGGACTTGGATTATTGGTAAAGACAGCAACCGCTACATCTCAGCTAATCCTGATGTTTTCATCCGCATCTGGAATGATAGCTCATTTCTTGCTTGGTCATTCTGATTTTGATTATGCGTTTTTGCTCGCTGTTGGGGCATTTGTAGGCGGCTTGGTAGGGGCAAGACTGTCTGTTGAGCTCAAAGAAAACAGCATCCGGATTCTTATTTGTGCAGTAATAGTGGCAGCTGCAATCAAATTATTCATAGATGGATTTAGCCTTTAACTTACTACAGATGATTAAATATAATATCTGGCACGGTGTGCAAAAAACATGGTAAAATTTGATGGAATAAGAATGCAGGAACTAATTGAAGTACAGGATCCTGACAAAGACGGTGGAATAACACTGGTGTTTCAGGACAATAGGTATTTGCGAATCAGAGTAAATGATGGCAAACTTGAAACGGTATCTGAGCCAGAATAACTCGTTTTTACGCCTAGATGCCCTGAAAAATCACTTTGGAGGCTCTCTTTTTATACGGTAAAGATTTTTCTTTGCTACTACCACAAGATCCCCGTTTTCTTTTTTGCCCTCAAAATCAACAGCAATCATTCCAAATTCGTTATCAAGATCTTTTTTATCCGATATTGCGAATTTTATCTTGAGTATTTCATCGGTGTGTAGCGGCTTGAGAAAACGCGCGTTTCTGTTCTCCCAGTTTGGGTCTCCATTCATCCCATACAACAAAATCATGTTGCCGTAAATCTGGCTGAGTCTTGTGAATTCGCCCTCCATTCTTGCAATAACGGCACGGCCAGACACTATGGTACTGTACTCATCATCATCAAAAATCGCGTTCTTGATTCTTGAAAATGCAAGATATGTCTCAAGCTCTTTTTTTGAGAAAGTGCACGTGGAAAAAAACTCGTCACCTACTTTGAGGTCTGCAAATTTTTTCATTTATGTTCTTGTCTCATCAACATAAAATGTAACTTCGGAAGATTCTCTTGCAGAATCAGTCACAAAGTAATTCAAAGCTCCTGCGATCTTGGCATTGTCTGGCTCTTTGCCGTCTATGCTTCCGGGCAGGACAAGAAATGATCTAATCTTTGATTTGAGCACGTCACTTAGCTCCTGATTTACAGTGGTCGTAAATGGCCTGAGTGCGCCCCTGAAGACTTCGACTCGTGCCCTGTCGACTCCTGTTGTTTTTGCGCCAAGAGGCATGTCTGGACCAACTACCATTACTGTCCCTGTGGCATTTTTGTAAAGGCGCGGATCTTTTTTACCTCCTGCAACAAAGAAATCAAGAGCTGACTGGATTACAGTAGCTGGCGTGTTGATGAATTTGTCAACAAGGCCATCCCAATTCTTTCTTGTCAGTTCGATGATTTTCAGATTCGCTGGTACCTTGCCTGTCAAATAAACAAGAATGGTGAATTTGCCTAGGTTTTTTGTCGCTTCCAGCCATCTTTTCACCTCGTCAGGACTTTCCAAATTCACCGTATGGGCGTGGAACTTTGAGATCAATCTGTCTTTGAATTCCTTTGGTGTTTTCTCTGAGATGAGGCAAACTGCTTTGCCGCCATTTTTTTCTACGTGCTGGGCAAGAAATTCAGCCCTGCCGATGTCTGCCTCATCTGTGGCGTCTATTGCCAGAACAACAACCTGTGATGAAAAATTAGGCTGTTGAACGGTTGGCGTGGATGTGGTTATGTGGGGTTTTACTGGATAGAAAACCCTGTCACCTGGAATCACCTTGCCATTTAGTGTTTTTGCAATATTGTCATCCGCAAGCATCATGACAGTTTGAGCAACCTGTTGCTGGGAGAGAAACTGTCTGTCCGCAATCATAAATGAGGTGTTTTTTTGAACTTTTTCTGCAATCTCTTGTATCTTTGATAACAGCCTACTTAATGTCTGAGCAGTTTTTTCTACATCGGCATTTTTCATTTTTGCAATGATGTTTGCGGCCTTGGCAATTCCATCTTTTACAGTCTGCTCGCTTTCGCCAAGTAATCCAATAATTTCCTTGTTTGCAGCTTCAACTTCTGACGGTGCTAGGTCTTCAAAGCCGCTTACGCGCAAAAATTCCGCAGCTGCTTTTGGGTAAACAGTTTTATATATTCTGTCAGAGTGAACCGGGCCCGGGTTTGTAGCAATGGATATGATTCCTCTTTCGGTTAGCTCCCAAGACATTGCCTCTGCGAGTCTATTTTTTGCACCTTGTGCTGCAGTGTAGGGACTTCGGAATCTGTACGGCCTTTGCTCGTATGGTCGCTCTTCAGTAAAGAATGTGGAAATTGTTATGATTTTTGCACCGGCCTTCATCACTTTCAGTGCCTGTGCAGATGTCCAAAAAGTGCCAGTAAGGTGAATTGCAACTGTGTCCTTAAAGTCGCTTATTGGCGCATTTGGAAAACAGGTGACGGGACCTGAAACTCCAGCATTGTTTACTACAATGTCGACATTGACGTTTGATTGCTTTAGGGAATCGAACATTTGTGATACGCCTTCTTCGTCACTGACGTCGACTCCGGAAAACAGCCAGACTTTGGCGTTACTTTTGGCATTATTGATAATATCGTCTAAAAGCTTCTTTGTTTCTTCAAGTGGCTCTTTTCGTCTTCCCAAAATGATTACGCTTGCGCCGTTTTCTGCGAACAGTTTGGCAACTGTTTGACCAATTCCGGTGCCGCTTCCTGTAACTAAGACGATCTTGTTCTGAAACTTTAACATGGAATTGGCATTAGTTTTGGAATATTTAATTGGATCAATCGCATATCAAAACTTTATTTGTGGGTGTAAAACCAACAAAAAATATGCATGACACAGAGTCTGACACTTTTGTTTATGAAACATGGCCTGAAAAAGTATCCCACATGCTAAAAGAAATCGGCTTAGATGCCACACCAAAGGAGCTTGGAACCGATCCAGTTGAAAATGCCAAGGACTACTATGGGAGAAATTTCTCTCAAGCCACAAGGATGATCACAAACAGGGGCTGTGTTGAGCTAAAAAATTCAAACATTGACGTAATTCAGATAATTCAAAAGGGGTAAAAAAAATGCAAGATCCAACAATCTCTCACTGGGGGGCGCAAGACAAATTTCAGGCACATTTTATTGTGAGGATGGATGCCGCTCGTCCGGAAAAATACGTTGCAAAGACCATCCTAAAAACTGAAGGCCATTTTGGCGCAAAAAAAGTAAAGTCCGTTAGTTGGAATGGCGGTCTTCTTGCCGAGGAGCTGAACAAGGACACTGAGCTAAATGAACTCATAGCAAAACAACCCCTCAAAGACGCAACAATTTTTGTTGATCCTGCAGTCAAGGAAATCAGAATCTACAACAAATGGAAAAACGCTTACGACTTTAAAATAACAAAAGACTTGTATGTAATTTATGACAAGATTGCAGAACACGTAAAGAAAATCTAGGCTTTCCACCAATCAAGTGCCAAATAGTTTACCTTCGGTCCATGCGGTATTGCAAGGATAAAGTTTTTTTTAACACTTGTTGCCAGCCTTCCTGCAAGTACAACGCCAGTTGATGAGAGAGTGTCGTTTTTGTTGTATACTTGAACCAAATATGGTGCATGATCTACTCCCGGTCCCCTCTGATAAACTGCAAAATCACATCCAAATTTTATGCCGGGGTTTACGATGTATTTTTTCTCTCTAAAGTCTTTGTAAACTAGGTATTTTTTATCAAAGTTATGATATTCGTTTCTGCAGATTTGGAGTAATTGCTGTCTCGTTATTTTCTTTTTTGATTTGAAAATTGTGATTTCTCCTTTTTCTTGCAGATAATGCCCCTCAATTAAATCCAGAATCAACGGAACATTGATCTCCTCTGGTTTGGGTTTTGGGATTCCAATTGGCTTGCCATAGTAGGAATCAGTAAAAAGACTCCTTGCATCCTTTGTGCTCCAAACTATGATTCTGTTTTCTACAAGCTCGCCTTGCATGATATTGTCATTAAACTATCACTAAAAATTATTTGCTTTGTGTTAAAAATATGAAAGATTGGGTTAAAGGCTTAGTGCAAGGAGTATGAATGAGTCAGAAACTTGCTGGCACTTGTCTGCCATCTCTTCAATTCCCTGTATGACGTCTTTGACTAGCATCAGTTCTTTTGTATTGCTAATTTCGTCTAATGCCTTGACTACTGTCGTGCGATATTTTATATCGATTTCACGTTCGATTTTTTGGGTTTCTTGGGCAAGCTCGATTGCGTTTGCAGTGTTTGTGTTGAGGCCACGGACTATTTCGTTAAGCTTGTAGACTTGGTCTACTACCAAATCTATTAATGCAGAAATATCGACATCCATCTTTGCATTCTTTAGAGTAGTTGGTTTGATTTGTGAAAGCTTAAAGGCAATTCCCGTGATATATCCTGCAATCTCATCCATTGTGTACGCAGTGTTTAACAGATTCTCTCTGTTCATGATCAGACCGCCTACATCGGCAACCTCACGAGTGATTTTTCTTCTAAGGTTTTCAACTTCTTCTTCGATGCTTGAGATTTGCTCATTTACTGCCTTGATTCCAACCTTGTCTTTTTTCATAACCAAAGCAGGTAATGTTGCAAGCTCTCTTGCCGCATTGAGGATTCTGTTTATTTCGTCTTGTAAAACTGCAATTGCTTTTCGTTTTGCTTGAACCTCTAGCTCTCCGCTATACATCCTTTTGTATAATTTTGCATGGTATTAATTAATCTTGCAGGCTTAGCTTTCGGAAACACCCTGTGTTACTTTTTTCTGGTCCCTATAGAGTGTGATTACTTCTTGGTCAGTTGATGCATCCTCAGGCGCCTTTTCAGTTCTTATCTTACCTGTGAATTTTGGAAACCTCAGAGCAAGACCGCTTCCCTTTCGGATCACGTCCTTTGCAGTTCTGTGAATTGGGCTTAGTGTTATTTCGGAAGCAACTATCTCAATTACCAATTCCGGCTCAAACCACACATCAGCTTCCATTCCACTGTCAATTCTAGGATTTTTCTTCAGAGTAACTTTGTCAGAGAGAATCTGATAAAACTGATCAAGGTTCTCATCTGTAAAACCGGTCCCAACTTTGCAGATGCTATCAAAGGTGTCATCTTCTTGATTGTATGTGGCAAGCAAGAGCGTACCGTATTTGCCGGTGCGCCTTCCCCTGCCAAAAAATGCCCCAATTACAACTAGGTCAAGGCTGTCTCCAAGCTCGTTTCTATATTCTCGCTTTAGCTTCAGCCAATTACTTCCGCGTGCCCCAGCCCTGTAAGGTGCATCGAGAACTTTGAGCATTAGCCCTTCGCATCCCGCATTTATTGCATTTTCAAGAAAATCCTCGATCTCATTTTCAGACCTCACGATGGTTCTTGGTACCAGTCTGACAAAATCGTTTTCTGTCGTGATCTCTTCAAGCCTTTTCCTTCTTTCCTCATATGTGGAATTTAGCAGATCTCGTCCATTTAGATACATTAAATCAAACAAGTTGACAGTAATTGGATACTGTTCTACGGTTTTTGCAATGTCGTATTTTCTTCTTCTATGCATTAATTCCTGAAATGGCAAAAATTCCCCAGTGTTGTCATTGATGGCTACGGCCTCGGCTTCCAAAATTGCTTCCGTGGTTTTTAATGCCTTTGGAATATTTTCGACAATATCGGGATAATGGGTTGTAATGTTTTCAAGCCTTCTTGAAAACAAAACCACTTTTTCGTTATTGATGTGAATTTGAACCCTCTCGCCGTCCAGCTTGTACTCAGCTACAAACTCCTTGCCAAGCTTTTCAACTGCCTCCCGTTCGCTTTTTACGCGTTCTGCAAGCATAGGCCGAATGGGGCTAAACAGCGTCACTTCAAAATTTTCTAATCCAGCAAGATTGTTGTTTGCAATTGCCTCTGCAACTCTGCCAAGATCAGATGACACATTGTACGCAGCTTCAAGTTTTTCTCTGTTTTCTTTTGCGCCAGTGTATGCAATTGCCAAAGCATCCATTACTGTATTGTCCGCAATTCCAAGACGCAAAGTCCCCATTGATATTTTGAGGATGAATTTAGCTTCTTGCGGCGTTGCATCGTTTAGTAGACTGGAAATGTATTTCATCTTCATGTCTTGAGAGCGGGCCCCTTCAAGCTTGGCAATCTTGTACAATGTTTCGTATACTCGTTCTGCAGTGATGTCCTGAGTCAAAAATGTAGTCTGTGTTTTCCGTTCTATCATTTTTGCTGCGGTGTGGCCCAAATCCCCGTCCTCTGCATAAATCTCGGCTATTTTCTTAATTGGAATGCCAGCAGATTTTGATATTGCCCTGATGGCAAGCTTTTCTGCAACTCCTAGTTCTACTCCCTCAAAGTCTGGTCTTATCTTCCCCTGAATGAGGTAGACTACCTTTGCAATGATTTCTGGTGGTGTCTGCTTGAACAAGTCAACAAGATGCTGTGTAAGTTCCAGTCGTTTTGTCGTCGCCTCCATTTTTTCAAACGTCTCTGAGATTAAGGAAAACTTCACACCGGAGCTTTTTACTTGGTCTAAAATAAAAGTGAGTCGAATGTAATACTACTGTGTCTTGAGATGAGCTTTGATTTTTAGGGTGATCTCAGAATTCCTACTTGCCAGTTTTGAATAAAAATCGACTAGCTCATCGTCATTGAGGAATCTCTTGTTTTCTGCAAGGAACTTGTCAAAAAACATTCCAGAAATGTATCCAACATAAAGTCCATACGCAAAATCGGCAAGCGATGTGGGTACGATGTGGTTGCTTTTTGTGGAGGAAAGAACCATGCTTGGGTACTCTAAGGCATAGTTGATTATTTCTGTTAGGCTTTTTTCCTGAATGACATCGAGTGGCAACTTGCTTGGGGTGACTTTGTTTAATATTTAGGACTTTTGATGTGTTTTAGATGTATCTGAAAATTGTTTTCTTGGCAGAATCTGAATTGTCAGCAACCATCGCAAAGTTGTGCGTTGGATAGTCGTTTTTGTACTGCTTCATAAAACTCCACGCCACATCGTGGTTTCTAAAATCGGTACGCAAACCTTCAATGTTTGTTTGTTGCCCAAATACGTCAAAGACTACTACTGAATATTTTTTTGGTTTGTGATGCGGTCTTGCTCTAAGAAACCATGTAAATGCAAACGCACAGACTACGGCAAGTATCAAAACTCCGCCAACCTCTCGGAAAAAACCAACCACTGCATTTGGTATTGTCTGCCCAAATATTGTTAAAAAGATGTGAGAAACTGAGACTATGCCAATCCCAAAGATAACAGATCGTAGATATTCAATGAGATTGAACCTCATATATTAGATCCTCATTTCTTACACTTAACTCTATTGCTGTTTATGTTGGACTAATTTAGTCAGGATCTTCGTACTTTTTGCTGCCATGGATATTTTTCTTCTCAAGTGGTTTCATCTTTTTGTTCAAACCATCAATTACTGCTTTGTATCCCTCTGCATATTCTAGCTCTGCAGGCACAAGGGTTGCAGGATGTATGAATCCCTGACTTCGCATCGCTAGGGCTTTTTGAGTTGCAATCTGTCTTACATAGTCCCAGTCTGGCGTTGAGAATCCATCAAATGGCCCTGTAAATTTACCATCATGCATGG
>Ga0299906_10005323_pt1 | contig 10499 bp, 6 predicted proteins | sample RVTome_14_FD_200259 | JGI IMG/M metagenome (GOLD analysis project Ga0299906, IMG submission 200259) | Soil microbial communities from uranium-contaminated site in the Upper Colorado River Basin, Wyoming, United States - RVT145D125 (version 2) ... | reverse complement strand
AACCAATGGATGTACCGATCCCCCTCCCTGGCTAAAAACGCAATCTTCCGATGTCCCAATTCAGCCAGATAATCGAGCGCGATCCGGGTCTGTTCATAATGGTTTTGGCTCACGGTGTTGATTGGCAGCTCAGGCCAATCCCGACCCAACGCCACGACAGGAATGTTATCGTTGATCGCCTTTTGGAGCACCCAACTGTGGCGGGAGGGGATGCCGATCAGGATCAAGCCATCACCGGGCAGTTTTTTGCCTTTCAACATCTGGTAGGCGATTTCATGCTCATTCCCTTCGCGATAATTGGCAATCAGCGACCAGTTGACGTGGCTGCTGTGCAACACATCCTCGATCCCCTGCAAGAAATAGAGGTGTAATCCGGCTACGCCCGGCCCAACCTGAAATTGAAATTGAACGGCGTCGAAATGAATAATGGTGATGGTTTTGGCCTCTGAGGGCAGAGCGGCCGCGTACCGCTCGGGCAGGCGGTAATCCAGGGCCTGGGCCGCATCGCGCACCGCATCGCGCACTTCCGAGGAAATATTTGGTTTACCGTTGAGAACCAGAGAAACAGTGCTCTTGGAAACGCCGGCTCGCCTGGCGACGTCCGACATGGTGGAACGCATCATGCATTTTCCCTCCTCTTGAAGCGTGGACAGTATCTCCTCAAACAACGTCTTGCATTTTGGGCAAGAAAATGTTCAACCATGAAGGGCATGAAGAACATGAAGAATGAAGAAAAAACTTCATGCCCTTCATGTTCTTCATGGTTAATTTTAGTCGGCTCTGACTTGTAAGCGAAGCGGCCTTGTAAGCGAAGCGGCCTTGTAAGCGAAGCGGCCTTGTCCAGGTTATGGATTAAACAATTCGGCCAGGTATTTATTAAATCGTTTACTAAATCGTCCAATAGTTTAGCACAGATTTGTGGGGTGTCAACTTTTAGGGAGGAGACGCAGCAATTCTCAGTATGACCAGACCTGACAGGTTTTCAAGCAGAATTTTCGATAAATGGCGCCATAGAAGGAATATTTGCCGTTAATATGGCGACACTAATGAAAACCGGTCAGGTTTGGGCCTCGGAGGCCGCCCGGGCCGGTTGAAGCGATCCGGCCTCAGCGTCACGATTGTGGACGGCGCGCAGAACGGGTTGGGCGTGGTGGCGCAGCCACAGGGTTTGGGCCAGGACCCCGCCGACCAGGGCCAGGATGCCGATGTCGAGGCCGGGGATACGGCCCCACCAGACCCCGGCTCCCAGAATGGCCGCAGCGCTGGCCAGAAAGACCAGCACCGACTCGGTGATGCCTCGGGTACGGCGGCTGTAAACGATAAGGCCCTGATACCAGCTTTGCCAGATGCGCAGACCCGGCAGCAGCAGGCCGAACCACAACCCATGCTGAGCCAGTGCGGCCAGGGCCGGCGACAGGGCCGCGACCCGACTGAACCAAAGCCGGGCCAGAGGCGTGACCATCATCACCAGCAGCAGCCCCGTGACGATCACCGCCAGGGTCATGGTGAAGCGGCCTAGTCTGCGTCCGGCCCGGGGCTGATCGAGTAAGGCGATCACGGCCTCGTTATAGGAGATGCCTGCGCTCTGCCACATCAACAGCAGGCCAAAGAGCACCGGCCAGACCGCCAGCGACTCCAGCGCGCCGGGCATCCGGCTGAGGGCGGCGCTGACCAGCGGCTGAACCAGCAGGGTCAGCAGCATGGTAATGGCCAGCGGGAGATAAAAGTTCAAGAACGCCCCCAGGGTGAGGGCCGGCTCGACCGGCGAGGCTTGCTTGAGCTGCTGCCGGCAGATCGGCCGGACGATGAAACCGGCGTAACCTGCTTCGCTCAAGACGCCGGCGATAATGGCCGTGGTGGCGACGACCACGCCGGGGATCGAGCCCAGCAGGTAACCGCCGGCCAGCACCAGGCTGTCGATGCCGAGCCGCAGCGCCGAGCCCCAGACCACGGCTTGAGAGTGGTCGAAGCGAATCAGCACACCCTGCTGAAAGCGGCGGTAGGCCGTGCCAAAAGTCCAGGGCGTCATGATTTGGAGGCCGAGCCGGGCCGGATCGAGGATTTCGGGCGGCGCGCCGATGAGCCGGCCGATAACCACATCGTAGAGCGGGGTGAAGGCAATCAGGAGGTGAACCGCCGTCAGCAAGACCGTGATACCGGCCATAAAGCACCCCAGCTTGACGTAGGCAGCCCAATCTTTACACAACGCGGTCGAGGCGGCCAACAGCATGGTGCTGGGCGACTGCACGATGGTCGAGACGGCAAAGATCACGCCCCAGGCCGCCAGATTGATCTCTGGCATGACCAGGCGGGCGATGACGGCGCTCATCAGTGGTAGTTCGGTCGTCATCAGCAGCCAACTGGCGGCCAGGGGCCACCAGGTGCGCAAAATACGCCGCGTCGAGAAGGGTTTTGGAGGGGATGAGATCACGGTTGAGGCCAATTCATGCTGCCGGGTTGGACTCGTTCGAGGCTAATCGCTCCAGGACCTCGATGCCAAAGATGAGGGTGCGGGGCAAATGGAACGGATCTTTGACCGGCAGGTTGGCGACCGTCTCGGTGAAAGGCCGGCCCTGGCGGTTGAGCTGGTGGGTCCACTCGCCGTGGGGCGTGACGGGATAGTGGTCGAAGGCGTAGTTGTGGACGCGCTCGTACCAGTCCAGGCACCAGGCTTCGCCGCAAACCTCATAGGCCAGCAGCAGGGCATACATGGTTTCGGTGTGGGGCCACCAGAGTTTGGCCTCGGCAAAGTTCCACCAGGGTTCGCCGCCGGCGGCATCACAGGCCAGCCGCAGCCCGCCAAACTCGTCATCCCAGCCCAATTCAAGGTGCCAGCGAATGGTCTCGACCGCCTGCCGGATACGGACCGGGGCCTCATCCGCCAGGTGGCGGTAGAGGTGGATCATAAACCACATCGATTCGATGGCGTGGCCGGGAACCACGGCCCGACCCTGGGGCGTATCGAGCAGCGAATTATCCAGGTGGACGAATTCGTAGAGCAGTTTGTGATCGGGCCGGCGGTAGACGTCCATGACTTCGGCGGCGTGTTGGAGGCTGGCGGCGAGAATGGCATCGTCAGCCAGGAGCTGGCCGAGTTCATTGAAAACGTGTGAGAAGATCATGGAAATGCCGTGGGCTTTGACGCCCGGCGGCAGCGGATAGGGCTCGGTCCGATAGGAACCGGGCCGGGCCAGACGGCGCTGTACATTATCATAAGTGGCCAGGGCCAGGTCGATGACGTCCGGATCGCCGGTGGCCCGGGCCAATTCGGTCAGGCCGTAGATGGCAAACCCGTCGGCGTAGATGCTGGTCGCACCCTGGAGGATGTCACCCGCTTTGTCGACGCAAAAAACCCATTGGCCCTGCTCGTCGCGGCCATAGCGGCTGGCAAAGGTGTAAATGTGCTGCGCCACTTCGAGCCAGTCTGGCCTGGCCTCAACGCGATTGTATAAGGCCGCAAAGGTCCAGATCGCTCGTAGTTGGGACCACATATATTTGTCATGGCTGAGCACCTGCCCGTCGTCTGAAATGCAGGTCAGGATGCCGCCATTCTGCCAATCGATAGCATGGTCGAGCCAAAAAGGTACGACCCGCTCCAACAGCTCGGCGCGGTAGATGGCCAGAAGATCGACGAAACGAGGCGTGATATGCATAGGTATCCCGGTGATGCTTGAATCAACCGGCGTACTATACAATAAAGGTACCAGGGGAGCAAAGGAGCAGGGGAGCAGGTGGAGATGTGAGATTGGAGATAGACTGGCATCTCCCTTGTAAAGTTCGCCTGCAATTCTGGGTGCATTTAAAACAATTAGGGCAGGTTTATTTTTCGGTGACTCATGGTATACTTGTGGCAGATACGTCCGCCAATTGGGTCGTTGAATGATGAAAGTCAAGAAAATAATCCGGTAAAAGGTATTGTCAAATGAAGTCTAAGTTCAGGGCTAATTGGGCCAAAAGACAGGGAAGTTCTTTAATCCTTAGCCGTTAACTCAAAACTGGAAATCGATTATGGAAAAGGAAGTCTCTGTCAAACGCCCTTTTGGGGTAACGGTTATCGTGGTTTTACAGCTTGTCCCGATTTTAATGCTGGCAATGAATCCCGTGATGGCTTTGTTTGCCAGCATGATCAATACGCCGAGCACCCAGTTGTTCAGGCTGGCCCAACAATGGATTGCCAGGCCTTATCTGATTCTGGCCGTTCAAGGAGGGCTTATCCTCCTGCAGCTAGCGATTGGGGTCGGTTTGTGGCGTCTCCGGCGCTGGGCCTGGTTTTTGCTCATGATCCAGGTTGGGGTTGGCATGGCTACGGACTTGTGGCTGTACTTCAATGGTAATCGGCTCTATCTTGGCATGCTGATCAACGTCGTGACGGTCCTTTATCTCAATTTGCACGAGGTCCAACAAGCCTTTGGCCACCGGCCAGAATCGCCTGATAATGTATGGACGACCTGACCCTCCTTCGAAAATTTGAGCCCGTTATCCGCTTTACCGAAGGCGAATTCTTTTTCCCGTGTGCGGTGGATGAATACTTGCGGGGCTGTAGTCTCTGGATGCGGGATTCCAAAGGCATCGAGCGGCAGATTTTGACGGCGGATGAATTGTCGGCTGAGGCGCTGGCCCACTTCAAAGAAGTGCCTGCCGGTCACACCCTCTACCTGCGCTTTGTGGAGAATCCGCTCGATCCGCTTGAATATCAGCGTTGGCTGCTGCGGCCCGATATGCCGACCTTCCGGGCACCGGGACGCTTGACCCGGGTCGGGTTGCTGTCGCGTATCCTCGACTCGTTTTTTTCCCTATCGCTGTTGATCCGGGGAACCGTGCCGGGCGGCACGGCCGCAGCAGCCCAGATCAAATATGAACAGATTCGGCAGCGTGATCTGCGCAATGTCTATTACGGGCGTGTCATTCGCGAGGGGGGATACATTGTTCTGCATTATCTGTTCTTTTATGTCATGAATAATTGGCGCTCCGGTTTCTACGGCATCAACGACCATGAAGCGGATTGGGAACAGATCTTTGTCTATCTCTCGGAGGGGCCCGGCGGCGAGCCTGTTCCGCGTTGGGTGGCTTTTGCCTCGCATGATTTCTGGGGGGATGATCTGCGGCGACGTTGGGACGACCCCGAGCTTCACAAGGTGGACCAAAACCATCCCGTAGTCTATGCCGGCGCGGGCTCGCATGCCAGTTATTTCTTGCCGGGCGAATATCTTATGAGCATCGAACCGGCCTTTTTGCGCCCCCTAAGAAATGGCCTGGTTTTTCTGCGCAAGATCTGGGCTGAACAGTTGAAACAAGGCAGTGTTGATCGAGTCGACGACGAGGTCACGGCCCTGTTGAGTGTGCCCTTTATCGACTATGCCCGAGGCGATGGGCTCAGTCTTGGCCCGGAACAGACCGGGGGCTGGACGCCTATCCTCTTAACCGAAAGTATGGACTGGGTTGAACATTATCGAGGGTTGTGGGGCCTTGATACCAAGGATTCATTTGGCGGGGAACGGGCTCCGGCCGGGCCTAAGTTCAAGCGGGATGGCTCCGTCAGAACCGCCTGGTACGATCCCCTGGGCTGGGCCGGGCTCGATAAAGTTGCCCCGCCCGGCCAGGCGCACGGCCATTTGAAACAACACATCGAGGCTTTGACGTGTGAGCGGACGACCTTAGAAGAAGCCATCGATCAAAAGAGAGAAGCGGTGCGCCGCCTGGCGCTGGAAGTAGAAGCCTTGCGGGCCACAGACTATCTCGATCACCTTTACCAGACCCAACAGGAACAACTTCGCGCGACTCAAAACGAGCTGCAACAATGCTATACCCGGTATGCGCAGGTGACGGAAACCCGCCTGGCCAGCCAGTCGTTCCTGGCAAAACTCGAACGGGGCAGCGCCCGTGATGATCCCCAAGCCCACCTGCGGCACAAACGTCAGCCTGAGCCGCCGGTTGGCAGCCAGGCTCGCATTGCCGAGTTGTGGGCCGCCTTGAGCAGTGGGCTGCTGCTGCTGGCTTTTACAATGCTACTCGTTTTTGCTCCGACCAGTTGGTTTGTTTGGACTGTCCTGGTTGGGCTTCTCTTTGCGGCCATCGACGCGACGATACGCGGCCGGCTGGCTAATTTTTTGCTCAACCTGACCATCATCTTAGCCGTGATTACGGGTTTGATCTTGATCAAAGATTTTTGGTGGCTGGTCTTGATTGGCGGCCTATTTGCTCTGGTGATCTTGATGATTGTGGAGAATATGCGCGAGTTGTGGTTGGGGGCCAAAGGTGGCTGACAGATTCATCGAATTCCGGCCGGATGCTCTGACCATACCTGACCGCCCTGTTCAACCAGACCTATACCAATAATGTCATCAACACCAAAGGGGGCGACTATCCAGAAACGCGAGATAATTTTAACAATCTCGTGGGTCCTATGTTATAATCGGGCTATTCATATTTCCTACGGCCTGACCTCGCAAGATATTCTTTCTAATGTGACGTTGTCAATCCATGGACACAATGCCCCAACCAGTCGCCCCAACACAAAGCCGATACCAACTAAATAAGCGCACGCTTCACCGCCTCGCCCTGGCCGTTATCGCCCTCGGTTTCGCCCTGCGCCTCTACACGCTGGCCAGCGAAAGTTTGTGGTACGACGAGCTGCTGCAAGCGGATATTGCCCAGGGCCCCCTCCTGATGATCTTTCCTCGTTTGCGAGGCCACGCAGCCGTGCCGCTAGATTATTTGATCTCCCATGTCTGGATTTTCCTGGGGCGCGGCGATGGTTGGATGCGCATCCCGGCGGTCCTGGTCGGCACGCTGACCCTGCCACTGGTCTACCCGCTCGGGCGACGGCTGCTGGGACGGACTGAAGGACTGCTGCTCATGCTGCTGCTGGCGGTGGCCCCCTTTCACGTGCGCTACAGCCAGGAGGCGCGGCCTTATGCGCTGCTGGTTCTGGGCGCGGTCCTGGCAGGTTATGGCCTGTGGCGGCTGCGAGCGACCGGGCGCTGGCGCTACGTCATTCCCTTGCAAATCGGGGTGTTGGTCTTTGCGCTGGCCCATTTCTTTGGCCTGGCCATGTTGGGGCCGCTGGTCTTATTTGCCATCATCGACCTCCTCTTCAACCGGCAGCGCGGGCCGGCCATGCAGTCCCTGGTGGCGCTGGGAGCCGCGACACTGCTGCCCGTGGCCATCTACCTGGCCCTGGGCTGGGGCCAGACCCTGTTCTTCTCCACCCGGGATTACGGCGAGGCCCTGGCCGAACCGGAGAAGTTGACGGCCGAGGCAAAGCCCGATCATGGGCTCGGCCCGCAGGTCGACGCAGCCTTTATCAAATACGAAATTCTGGCTCCCCTGGTCGGCGGGGGAGGCGATATCTCGCTCTGGTATCTGAATATCCTGGCCGGCCTCGGCCTGGTGTATTTATGGACCCGGCGGCAATACAAGGTCAGCCTGCTGCTGCTGTTGTGGCTCGGGCTGCCTATCGTGATCGTCATCACTTTTTTGATGTTCCGGGGGGCGTTTTTCGCCTCGCGCTATATCATCATGGTCGTGCCGGCCTATTTGATGCTGGTGGCCGTGGGTCTGCTGGCGCTGCCGCGCTGGCTGCGCTGCGCCGAGCCGCGCTGGCTGTCGCTGTTGGCGTTGCTCGTGCTGGGTGGATTTGTCCTGGCCGATGTCAGCGCCGATTTGAGGCGGCAGTATCAGCAAAAGAATAAAGAGGACTGGCATCTGGTGGGTGATTTCATCGCCCGGAATGCCGGCCCCAATGACGCCGTGATCGCCATGCGGGCCGAGCCGGCCATCAACTGGTATTATCCCCCGGCCTGGACTGCCCCCAACTATTATTGGGACCTGGACATCATCAAAGCGACGGCGGCCAGGGCCGAACGCAGTTGGATCATCTTGAGCATTTTCTCTTCAACCGTTGACGACGAGGTCCAGGCCTGGCTCGGGGTGGGGGATAACAGCGCCATCCGGTTCGATCTGGACCCCCTCATCAGCGTCTACTATTATGGCCCCGGGGCCAGCCGCGAGCAGTTACTGGAAGAGGTGCGAGGCTTTGTGCTGCCGGTCGATCCCGCCATCTATGCCAGCCTGGGCTGGGAAAATCGCCAGCAGCCGGCCATCGCGCGCCGTTATTATCAACTGGCCATCGAGCATGCCCCAACCGATCAGACCCGGGCCGAATATCAGGCTACCCTGGAAACCCTGACCCGATAACGAAGGACGCACCGTGACGCCAAAGGATTACCGTCTCGAAACGATCGTTCGCCTCACTGCCCTGGCGTTGGCGGCTGTGGGCTTTGCCCTGCGGTTGTACGCCCTGGGCAGCGAGAGCCTGTGGTTTGACGAGCTGCTCCAGTTAGATATCGCCCAGGGATCGCTCGCGACGTTTCTGCCCGAACTACGCCACTACGCTGCGGCGCCGCTGGACTATATTATCTCCCATTTTTGGATTGGCCTGGGCCGGGGCGATGTTTGGGTACGGCTGCCGGCGGTCATTCTGGGCACGCTCACGCTGCCGTTGGCCTATCAGTTGGGGCGGCAGCTTCTGGGCCCATCTATGGGCCTGCTGCTGATGGCCTTGTTGGCCTTCTCGCCGTTTCACCTGCGCTACAGCCAGGAGACTCGACCCTACGCCTTAGTCGTTCTGGGCGTGACCCTGACGGCCTACGCCTTGTGGCAACTGCGCCGAACCGGCCGGTGGCAATACATCATACCCTTACAGATTGGGGTTTTGATTTTTTCGCTGGCCCATCTGTTCGCCACGGTTATTTTTGCGCCGCTGCTGGTCTTCATCACGGCCGACTGGCTCGTCCCCCGGCCTCGCAACCATGGGGCGATGACCCTGCTCGCGCTGCTGGGTACCGGCACGGTCGCCCTGATCATATTACTGGCGATGGGCTGGGCCAGCGCCTTTTACTACTCGACCCGGGAGTTTGGCAAGGCCGTGGTCGAACCTGAAAAATTTACGGTTGAGGCCGCCGAAAAACCAAACCAGGGCGCCGGGCCGCGAGTTGGCTGGACCTTGATCCAAGAAGACATCCTGGGGCCGCTGGGAGCCGGCGACTCGGCCACGTCGCTGTGGCTGTTCAACGGCATCGCCGGGTTGGGTTTGTTCTACCTCTTGGTTGAAGGACGCTACCGGCTGAGCCTGCTGCTGGTGTTGTGGCTCAGCCTGCCCATCGTGCTCATCGTCGCGTTTTTGGTCTTTCGGGGGACCTTCTTTGCCTCACGCTACATTATTGCCACCCTGCCGGCCTATCTGATCTTGTTGACGGCCGGCCTGCTGGCCCTGCCTCGCTGGCTGCGATGTGCCCAACCGCGCTGGCTGCCATTCGGGGCCTTCTTGCTGCTGGCCGGTCTTGTTTGGGCCGATCTAACCGGCGAGCTGCAGCAGCTCTACCGCGAGCACACGAACGAAGATTGGCGTCTGGTCGCCCTCTTTCTGAGACAAAATGCCGGCCCCAATGACGCGATCATGGCCGTGAATACCGAGTTCACCCTCAACTGGTATTACCCCCCGGCCACCGTTGCGGCCAACACGTTCGATACGCTCGAAGCGATTCAAAACACCGTGGCTCAGGCCGACCGGAGCTGGGTCATCCTGAGCTTTTTTTCGACCTTTCTGGAGGACGATTTTCTAAAGATAAGAGCCTGGCTCAGCGAACAAGGAGCCATCCAGTTGACGCTCGATCCCATCATCACGGTTTATTATCTTGGCCCGAATGTCCCGCCCCCCCAGTTGCTTGAAGAGATCCGGAGCTTTGCCCTGCCGCCCGACCATGCCCTATACGCCAGCCTGGCCCGTGAAAATCGTCGCGACCCGGCCGTGGCCCGCCGCTACTATGAACTGGCCATCGAAATAGCTCCCGATGAAGAGACGCGGGCGGCCTACCGGGCCGCCTTGGAGTTACTGGTGCGGTAGCATATTAAATAGAAGTCACTACTCGTGCCTTATTTGGAGTACCCATCCTCGACCAAAGACCGGTGAAACTCAAATTGCCGGTCCCCGGCCCTCGGCCAGAAACATCCAGGATAGGATTAGGCCAGTATCGATAGGAGAAAAACCGATGACAACCCCTCCCTCTCTCGGCGAGATGAATCTTGATGATTTTCGACGCTGTGGCTACCAACTCATCGACTGGATTGCCGATTATCTGGACCACCCGGAGCAGTATCCGGTGTTGTCGCGCAGCCAGCCGGGCGAGATCGAGGCCCAACTGCCGGCCCAGCCGCCGGCCCAGGCCGAGTCGCTCGACCGGATCCTGGCCGATTTCGAAGAGATCCTGCTGCCGGGCGTCACTCACTGGAACCATCCGGGCTTCTTTGCCTATTTTGGGATCACGGGCTCCGGTCCCGGCATCCTGGGCGAGCTGCTGATGGCGGCCCTCAACGTCAACGCGATGCTGTGGCGCACCTCGCCGGCAGCAACCGAGTTGGAAACGGTCACCCTGGATTGGCTGCGACAAATGCTCGGCCTGCCCGAAGGCTTGGACGCCGTCATCATGGATACGGCTTCC
>Ga0299906_10005322_pt1 | contig 10499 bp, 8 predicted proteins | sample RVTome_14_FD_200259 | JGI IMG/M metagenome (GOLD analysis project Ga0299906, IMG submission 200259) | Soil microbial communities from uranium-contaminated site in the Upper Colorado River Basin, Wyoming, United States - RVT145D125 (version 2) ... | reverse complement strand
GCTCCGTTTCGCAGCGCATCGGCGGGAATGATGATGTGATCGTTCACCGCCTCCCACGTCACCTCGGCCCCGTTGACGCGGAGCCCGCTCACGCGCTCGGCCGGATCGAGAAAGTCGATCACGAGCGGCTGCTCGTCCGGGTCGCTCCAACCGAAGATGATCAGGCTGCGGCCTTCGACGGGGTCGGCGCGACGCTCCGGAACGTCGAGGCGGATCTGGTAGCGAGGCGACACGATCGTCCGGGCCCGATGCTCGGCGAGCTCCCACGGCACGCCGAGGTCGAGCGGCAGAGGCGGCGGCTCGCACGCCGCCGTCGCGACCAGGCACGCGACCGCCGCGGCCGCTCGCGCGCTGGGACCTCGTGCCCTCATCCGTGCCTCGGTGGGAGTGCCGACTTTACCCGTACGTCCGGTGGTGTGGGAGGACGGGGGGCTTCGTCGCTGGGAACCTCCGTCGCCCGCCGCACCGACCTGACGTACCCTCGGTCGGGCGTCGAACGTGCGCCCAAGGTGCAGACGTCAGAGGATGGCGTCCAGGTACAGGTCGACGCGAAAGTCACGCGGCTCGCGAAGCCCCCAGGCCGCGTCGAGCCGGATGAGGCCGTCCAGGATCGACAGGCCCGCGCCGAGGGAGTACAGGCCGTCGTCGAAGGATATGAAGTCCGCGCGGTCGCCCGCCCACCCGAAGTCGCTGAACACGGAGAGCGATCCGAACGAGAACGCCCGCGCGAGCGCGGCTCGCGCGCGGCCGAAGCTTTCGCCCGCCTGCGCGCGCGGCTGATAACCGCGAAGCGTGGACGGCCCACCCAGGTACCAGAGCCGCTGCGCCGGTGGCCCGCCGGCCGACGTGCCGGCGCCGGCCTCGAGCGCCACGCGCAGGTCCTCGGGAAGGGGGATCGCGAGCCGCCCGACGAGCGAGCCCCGGGCGTACTCGAGGTCTCCGGTCGCCGCTTGCAGCGAGAGATCCAGGCCGGCCTGCACCAGGTTCGGATCCGTGCCCCACCACGGCGTCAGCTCGACGAGCGCACCGTACTCCCATCCCTCGTCCGCGACGATGTTGTCGCGGAACGACCAGGAGTCGGCTCCGATGTGGAACAGCGAGAAGTCGGTCTCCACGGCGGCGGCGCGGTGGTACTCGGCATAGCCGCGCAGGCGGAAGGTCCGACGCTCCGCGGTGGGCGGCCCCCACTCGAGGGTCGCGCCGGAGCGCCTGTAGTAGTCGCCGTCGTCGCGCCCCACGGTCGCGGCGAGGATCGAGTTTCCGATGCCCAGGTGCCGCGCGTCCTCGTCGATGGCCGCCAGCTCGTGATAGAGGCCCACGCTGACACGGCGCTCCAGGTTCTCGTGCGCCAGCTCGACGTGGCCGTTCGGCTCCAGGTCCGCCACGCCGAGCCGCGCCGTCGCGGTTACCGGCAGAGGCCCCACGAACGTCTGCGGGCGGAGCTGGGCGCGCGCGCCGACGGACAGCGCCTCCACGCGGTTGTAGCGCATGAGGTCGGGACGCTGCGTCCCCCAGCGGAAGGTGTACGGGACCTGCGCGCTGGGCGGCGTCGGCAGCGCGGCCAGGCGGTCGAAGAGCTCCTCCACGTCCGCATTGGAGGCGAAGCCCGGCGCGTCCTCCCAGACGGGAGGTGGCAGCTCGGGGCTCTCCGCGAGGAACCGGGGATCCTCGGGCACCAGGTAGCGCACGCGGCGGCCGTCGTGCTCGCTCCAGCCCGGCTCGAGCACGTACGGCACCTCCTGGCCGAACGAGAGCTCCGAGAGATAGGCGAACGCCTCGCCGCGGGTACGGAAGCGAACCTCGCGAAGCCCGTCGTCCGCGTTCTCCTCGAGGGCCTGCCGCGTGAGGACGGACTCCATGCGGTAGCCGATGTCGATGGTGGCCGGGGCCCGCAGGATGCCGGCGCTCACGACCCCTTCCATGCGCATGCTCCGTGGCAGCCACACGCCGAAGTCCCAGAGCGCGTAGTCCACCGCGATGAGGTTGAGGTCCACCGTCCACGGCTTGAACAGCCCGGGGATCCAGCGCAGATCGTCATCCTCTTCCTCGGAGAGGTCGGTGTCGCGGAACGCGTCGAACGTGTCCGCCAAGCGATAGGCCGCCCGCACGAGCGCGCCGGTCTCCGGCTCGATCCACAGCGAGCCCGTCATGCGGTGCACGTCCGCCACGTGCGGAACGACCTGCAGCTCGATGGCTCGTACGCTGCGTCCGTCCGGAAGGCTCAGCGTCAGCGTATCGCCGGTCGTGAAGCGATATCCCGCAGCATACTCGTGAAAGAGCGGATGCTCGAACCAGAAGTCGTCGTCCCGCTCACCCAGATCGTCGTCCTCCTCGACGAAGCCGAAGAGCAGCCTGTCGTTCATGGGGTCGAACTGGTGATCGAACAGCCCCTGGTGCGACTCCGCCTCCGACACGCCGGCCGGCGTCTGCTCCCGCAGCGCCAGCACTTGCACGAGCATGTCGTCGTCCCTGCTCCAGAACACCCGGTGTGACGACTCGACCCGGTAGAGCGTGCGGTCCTTGAGGGGCGTTCGGAGCGCCACCGCGATGCGCTGGCGGACCACCGCCGTGTAGCGGAGCACCGAATCGTCCCGCCGTTCGCGGTGTGCCACGGCCGCCCGGTACAACCGTGCCGCGGTCTCGTCGGAGAACGTCCCGCCGCCGGGATCGGGGCCGGTGGCACGCTGACCACCGGCGCCGGGGGGCATGAGGGCGAACCCGGCCATCAGGGTCAGGCCGGCCACCAGGGCCGGACGCGACGGTAGGGCGACCGACGGGGCGCTCACGGCTCGATGATGAGGCTGTGGAGGTCCCGCCACCGCACGAGCGCGGTCCAGCCTCCCTCGGGCGTGACGAAGATGCCTCGGTTCTCACTGTCCACGTCGCTCGAGCCCGCCAGGTCCAGGACGCGGCCGTCGTGCAGCGTCACCTCGACGCGCCGTTCCGCGGCGCGCACGATCGAGCGCACGTTCCCGAGCTCGACCGCGAAGGCCACCCCGTGGGAGACGCCATCGAGCGTCTCCCACGTGAACGCCTCGTCGTTGTCCCAGCGGATCTCGCCCACCAGGACGTCCCCGTTCCGTGTCTCCACGGTTCCGCGGAGCGCGCGCCCCCCGTCGAAGGCGTCGTATGCCGCGAGCGATCCCGCCGGAGGGTGGAAGCGGACGGTTTCGAAGTCGTCCCAGTCGACGAGTGCTCGTCCGAGGGAGGCGTCCGAGATCTCGATCCCGCGGTTCGTCGCGTCCACGTCGTTGGTGTCGCGCAACACGAGCTCCTCGCCGTTCGTGAGGATCACGCGCGCGGCGGACCGGCTCTCCCGGTGGACGGCCGCGATGCGCGCGAACGGAATCGAGTAATCCTGGCCGGTCGCCTCTCCGTCCAGCACGTCGCTGGTGAGGATCTCGTCGAGGTCCCAAGCGACGAAGCCGGTCAACTCGAGGCCGCCGCCGGTACGAAGCGTGCCGTGGAGGCGGCTCGCGGCGGGTGCCGGCGCGCCGGCCGGTACGGCCGCGAAGTCGACGCGGTCCAGGTCCCGCCAGCGCAGCTCGACCGGCTCGCCCGCGGGCAGGTCGACCGCCAGACCACGAAAGGACCTGCCCAGGTCGGTTCCCTCACGCACCAGGTCCAGCTCGCGCCCCGACTTGAGGAGCAACCGGGCGCGTCGCTCGTCGATGGCGACGAGCGAGCGCAGGTGCCCGAAGCGGACGCCGGACGCGCTCGTCTGCATCTCGTCCTCGGGGTCCTCGTCCCAGGAGATTCGCAGACCGCCGACGGTGATGCTGCGCTCGAGCGCGCGCCGGCGCGCATAGTCCTCGTCGAGGCGCTCGGCCTCCCTGAGGTGCTCCCACGGGAGCTCCTTGGCACCGTCCAGGAAGTCGGCCCAGCTCCCCTCGTTCCGGTCCCAGCGCAGGTACCCCTCCAGCACTTCCCCATCGTCCGTGAGCACGCGTCCGTAGATGCGATCGGCCTGCGGGGTGCCCCGCGGACCCTGGTCCTGTGGCTCCCCCCCGCGCGGGGCCGTCTGGGGCGCCACGAGCAGCGGCAGCGCCACGGCGGCGATCAAGCCTGCGGAACCCATGCCACGTCTCGACCTCTCCTCGCGGTGGGATTGGTGCTCATCGCTCTCCTACGGCCCCACGGCCAGGCGCGTTTCAGCCTTGGGCGGAGGACGCGGGAGCGGTTGGGCCTACCGCGGGCGCCTCCTCGCGGGGACGGTTCGGTCTTCCGCGGGCGCCCCCTCGCGGGGAGCGGTTCGGCCTACCGCGGGCGCGCTTCGGTCTTCCGCGGACGCCTCCTCGCGCGAGCCGTTCGGCCTGCCGCGGGCGCCCCCTCGCGGGAGCCGTTCGGCCTACCGCGCCCTCCTCGCGGGCGCTGTCCGTCGTCCCCCGCGAGCCGGGCGGGCTGTTAGCTTCATGTCCATGAACCCGCAGACGCTTTGGCAGGCCCGCCCCTTCCTTCCGGCCGCGTGGGCCGTGGGGCCCAACGCGCAAACGCTCGTCGCGCGGGTGAGCCGGTCGCCATTCGGACCAGCGTACACGCGGGAGCGGCTGGTCACGCCGGACGGCGACTTCCTGGATCTGGACTGGGGCGCGGACCCCTCGTCGGAGGCGCCCATCGTCCTGGTGCTGCACGGCTTGGAAGGCTCGAGCGATCGCCGCTACATGCGCAGCGTCTGCCGCGGGCTGCTCGCGGCGGGCATCCGGCCCGCGGCGCTGAACTTTCGGGGATGCAGCGGCACACCCAACCGCACGGCACGCAGCTACCATTCCGGCGAGACCTCCGACCCCGGGTGGGTTCTGGCCCGGCTTCGCGAGCGCTACCCCGACCGGCGGTTCGGAGCGCTGGGCGTGTCGTTGGGCGGCAACGTGCTGCTCAAGCTGATGGGAGAGCGCGACGACGGGGGTGCGGAATCCTTGGATGCGGCCGTGGCGGTGTCGGTGCCGTACGATCTGTCCGCGGGCTGCGATCTCCTCGAGAGAACGGCCTGGGGGCGTCTGTACACTCGGTACTTCCTCCGCTCCCTGCAGACCAAGGTGCGCCTCAAGCGCTCGCTGCTGGAGGCCACCGACCTCGACCTGGACGCGGTGCTCGCCGCCACGACGATCCGTCAGTTCGATGACAGCTTGACCGCCCCGCTCCATGGCTTCAGGGACTCCACCGAGTACTATGCGGAGTCGAGCAGCGCAGCCTATCTGCGCGGCGTGCGCGTCCCCACCCTGCTCCTGCACGCCGTCGACGATCCGTTCCTGCCCTCGGAGTCCATTCCGGTCGCGCAGGCGCGAGCGAACCCGCGGTTGCACCTGGAGCTGCAAACGTCCGGGGGCCACGTCGGCTTCCTGGAGGGCTCGCCGTGGAGGCCGCGCCTGTGGGCCGACGAGGAAGCCGTCCGCTTCCTCGTGGCACGGCTGAAACGCCCCGCTGCGCGGCCCGCGGATGGCTCCGCCCGCCCCGTGGAAGCGGACGCGGGGGCGAGCCGCAGAAGTTCCTTGACGAACTGCTGACGATTCCCTAGCGTTGTCGCCGTGCAAGGGGGGGTGGCGTCGTGGACGGCTCGCCCGACCCGCGCGGGGGCCTGGACACTTTCCAGGTCCGTTTTTTGTGCCCCGACCTCGCACGCTCGGACTAGTGGGCTCACGCGCTGCGGCGTGCCCGGAACAGCATTCTGAAGGAGCAGGAGACATGCGGACCACCGGAACGGTGAAGTGGTTCAACGACGCGAAGGGATTCGGCTTCATCTCCCCCGAGGGCGAGGAGCGCGATTGCTTCGTGCACTACTCCGCGATCCAGGCGGAAGGGTTCCGCACCCTTGCCGAAGGTGACCGGGTCGAGTTCGACATCGTGGACGGTCCGAAGGGGCCGGCCGCTGAGAACGTCAACCGCGTAGAAGCCTGAGGGCGCGCCGTCAAAGCGCAACCTTGGTAGCGTAACGAGCCGCCCCGGGCCATCGAGCCCGGGGCGGCTCTCGCTTGGGCGGCGCCCGCAGCCGCCCTGAGACGTATCCGCGGTGCGCGCGCTGACCCGTCAGCTCCCGCCGGGAACTTCCGAGAAGAACGCGCGAGCATGCCAGGTCTCGGAGGCTGGCCGCTCCAGCGCGCCGTCGCGCAGCTGCTCGATGCGTGTGAGGCTCGCGTCGAACACGTGCGTCTCGGGATGTACCCTCCCCGCGGACGCGAGAGAGCGAAACTCGGCACGCGTGGCCGATCGCACGGTCTCACCCTCGCGGAACCAGACCGGCGCATGGTCGATGAGGCTCGTCCCGAACTCGTCGCCGAAGGCCCGGAGCCGATTCACGAGCGCGTCGATCGAGCAACCCGACGGAGCCTCCGCGTCGACGTCCACGCCGACCAACAGGAAGCGGCGCTCGCGCAGCTCCCGCCCCGACCTGAGCGCGGCCCCGTGCGCGGCCCACGTCTCGAGGAAGTCGTCGACGGTGCGCAGGCACGCCTCGCTCTCCTGGTCCGTGAGCGCACGGCCCGCGGGAAACACCCACAGCCTGCCGTGGCCCGGCAACGTCTCGAACGGTACTCGTGGCATGTTCAGATCACCGGTTCGGCCGTAATGGCCTCGGGTTCGGGGAGCGGCTTCTTCACGACCGGCGCCGGCGCCGCCTTGTCCAACAAGACCGCTACCCAGCGCAGGTCTCTGGTGTTCTCGAGCCAGATCTTCACGACCACGGTCAGGGGCACGGACAGCAACGCGCCGAGTGGACCCCACGCCCAACCCCAGAACAGCAGCGAGAGGATCACGACCAACGTCGACAGGTTGAGACGCCGGCCCATCAGGTTGGGCTCCAGGATGTTGCCCAGCAGCGTGTTGACCACGACGTAGCCGACCGCGACGAGCACCGCGTGTCCGAAGGTGCCGACGAGGATGAGGCTGAGGAGGATGGCCGGCAGCGCGGCGATGATGGACCCGACGGTGGGCACGTAGTTCAGGATGAAGGCGATCAACCCGAGCAACACCGGAAAGTCCAGCTCCATGACATACGCCCACACGCCCATCAGGAACCCGGTCGCCAGCGAGACCGCAGTCTTGATGCCGAGGTAGGTCTGGACCTCGGTCACGACCTTCGCCAGCCGACGCTCTTCCCGCACGGAGTCGCCGAGGATGTGGTGGAACTTGTCCGGGAAAGCCGAAGCCTCGCTGAGCATGAACGCCATCAGGAGGAAGACCAGGAAGGTCATCGACACGAACTGAGCCACGCGACCCACGGCGGAGCGCGCGAAGTCGACCACCGCGACCGGGTCGATCAGGTCGGCGGTGACGTAGCGGGACATCACGATGTCGGTCCGACTCTCGATGGCCTCGAACCAGGAGGTCTGCAGCTGCTGCAGCTCCCGGGCGTAGGTCGGGATGCGCGCCTGGAACTCCGAGACCGACTGGCTGGCCATGGCCAGCAGCAGGCCGACCACGGCTACGTTCAGGAGTACCGGAATGATGATCGCCAGCCCCGACGGGACCCGCCATCTGCGAAGCCACGTCAGGATCGGCAGGCTGAGAACGGCCAGGAAGAGCGCGAGCGTGGCCGGCACCAGGATGGCCGCCGCCGCCCGCAACCCGAAGACGACCACGACCAGGCACGCCAGGCCGAAGAGCAGCCTGGCGCCGGGATTTTGTTCCGTACGGTCGAGGATCATGGATGGTTGGGCTTGTTCGGAGCACGCGCGCAAAACAGTACCCCGAACCCCTGTCGAGTGCCATAGCTTACGGTGCGTAAACGATCGAGCACGGACCGACGTGACCATGAGCGACGCTCCCGGCCCCGAGCCGGTACTGATCCCCGAAACGGACGAGGCGCTTCTCGCGGAGTGCCGGGTGGAGACGTTCCGGTCGGGAGGACCCGGAGGGCAGCATCAGAACACGACCGAGAGCGGCGTGCGGCTCGTCCACCTGCCCACCGGTATTCGTGTCGTGGCGCGCGACGAGCGGAGCCAGCATCGCAACCGCGCGCTGGCGCTGGAGCGCCTGCGCGCCGCGCTGCACGAGCGCAACCGCGTGGACGCGCCGCGCATCCCCACGCGGGTCTCCGCCGCCGAGAAGCGCAGGCGGCTTGAGGAGAAGCGCCGCCGGGGCCGGAAGAAGCAGCTGCGCAAGCCCCCGGACACCGAGCCGGAGTGAGCGGCCCGCCCGGCGGAGCGGTCCGGGGCCGACCCGGTCGCGCCGCTCGTCCGCTTTGGTCGCCCCGCCTGCCCGCCCGAGCGCCTCGCTGGCCCGCTCGAGCGGGCCACCACCTGGTCGCCACCTGGTCGCCACCTGTCGCCACCGCTTGTCCGCCTGAGCGCCCGCGCGTACCCTCACCCGGTTCCCTCATCCGGCCGCTTCAACGTCCCGCACGTCGATGGAGGTTCCCATGTCTCGCCCCCGCCCGAGGTCTCACTCGCTCGTGCGCGCTGTCCCCGCCGCCCTTACTCCGATCGCCCTCGTGTTCGCCGCCGCGTGCTCCTCCGGCGACCAGCCGGATGCCGCCAGCGACGCGACGGCCTACGAGGGCGCCAGGCTGATCGTCGGCGACGGCGGCGACGCCATCGAAAACGCGACCTTCGTCGTCGAGAACGGCAGGTTCACGGCGGTCGGCAGGAGCGGCGAGGTCGACGTCCCCGCCGGTGCGGCGCGCGTCGATCTGACGGGCCGAACGGTCATGCCGGCGATCGTCAACACGCACATGCACCTCCCGTCCACGCGGGCCGAGCGTACCGAGCAGCTTCGGCACAATGCGTATTACGGCGCCGCGGCCGTGACGAGCATGGGCCTCGACGACGGCGAGGTGCCGCTGCAGATGTCCGACGAGGTGATCCCCGGGGCCGCTCGCGCGCTCAGCGCGGGACCGGGCATCACCAGGCCGGAGCCCGGACGCTCCGAGGTGCCGTACTGGATCGACACGCCCGAGGCGGGCCGTCAGGCCGTGGCCGACATGGCCGCGCAGGGCGTGGATCTCGTGAAGATCTGGGTCGACGACCGGAACGGCCGGTACGAGAAGATGACGCCCGAGCTGTACGGCCCGGTCATCGAAGAGGCGCACGAGCACGGCCTCCGGGTCGCGGCGCACATCTTCGCGTTGGAGGACGCCAAGGGCCTGGTGCGGGCCGACATCGACGCGTTCGCGCACGGGGTCCGTGACCAGGACGTCGACGACGAGTTCGTCGCCATGATCACGGCGGAACCGGACATCTTCTACATCCCGAACCTACCCGACCCCGGCGTGGCGAGGGAGCTGAGCTGGCTGGCCGGCACCATACCCGCCGACGAGCTGAGCGAGATGCAGGCCGACGCCTCGGACGGCGGCTCGCCCAGCGAGGGCTTCATGATCCAGGCCCGCAACCTGGCGCGGCTGAACGCGGCCGGCGTGCGCATCGCCTTCGGAACCGACGGTGGTTCGCCGTGGGCCGCGCACCTCGAGCTGGAGGACATGGTGCTCGCCGGCATGACGCCGGCCGAGGTCGTCGTCGCGGCCACGCGCAACTCGGCCGAGCTGCTGAGGCTGGACGATCTCGGGACCATCGAGCCCGGCAAGAGCGCCGCGTTCCTCGTCCTCGACGGCAACCCGCTGGACGACATCACCAACAGCCGGAGGATCGAGTCGGTGTTCCTGCGCGGCGTCGAGGTGGACCGCGCCGGGTTCAGCGCGCAGGTGATGGGGGCGGCGCAGTGAGATAGCCCGCCGTGGCCGCCGACGAGGGGCCCGGACGGCTCGATAGGCAGGTCGACCCGACGGTCGACCACGTCCTGGGACCGGCGGAAGCGCCGATCACCCTGGTCGAGTACGGCAGCTATGCCTGCCCACAGTGCCGGGCGGCCAACGAGCGCATCGCGGAGCTTCGCGACGAGTTCGGTGACCGCCTGCGCTACGTGTTCCGTCACAGGCCTCTCCCGAACAACGACCTCGCTCGACGCGCCGCCGAGCTAGCGGAGCGGGCCAGCGGACCCGAGGAGTTCTGGGACGCGCACGTAGCGCTGATGACGCGCTCCATCGCCCTCACGGAGGACGACCTGCGGGCGGTCGCGCGAGACCTCGGCGTCGACGGCGAGCACATGGAGGGCGAGCGCCCCGGCGACCGGATCCTCGACCCCGCGGCCACCGACGCCGAGCGGCCCGAGGCTGCCGGGGCTGCGCGGCGCGCGAGGTCCCGCGTCGACGCCGACGAGGCGAGCGCGGACGCGAGCGGCGTGAGGTTCACGCCGACCTTCTTCATCAACGGCCGACGCTACGAGGGCCTGTGGGAGGGCGCCGAGCTCACCGGCGCGATGCTCGGCTCGCTCGGACACCGCGTTCGCGCGGCCGCTCTCGACTTCGCCAGGTGGGCGCCCTCCACGGGACTCCTGCTGCTGGCGGCCACCGTCCTCGCCGTGGTGTGGACGAACTCCCGGATGGGCATTGCGTTCGCGGCGCTCTGGGAGACCGAGCTCGGCTTCACGCTCGGCGACGCCTCCTTCCGCATGTCGCTGCTGCGCTGGGTCAACGACGGGCTGCTCACGATCTTCTTTCTGGTGGTCGGCCTCGA
>Ga0299906_10005321_pt1 | contig 10500 bp, 8 predicted proteins | sample RVTome_14_FD_200259 | JGI IMG/M metagenome (GOLD analysis project Ga0299906, IMG submission 200259) | Soil microbial communities from uranium-contaminated site in the Upper Colorado River Basin, Wyoming, United States - RVT145D125 (version 2) ... | reverse complement strand
CTTCGCTGGACGCTCGGAGCCTGCGCGCTGCTCGGCGCGATCCCCGCTGCCACCTGGCTCGCAGCGCCCTGGTACGTCCGCTCCAGGGTGCTGCCGGATCTGTGGGCTCGGTACGGGGTGACGATGATGGCCGAGCGTCAGGATCTGTCGCTCGCCGATGGCGCCGCACAGTTCCACAGCGTTCAGCTCGTCCACGGAGAGGAAGCGATCCTGACGGCGAACGTCATGGAAGTGCGGGTCTCCCTTCGCGGGCTCTACGAGGGACGCACCATCCTCGAGCGCGTCGTCTTCGATCGTCCGGTGTTGCACGCGCGTCTCGGCTCCGACGGGCGCACGAATCTCGCGAAGATCCTCGAGCCAAAGACCCACACCCAGGGGACGCCCAGCCGGCCGGCGGCGCGCTGGAAGGAAGTCCTCGTCCACGACGGCACGCTCGAGTGGGACGACCCCGCGCGAGGAATGCGGCTCCGCATCGTCGACGTCGAGGTGGCCGTCCTCGACATGCAGACGGGAAGCGGCGCGCGGCAGGATCGCTTCGGGCAGATCACCATCGATGGAAACCTAGAGCAGCAAGGCACCGAGCTCGCGCCGCTGTCGATCGTCCATTGGACGGCGTCATCGGATACGGCGGAGCCCAGCTTCGTCCTCCACGCCGCCCTCACCGGGGTCGACCTCGACTCCTTCCCCGGCTACGTCGACCCCGCGCAGCGAGCCAGCCTGGGCGTGGACCACCTCGACCTGGCCGTCTCGATGGACGTCCACGAAGGGATCATCCGCCGGGGTGCCGCAGTCGCCATCTCGCCCGAGCGCAAGCGGCCGCTCACGCTGCTCGTTGGCGGGCCGTTCGCCGATCCCGTCCTCGATCGCACGAGCAGGCTCATGGCGCTCTGGGAGCTCCCCTTCTCGCGGCTCGGGCGCCTCGGCGACGTCGTGTGGGAGCCGGGAGAGGCCGTCGCCGGAGGGATGGTATCCGTCATCGATGGGGTCGTTCACGGCGACCTGCTCGGCGCGGGCGAGGCGGCGGCCGGGGGTGTCGGCGGCGGCTTTCTGGCGCTCGGCAGCAACGCACTCGACGCTCTCGAGGCGATCGGGCGCTCGTTCGGGCTCGTCGCGCAGGAGCAGGTGCGCGACACCGCATCGATCCACGATCACCACCGCGCGTCGTTCCTGAGCGCGCGACGCGAAGCCGCCCAGGCATGGTCCCGAGTGCACTCGGAGATGCACGACGAGGCCGCCGCGCCGGACGTGGCGCCGAGGGCTCCCGCCTCGGCCTCCTAGCCCCGATCCGAGAATGCTGGATGGAGCGGAAGGGCGCCTGCAGCCGAACTCAGCGGAGCCGAGCCGCCTTCGGGCTCGTCGATGCGTTCGGCCACGAACGTGACGTCAGGCAGAGAATCCAGCGGCGATGGTGAGCCATTCGGCGGAAGGCGCCCTGGTCCCGTCCGCGGTGTCGAGACTCGGAGCCGAATCTCGGATCGGGGCTAGCCACTTCCTGCCCGGAGAAGTAGCCGGCCCGATGCGATACTGCGAGTCTTCCGGCTCGTCGCCTTCTTCGCCTGGGGGCGGCCTGCCGCTCGCCCGCGCTTCGGCTGGCGCGCCGCGTCGGGAACCAGGAAACACGCCACGTCGGCCCAGAGCGCCTCGAAGCGCCGGCGGTCGAAGTCGCTCCCCGATACGAGCCAGTCGACGTGGGGAGGATCGTGCTCCGCGTCCCGGAAGTGGCCGAGGACGTCGAGGTGATCGGCCACGGCGACGTGGATGACCTGCCCCCGGACCTGGGAGAGCGTCGGTACGATGCCGTCATTCGCGGTCGCGGAAGGCATCGCACCGTAGGTGCGCCGCAGGACGCGTGCCTGGGCGGGGGCGAGTTGCGGCGACACGCGTACCGCCGCCGCCTCGATGAGCCGGTAGAGACCGCTGTAGAGGGCGTGGGTCACCTGCGCCGCCGGATCGATTCCCGCGCGGAGCGTGGCGCGAAGGCTCGGGGGCGCCGCCTGTCCGACGACCGCCCCGTAGCGAACATCGGCACGCTGCAGGACCGAGGCATTGAAGACCTCCATCGCCTCCGGCGTCAGCTGGAGCATCAGCGCCTGGTCGCGGACCACGTCGCGCAACAACTTCCGCACGACCCGGCGGCGCGCCGGCGTGAAGTCCTCGAGGAGCTTTCCGAAGAGCTCGTCGAGGAGCTCGCTGCCCGCGACCAGACCGCCGAATCGCACGAAGAAGCTCCCCATCCAGAGCAGTGCAGCGAGGGGCAGGTGGCCAAAGTTGAGCACGTAGATGGTGCTGAGTGAGAGGAGCTGCAACAGCTTCTGCCCTTGCAGGGTCGTGAAGAACGACGCGATCGGCGTCCCGTGGTGAGGTGTCGACACCGTGACGACCGTGCGCACGCGCGCCGCCAGCCGTTCCACGTCGATCGCCGTCGGCAGCCCGACCCCCGGTGCGGTCAGCAAGCGCACGTCGAGTCCGCCGCTCGAGTGGCCGATGAGGTGCAGCGGAGCGCCGCCGCGCGAGGCCGTCGCATGGATCACCTCGGCCACCCGTGCGGCACGATCCGGCAGCGAGGCGGTGGGAGAGGTCCTCACGATATGGACGCGTGGCTCCAGCCCCAACGCGGCGAGCCGCTCCGTGAGCAAGCGCCTGACGTGGCTGAAGTACGTGAGCCGCCCCAGGTGTGCGAACCCGAGGAAACCCGGGACGAGATAGATGTGATGCTTGGGGGCCATTCGCGTCGAACGCAGGCGGAATAGCTCGATCCTTCGACGAAGGGCCGAGAAATCTCGGTTATGTTGTCAACCGGCCACGGCGGGGTAACGCCCTGAGCGAGCGGATTGATCGGGCCCTCGTCTCGCGCCAGCCGGGATCACCTGCAGCGTGAGTCGTCGGGGCGCCGCCGCGCGGAGGCCCCTCGCCGCTCCAAACCCACCCGGCCGGCGCACCCGCTCGTCGACCCAAGGGCTTTCGGCCCTGGAGGTCACGGATCAAGATCTCACCCCAGCGTCGAACCACCGCGAGTCGCTGGCAGCGAGTCCAGTACCTGCGCGGACCTGGATTCAGCTCAGCGCACCCTTCACGTCGTCGATGGCCTTCTCGGCCTTCTTCTTGACCTTTCCGATCACCTGCTTGAGCTTCCCGGCAGACTGGTCCCGCTTCCCCTCCCGCTTCATCTTCTCGTCGCCCGTCAGGGCTCCCGTCGCTTCCTTCACGCGTCCCTTCGCTTGATCGGACTTTCCGCTCGACATGGCTGGATCTCCTGATCCTTCTATCTACTGTTCGTGCAACGGTAGCTCGCCGCCGGCAAGGGGCGCCGGTGTTGCTCCTGAACCGCGGCATGGCAGGCAGACCTTCGTCGCCCGATACCCCGACTCAGGGGGCCGAACTACCGTCATCTGAGTAGGGCCTGTGCCGGGCGTGTCCGAGAGCATTCTCACGAGCGCCGAGCAGACACGACGACACCCCCAACCGGATCCACCGCCCGGAACAGCGCGTCGAGCGACGCGTGGTCGGTCAGGCGCAGATCGTTGCGGAACCAGTGGAGGCCGCGGCTCAAGGCGTCGCGGGAGACGTCGACGGCTCGGCGAGCAGCTTCTCGATCGCCGCCACCACCTCGGGCGCCTCGGGCGTGGTGCGCGGCGAGAAGCGCTCCACCACCCGGCCCTCGCGATCGACGAGGAACTTCTGGAAGTTCCACTCGATGGCGCCGCCGATCGGCGCCGGACGCGAGGTGAGCCAGGCGTAGAGCGGGTGGGCGTCGTCGCCGAGGACGCGGATCTTCGAGAACATCGGGAACTCGACGCCGTAGTTCGCCTCGCAGAACTCGCCGATCTCGGCGTCGCTGCCCGGCTCCTGCTCGCGGAAGTCGTTCGAGGGGAAGCCGAGCACCGTGAAGCCGCGCGCGTGGTACTTCTCGTAGAGCGACTGGAGGCCCTCGTACTGCGGCGTGAAACCGCACTTCGAAGCGGTATTCACCACCAGCAGCACCTCGCCGCGGTACTTCGCGAGCGGCTCGACCGGACCCGACAGGCGCTTCGCCTCGAAGTCGAGCACCGAGCTGGGATCGCTCTCCGCGGCGGCGCCGAATGCGGCGAGACCGACGGCGAGACCCAGGGCGGACGCGAGCAGGCACGGGCGGGACATCGCACACCTCCGATGGCGCATCGCTCCGACTCTAGCCGGCGGCGCGCGCCCCGCACCTACGGGGCTTCGCCCCCGCTCCAGGCCTCGACGCGCCGCCACAGCTCGCGCCGCTCCGCGTCGCGCTCGCGGGTGAAGGGGAGCAGGTGGGTGCTCCGCGGCGTGCGGTCGAGGAAGAAGCGCCCGGTGTGCTCCGCGGCGGCGGGCGAGGCGGCGAGCCAGACGATGGTGTCGGCGCCCTCGGCGGGCGTCCTCAGGATGGCGCGGGTGAGCGCATGGAAGCGCGGGAGCGCGTCGCGCACGCCCTGCGTGTCGGCCCAGCCCGGGTGCATGGCGTTCACCACGACGTTCGTGTCGCGCAGCGCCTCGGCCCAGAGCCCGGCGAGCACCACCTGGGCCCGCTTCGCCTCGGCGTAGGCCGCGACGCCGTCGAAGTCGCGGCGCGTCCAGCTCGGGTCGTCGAGCTGGAGCTTCCGCGTGTACATGCCGCCCGACGACACCCAGACGACGCGTCCGTCTTGCGAGCGCTCGAGGGCGGGCCGCAGCAGGCGCGTCAGGAGATGGGGGCCGACGACGTGGGTGGCGAGGGTGCGCTCGAGCCCCTCGGCCGTCTCGGCGCGCTCGGAGTCGAGGGCGCCGGCGTTGTGCACCAGCACGTCGACGGGGCCGTCGGCGAGCTTCGGCGCCGTCGCGCGGATCGCGGCGAGGTCGGACACGTCGAGCTCGCACACCTCCACGCGGCGGCTCCCCGTCTGCAGGGCGATGCGGTCGCGCGCGTCCTCGCCGCGCAGGCGGTTGCGGCAGACGAGCACCACCTGCGCGCCGAGGTCGGCGAGCGCGAGCGCCGTCTCGAAGCCGAGCCCCGCGTTCGCCCCGGTGACGAGGCAGCGCCGATCGCCGAGGTCGACCTCGAGGTCGCGCGGATCGAAGGCGAGGCTGTGGACGCGGTAGCCGGTGCGGTCGAAGGAGGCGACGATCGTCGGGTCGAGGACGAGGGAGAGCGCGCGCCCGGCGAGGCGCGCGAGCGGGCTCGGGGCCTCCGTCTCCTCCATCTCGGGCGCGTCGGGCTCGAGCGCGGCGAGCACCTCGTCGAGCGGCGCGTGGTCGCCGGCCTCCCGGCTCATGAAGCGATAGGTGAGCGCGCCGCCCGGCCGGATCACGAAGACGCCGCCGAGCTGCCAGGGGTCGCCCTGCACGCCAGTCTGGCGGTTTCCGCGGGCCAGCGCGCGTAGGGCGTTCCACGGCACCCGCGGCGAGAGCAGCTCGACGCGCCCGCGCCGCAGCCCGGCGGCGCGGTAGGCGCGCAGCTCGGGGTCGACGAGCAGCGGGCCGTCGAGGGAGAAGTCCTCGCGGAAGGCGGCCGCGAAGGTGGCGTTGCCGTTGCCGACGATCACCAGCTCGGCGCCGCGCTCGCGGAACTCGGGGAGGCGGTCGCGCAACTGCGCGACTTGCTCGCGACAGAAGAGTCAGCCGAAGTGGCGGATGAAGACGAGCACGACGGGCCGCTCGCGCCAGGTGTCCCCCAGCGCGACGCGCGTGCCGTCCCAGCTCGATAGCTCGATCCCGGCGAGTCTCGTGGCGGTTCTCATGCGCGTCTCCGGTTCGCAGCAGCTCCACTCTAACCGCTGGCGCCGGACCGGCCAGCGCGCCCGATCTGCGCGATCCTCACCGCATGAGCGACCTCATCCTCCACCACTACGACATGTCCCCCTACTCCGAGAAGGTGCGCCTCATCTTCGGCCTCAAGCGCCTGGCCTGGCGCTCGGTGCGGATCCCGATGGTGATGCCCAAGCCCGACTACACCGAGCTCACCGGGGGCTACCGGCGCACGCCGATGCTGCAGATCGGCGCCGACGTCTACTGCGACTCGAAGCTCTGCGCGCAGGTGCTCGAGCGCCTGCACCCCGAGCCGAGCCTGTTTCCCGGCGGCGACCCCGCCACCGTCTGGGGCCTCGCGCGCTGGGCCGAGACCGCCTTCATGATGGGCGTGCTGGTGTTCTTCGGCGAGGGCGGGCTCTTCGACGACGCCTTCGTCGCGGACCGCAAGAAGATGGCGCCCGGCCTCGACCTCGAGCGCGTGAAGAAGATCGTGCCGGCGAAGCTGCTCCAGCTCCGCCAGGTGCTCGGCCGCCTCGAGGAGCAGCTCTCCGACGGGCGGCCCTGGCTGCTCGGCGCCCAGCCCTCGCTCGCCGACCTCGCCGCCCATCACACCACGAGCTTCCTGAAGGCGCACCCGACGACCACCGCGCTGCTCGAGCCGCTCGCGCGCCTCGCCGCCTGGCAGGACCGCGTCGCCGCGATCGGGCACGGCGACCGCAAGGAGATGGACGCCGCCGACGCGATCGCCCTCGCCCACGACACCGTGCCCGCACCCTTCGAGGGCGAGCCCGCGCCGCTGCCGCAGGGCCTCGCGTATGGCGACGCCGTCGTCGTCGTCCCCGAGGAGGTGGGCTCCGGCCCGGTGACGGGCGAACTGGTTCCGTCCGACGTCCACGAGATCGCGATCCGCCGCACGGGCGAGCGCGCCGGCGAGCTGGTCGTGCACTTCCCGCGCGAGGACTACCTGGTGACGCGCGCCTGACGGGCGCCTCGCGGCTGCGGCCGCGGAATCCAGCGGTCAAGTCGGCGCCTGGGAGTAGAGTCGTTCGAGGAAGCGGGCCACCCTGGGCGGCGCGCCAGCGCTCCAGCACCGAGTCCACGAGCGCGTCTGGCGGGAGCGAGAACTCGAGCCCGGAGAGCGGTCAGGACAGCACCTCGCGTCGCGCGCCCCCCGGCGCGTTGCCGAGCGCGGCGAGCCCATCTCCACGCGGGGCGAGACTGCGCTCGCGGGCGCGGAGGATCAGCTCGGCCGTCCGCCGCGCTTGCTCCTCCAGGGAGCCCCGTCCGTCGTCGACCAGCTGCTCGACGGCGAGCGGCAGGCCGCGCGCCTGGAGGTCGCGCAGCCGCTCCCGGGTGCGCTCCAGCGCGGCGAGGGCGGATTCGAGATGCACCGCGAAGTCAGGGCGCGGAATCAGCACCTCGAGGCGGCTCTGCGTACCGACGCGCGCCGCCATCCGATCGACGGCGGTCTCGCTCGGCACCTCCAGCGTCACGACGAGGTCCGCCCGGGTCAGCAGACCGCCGCGCAGGCTCCGCACCCGAAGGTCGACGAGACGGGCCGGTGCCCGCGCGCTGAAGTCGATCGACCAGAGCGCATGGAAGAAACCCTGATCCATCAGGTGGATACCGCGGCGCTTCGAGACGCGGGCCAGCAGACCACAGACGAAGAGCAGGTTGAACGCCGTCGCCAGCAGATCCTCGAGGCTCTGCTGCCGTGTCGCACGGACGCGGCGGAGAGCCGCCAGCGTCCAGACGGGATGACCGAGCGCGATGGCGCTCGCATACCCCATCTTGATGACTCGCTTGCGCAACCAGCTCGACCCGCGGGTCAGCTCCCAGGTGGGCTCGGTGACGGGTATGCCCCGACTCCGCAGCAGCTCCGCCACGGCGTGCGAGAGCGTCGACTTGCCGGCACCCGGAAGGCCGACGAACTCGACGACGAAGCTGTCCTGCCCATGCGTGCTCATCGGGTGCCGGTACGCACTGCGAGGAACGTGCCAGCCCGCACACGCCGGAGTCGATCGAGAGACGCCTCCGTGAACGTCTCGAGGAGAGATATCTACAAAGCGGCGGAGAAATCGCGCCAGCCCGGCGGTTCGAGTCGCCCGAAGCCGTTCGATCGAGTGTTCGCCTTCGCAACGATGCGTCGGGAGCTGGCACGAGTATTGCTGGTCACCCCGATCGAAGGGATGCGTCGTGCAGGACTTCGACCTCGGACCGGACATCCGAATCTTCGGGCGCATTCTGCGGGATCGTCGGCGACTGATCTTCCTGAGCGTCGCCGCCTCCATGGCGATCGTCGGCCTCTACGTCTTCCTGGCCACACCGCTCTATACGTCGGAGGTGGTGCTGCTGATCGAGCCCGAGCCGCTCGAGCAGGTCGACTCGGCCGATCTGTCCTCCGCGGAGGCCCGCGACTACTACACGACGCAGTACGACATCCTGCGGAGCCGCAGCCTCGCGCGCTCGGTCATCGAGCAGGAGGAGCTGGTGCCTTCCCAGTTCCATACGAGGTCGCACGCCCTGCGCGCGGCGCTCGTCGCGAGACTCGAGCCGCTGACGAAGTGGACCCGCGCCGACGCCGCCCCGGCAGACACCACGGAGCGCCCTTCGGTGGGGCTCCTCGACGACTACGTCGAGGACTGGCTGACCATCGAGCCCTATCCCGAGAGCCGGCTCGTGCGGGTCGCCTTCAGGAGTCCCGATCCGGCGCTGTCTGCGCGCGTGGTCGCAACCCACGCCCGCGCCTACACGCTGCGATCGCTCGAGCTGCGACGACAGACGCTCGACGACTCGCGCGAGTATCTGGCCAACAATCTCGAGCGTCTGGCCGAGCGGGTCGAGGAGTCCGAGCGGAACCTCAACGACTACCGGCGCGAGCACGGCATCCTCTCCCTCGACGACCGCGAGAACGTGCTCGTCGAGCAGCTCGTCGCCTTGAACGAGAAGCTCTCGGAAGCGGAGGCGGAGCGGATCTCGCGGGAGTCGGTCGCGACCGTCGGGGGGGCGAGCGATCCCGAATCGATTCCGGTCGTGACGTCGAGCCCGCTCGTCGCGAGCCTGAAGGAGCAGCTCGCCCTCGTCGAGGCCGAGTTCGCCTCGCGCACCGCCAATCTCCACCGCGACGGCAACCCTCTCTGGCCGCACGATCTCGAGGCGAAGATCCAGCAACTGCGCAGCCGCCTTCGCCACGAGATCTCCGCCCTGGTCGCCTCGACGCGCTCCTCCTACGAAGAGTCCCTCGAGCACGAGGCGATCCTGCGAGCGCGTCTCGACGAACAGAAGGAGCAGGTTCTGTCGCTCAAGAGCGAGGCCGTCCAGTACGCGGTCCTCGAGCGCGAGGTCGATGCCAATCAACAGCTCTACGAGGAGGTGCGCCAGCGCATGCTCGCACTCGGCGTGGCCTCGGACGTGCAGGCTTCGAACGTGGCCGTGATCGACGAGCCCTTCCCGGCGGACAGCCCTTCGCACCCGCGCAAGGCCCTGAGTCTCGCGCTCGCCGTACTCCTCGGCGTGACGCTCGGGTCCGGCATCGCCTGCGCCGCGGAATACCTCGACGACACCGTCCGCACGCCCGAGGAGCTGGAGCGCTACCTCGGGATCCCCGCTCTCGGCGTCGTCCCCGACTTCGCAGTCCTGCAACGCGGCAGCCGACCGCTGCTCCCCTCGCGCACGCGCGCGCTGCTCGGGTCGGTCGTCGGCCGCAACTGGGATCCGCCGACGCGGGCGCTCGCCGTCTCGCGCGATCCCTTCTCCACGGCGAGCGAGGCCTACCGGGCGATCCGCACCGGCGTCCTGCTCACCCACGCCCCGAGCTCGCGACGCGTGATCCTGTTCACCAGCTCGGTCCATGGCGAGGGCAAGACGACCACCACACTGAACACGGCCGCCCTCTTCGCCCAGCTCGGCGAACCCGTCCTGGTGATCGATGCGGATCTCCGGCGCTCGAGCTGCCAACGCCTGCTCCGCCTGCCCCCTTCCACCGGCCTGAGCGACGTCCTCGCGGGCACGCCGCCCGAGCTCCAGAAGCTCCAGATCCAGGACACCACGATCGACTTCCTGCCGAGCGGAACGCCCGCCACCAAGCCCACCGAGCTGCTCGGTTCCGATCGCATGAAGCAGATCCTGGCCTACCTGCGAGAACGCTACGCCTACGTGCTGATCGACTCCCCCCCCCTCATCCCGGTGAGCGACGCGGTGGTGCTGTCGACGCTCGTCGACGGGGTGATCGTCGTCGTCGACCCGCGGCGCGCGCCGCGGCCGGTGGTCTTCAAGGCCCATCGACGTCTGGTACGCGTGAACGCCAACGTGCTCGGGGCCGTCGTCAATCGGGGGCGCTCGCGCATCGACCACGACGACCTCTACTACGGCTCCGACGACGAAGTCGACGAGGTGGAAGTCGCGTCATGATCCAGCCGCTGCACCCGGCCTTCTCGGGAAAGGCCATCCTGATCACCGGCGTCACGGGAACCGTGGGCCGCGAGCTCCTACGGCAGCTCGTCCGCTTCGCCGAGATCCGGGTCGTCGGCATCGACAACAACGAGAGCGAGATCTTCTATCTCGAGGAGGCGCACCGCGACGATCCCGTCGAGCTCTTCCTCGCCGACATCCGCGACCGCGACGCGTTGACCCAGCGTTTTCGCGGCGTCGACGTCGTCTTCCACTGCGCCGCGATGAAGCACGTCGGTGTGTGCGAGCGTTCGCCCCGCGACGTCCTCCAGTGCAACCTGATCGGAACCCAGAACGTCATCGACGCCAGCGTCGCCA
>Ga0299906_10005319_pt1 | contig 10502 bp, 7 predicted proteins | sample RVTome_14_FD_200259 | JGI IMG/M metagenome (GOLD analysis project Ga0299906, IMG submission 200259) | Soil microbial communities from uranium-contaminated site in the Upper Colorado River Basin, Wyoming, United States - RVT145D125 (version 2) ... | reverse complement strand
CTCACGAGCGCGTGCCATCGAGCACGGACACCGTGAACCCACCGCCACCCAACTTGTTGGATAGCCTGCCGCTCGGCATCCTCGCCACCGACGCGGCCGGGCGGCTCACGTGGTGGAACCAGACCGCCGGCGATCTGGTGGGCTCGGCCATGGACTTTCAGGTGGGACGGCCAGTCGGTACCGTCCTGCGCCTCGACTTCGACATCGACCACATCATCCGCCAGGTGATCGCCGCCGAGAGCGTGTACAACAATCAGGCCGCGACCCTGATCAACCGTTTCGATCAGGCGGTCGATGTGGGGATCACGGTCGCCGCCCTGCTGGCCGACGGCGACGCTACGGTGGGTGCCGCGGTCTTGGTCCAGGACCACACCGGCCTGCGGCGCCACGTGGAGCGCAGCCGCCACGCCCAGCGCCTGCAGGATCTGGGGGCGATGTCGGCGATGATCGCCCACGAGGTCAAGAACCCCCTGGGCGCGATTCGCGGCGTGGCGCAGGTCCTGGCCGGGGAGTGCAACCGCGCGGATCAGCACGAGGGGTTGGAGGTGATCCTGCGCGAGGTCGATCGCCTCACGATGTTGCTCGACGAGGTCCTCGGCGTGGCCCGCGCGGAGCTGCGCGAGCGCAAGCCGGTCAACATCCATCGGGTCCTGGACCGGGTGGTGGACCTGCTGCGACGCGACATCGGCGACCCGACCCGGGAGCCATTCGTGGCCGAGTACGACCCGTCGTTGCCGGAGGTGGCCGGCAGCGAGGATCAGCTCGTGCAACTGTTCTTCAATCTGGTGAAGAACGGCCTCGAGGCAAGCCCGCCCGGGGTGCCGGTGACGGTACGCACCCGGCTCTCGCCGACGCGCTTGGTGCTCGGTGGCGCGAAACTGGGCGGGGCGCGCATGTTGGTGGTGACGGTGATCGATCGCGGTCCCGGCATCCTCCCGGAGCACCGTGCGCGCCTATTTACCCCGTTCTTCACCACCAAGCGTCACGGTACCGGCCTCGGGCTCGCCCTATGCGCGCGCATCGTCGAGGAGCACGGCGGCGAGATCCGTTTCCCCGAGGTACGCCGCGGCGGCACGCGGGTCGAGGTCTATCTGCCCTTTGCCAACGCCGGCACGTGAGGTCCCACGGACCGGCCGGCGGGTCGGGTGGGCGCAACAGAGAATCCGGGCTAGGCTTCCGCCATGGAATCGAGACCGACGGTCCTGGTGGTCGACGACGAGTCGAGCCTGCGCTGGGTCCTGCGCAAGGGGCTGACCAAGGCCGGGTATGACGTGGAGGAGGCGGAGGACGCCCACACCGGGTTGCGCCTCCTGCGGCAGCGCGAGTTCGCCGCCGTGATCCTCGACATCAACCTGCCGGGGCTCACCGGGCTGGAGGCCCTGGAGGAGATCGCGGCGGTGCGCGCCGGCACGCCGGTGCTGGTGATCACGGCCCAGAACTCGATGAGCAATGCCATCGAGGCGATGCGCCGCGGCGCGGTCGACTACTTCACCAAGCCCTTCGACCTGGATGAGGTCTTGCTGGTGCTGGCGAAGGTGCAGGAGCGGCGCGAGCTGGAGGCGGAGGTGAGCCGCCTGCGGCACGCCGCCGGCGAGGTCGACCCGCTGGAGGAGATGGCGGGACGCTCCGACGCCATGCGCGAGGTCTTCAAGCGCATCGGCCAGGTCGCGGCGCGCGAGACCACCGTCCTGATCCGTGGGGAAAGCGGTACCGGCAAGGAGCTGGTCGCCCGCGCGATCCACTACAACAGCGCCCGCCGCCACGGTCCGTTCGTGGCGGTGAACTGTGCGGCGATCCCCGCGGAGCTCCTGGAGAGCGAGCTGTTCGGTCACGAGCGGGGCGCCTTCACCGGCGCGGTGAGCCGCAAGCGTGGGCGGTTCGAGCGCGCCGACGGTGGCTCCCTGTTCCTCGACGAGATCGGCGACATGGCCCCGGCCCTTCAGACACGCCTGTTGCGGGTGCTACAGGAAAAGGAGATCGAGCGGGTCGGCGGCGAGGAGTCGGTGGCGGTCGACGTGCGCATCCTGGCGGCGACCAACGTCGATCTCGAGGACGCCGTGCGTCGCGGCCAGTTCCGCGAGGACCTCTACTACCGGCTCAACGTGGTGACGGTCATCTTGCCGCCGTTGCGTGACCGGCCGGACGACATCCCGATCCTGGCGGAGCACTTCATCCGGCGGGGTAACCGCGAGTTGGGCACCGCGGTGGACGGGATCACCGAGGAGGCCCTGCAACGCCTGCAGCGCTATGGCTGGCCTGGCAACGTGCGCGAGCTGGAGAACTGCGTCAAGCGCGCGATGGTGCTGGCGTCGGGCCGGGTCCTGGGGGCCGCCGAGATCGAGGCCGCCGGCTTCGGTGCAACGCCGGCGGCGGTGCAGGAGGCGGCGTGCAATTCGCTGGAGGCCGACATCTTGCCCCACCTGGAGCGCATGGTCGGCGAGGTGCGGGGCGAGGGAGACCTGTATCGCCAGGCGGTCGGCGCGGTAGAGGGGCCGTTGCTGCGCCTCGTGCTGGCCCGCACCGGCGGCAACCAGTTGCAGGCGGCGCGTCTCTTGGGGATCAACCGCAACACCTTGCGCAAGAAGCTGCGCGAGGCGGGCATCGCGACCGACGTCCGGGGCTAACCCGCATTTCTTACCACGAATTTGCCGCGCCCGCGCACCCGCCCTGCCTGCCGGCAGGCAGGCCGCATCTCCTGGCCCACCTCGTCCGAGCTCTCGACCAGGGGTAGGAGCCGGTTGTATCGGCGATCCGCGCCATCGGCGCGGCAGGCCCTACGGGCCTGGATCGCCGATACAATCGGCTCCTACGCTTGGGCCGGCCAGGAGCTACGCGCGTGTGCGTGGTCTCGCGACGATCCGTGGTGAGAAATGCGGGCGAATACGGGGCGCGCCGGCGGTGTTATTGTCGCGGCCGACGACGCCGGTCGGGGTAGGCAACCAAAGCGCTGCGAATTGCTTGACACTCTCCTGGCGCGTACCTAGGATCGCCCGCGTTTCCAGCAGCCCCGCGGCTTTGCAGACCATCACCCCATCAACGAGCGAGGAGGAGAGGATGACTAAGGCGGATCTCATCGAGGCCATTGCGAAGGAGGCCGATCTTTCGAAGGCGGACGCCGGCAAGGCGTTGAACGCCACATTGGATACGATCACCAATGCCATGAGGAAGGACGAGAAGGTCTCCCTAGTCGGGTTCGGTACCTTCTCGCTGGCGAAGCGACCGAAGCGTAAGGGACGCAACCCGCAGACCGGTGCGTCGATCACCATCCCGGCGCGCAAGGTGCCGCGCTTCACGGCCGGCAAGGCGCTCAAGGACCGGGTCCAGCGCAAGCGATAACCCGGCGCCGCACGCGTACCAAGAGAGCGGGGGTAGCCTGGCCGGGCTGCCCCCCTTTCTTTTGTTGGGCCGTTTGCTTGACACCATTTCGGGCGCTTCAAAGAATACGCCCCCCTTTCAATCCGAGGACTGTGGTGAGGACTGTGGTAGAGACAGGCGCGTAGCTCAGGGGGAGAGCGCTACCTTGACACGGTAGAGGTCGGCGGTTCGAAACCGCCCGCGCCTACCACCTCCCGCCGCCGCCACGCTGGAAACAGATGCAGATCGAGGTAACCCTACCGGACGGGACGACCAGGACGTACGGCGAGGCCGTGACGGTGCAGCAGGTCGCCGAGTCGATCGGCGCCGGTCTGGCGCGCGCGGCGATCGGCGCGCGCGTCGACGGCAAGCCGGTCGACCTGAGCGCCGAGCTGCACGGCAAGGTCTCCCTGGAGATCCTCACGGAGCGTTCGCCCGACGCCCTGGAGGTCCTGCGCCACTCCACCGCCCATCTCCTCGCCCACGCGGTGAAGCACCTCTATCCCGAGGCGCAGTTCGGCGTCGGGCCGGTGATCGAGAACGGCTTCTACTACGACATCGACATCGATACCCGCCTCCATCCCGAGGACCTTGAGCGGATCGAGGCGGAGATGCGGCGCATCGCCGAGCAGAACCTGCCGGTCGAGCGCCGGGAGCTCTCCCGCGAGGAGGCGATCGCGGAGTTCCGGCGCGTCGGTGACGGCTACAAGGTGGAGATCATCCAAGGGATCGCCGACACCGACACCATCTCGGCCTACGGCCAGGGCGATTTCATCGATCTGTGTCGCGGCCCGCACGTGCCGTCCACCGGTCGCCTGCGGTTCTTCAAGCTGCAATCCATCGCCGGCGCCTACTGGCGCGGCTCGGAGCACAACAAGCAACTCCAGCGCATCTATGGCACCGCCTTCTTCTCCAAGAAGGCCCTCGACGAGCACCTGCACCTGTTAGAAGAGGCGAAGCGGCGCGACCATCGCCGCCTCGGCCGCGAGCTGGACCTCTTCCACCTCCAGGAGGAGGCGCCGGGGATGGTTTTCTGGCACCCCAACGGCACCCAGATCTGGCGTGCGGTGGAGGGCTACATCCGCGAGCTGATCGGGGCGCGCGGCTATCAGGAAATCCGCACGCCGATGATCGTCGATCGCAGCCTGTGGGAGCGCTCGGGCCACTGGGACAAGTTCCGCGAGGAGATGTTCACCACCGAGAGCGAGTCCCGGGAGTTCGCGGTCAAGCCGATGAACTGCCCCTGCCACATCCAGGTCTTCAACCAGGCGGTACGCAGCTACAAGGACCTGCCCCTGCGCCTCGCCGAGTTCGGCTCCTGCCACCGCAACGAGCCGTCCGGCACCCTGCATGGCCTGATGCGGGCGCGCAACTTCGTCCAGGACGACGCCCACATCTTCTGCACCGAGGCGCAGATCGGGCCGGAGGTGATCGCCTTCAACGAGCTGGTCTTCCAGGTCTACGAGACGTTCGGTTTCGGTACGCCCCTGATCAAGCTGGCGGATCGTCCGGAGAAGCGCGTCGGCTCCGACGCGGTGTGGGACCGGGCCGAGGCGGCCCTCCAGGCGGCCCTCGACAGCAGCGGTGCGGCGTACGAGCTCAACCCGGGCGAAGGCGCCTTTTACGGCCCAAAGATCGAGTTCAGCCTCAGAGACTCCCTGGGACGGGTGTGGCAGTGCGGCACCATCCAGGTCGACTTCTCCATGCCCGAGCGCCTCGGCGCCACCTATGTAGGAGAGGACAACCAGCGCCACACGCCGGTGATGCTCCACCGGGCCATCCTCGGCAGCATCGAGCGCTTCATCGCCGTGCTCATCGAGCACTACGGCGGCGCCCTGCCGCCATGGTTGGCGCCGGTCCAAGTGATCGTGCTGCCGATCAGCGAGCGCCACCGGGACTACGCCGAGACGTTGTACCGGCGCCTCGACGAAGCCGGCCTGCGCGCCACCGTCGATCGCCGTGACGAAAAGGTCGGGGCGAAGATTCGCGACGCGCAACTCCAGAAGATCCCCTACATGCTGGTGGTGGGTGACCGGGAGGCGGAGAGCGCCAGCGCGGCCCTGCGCACGCGCAGCGGCGGCGATCAAGGAACCATGGACATGACGGTGATAACCGATAGAATCCGCACCGCCGTCGCCAGCCGCAGCGTGGATCTGTAATAACACGGGTTCGCCCGGTCATTCCTGGAGGTTCTTATCCGCCGACGTAAACCGACTCAGAAACGAGAGCAGCGCGAGAGGATCAACCAGCGCATCCGCGTGCCCCAGGTGTTCGTGATCGACGAGGTGGGCGAGCAACTCGGCACGATGGATATCCGGGCCGCCCTGGAGCTGGCGCAGGAACGCGGCATGGACCTCGTGGAGGTCTCGCCGAACGCCGAACCGCCGGTGTGCAAGGTGATGGATTACGGCCGGCACCTCTACGACAAGAAGAAGAAGGCCTCGGTCGCCAAGGCGCATTCCCACCAGATCTTGCTGAAAGAGGTGAAGTTCCGGCCCAACACCGACACCCACGACCTAGAGACCAAGACCCGCAAGGCGGACGCCTTCTTGAGCGAGGGCAACAAGTGCAAGATCACCGTCATGTTCCGGGGCCGGGAGATGGCCCACGTGGAACGCGGCCGTGAGGTGCTCGACAAGGTCACCGCGCTGCTCTCGGAGGTCGCGGAGCGGGAGCTGGAGCCGCACATGGAGGGGCGGTTCATGTCGGCGATCCTGACCCCCAAGAAAACCAAGAAGAAATCCTCCCCCAAACCACCGGAAGTGACTCATGCCCAAGATCAAGACGCGGCAGGCGGCCGCTAAGCGCTTTTCCAAGACGGGGACCGGCAAGTTCCGCTTGAAGCACTCGCACCACAGCCACATCCTCACCAAGAAGAGCACCAAGCGAAAGCGCGGCCTGCGCAAGCGCGGGTCGATTTCGCACCAGGACACGAATCGTGTTGCCAAGATGGTGCCCTATCTGTAATGCAAAACGCCCAGGAGGCTAGTCATGCCTAGAGTGAAGGGGGGTCCGAAGACCCACCGCCGGCACAAGAGAATCCTCGCCATGGCCAAGGGGTACCGCGGCGGCCGCAGCCACCTGTACCGCACGGCCCAGGAGACCGTCGATCGCGCCCTGTGCTTCGCGTATCGCGACCGCCGGGCGCGCAAGCGTGACTTCCGCCGCCTGTGGATCGCGAGGATCAACGCTGGCAGTCGTGCCCTCGGTGTGCGGTACAGCCGGCTGGTCGCCGGGCTGGACAAGGCGGAGGTGCGGCTCAATCGCAAGATGCTCTCGGAGATGGCGATCTACCATCCGGCGGACTTCGCGAAGGTCGTGGCCCTCGCCCAGGAGCAGGGATAGGTTGTTTCCCTCCCCCTCCGGGGGAGGGGCAGGGTGGGGGCGCCGGGAGCCAGCACGTCCGATGAGCGATCTCCCCACCGTCTCGTTCACGGCGCACACGCTCCCTCCCCCTCCGGGGGAGGGCCGGGGTGGGGGCGTCAGGACTCGGCGATCTGCTGAATCACCTCCCCACATTGCGGTAATGCCACACGCCCTCCCCCAACCCCCTCCCGGGGGGAGGGGGAGTATGGCGCGGGCAAGGTCGCGTGGCGGCCGGTAAGTGATGTCCGCGCCTGATATCGAGGCAGTCAAGCAGGAGGCCCGCGCGGCGATCGCCGCGGCGGACGACCTGGAGGCGCTGGAGGCCCTGCGCGTCGCCTGGCTGGGCAAGAAGGGACGGGTCGCCACCCTCATGCAGGGGATGGCCGGCCTCGACCCGCAGGACCGGCCGGCCTTCGGCCAGGCAGTGAATACCCTCAAGGGCGCGGTGAGCGCACAGCTTCAGGCCCGTAAGGAGGGGCTGCGGCGCGTCGCGATCGACCGCCGCCTCGCGGCCGAGGGGGTGGACGTGACGCTCCCGGGCCGGCCGCCGCGGCGCGGCTCCCTGCACCCCCTGACCCGCACCCAGCGGGAGATCGAGCAGATCTTCCTGCGCATGGGCTTCGCCATCGAATCCGGTCCCGAGGTGGAGACCGACTACTACAACTTCGAGGCCCTCAACATCCCGCGCGACCATCCCGCGCGCGACATGCAGGACACCTTCTACGCCGGCGCCGATCGGGTGCTGCGCACCCACACCTCCAGCGTCCAGAGCCGGATCATGGAGCGCCAGCCGCCGCCCATCCAGATCATCGCCCCCGGCCGGGTCTTCCGCCGCGACTCGGACCAGACCCACTCCCCCATGTTCCACCAGGTGGAGGGGCTGCTGGTCGACCGCGAGGTGAGCTTCGGCGACCTCAAGGGGGTGCTGGAGTCGTTCACCGCCCAGATCTTCGGCCGTCCCCTGCCGCTGCGCTTCCGGCCCAGCTACTTCCCGTTCACCGAGCCGTCGGCGGAGGTGGACGTGCGCTGCGTCATGTGCGGCGGTGACGGCTGCCGGGTCTGCTCCCAGACCGGCTGGCTGGAGATCCTCGGCTGCGGCATGGTCGACCCCAACGTCTTCGAGCTGGCCGGCTACGACCCCACGGCGGTCACCGGCTTCGCCTTCGGCATGGGCATCGAGCGCATCGCCATGCTCAAGTACGGCATCCCCGACTTACGCCTGTTCTTCGAGAATGACCTCCGCTTTCTAGAACAGTTCTGAGAGGAACGACTCAACGCAAAGGCGCCAAGGCGCAAAGATTTTTTTCTAACCACGAAGGACACGAAGAACACGAAGCGGTTTGGGGTCCATCATCACAAACAACGTGAGCACAGACTCACGTCCCACTGATTTCCGGAACAAGATTTCTCGCGCAGAGACGCAAAGACGCAAAGGAACCACTGACCATCTCTGCGCCTCTGCGTCTCCGCGCGAGCCAGAAAAGGAAACGATGCCGCGTTACGAAATTTCGCGAACCTGAAAACTTCGTGCCCTTCGTGTCCTTCGTGGTTTCCAAAGAAAAGTAGACCGCGATGCTCGTCCCCGTTTCCTGGCTCCGTGACTACGTCGAGTTCGACCTCGGCCGCGACGCCCTGTGCCACGGCCTGACCATGGCCGGGCTGGAGGTGGGCGGGGTGGAGAACGCCGCCGCGTCCCTGGCCGGGTGCCGCGACCACCTGGTGGTGGGCCGGCTCACCGCGGTGGAGCGCCACCCGGCCGCGGACCGCCTCACCGTCTGCCAGGTGGACACGGTTGACCAGGTGCTGCAGATCGTGTGCGGCGCCCGCAACCACAGGGTGGGCGACCGGGTCGCCGTCGCCCTCCCCGGGGCGGTGCTCCCCGGCGGCATGGAGATCCGCGCCGCCGAGCTGCGCGGCGTCGCCTCGGCCGGGATGCTGTGCTCGGCCAAGGAGCTGGGACTGGAGTCGGAGGCGGAGGGGATCCTGATCCTCAACGGCGACAGCGTCCTGGGCGCGCCGGTCGTCGAGGCCCTGGACCTGGACGATCCGGTGATCGAGATCGACCTCACCCCCAACCGCGGCGACTGCCTCTCCCTGGTGGGGATCGCCCGCGAGGTGGCGGCCTTCGCCCCCGGCGCACGCCTCCACCCGCCGGACTGCACCGTGGAGGAGCGGGGGCCGGAGACCGCGTCCCTCGTGGACGTACAGATCGAGGCCCCGGCCCTGTGCCACCGCTACACCGCTCAGGCGGTGGAGGGGGTGGCCATCGGCCCGTCGCCGGCCTGGCTCCGGCGCCGCCTGCGGGCCGTCGGGCTGCGGCCGATCAACAACGTGGTGGACGTCACCAACTACGTGATGCTGGAGTTGGGCCAGCCCCTCCACGCCTTCGACCTCGACCGCCTCCAGGGCCCGGCGATCCGCGTCCGCTCCGCCCGCCCCGGCGAGACCCTGGTCACCCTGGACGACGTGGAGCGGCCCCTCGATCCCGACCGGCTCCTGATCTGCGACGCCGCCGGGCCGGTCGCCCTCGCCGGGGTGATGGGCGGCCGCGACTCCCAGGTGACCGGATCCACCACCCGCATCCTCCTGGAGGCCGCCTCCTTCGATCCCGTCTCGGTGCGCCGCACCGCCAAGCACTACGTCCTCCACTCCGAGTCGTCGCACCGCTTCGAGCGCCAGGTCGACCGCCAGGGGATCACCGCCGCCCTGCACCGGGCGGCGCGCCTGATCCGCGAGCTGGCCGGCGGCACCGTGAGCCGCGCCGCCGTCAACCTCTTCCCCGGCGCCGCGCCGCGGCCGGTGATCGACCTCGACCTGGCCGCCGTCAACCGCACCCTCGGCCTCACCCTGGAGGGCGACCAGGTGGCCGCGGTGCTGGCGCCCCTGGGGTTCGCCGTCGAGACGACGGCCGGCGCGCTACGCGTGACGGTGCCGAGCTGGCGCAACGACGTGGAGCGGCCGGCGGACGTGATGGAGGAGGTCGCCCGCGCCTACGGCTACGACCGCATCCCCTCCACCTTCCCCAAGGGCGGCCGGGTGCCGGGGCCGGGGGGGGCGCGCGATACCCTGCGCCGTGCCCTCCAGGACACCATGGCGGCGCTCGGCTACCGCGAGATGATCGCCGTCGCCTTCGCCGACGAGACCCGCGCCGACCGCCTGCGCCTCTCCGTGGACGATCCGCGCCGCGCCGCGGTGCGCCTCACCAACCCGCTGGCCGCCGACCAGGCCACCCTGCGCACCGAGCTGCTCTCCGACCTGCTGCGCGCCGCGGCCCACAACCGCCGCCACGGCGCCGACGCCATCGACCTGTTCGAGATCGCCGCCTGCTTCACCGCCACCGCCCCCGGCGAGCTGCCGGCGGAGGAGGAGTGGCTCGCGGGCCTCACCACCGGCCCCCGCACCGGCCTCGACTGGGCGACCACGCCGGAGGTCGCCACCTTCTTCCACCTCAAGGGCGACCTCATGGCGCTGCTCGACGGCCTCGGCGTGGAGCGGGTGGACTGGCGGCCCTCCGCCGAGCCCTTCCTCCACCCCGGCCGCGGCGCCGACCTGGTCGCCGCCGAGCGCCGCCTCGGCTGGGCCGGCGAGCTCCACCCGGAGGTGGCGGCGGCCTGCGACCTGGCGGGGCGCTACCAGGTCTTCGCCCTCTCGCTCGACGCCCTCGACGAGGTGGTGCGCGACCACGTCCCGTTCCGGCCGATCCCGCGCTTCCCGGCCATGGAGCGCGACCTCGCCCTCCTGGTGCCCGCCGACCTGCCGGTCGCCGTGCTGCTCGACACCGC
>Ga0299906_10005318_pt1 | contig 10503 bp, 12 predicted proteins | sample RVTome_14_FD_200259 | JGI IMG/M metagenome (GOLD analysis project Ga0299906, IMG submission 200259) | Soil microbial communities from uranium-contaminated site in the Upper Colorado River Basin, Wyoming, United States - RVT145D125 (version 2) ... | reverse complement strand
CGGCCGGGAGATTGCCGCGGTTTACACGCGCGCGCCCGCGCCAGCCGGCCGCGGCATGGAAGACCGCCGCTCTCCGGTGCATGAAGCGGCGGCGCGTTATGGAATCCCCATTTTGCATCCCGCCTCGCTCAAGGGTGAGGAGGCCGCCGAGATTTTTCGCGCGCACAATGCCGACGTGGCCGTCGTTGTCGCCTATGGTTTGCTGTTGCCGAAAGCGATCCTCGATGCGCCGCGTCTGGGCTGCCTCAATCTGCATGCGTCGCTTCTGCCGCGCTGGCGCGGCGCGGCGCCCATCAACCGCGCGATCATGGCGGGCGATACAGAGAGTGGCGCGATGGTGATGCGCATGGACGAGGGACTCGACACCGGCCCGGTCGCGCTTGCCGAACGCGTGACAATTACGCCGGACCAGACCGCGGGCGAATTGCACGACCAGCTCAGGGTCGCGGGCGCCGATCTTATGGCGCGTGCGATTGCGGCGCTCGATCGCGGCTCGCTCGAATTCAAACAGCAGCCGGTCACAGGTGCGACTTACGCCAGGAAAATCGAAAAGGCCGAAACGCACATCGATTGGTCGCAGCCCGCGCACGAGGTCCACAATCATATTCGCGGCCTGTCGCCTTTTCCGGGTGCATGGTTCGAGGTCGCGCATGAAGGAAAGCCGGTGCGCGTGAAGGCGCTGCGCTCGACGCGCGCTGAAGAAAACGGCAAGCCGGGTACAGTGCTTGACGACCGCCTCACGATCGCCTGCGGCGAAGGCGCGATCCGCCTGCTCGAAGTGCAGCGCGCGGGCGCGAAGGCAATGAGCGCCGAAGAATTCCTGCGCGGCACCCCGCTCAAAGCCGAAACGAAACTCGGCTGATCGATGCCCCGCTTCAAGCTCACCATCGAGTATGACGGCACGCCCTTTGTCGGCTGGCAGATTCAGGACAACGGCCCATCGATTGCGGGTGGGATCACGGACGCGTTCGCGAAGTTCGCGGGCGAGACCCCGAAGGTTTCGGGTGCGGGAAGAACCGACGCGGGCGTTCATGCGTTCGGCCAGGTCGCCCATGTCGATCTTGCGAAAGACTGGGACACCGACACGATCCGTGATGCGCTCAATGCGCATTTGCGGCCCGATCCTGTCGCGATTTTGAATGTCGAAGCGGTCGCGGGCGATTTCGACGCGCGATTTTCCGCACGCGCGCGTCATTATCTCTATCGCATCGTCAATCGCCGCGCCGATCTCGCACTCGATCGTGATCGCGTCTGGCGCGTCGTCAAGCCGCTCGATGCGGCCGCGATGCACGAGGCCGCGCAACGGCTTGTCGGCAATCACGATTTCACGACCTTCCGTTCGGTCGAATGTCAGGCCAAGTCGCCAGTGAAAACGCTCGACGCTCTCGATGTTTTGCGCGCGGGCGATGAAATTCGAATCGAGGCATCCGCGCGTTCGTTTTTGCATCATCAGGTTCGTTCGATGGTTGGCTCGCTGGTGCAGGTGGGTGAGGGGAAGTGGAGCGCTGACGATCTCGCGAAAGCGCTCGACGCAAAAAGCCGCGCTGCTTGCGGCCCCGTGGCGCCGGCCTGCGGGCTCTATCTGGTGCGCGTGGATTACTGACATCGGCCGGAAGTCGATATTCGGCAGTATTGACAATATGCTGTCAAATAGACAGTATGGCACCATGAAGCGCGTCGTGGCCGATGCCGTCAGCGATCTTACGGTGGAAGTATTCCGCCTGAACGGCGAATTGCTTGCCGCGGGCGATGCGCTTGTGGCCGATATCGGCCTGACCAGCGCCCGCTGGCAGGTTCTGGGGGCCATTGCGCTTTCGCCCGCGCCGCTGCCGATCGCGCACCTCGCCCGCAATATGGGACTGGCGCGCCAGTCGGTGCAGCGGATCGCCAACGAACTTGAAGCCGAAGGCATGCTGCGCTTCGCGCCGAACCCGCATCACCAGCGCGCGAAGCTTGTCTTGCTGACGGTGCGTGGCCGAAAGGCGTTCGACGCCGCCATCGCGCGCTGGCAGCCGCTCGCGGCGGCACTCGGCCGATCGCAAAAGCCGGCCACCATCGATGGCGCAACCGAAATGCTTCGCAGCGTGCGCCGCCGCCTTGAGGATGGCGCAGCAAATATCGGAGATCGTCATGCAATGGAAAAGCAGAACTGATCGCTATGGCGCGGTCGCCATCGCCATTCACTGGATCACCGCGCTGCTGATCCTCGTGATGTTCGTCTCGGGCCTGCGCGCCGCGAACACAGTCGACCCGGCCGCAAAAATTTCCTTGCTGCGTGCGCATGCCGTGCTCGGGAGCACGGTGCTTTTGCTCACGCTCGCGCGGATCGCCTGGTGGTTCTTTGCCGATACGAAGCCCGCGCCGGCTGCCAGCATTCCGCGATTGCAGGAACGTCTTTCGAAAGCCGTCCACACGCTGTTCTATGTCGTGATCCTCGGCATGGCGGCGAGCGGCTTCGGCATGGTTCTGCTGTCGGGCGCGAACCTCGTGCTGTTCGGCGATGCGCCGGGACCGCTTGCGGATTTCTGGAACTACCCGCCGCGCGTCCCGCACCGAATCGGCGCGGTCCTGATTTTCTCGCTGTTCGTCCTGCATCTCGGTGGCGCGCTTTATCACCAGTTCATTCGGCGCGATCATTTGCTGGCGCGGATGGGAGTGGGGCATTCGTGACGGCTCAGGCGAAATAGCGCTCGATCACTTTCCGGTAGATCGCTGTGAGCTTTTCGAGGTCCGCGACCGGCACATGCTCGTCGATCTGGTGCATGGTCTGGCCGACGAGGCCGAGATCGACTACCGGGCAATAGTCCTTGACGAAACGCGCGTCGGACGTGCCGCCGCCCGTTGAAAGCGCGGGCTTCTTGCCAACGACTTCCGCGACTGCGCCGGACAAAAGATCAACGAACGGCCCCGGCTTGGTGATGAAACTGTCGCTCGCGGGCTCCCATTCGAGCTTGAAATGCGCCGCGGGCGCGGATTCGCGGCAGCGCTGCTCGATCAGCGTTTTGAGGCGCTGTGGTGTGTGCCTGTCGTTGAAGCGCACATTGAATTTCGCCCTGGCGTCCGACGGAATCACATTGAACGCCTGATTACCCACATCGACCGAGACCACCTCGAAATTCGACGGGTCGAAATAATAGGAGCCATCGTCGAGCGGCTTTTGCAGCTCGTTCAGCATGTTCACGAGCTGGCGGATCGGATTGTCGGCGTTCTGCGGATAGGCGACATGCCCGGCCTTGCCCGCGACCGAAAGCGTGCCCGACAGCGAGCCGCGCCGCCCGATCTTGATCGTATCGCCAACCTTCTCGACGCTCGTGGGCTCGCCGACGATGCAATGATCGAAGCTTTCGCCGCGCGCTTTCGCCCAGGCGAGGAGCTTCACCGTGCCGTTCACGCCGGGGCCTTCCTCGTCGCCCGTTATGAGAAACGAGATCGATCCCTTGAGCTTGCCTTTGTTGGCGCTCGCATAGTCGAGCGCCGCCGCGGCGAAGGCCGCGATCCCGCCCTTCATGTCGACCGCGCCGCGCCCGAAAAGTTTTCCGTCCGCGACGTCGCCCGAAAACGCGCCGTGCTTCCAGCGTTCTTCATTGCCCGCCGGCACCACGTCCGTATGCCCGGCGAAGGCGAGATGCGGTGCGCCGTGGCCGATTTTCGCAAACAGATTCTCGACCGCCGGCGTGCCCGGCGCCTCGAAGGTCACGCGATGCACATCGAAACCCGCGCCTTTGAACAGCCCCTCAAGATAGGCCAGCGCGCCGCCTTCCGCGGGCGTGACCGAGCGGCAGCGGATCAGCGCCTGCGCAATTGCGATCGGGTCAGCCTGCATGATCAGAAAGCCTTGGCAATTCCCGCCTTCTTTAGAACATCGTTCGCGGTATGTCGCGATTTCGTCGTACGCGGGACGGTGACGTGCTTTCCGTTGACGGGGCTGTACCAGATTTCATGGCTGCCATTGCCGGGGCGGACGAGGTAGCAACCATGTGCGCGCAGGATCGAAACAAGTTCACGATAGAATTCGGCCATCACGCGCCGGCGACGTCGAGATGCTCTTCGGCCTTGAAGGTCAGCGACAGCTTGTCCCCGCGCTCGCCGGACACTTCGAGCAGTTCCGGCAGCACGATCCGCACTTCCTCGATCATGGCGGGCCAGGTATCGGCCTCGACGACCAAACCCGGCACATCCTTGCTGGTCGCAAGCCACACGCTTGCTTCGCCGTCCCAGCGCGCCTGAATGGTGATTTCGCGGTTCATGGACATGAAGATCGGACTCCTCGACGGCCCGGTCAATCCCTCAGAAGCTCATTGATGCTCGTCTTCGAGCGCGTCTGTTCGTCGACGCGCTTCACGATCACCGCGCAGTATAGAGACGGCCCCGGCTTGCCGTCGGCCATCGCCTTGCCCGGCAGCGAACCTGGCACCACGACCGAATAGGGCGGCACTTCGCCGATGAAGACCTTGCCGCTCTCGCGGTCGATAATTTTCGTGGACGCGCCAATGAAGACGCCCATGGAAAGCACCGAACCCCTGCGCACGATGACGCCCTCGGCGACTTCCGAGCGCGCGCCGATAAAGCAATCGTCTTCGATCACGACCGGCCCCGCCTGCACCGGTTCAAGCACGCCGCCGATGCCCGCGCCGCCCGAGATATGGCAGTTCTTCCCGATCTGCGCGCAGGAGCCGACGGTGGCCCAGGTGTCGACCATGGTCGCGCTGTCCACATAGGCGCCGATATTCACGAAGCTCGGCATGAGCACGACATTTGGCGCGATGAATGCGCCGCGCCGCACGATGCAGTTCGGCACGGCGCGGAATCCCGCCTTCTTGAATTTCGCCGCGTTCCAGCCGTCGAATTTCGACGGTACCTTGTCCCACCAGACGGCGCGGCCGGGGCCGCTCTTGATCACGGCCATGTCGTTGAGGCGGAAGGAAAGGAGGACGGCCTTCTTGAGCCATTGATTGACATGCCAGCGCCCATCGGCCTGCCGCTCGGCGACCCGCGCCTTGCCGGAGTCGAGCAATTCAAGCGCGCTCGCGACCGCCTTGCGCACCGGACCTTTGGTCTTCGGGCCGATTTTGCCGCGGTCTTCCCAGGCGTCGTCGATCGTCTTGGCGAGCTTGTCGTTGGACATAAGCGGGTTCTCCTTGAGCGCGGCGGACTTGTCGGCGGGCGGGGGGCCGGTGTCAACGTGTTCTCTATCGTCGTCCCGGCCGCACCAAAGGCGCGAGCCGGGACCGTCTGAAACTTGCTGCACGCGGTCCCGGATCGCGGCTTCGCCGCGTCCGGGACGACGTGATTCATTGTTCTCGCGGCGCGATTTGCGCCCGAGTTTTGATTCCGTTTCCCCTCACCGAAATGAGGGGGGATGGAGCGCCGAGCGGCGCAACATCATTGTTCGATGCGCTCTCTTGCGAGAACGCCGCGCCTCTCAGCGCTCCATCGCGGCGACTTTGGGCCTCGGGCCGCGCTTTTCGTGAGCCGGAAACTTACTCCGGCTCTCCGTCAGCGAGCTCCTCGCAGGCGGTCATTCGCTGGCGCAGCTTTCGCTGTGCTCAGCGGCGTCCGAAGACGCTGCCGCCGGGCGGGGCCCCGGGGCCTCCCGGTGACACGGCTGCGAGCCGCGCCAGCGGGCGCCACATCCCGCTCCGCTCAAACGACGCCTCGCGAGAGCGCCCCTCGACGAGCGGGATGACGTGGAATATAGTCCTATAGATGGAACGCTGTCAAGCAAGATCTTCCGGCATCTTTTCACGTTCGCGGGGAGCGGAAGGCCTCAGCGAGCCAGTACCGGCAAGGATGCGCGAATGCGCTGTGAGAAATCGGGCATGCCATCGGCCGCGCGTGCGGCATCGTTGATCAGCGAGCGCCGCCGCAACTCGTCGAACGGCAGCGTCGTGTCCACGCGGCCCGAATGGTACAGGTAGCTGTCGATCAGGCCGTTGAAGAGATGGCGGATGTTGAACCGGCCTTCCCGGCCGGCGGCGTTGGCGTAACGAATGATGTTGATCGTGCAACTATTACTCAGCAGGTGATAAAATTCGGCTCGGTCGGCGAGCTGGTTGATCCGGTCGAGATAAACGAGCAGCAGCCGTCGCGCGTCGTCCGCCGAGGTATTGAGTCGATAGAGATAGGTCGTTTCTTGCCGGTGATTGGTGCGCACGCCGACGAGGTCGCGCTCGTCGCCCACCACATAGATCAGCTCGAATTGCTTGAAGAGGGAGGCGAGGGGATTGAAGCCTTCGCCGACTTCCGGCCGCGTCTCGATGGAAATGCTGAGCGGCGGCGCGTTGTTAAAGATGAAACTCAGGAAGGTGTGCCCAACCAGCCCCTCTCTCCAGTAGGACACATAGAAATCGATGCCGGCGAGGTCCGATAGGAGAAACTCGCGCTCCTCGTGGCGAACCGTGAAATCGTTGCGGCTGCGATATTGGAAATTGCGGACGCCGGTGATGCGCATGCGGTCGCCGTCGATGACCGCGCGCGGCATAACGGATACCTCCGGCCGCCAGTTGCGGTCGTGCGACGGCGGGATCGCCAGCCACCACGCAACGACTGCGAGGAATGCCGCGAGCACCGCCCAGCGCATGCGGCGTTGCCGCGCGAACCAGAATCCCCAGATCGCGAACGCGGCGAACGCGATCGCCAGCGCGAGGCGCGCCCAACCCCACGGCAGGTTCGAATAGTAGATCGCGAGCGCGCCCCAAGCGACGAGCAACGCGCAGAAGACGAACCAAATTCCCGAGATCAGCCAGCGAAAAACGCTCGACAGCGGTTGCCCCTCATTTGACCAGCGTATTCTTATAGATCTTCCCGTCCTTCATGATGACCAGAAAGTTCTTTGCCGGATCGGCAATGAGCTGGATGTTCTCCAACGGATTGCCGTCGACCAGCAAGAGGTCGGCGAACGCGCCTTGCTCGACGACACCGAGCTTGCCGGGATAGGGATTGCGCTTGCCGGAAAGCGCCAGCAGTTCGGCGTTCGTACTGGTCGCCATGATCAGCGCTTCGGCGGGCGTGAACCATCGCGTAAGCGAAGCCAGGATTGCGCCCTGCTGGCGCGCCAGCGCGGCGGAAAACAGGACATCGGTGCCCCACGCCGTCTTGATCTTGTACTTCTTCACGAACTCGTAGGTCCTGGCGATCCCGGGCCAGACCTCGTCCGCTTTGGCTCGCTGGACCGACCCCACCGGAAAGCCGAGTCGCAGGTCCTCGGGGAGTGGCTGCAGGCTTAGCCAGATTCCCTTCTCGGCCATCAGTTGAGCGGTTGCTTCGTCCATCAGAAAGCCGTGCTCGATGCACTTTACGCCTGCCGCAATAGCCCCTCTGATCGCAGCGACCGTAAAGGCGTGCGCGACGACGTAAGTGCCCCAATTCTCGGCCGCCTCGACCGCGGCGCGCAGTTCGGCCTCGGTGTAGGTGGTCACGTCGATCGGACTGAAGGGTGAGGACACGCCGCCGCCCGCGGTCAGCTTGACCTGGGAGGCGCCCTGCATGAGCTGTTCGCGCACACGCACGCGGACCTCGTCGGGGCTGTCAGCAACCAAGGCGCCGCCTACCTGCTCCATGCGGGTGAGCATGCCGCCGATGGTGCGCGGCAGATCGGTGAGCTGGCGGAAATCCCCATGACCGCTCGTGACCGTGATCATGGCGCCGGACGGATAGATGCGCGGCCCCTTCACGACGCCCTCGTCGATGGCGGCCTTGAGACCGAACGCCGGCCCGCCCACGTCGCGGACGGTGGTGAAGCCGCGCATCAGCGTGTCTGTCGCTTCGGCGGCTGCCACGAGATTGTTGTAACCAACGTCGCCCATCGATTGGGCCGGAGTCACCCGGATCAGCATCGCGTGCCAGTGCGCGTCGATCAGGCCCGGCATCAGCGTGCGGCCGCCGCCATCGATGATCGTGGTCGTCGCCATGCGATCAACCGCGATGGGCGCGGTCGAGATTCTTTCGATCAGATTGCCGCGCACTAGAACATTCGTTGACGCAGATAATGACGAGCTCTTGCCGTCGAAGACGCGGACATTGTTGAACAGCGTTGTCGCGGCAGGTGCGGCGACCGGTGAGGTTTGCGCAAGACTGGCCGGGGAGACGGCGATAGAAAGTGCGGCCGCCAGCGACAAACGCAGCACCCGTTTCATCCTCATCGTCGCGGATGGACATGCATTCAGTTTGCTTGGAATCATTTTTTACTCCTGCAATCTTTGACCGTGTGTCCAGGTCGCTGGATGCGGGGCGCGAGGAGAGCCGACCCGCACAAATGATTGGGTGGTGATCTTACGTGCGCTCATCTCCGGAATGCACGAGCTGTTACTGCAATGTGCTTGGTCCATTCATTCGTTCATTTGAAAAAGTTGAATAAATATTCGCTACAAGGAGAAAGACCATTCCCAAATTACAGAACTTGCAGGTTCACGTTGCGGTTTTGTTGACAGGGGCGCAACACGGTCGCAATGAACCAATCTTAGATCTGGAGGGAATTCTCATGCAAAGACGAATGTCTCCGATTTGGATCGTGACGCCCGCCGCGATCTGGGCGGCTATTGTTGTCGCGACAATGACTGTTCTTCAATTCTCCAACGCGACGTCGGCCCATGCGCAATCTGTCAGCGCCTGTGACAGCTACGCTCACGAACAAGCAAGGCGGGCGACCCGCGGTACCACCTCCGGAAGCATGGCGAGAAACGCCTTGGGCGGCGCCGTCATCGGGAGTCTTGTGGATGGCCGGCAAGGCGCGAGACGCGGAGCCAATCTCGGCCTCGGCGCCGGGTTTTTTGCGGGGGGCGTCGCGGCGAACGGCGACTATGAACGCCATTTCAACAGCGCTTTCAGGCGCTGCATGCGAATCTAGCTGCCCGGCATTCAGTCGGCGCGTGTGTTATAGGTGGCCATGAGATTCCTGCTTCCATTCTGGCAGCGGCTGCTGCTGACGGTCGCCGTCATGCTCGCCGCGAGCTGGCTGGCGAATTTCATCTGGCAGTATCTTTTCAGTTTCGCGCTGCCGAGCTACGCCGCGGGCGTCGTCGGCGGGCTGGCGGCGCTGCCGTTCTGGGAATTTCTCAGGCGCATCCGGCCGAGTCAGGGATAGCGGGCGAGTCAGCGCAGCTGCACCAGAAATCCGACCGTTGCTTGTCTTGCGGCGCGCGCCGTGCAGAATGCATTCCATGTCCGCCGAGCCAGCGAACGGCGCCGAACAGCCGCGCGCACCAGCGCAGCCGCAGTACTATGGCCTGTTCGTCACTGAAGACGAGTGGGGCTTCCTCTGGCGCCCGCGCGACGAGGGCGTCTCGCTTTCCGCCGAGGGCGTTTCATGGCGCATCGGGGGAGTGGAGCGCGCCCGCGCATGGAATGAGGTCGAGGGGGTGAGCCTAGCCGAAAGTGTTTTCCGCAGGCACGGCAATACCTACATCTGTACCATCCATTTCCAAGGCGGGCCGCCTCTCTTCGTGGCCGGCGCCGCTGCGGGCGGCCATCCCGAGCCGGAACGGGGCTCCGTTTATCGTGAGTTCGTGCAGACGCTGCATGCACGGCTGGCCAGGCCCGAGTTTTCCGCGGTACCTTTGAACGCGGGCGGGGACGAGAGCGGGGCAATTCTCATGAAGTTCATGCTCGCCATCGTGGCACTGTTCCTTGTCGGCCAGTTGCTCGTCTTCATCTTCTCCGGCCAACCGCTCCAAGTGCTGCTTGTCAGCGCCGTGGGCGGATTCTTTGTCTGGCGGCTCTGGCGCGTGAAGCAGAAGATCGACCCGATACCTTATTCGCCACGCGACCTACCGCAAGAATTGCTGCCGTAGTGCCCTAGTGGATCTTCGCGAGGAAGCCCGCCAGATCGTCGGTCAGATGATCGACATGCCTGGCGTCGCGGCCCTCTAACTCCCAATCCTCGCGAAATACTTCGCGCGTCGCCTCCGGCACAACCAGCACCGTCGTCATGCCGAGCCGGTGCGGCACTTCGAGATTGCGCGCGAGGTCCTCGAACATCGCGGCGCGTGCCGGATCGACGCCGTGGCGCGCAAGAAAGCGGTCATAGGTCTGCGCGAGCGGCTTCGGCTCGAGTTCTCCCGCGACGATGTCGAAGACGTCCTCGAAATGCCGGTCGATCTCAAGCCGCCGCAGGACCGCGTCCGCATGCGCGCGCGTGCCGTTCGTGAGGATGAGCTTGCGCCCCGGCAGTTTTTCGAGCGCGTCGCCGAGCGCGGGATTGGGCGTGAGCGGCGAATGATCGATCTGATGCACGAAAGCGAGAAACTCGTCCGGATCCATGCCGTGCTCGGTCATCAGCCCGCGCATCGAGGTGCCGTAGCGTTTGTAATAGTCCTTCTGCAGCCTGAAGGCTTCGTCGTGCGTGAGCGTGAGAAAATTCGCGATGTAATCGCGAATGCGCATGTCCACCTGTTCCCACAAGTTCAGGTGATGCGGATAGAGCGTGTTGTCGAGATCGAACACCCAGGTCTCGACGCGGTCGAAACCTCTTTCCCTCTCCCCGCTTGCGGGGAGAGGGTGGCCTGA
>Ga0299906_10005317_pt1 | contig 10503 bp, 9 predicted proteins | sample RVTome_14_FD_200259 | JGI IMG/M metagenome (GOLD analysis project Ga0299906, IMG submission 200259) | Soil microbial communities from uranium-contaminated site in the Upper Colorado River Basin, Wyoming, United States - RVT145D125 (version 2) ... | reverse complement strand
GAACTTGTCGAACCACCGCCCGTGCGAATACGCGGCCGCAGTCCCGAGCAGGAGCGCCACCGGAACCAGAACGATCGCGGCGGCAAAGGCGAGCAGCAGGGTGTTGCCGAGCACTCCGCCGATTTCCTGGACGACCGGCCGGCCGGTACCGATCGACTTGCCGAGATCACCGGTAACCGCCCGTCCCAGCCACAGCCCGTACTGCACGGGCAGCGGCTTGTCGAAGCCGTAGATCTCCTTGATGGCTTCGACGTCGGATTGCGACGCGTCGTCGGGCAATACGGCGTCCAGCGGATTCCCGGGCCCGATGTAAACCAGCGAGAACACCATGATGGTGACGCCGAGCGCGATCGGGACGACGTAAAGGATGCGCCGAATGATGTAACCGAACATGAGCTTTCCTCGGATGCCGCCGGGGCGGCCCCAAACGCGGGACCGCCCTAGCGCACCATGCCGCGACTATTTCTCTTTGTAGACGGAGGTCAGATCGACGTACCAACTCTGTGGCGGAACGAAACCGCGCACCTTCTTGCCGAGCGCGCGGGGATTGAGATCCTTGACGATCCAGATCCAGGCGGCTTCGTCGATCAGCTTCGTGTGGACCTGCGCGAGGATCTTGTCCTGCTCCTCCACGTCGAAGGTAGACGACACCTTCTCGAGCATCTCGTCGACCCATGTATCCTTGTAATGGCCCCAGTTGCGGCCCTTCGGCGGCACCGTGCCGGACGGGAAGAAGCGGCCGAAGGCGTTGAATGGGTCGGCCGTGCCATAGCTGTTGTTGATGGCATGGAAGCCCTTCTGCTCGGGCGCGTGCGCACCGCCGCGCGCGATCACCCGCATGGCCCCCCATTCGACGACTTCGAACTGCAGATCGATGCCGACTTGCTTCATATTCTGTTGGATGTATTCGTTCATCGGCAGCGGCTGCATCTGACCGGAGCCACTGGTCGAGATCACGACCTTGATCGGCAGCGGCTTCTCGGTCCCATAGCCGATTTCCTTCAGAAGCCGCTTGGCCTCGTCGGGGTCGTAGCGGACCTTGAACTTCGGCGTTCCGTACCACGGATGGCCCGGGTTCACCTGGCCGTAGGACGGCTCCGCCAACCCGCCCAACAGCTGCACAAGCCCATCGCGGTTGATCGCGAGGTTGAACGCCTTGCGGACCCGGACGTCCTTGAACGGCGAGTCATCGAACATGCTGATCGTGTAGGGCCAGATATGCGGATAGGTGTTCGTGACGATCTGCATCCCGGCCGACTTGAGACGCGGGATCGTATCCGGCGACGGCGCCTCGACCCAATCGACTTCGCCGGACAGCAGCGCCGCCGTCCGCGTCGCCGCCTCCGGGATCGGACGCAGGATGATCGTCGACTTGGCGATCCGGGACTTGTCCCAGTATTCAGCAAAGGGAGTCATGATCGCGCGGTCGCGCGGCACCAGCTTTTCCAGCTTGAACGGCCCCGTGCCGGACGGCTGGGACCCGAACTTCGCCCAGTCCTTGCCGACCTTCTCGAACTGGGCGGGACTGACGATGAGGAACCAGGTGAGCTGGTAGGGTAGCTGGGAATCGATGCCCGGCGTGGAGATCTCGATCGTGTAGTCATCGATCTTCTTGATGTCCTTGATGCCGGGAATGCGCGCCCGCAGCTCGGCGGCGGCCTTCGGGTCGAAATATGGCGCATCCTTGTCGCGCACGCGCTTCAGGCTGAAGATCACCGCATCCGCGTTGAAGGTCGACCCATCGTGAAACTTGACGCCCTGGCGCAGCTTGACCAGCCATCTCGTCTTGTCCTTCGGATCGACCGACCATTCCGTCGCCAGGCCGGGCTCCAGCGCCGCCGGCACGTCCTTGCGCCGCAGGTTCCAGTTCACCAGCGAGTCATAGAGCGTGATGCCGCCGAAGCGATGGCCTTCGCCGCCCTGGCTGGGCGCGCCGGCCAGAGTCGGGATATCCGACACCGTCATGGCGATTCTGATTGTCGACTTGGATTCGGCGGCGGCGGGCAGCGCGAATGAAACCATCGCGCCTGCCGCCAGCACCGTTCCGAAAAAACTCACGATTGATTTACGCATTGCTGTACACAAGGCCTTTCCAGATATCGTGTGGCGATGCCGGCGTGTTGCCGGCAATGATTGGACAAAGCTCGATCATTGAGCCGCGTTTCGCTGGGAACGAAGAGGTGAGGTGCGGCTAGAGAGCGTTGTCTGCTGCATCGCACAATGCGTGCCAAACGCCGCAATGCCTGCAAAAGCGCTTAAAGATGCGCGGTTTGCAGATCAGCCGGCCGGGCGCCGATCATTGCGCATTGCGAATAAATTCAGCATGTCGGCAGGCAGCGCCGACAATCTGACCAAGATGCGAGCAGCAACGGAACCGCGGCTGCGCGAAGCGAAAAGCTCTTCCGAGCTACCGCGGCATCCGGAAGCTGTTGGCCGGCTCTTCGTCGCGGCGGAATCCTTTTTGCAGCCGGTCCGCCATCTCCAGCGCATGGGGCACGCCCTCGCACAGCTCGGTGAACAGGGTCTCGTCGAAATCGAAGCCGTTGCGCCGGGCCGCCGTCTCGGCAATCGCCCGCGTCGGGCCATCGAGGTCCAGCACGGCGGGTCCCGCATGCTTCGGCACGATCTCGGGCTTCGTCATGGCGGGATCGAGCTTCGGCCGCCGTGCGCGCCAATCGGTCGCCTTTTCGTAGGCATGCGCGATCGCCAGCGCCGTCGCGTCCTCGAACGGACGGCTGGCGATCTGCATCGACAGCGGCAGGCCCTTGGCTGAGAAGCCGTTGCAGATCGAAACGGCGCCGCCGCCGACCACGTTGAAGGCTGTCGTGATCTTGGGCGAGTTCCAAGAGGAAACGCTGCTGTGGTCTTCGACCTTCGGCGCCGGTCCGTTGCCCAGGGTCAGCAGGGCGTCATACTTGCCGAAGACGGGCCGCGCCTCGTCGATCAACTGGCGGCGCATGCGCTGCGCGCTCATGTAGTCGAGCGCGGTGAACACGCAGGCCGGCAGGATCCGGCGGCGGATGTCGCTGCTGAAGCCGTAGGGCCTCTTGACGAAGTCGTCATGATGCACGCTCAACAGCTCGGCCTCGGCAATCACGATCTTGACGTCGTAGAAAGCCTGCAGCGGGCTGAGGCGCACGTCCTCGACCGTCGCGCCGAGGCCCTTGAGCACGCCGATCGCCTGGTCCATCGCGGCCCGCTGCTCGGCGCTCGCCTTGGTGTCCTCCTCATAGAAGTGCCGGATCAGGCCGATGCGCACGCCCTTCAGATCCTGGCGCAGCGCGGCGCGGTAGTCCGGAAGGGGCACGTCCGCGCTGCCCGGGTCCGCCGGGTCGTAGCCGGCGATCGTCTGCAGGACGATGGCGCAATCCTCCACGGTCCAGGTCATCGGCCCGGCATGGTCGAAGGTGAAGGAGTTGGCGATCACGCCGCGCTTGCTGACGAGGCCGTAAGTCGGCTTGAGGCCGACGATGCCGCACAGGCCGGCGGGGTTGCGGATTGATCCGCCGGTATCCGAGCCGAGCGCCGCCGGGACAAGGCCTGCCGCGACCGCCGCGCCGGAACCGCTCGACGAGCCCCCGGGCACGTGCTCGAGCTCCCATGGGTTGCGGGCGAAAGGAAACGGCAGGTCGAAAGTCGGCCCGCCATGGGCGAATTCATGCGTCGCGAGCTTGCCGGTCAGCACGGCGCCGGCTTCAAGCAGCTTGCGCACGGTTACCGCGTCCTGCTGCGGGATATTGTTCACGAGCTGGTGGGAATGGGCCGTGGTGCAGATTCCGGCGGTGTCGTAGATGTCCTTGAGGGCAAAGGGAATCCCGTGCATCGGGCCGCGCCAGTTACCGGCGACGATTTCCGTTTCGGCCTTGCGCGCCTGCGCCAGCGCCGCTTCCGGCGTCGGCAGGATATAGGCATCGATGAGCGGGTTGAGCGAGGCCGTGCGCGCAAGCAGCGCCTGAGCGTATTCGACCGGCGAAAGCTTCTTGTCGCAGATGAGCGCCGCCGCTTCGGCAACGCTCAGATAATGCAACTCCGTGCCCGTCATCTCTCTGTCCCTCATGATGCAAAGGTTCGCCGGCCCGCCATTCCGGGGCCGATCGTCGGCGTGTTCGTCACAGCCCCATACGCAAGACTAATGCCAAGAGGCCGAAACGCGGAATCCGGCCGACGCCCCGCAAACGGGCCGACGCAGGTTTCGGATGGACACGATGAGGAAACTGGCGCGCCCGACAGGACTTGAACCTGTGACCCCCAGATTAGGAATCTGGTGCTCTATCCAGCTGAGCTACGGGCGCGCGACGCAGCCTTATACCATACCCGGCGCGGGCAATTGAACGGGGGTGGCCAGCCTCACGGCGGCAGGAGCGACCCCAGCGGGTGGGCATAGAAGACGGCCAGCGTCATGGTGCCGGGGTCGTCGTCACCGATGCCGAAATTCGCGAGATAGTGAAGCCCGACGCCGGCGCGAGCGCGGTTATCGAAGCGCCATGCGAATTCGGCGCCGTTGCGGAAGACGATCACGCTGCCCAGGTCCTGGCCGTCGCCGTCGCCATATAGGCCGACGCCGCTGCTCGGCGTCAGCACGAGCCGTGGGCCGAAATAGATGTCCAGGTTGAGCGCCGTCCAGCCGTAGAGCGAGGAGTCCGTGGTCGCCGCGACGCCGAAGGACGGACGGACATTCCAGAATTCCCAGCTCGGCCCGGCGCGGTACTCGAAGCTGAAATAACCGGCGTCGTCGTTGTCCGTGGGAACGAGGCCGATCATGCCGGCCGAAAGCTTGATATGGCCCGGCTCCTCGTCCGCGCGCGCCGGGACGAGAGCGACGCCGAGCGCGAGACCGAGCGCCACCAGAATGCCGCTCGCGACTAGCGCCGCCCTGCCGAACATCCTCACCATCGTCGCCTTATTCCATTGCTGCCGTCCGCCGCATGATAGCGCCCGCGGCAGCGGTTTCCTATGGCGTCGCGAGTCGCGCGCTCAGCCAAGATTGCGGAAGTGATTGGTCGCTTCCAGAAGCGCCGCGCGGATGCCGGGCTCCATCGCCGAATGGCCGGCGTCGGGCACGATGACATAGTCCGACTTCGGCCAGGCGCGGGCGAGCGCATCCGCCGACTCGATCGGACAGACGATGTCGTAGCGCCCCTGCACGATCACGCCGGGAATCTCGGCGAGCCGGCTCGCGTCGTGCAGCAGCTGGCCTTCCGGCATGAACAGGCGGTTGATGAAGTAGTGCGCTTCGATGCGGGCGAGGCCGAGCGCCACGCGCGGGTCGCCGAATGCCGCCACCGTCTCCGGGTTGGGCCGCAGCGTCGAGCAGGCGCCCTCATACTGGCTCCACACCCGCGCCGCCGGCATGTGCACGTCCGGATTCGGATCGGTGAGGCGGCGGTAATACCCGGCAAGCAGATCGTGCCTCTCCTCCTCCGGCAGATAGTCGACGAAACGCCGCCACGCCTCCGGGAAGATCCGGCGCATGCCGGTCATGAACCAATCGACCTCCGACCGGCGGCAGAGGAAGATGCCGCGCAGCACGAGCGCGAGACAGCGCGCGGGATGCGCTTCCGCGTAGGCCAGCGCCAGGCTCGAGCCCCAGGAGCCGCCGAAGACGAGCCAGCGCTCGATACCGAGCCGCCGGCGCAACGCCTCGATGTCGGCGACCAGATGGCCGGTGGTGTTGTCGGCCAGATCGCCGAGCGGCGTCGAGCGGCCGGCGCCGCGCTGGTCGAAGACGACGATACGGTAGTGCCGCGAGTCGAAGAAGCGGCGATGCGCCGGCGTGGCGCCGGACCCCGGCCCGCCGTGCAGGAACAGCGCCGGCACGCCGTCCGGGTTGCCCGACTGCTCCCAGTAGAGGGTGTGACGGTCGTCGACGCGCAACCAACCCGTCTCGAACGGCTCGATTTCGGGATAGAGATCGATCTGGGCGATGGCTTCCACGGTCTGTGACTCGTCAAGCTGGCGGCAGGGGTGCGGACCATGCGGCCGGCGCGCGGCCGACGAATTAAATTTAGGCCGCGCCTGCGGCCGGTGCAAAGCCTCCTTTGCGGACCGGCGCCGCGGATGCGGATATACTGCAACTGATGTTTCGCCGTCTGCTCCTGTTTCTTTTCCTTATCGGTCCGGCCGCCGCCGCGGCAGCCGACTTCCCACTGCCGGCAGGACTCAAGCCGGGCGGGGAGGCCAAGGCGGTCGGTGTCATCGACGGCGACACCCTGGTGCTCGATACCGGACAGGAAGTGCGGCTGGTTGGGCTGCAGGCGCCGAAGCTGCCACTCGGCCGCCGCGGATTCGCGGCCTGGCCGCTCGCCAACGAAGCGAAAGCGGCGCTCGAGCGGCTCGCGCTCGGCCGGAGGCTCACGCTGCACTATGGCGGGCGCGAGACCGACCGTCACCGCCGCCTGCTGGCGCATCTCGCAGATGCGGAGAGCGGACTGTGGATCCAGGGCGCGCTGCTCGCGCAAGGCATGGCGCGCGTCTACACGTTCAAGGACAACCGCAGCGTCATTCCGGAGATGCTCGAGCTGGAGCGCGCAGCCCGCGCGGCGCGGCGCGGCATCTGGTCGCATCCCTACTATGCGGTGCGTACGCCGGACATGGCGGACCGCGACATCGACAGCTTCCAGCTCGTCGAGGGCACGGTGCATGCGGTTGCGGACCGTAAGGGCAAGACCTTCCTCAATTTCGGCGCGGACTGGCGAAGCGACTTCACGGTGCTGGTGGAAAGCGGCGCCGCGAAGGCGTTCCGCGATGCCGGACTTACGCTCAAGGACCTCGCCGGCAAGCGCATCCGCGTGCGCGGCTGGGTCAAGTCCTGGAACGGGCCGCTGATCGAGGCGACGCATCCGGAGCAAATCGAAACGGCCGGGCTGAGCCCGGCCGTTCGTTGAACGCGTCGTTCCGCCGAATTCAGGCGTCGACCATCTCAAACATCAGGTCGCCCGGCTCTTCGGGCCGGTGCTCTATCCGCCGCTCGATGTGATTGCGCAGCTTTTCCATCGCCCGCTGCTCGAGCTGGCGGACGCGCTCCTTGCTGACGCCGAGCGATTTGCCGAGCTCTTCCAAGGTCGCCCCTTCTTCCTGCAGGCGACGCTGGCGGATGATCGTCTGCTCGCGCGCGCTGAGCGCGGTCAGCGCCTCGTTCAGCCAGCGCGAGCGGGTATCGGCGTCGCGAAGGCCGGTCACGACCTCTTCCGGGGTCGGCCGCGTGTCGGCGAGGAAGTCCTGCCAATTGCCGTCTCCCTCTTCCGCCAGCGGCGCATTGAGCGACTGGTCGCTCGCGCCCAGGCGCACTTCCATGGACTCGACATCGGCCAGCGGTACGTTCAGCTCGGTCGCGATGAACTCGCGCCCTTCCTGGCTGAGCTGGCCGCCGGCATCTTCGTTGATGCGGGCGCGCAGACGGCGGAGGTTGAAGAACAGCGCCTTCTGCGCCGCCGTCGTTCCGGTCCGCACGATCGACCAGTTGCGGAGGATATAATCCTGCATCGCCGAGCGTATCCACCAGGAGGCATAGGTCGAGAACCGCACGCCGCGGCTCGCCTCGAAGCGCGCCGCCGCCTGCATCAGGCCTACATTCCCTTCCTGGACCAGGTCGCCCATCGGCAGGCCATAGTTGCGGAACCGGCCGGCAAGGCTGATCACAAGGCGGGTATAGGCGCGCACCAGCTTGTGGAGCGCCTCTTCGTCGCCCTTCTCGCGCCAGCGCCGGGCGTAGTCGTATTCGACCTCGCGCTCGAGCAGCGGCTCGCGCATCGCGGAGCGGATGAACTGCAGGTTCGCGCGCTGGGTTTCCGGATCGTCTCTGTATGCCATGATCGTCCCCACGGCGTTGCTCGACCGGCCTAGCCGGTCTTCTCGAATATATTATCAAAATAGTCGGGTTTTAAGAACCCTTTTTATGGAATCGTTCTAAAACAATTCATAGACACTGATATGCAAATAGAGAATATCACATAAATTTGATTAAACTGTGATCGCAAAAGCCCAGATTTTGTCGGTCTATTGAGCCAGCAGGGCGAGAATCACCCTGCAATACGCTCTGGTATCCCCCCGAGTTCCCGCAGGGATCACGCGAACACAAATCTAACGGGCTCGCCGCCACGGCCCCCAACGCCCCCAACGGGGCGCCGGGGCCGATACCGATGTCGCCCGGAACGCGCTCCGGAGCAATCCGCGATCAGGCAGTTCCGACTGATCGATTGGGCCCAGGTTGCCCTAGGCGGCCTTGAGCATTTCCTCGAGCTTCTGCGCCGCGGCTTCTTCGTCGATGGACTCGACCGCCGCCAGCTCGCGCGAGAGCCTTTCGAGCGCCGCCTGATAGATCTGGCGCTCGCTGTAGGACTGGTCCGGCTGGCCGGCGCTGCGATGAAGATCGCGCACGACTTCGGCGATCGACACCGGATCGCCGGAATTGATCTTCGCTTCATACTCCTGGGCGCGGCGGCTCCACATCGTGCGCCGCACGCGGCTGCGGCCCTTCAGCGTCTTGAGGGCCGTCTTCATCTCTTCCTTCGAGGACAGCTTGCGCAGCCCGGAGTCCTCCGCCTTGCCGAGGGGTACCCGAAGCGTCATCCGATCCTTCTCGAAGCTGATCACCAGAAGCTTGAGAGCGAAGCCCTCGATCTCCTGATCCTCGATGCCAGTCACCTTTCCAACCCCATGGGTCGGGTAGACCACCCAATCATTCTTCTTGAAAGTCACTCGCGCGTTCATTTGTGCTTTCTCTGAGTCGTTTCACGTGCATCGCTCGTCCGCCGGCTCCCGATCCCGGAGGGACAGGGAAATCCGCACCCCGACCGGCGGCCGAAGGCCACCGCCCTTTCGCGAACCGTCATATCGTCATGGGGATTGAGGCAACCCCGGGAAATCCTATTCTGCGGGGCGCGCGTCACAGGCGAGTGCCGCCGTCCGCAGCGCCCGCCCGTTGCTGAATCCCACCTTAGCGATAGGTTGTAAATATATCACAAAAATGACGATTTTCCCAGGCCCACGTGTCCGGGCCTGGCGCCGCGCGGCAAAACGCCGCAAATCCGCGGAAACTCGGCCCCTGGCTCAGCCTTCGCCCGGATCAGGACTGAAATACTTGTCGAATTTGCCGGTTTCGTCCTTGAACGCATCGGCATCGGCCGGCGGCTCGCCTTTCCGGGTGATATTCGGCCACTTGGTCGAGTATTCACGGTTGAGCTCGAGCCATTTTTCCGCCTCGCCGTCGGTATCCGGCACGATAGCCTCTGCCGGGCATTCCGGTTCGCAGACGCCGCAATCGATGCATTCGTCCGGATGGATCACCAGCATGTTTGCGCCCACATAGAAGCAGTCCACCGGACAAACTTCGATGCAATCCTGGTATTTGCATTTGATGCAGCTCTCGGTGACGACGTACGTCATTAGGATTCTCCTTCCCCCATTCTTATCTTGCGCCTGCGGCCGGTCCGGTCAACGCCCATCGTCCCTTTTCCATTCTGCGCCATTTCTTTCCATGACCCGTTTTCGGGCTGCTCCACTTTCCTGATCCGTGACATACAAAAGACCAGCCACACGACGCAACAGGTTCCCTTCGTAAGGGTGCAACGTGCCGTCAGCGTAGGCCACGTCCCACAGCATTTCCACGATCCCGACCTTCTCGTCGTGGTCGAGCCCGCGCGAGATCCGCTGCGTGAAGGCGTAGTTGTCCACCGCCTCCTCGCTCATCCGCGTCGCCGTATCGATCAGCGCGTCGACGTCGCCGACCGGCAGCGAAAAGCGCTGGGACAGCAGCGCCGCGATCCGGCTTCGCTCTGCCGCGCCGAACTGCCCGTCGAGCCTCGCCGCTTCGACCAGGAGCGCCGCCACGGCCTGCTGCAGCGCGTCGATCTCCCGGTCGCCGTTGGGCCCGGCCGTTCGCAGGCGGCCATTGAGTATCCCTTTGATATGCTCAAGCATTGGGCGGGGCGTAGCACAGATCGGTAAAGGGGAAAATAAACTAATTGCGCCGCCGCGGGTCATGGTCAAGGGCGGGCGGCTGCCATAGGTTAGATGGCAGACCGCCATTCCCGGAGGCCGCCTTGCCCGCGACTGAGCCACCAAAGCATGGCCTGCATTTCCCGGCCACGCGGCGGAACCGTGAGCCCATCCTCGCCGTTCTCGCCCGCGTCCTGCCGCCGGCCGGCATCGTCCTGGAAGTGGCGAGCGGCTCGGGCGAGCATGCCGCCTATTTTGCAGCCCGCCTCCCCGGGATCGTCTGGCAGCCTTCGGACCGCGACCCCACGCTGCTGGCCAGCATTGCCGTCCATGCGCACGCCAGCGGCGCCCCGAACATCCGCCCGCCGGTGCGGCTCGACGTCGGCGACGACCCCTGGCCGGTCAGCGCGGCCGGAGCGGTGGTCGCCATCAACATGCTCCATGTGGCTCCGTGGAGCGCCTGCCTCGCCCTGCTGCAAGGCGCCGCAACGGTGCTTTCCGCAGGAGGGCCGCTGGTTCTCTATGGTCCGTTCAAGCGCGCCGGGCGACATACGGCGCCCAGCAACG
>Ga0299906_10005316_pt1 | contig 10505 bp, 4 predicted proteins | sample RVTome_14_FD_200259 | JGI IMG/M metagenome (GOLD analysis project Ga0299906, IMG submission 200259) | Soil microbial communities from uranium-contaminated site in the Upper Colorado River Basin, Wyoming, United States - RVT145D125 (version 2) ... | reverse complement strand
GGAGGCGGCCGCCGCCGGCGAGCGCAGCCTGCGGAGCGAGGAGAGCCGCTCGCAGGAGCGCTTCGACCTCCCCGAGCGCCACCCCGATCTACCCGACGCCACGCCCGGCCGCGCCTTCGTCACCGTGATGGAGGGCTGCGACATGTTCTGCACGTTCTGCGTCGTGCCGAACACGCGCGGCCGGGAGATCAGCCGCCGCGCCGAGGACATCGAGGCCGAGGCGCGGGCGCTGGCCGCTCTCGGGGTCGGCGAGATCACCCTGCTCGGCCAGACCGTCAACGCCTACGGGCGGCACGACGTGCGCCGCGGCAAGGCCGCGCAGGAGGGCACCGAGAGCTTCGCCGCCCTGCTGCAGCGGCTGGCGGCCGTCCCGGGCCTCGAGCGCATCCGCTACACCAGCCCCCATCCGAGCTTCTTCGACGACGACCTCGTGCGGGCCCACGCCGAGCTCGAGGCGCTGTGTCCCCACGTCCACCTGCCGGCCCAGAGCGGGTCGGACGCCGTGCTGGCCCGCATGCGGCGTCCCTACACCGCCGCGGCCTTCCGGGAGCTGGCCGGCCGGCTGCGCGCCGCCCGGCCCGACGTCGCCCTCACCACCGACCTGATCGTCGGCTTCCCCGGCGAGAGCGACGCCGACTTCCGCGCCACCCTCGCGCTGGTGCGCGACGTCGGCTTCGTCGACGCGTACAGCTTCAAGTACTCGCCGCGCCCCGGGACCCGCGCCGCGGACCTGGACGGCGCCCTCCCGCCCGCGGAGGCCCAGGCGCGCCTCGAGGAGCTCCAGGCTCTCCAGCGCGCGCTGACCCTCGACGCCCACCGCCGTCGCGTGGGCAGCGAGACCGAGGTGTGGATCGAGGGGGCGAGCCGCCGGCCCGGACAGTCCTTCGGCCGCGATCCGTACCACCGGGTGGTAAATCTCGCAGACCGGGCGGAATCGCCGCAGCAGCCCGGGGAGCGGGTGCGCGTGCGTCTCGTCGAGGCGACCCCCCACTCGCTGATCGGGGAGCCGCTGGCCCCCGCCGCGGGGAACGCCCTGAAGAACGCGCGCCCTCGCGCCGATGAAGGAAGCCGCAGCGCACTCCTCTAGGCGGACCCCAGCGCCCGGAGTCGCGCCGGGGGGGGCATGGGCCGGGGTCGGATTCTCGCCGTCGACGACCAGCGCTACTTCCGCGAGCTGATCGAGGGGCTGCTCGTGGAGGAGGGCTACGAGGTCCAGACCTGCGCGAGCGGCGAGGACGCCCTGCGCGTGCTCGACCACGCCGTCTTCGACGTGATCGTCACCGACCTCGTGATGCCGGGCATGAGCGGCTGCGACCTCGTCCAGCGGGTGAAGGAGCGCGACCCCGACCAGGAGATCATGGTGGTGACCGGGGTCGTCGACGTGAAGAGCGCCGTCGACGCGATGAAGGTCGGGGCCACCGACTACCTGCTCAAGCCCTTCGACCGCCCCACGCTGGCGAAGTCGCTCGAGGGGATCCTCCAGCGCGCGCGGCTGCGCCAGGAGCGCGACCGCCTCCTCGCGGAGAACATCGAGTATCTCGGCGAGCGCTCGCTCTTCGAGCGGGCCCTCGGGCTCTTCGCCGCCACCTCGCTCGAGGGGCTGTCCGAGAAGGTGCTCGACGGCCTGTGTCGCGAGACCGGCGCCCAGGGCGGGATCGTGTGGTGGCGGGACGAGCAGGGCGAGCCCCTGCGCCTGCTGGCGGCCCACGGCCTGGTGCGGGTCGGGGAGGAGCGCTCGCATCTCGACCCCTCCGAGCTCCCCGCCCCGATCCGGGCGGAGGGAGCGCTCACCGCGACCGCCGACTGGAGCGATCCCGACGGGCTCCCGCGGCCCGCCCTGCTGGTGGCGCTGCGCCATCGCAGCGCGCTGGTCGGGCTGATCCGGCTCACGGAGAAGCTCGGCGGCGAGCGCTTCGACGACGTCGACCGGGCCTGCGCCGAGAAGTTCGTCGGCGTCGCCGACAATGCCTACCGCAACCTCGAGCGCTTCCGGGATCTCGAGCGGCGCAGCCTGCGCGACCCCGACACCGAGGCCTACCGCGTCGAGTACCTGGAGGACGTGCTCCGCAACGAGATCGAGAAGGCGAACCGCTTCGGCCGGCGCTTCGCCCTGCTCGGCGTGTCGGTCGATCCGATCGAGCCGCTCCGCGCGCGGCTCGACGAGCGGGCCTTCGCGACGTGGAAGTCCACGCTGGCGCGCCATCTCGGCCGCCTGCTCCGGGCCACCGACCTGCTCGCCTCGGCGGGAGACGGTCGCTTCTACGTGATGCTTCCCGAGAGCGACGCGATCGGCGCCGCGACCTTCAAGCAGCGCACGCGCGTCGCCCTCGAGCGCGGCGAGCCGCTCGCGGGGATCCGTGCCGACGTGCGGCCGGCGGTGAACCTGGGCTGCGTCAGCTTCCCGTCGGACGCGCGTCAGCTCGATGGACTGTTCCGCGTGCTCGAGGCGCGGATCGCCGACGACCGCCGCGCCCGCGAGCGCGAGCGGCGGCTCGCCGCGCTACCGCTCGGCGACGCGCTGCGCGGTCTCATCCAGGGCGCGGACCGGGAGTCGCACGAGGGCGTGGCGTCGCTGCTGCGCTTCGCGCTGTCCGAGGTCGGGCGGCGCCCGCGGGAGCGAAACCTGCTCTTCTGCCGCCCGGGGGACAGCTTCTCGGACGCGCTGGTCGAGGGTCTCCGCCAGCGGCGCGATCTGCGGAGCGCGACCGACCTCGTGGTCGTCGGTCGGCCCACCGGGGGCGGCCGGGCCGACGAGGGGGTCACCTGGGTCGACGCCGGGAAGCTCGAGGGGGCGCCGCCCTTCGTCGTCCACTTCGGCGACGGTCCGGCCTACGTGCTGGTGGCCGACGACGGGGACGCCGCCGCCCCGCCGCGCCTGTTCCATTCGGGCGAGCGGTCGCTGGCGGAATCGCTGGCCTTCCGTCTCCAGCGCGAGCTGCGGCTGCCGAGGCTGCCGGGATGAGCGGGCTGGTCCTCGTCGCCGACGCCGACGCGGAGCGAGCCCGACGCATCGCCACCGCCTGCCGCGCGCTTTCGATGGAGGTGCGCGTCGTGTCCCACGGCGCCGCCGCGCTCGAGGTGGCCCTCGCCGAGAAGCCGCTCGCCATGGTCGCCCAGACCGACCTGCCCCTGATCGACGGCACGCGCCTCGCCGAGATCCTCCACGCCAACCCCCACACCTGTGCCATGGGCATGCTCTTCGTGGGCGAAGGCGAGGGCGGAAAGGGCACCGCCGGTCGCGTGATCCCGGAGCACGCCGACCCGGAGACGATCGCGCGCTTCATCCAGGTGATGCTCGAGAAGCGTCGCCCCGAGCCGCTGACGGCGGGCGCGGGGGGCGAGGTTCCGGGAGTGGAGGGGAAGCTCTCGCAGATCGCCCTGGGCGAGCTCCTGGAGCTGTTCCTCGTGAACCGCAAGACCGGAGTGATCGAGCTGCGGCAGGGAGGCGGGCGCCGCGCCGAGACCGGCAGCATCGCCCTGCGCGACGGCTCGGTGATCGACGCCCGCGCCGGCGGGGTCCATGGGGAGAAGGCGCTCTTCCGGCTGCTCGCCTGGCGCCGGGGCGGTTTCGCCTTCCGGGAGGAGGACGTCCCCGACCGCGCCTCCATCGACCGGCCCACCCGCGCCCTCCTGCGCGAGTCCCAGCGTCAGGCCGAGGAGTGGGAGCGCCTCGGCAGCGAGCTGCCGCCGCCCCATGCCTGCGTGTCGCTCAAGGTCGGGCGCTCGTCGCTCCCCAACGTCCTGCACCCGCTCACCCAGGAGGTGCTGCTGGTGCTCGAGCTCTCGGAGACCGTCCGGGAGGTGCTCGACCGGGTGAGCTTTCCCGACTACCAGGTGCTGCGCACGCTGCAGATGCTCGTGCGGCGCGGCATGGTCGCGCTGCACGCGGCCTCGTCGCCGCCCGAGCTGCCGGCCGGCGGTCTCTTCTCGCCGCGCTGGGTGGGGCGGCTGCGCGACTGGCTCGACCAGGGTCGCGGTCGCGAGTCGGCGGGGCCGGATGCGAAGGTGACGGTGATCGCTTCGGACGCTGACGCCGAGCGGCAGCTCACCTCGCTCCTCTGCCGACTCCCCGGTGCCGAGCGCACCCCTCGGGGCGGGGTCGCGGGCATCTGGCCGATCCTGCGCATCTCCGCCGACGAGGATCTCGCGCTCGAGTGGATCGGCGTTCCGGCGGCACGCCGCTGGGCGCCGGCCTGGCCGCTCGCCTTCCACGGCGCCCTGGCGACCGTCTTCGTCCACGGTGGGGGGCTGGACGCGTCGGTGGACGCGCTCCGGGAGGCCGTCACCGCGCTCGACGCGCGACCCTGGGCTCGCGCGATCCACGTGGTGCTCGAGGAGAAGGACGCCACGGAGATCGAGGCGCTGTGCGAGCGTCTCGGTCTCTTCGACGATCACAGCGTCGTCGCCGTGCCACCCGACCGACCCGATGAGGCCGCTCGGATGCTTCGCGAGATGCTCTCGCGCCTGCTCCCGTAGACGAACGCAGCCCCCACCGTCGCGACGCCGGTCCGCGTGTTGACCGCTTGTCGCGCCGGCCTTACTCTCGTCCGAGGCTCCCGGGGGCGAGAGCCGTGGCCGCAAACCTCCCACGGTCGACGGGTGAATTGCATGGCGGATTCCCAGTCTCGGGACACCTCACGAGACGATGCTCCGGACGTCCGGGGGGGATCCGGCGCCGCTTCCCCCGCTCGCGAGGCCGCGCCCGAGATCCGCGAGGGGCTCACCTTCGACGACGTGCTGCTCGTGCCCGGCGAGAGCAGCGTGCTCCCCGACGCCGTCGACGTCCGCACCCAGCTCACCCGCGAGATCGCGCTGAACATTCCGCTCGTGTCCGCGGCGATGGACACCGTCACCGAGCACGAGACGGCCATCTGCCTCGCCCAGAACGGCGGCATCGGCATCGTCCACAAGAACCTCGGCGTCGCCGCGCAGGCGGCCGAGGTGGACAAGGTGAAGCGCTCCGAGTCGGGGATGATCTCGGACCCGATCACGATGCGTCCGGAGCAGCGCATCTACGAAGCCCTCGAGGTGATGGCCCGCTACAAGATCTCGGGCGTCCCCATCACCCGCGACGGCAAGGCCGTCGGCATCCTCACCAACCGCGACCTCCGCTTCGTCCGCGACACCCACCAGGAGATCTCGCGCTTCATGACGCGCGACGGGCTCGTGACGGTGCCGCCGGGCACCGACATGGAGCGGGCGAAGGAGCTCCTCCACGCCCATCGCATCGAGAAGCTGCTCGTCGTCGACGAGCAGGGCGCGCTGCGCGGCCTGATCACGATCAAGGACATCGAGAAGAGCGAGCGCTTCCCCCACGCCTCGAAGGACGACCAGGGCCGGCTGCGCTGCGGCGCGGCCGTGGGGGTGGGCGGCGACACGCCCGAGCGCGTGCAGGCGCTGCGCGACGCCGGTGTGGACGTGGTCGTGGTCGACACCGCCCACGGCCACTCGAAGGGCGTGCTCGAGACCGTGACGATGCTCCGGCGCAGCTTCCCCGATCTCCCGCTGATCGGCGGCAACGTCGCGACGGCCGAGGGCGCCGAGGCGCTGATCAAGGCCGGCGTCTCGGCGGTGAAGATCGGCGTCGGCCCCGGCTCGATCTGCACGACCCGCATCGTGGCGGGCGTCGGGGTTCCCCAGTTCACCGCGGTGCTCGACGCGTCGCGGGTGGCCCGCCGCGCCGGCGTCCCGGTGATCGCGGACGGCGGCGTGAAGTTCTCCGGCGACGTCGTGAAGGCCCTCGCCGCGGGGGCGTCGAGCGTCATGATCGGCTCGCTCTTCGCGGGCACCGACGAGGCGCCGGGCGAGGTCGTCCTCTACCAGGGACGCTCCTACAAGGTCTACCGGGGCATGGGCTCGGTGGGCGCGATGACCCAGGGCAGCGCCGACCGCTACTTCCAGAGCGAGGTCACCGACGCGAGCAAGCTGGTGCCCGAGGGCATCGAGGGGCGCATCCCCTACCGCGGAAGCCTCACCAGCAACGTCCATCAGCTCGTCGGTGGGCTGCGTTCCGGCATGGGCTACGTCGGCGCCGAGGACCTCGCCGCCCTGCGCGATCGCGCGAGCTTCGTGCGCATCTCCTCGGCCGGGCTGCAGGAGAGCCACGTGCACGACGTGATCATCACCAAGGAAGCTCCCAACTACAGGATCGACTGATTGACGACCGCTCCCCCGGGCGACGCCGAGCGCGATCGCATCCTGATCCTCGACTACGGCTCCCAGTTCACGCAGCTGATCGCGCGCCGCATCCGCGAGCAGCAGGTCTACTGCGAGATCCATCCGCCGACGCTCTCCCTGGACGCCGTCCGCGAGTGGGATCCGGCGGGCATCATCCTCTCGGGCGGGCCTTCGAGCGTCCTGGACGATGGCTCGCCCGACCTCGACCCGGCGCTCGTCGATCTCGGCCGTCCGGTGCTCGGCATCTGCTACGGCCTCCAGCTCCTCGCCCACCGCCTGGGCGGACTGGTCGAGAAGGCCGACGACCGCGAGTACGGCCGCGCGCTCTTCAAGCTCGATCGCGCCGACGACCCGCTCTTCGCCGACCTCCCGGGCGGGGCCGAGCGCGTCGTGTGGATGAGCCACGGGGATCGCGTCCTGCGCCTGCCCGAGGGCTTCACCGTGCTCGGCACCAGCGAGAGCTCGCCCTTCGCCGCGGTGCGCCACGCCGAGCGGCCGATCTGGGGCGTCCAGTTCCACCCGGAGGTCGCGCACACCGAGGCGGGCACGCGCATCCTGGCCAACTTCGCCCACCGCATCTGCGGCTGCGCCGGCAGCTGGACGATGCAGGCCTTCATCGACGAGGCCACCGAGCGGATCCGCGAGCAGGTGGGCGACCGGCGCGTGGTGTGTGGGCTCTCGGGCGGGGTCGACTCCTCCGTCGCGGCGGTCCTCGTGCACCGCGCGGTCGGCGCCCAGCTCAGCTGCGTCTTCGTCGACAACGGCCTGCTCCGGGAGGGCGAGCGCGAGGAGGTGGAGCGCCTCTTCGGCGAGCACCTCGCGATCCCGCTCGTCACCGTGCGCGCCGAGGACCGCTTCCTCGACCGCCTCGCCGGGGTGGTCGATCCGGAGAAGAAGCGCCGCCTGATCGGCCACACCTTCATCGAGGTGTTCGAGGAGCAGGCGCGGCGTCTCGACGACGCCGACTTCCTGGTGCAGGGCACGCTCTATCCCGACGTGATCGAGAGCGTCTCGGTGCGCGGGCCGTCGGCGACGATCAAGACGCACCACAACGTCGGCGGGTTGCCCGAGCGGATGGCGCTCTCCCTGGTCGAGCCGCTGCGCGAGCTCTTCAAGGACGAGGTGCGCGAGGTGGGGCGCGTGCTGGGGCTGCCCGAGGTGCTGGTCGGCCGACATCCCTTCCCGGGTCCGGGCCTCGCGATCCGCGTGATCACCGACGTCACGCGGGAGCGGCTGGCGATCCTGCGCCGTGCCGACGCGATCGTGGTGGAGGAGATCCGCCGCGCGGGGCTCTACGACGCGCTCTGGCAGGCCTTCGCCGTCTATCTCCCCGTGCAGAGCGTGGGCGTGATGGGCGACGAGCGCACCTACGAGAACGCCATCGCCGTCCGCTGCGTCACCTCGGTCGACGCGATGACGGCCGACTGGGCGGCCCTGCCGCCGGACGTCCTCCAGACGATCGGCACGCGCATCATCAACGAGGTGAAGGGCGTGAACCGCGTCGTCTACGACATCTCCTCCAAGCCCCCCGCCACCATCGAGTGGGAATAGGGGTCGTGCCCCAGCCCTTCGTCCACCTGCACCTCCACAGCCAGTACTCGCTGCTCGACGGAGCGATCAAGATCGATCCGCTCTTCCAGCGCGCGAAGGCGCTGAACATGCCCGCCGTGGCGCTCACCGACCACGGCAACCTCTTCGGCACAGTGGAGTTCTACGAGGCGGCGCGTCGCAACGGCGTCAAGCCGATCATCGGCTGCGAGGTCTACATCGCGTCCGGCTCCCGCTTCGAGAAGGAGAAGCGGGAGCGCGACGAGAGCGGCTTCGACGCCATCAACCACCTGCTCTTGATCGCGCAGAACGAGACCGGCTACCGGAACCTGATGTACCTGGTCTCGAAGGGCTACCTCGAGGGCTTCTACTACAAGCCGCGCATCGACCTCGACATCCTGCGCGACCGCAGCGAGGGGCTGATCGCCACTTCGGGCTGCCTCTCTTCGATGGTCTGCCGCGCGATCAACGGGAACCAGCTCGAGACCGCCTGGCAGCTGGTCGAGGAGTTCGCCGGCATCTTCCCGGACCGCTACTACCTCGAGATCCAGCGCCACGGGATCGGCCTGCAGGACACCGTCAACGCCGAGCTCGCGAAGATGGCCGTGGACCTGCGCCTCCCGCTGGTCGCCACCAACGACGCCCATTACCTCGAGGCCGACGACCACGCCCACCACGACGCGCTGCTCTGCATCGGAACCGCCACCAATCTCGACAACCCCGACCGCTTCAAGTTCGACGGGCGCGGCTTCTACGTGAAGGACGGGGACGAGATGGCCGAGCTGTTCCGCGACCATCCCTCCGCGGTGGCGAACACGCTGGAGATCGCCGAGCGCTGCGACCTCGAGCTCGGCATCGACACCGGCCACTACCACATGCCCGAGTTCCAGGTGCCCGCCGGGACCACCCGCGAGCAGGTCCTCGAGGGCCAGGCCTGGGCGGGGCTGCGGGAGCGGCTGGGGCTCGCACCCGACGAGCCGCTCCCGAAGAAGCACGCCGTGTACCACGAGCGCATGCAGCACGAGCTGGGCGTCATCACCAGCATGGGCTTCGCCGGGTACTTCCTGATCGTCGCCGACTTCATCGGCTACGCGCGCAAGCACGGCATCCCGGTGGGTCCGGGCCGCGGCTCGGCGGCGGGAAGCCTGGCCGCGTGGTCCCTGGGCATCACCGGCGTCGACCCCATCGAGTACGACATCATCTTCGAGCGCTTCCTGAACCCCGAGCGGGTCAGCATGCCCGACATCGACGTCGACTTCTGCATGAAGGGGCGCGACCAGGTCATCAAGTACGTCGCCGGGAAGTACGACGGCGAGGGCGACGACGGCAAGCGGGTCGCCCAGATCATCACCTTCGGGAAGCTGCAGGCCCGCGCCGTGGTGCGCGACGTCGGCCGCGTCCTCGGCATGCCCTTCGGCGACGTCGACCGGCTCGCCAAGGGGATCCCCGAGACGCTCGGCATCACCCTCGAGGAGGCGCTCGAGCAGTCCCCCGAGCTGCGCGCCCGGATCGAGGCCGACGGGCAGGTGCGCCAGCTCTTCGAGACCGCGCGGCGCCTCGAGGGCCTGACGCGGCACGCCAGCACCCACGCGGCGGGGGTGGTGATCGGCACGCAGCCGCTGATCGAGACGGTGCCGCTCTACCGCGACCCGAAGTCGGGGGAGGTGATCACCCAGTTCGACATGCGCTGCGTCGAGAAGATCGGGCTGATCAAGTTCGATTTCCTCGGCCTGCGCACGCTCACCACGATCGCGGCCGCCGAGCGGCGCGTCCGCGAGGGTGGGCACGCCGGCTTCGACATCGAGAAGATCCCCTTCGACGATCCGAAGACCTACGAGATGCTCGGGACGGGCGACACTGAGGGCGTGTTCCAGGTGGAGTCGGGCGGGATGACCGACCTGGTCGTGAAGCTCAAGCCCGCGGCCTTCAAGGAGCTGATTCCGATCGTCGCGCTCTACCGCCCCGGACCGCTCGGCTCGGGGATGGTGGAGGACTACATCAACCGCAAGAACGGGCTCACGCGGGTCGAGTACCTGCTGCCGGAGCTCGAGGAGCTGACCGCCGAGACCCACGGCGTGATCGTCTACCAGGACCAGGTGCTCCAGATCGCCAACCGCCTCGCCGGCTACAGCCTCGGCGAAGCGGACCTCCTGCGCCGGGCGATGGGCAAGAAGAAGCCCGAGGAGATGGCGAAGCAGGCCGAGCGCTTCGTGTCGGGCGCCGTCGAGCGCGGCATCGACAAGAAGAGGGCGGAAGAGGTGTTCGCCCTGATGGCCGAGTTCGCGGGTTACGGCTTCGCGAAGAGCCACTCCACGGCCTACGCGCTGATCACCTTCCAGACGGCGTACCTCAAGGCGAACCATCCGCGCGAATACCTCGCGGCTCTGCTCACCACCGAGTCGGCGAACCACGACAAGCTCTCCCGCTACATCTCCCACGCGCAGGCGCGCGGGATCGAGATCCTGGCGCCGTCGGTGAACGAGTCCGAGCGCGACTTCACCGTGGTGGAGGAGGGGATCCGCTTCGGGCTCGCCGGCGTGAAGAACGTGGGGCAGGGAGCGATCGAGTCGATCCTCGACGCGCGCGCCCAGGGGGGTCCCTTCCGCAGTCTCTTCGACTTCGCCTCGCGGATCGACGGACGCCGCGTGAACCGGCGCGTCGTCGAGAGCCTGGTGAAGTGCGGCGCCTTCGACGAGATGCACGCCGAGCGCGCCGAGGTGTGGGCGTCGCTCGACGTCGCGCTGGAGGCCGGCGCGCGCGCGATGCGCGACCGCGAGATC
>Ga0299906_10005315_pt1 | contig 10506 bp, 9 predicted proteins | sample RVTome_14_FD_200259 | JGI IMG/M metagenome (GOLD analysis project Ga0299906, IMG submission 200259) | Soil microbial communities from uranium-contaminated site in the Upper Colorado River Basin, Wyoming, United States - RVT145D125 (version 2) ... | reverse complement strand
TCCGAGCCCGCCGTCGCCCAGCAGGCCGCCCAACCCGCCCGGCAGCCCGCCGCCGGACATCTGCGCGAACAGCGGCAGCATGAGCGGGACCATCTGGAACATCATCTCCGGCTCCATGGCCGCGAGCTGGTGCGGGTCGATGTTGGGTCCGAAGCCCATCTGCTGGAGCACGAGGCTGAGCATCTCGGTCTGGCTCTTGGTGAGCCCGAAGTCGCGCTCCAGGTCGATCGTTCCCGGCTCGGCCTTGAGCACGTGCACCGAGCGCACGACGCGCGCGCCTTCCAGCTCGTCCAGATGCTCCGGGTCCGATTGGCGCAGGATCTGGATCGTCAGGCTGCCTAGGCCGGGGATGTCCGTCTCCTGCACCAGGGCGCGCCAGTGCCAGCCGGGGTACTGCTCGCCGAAGTCGCCGTCGGTCTTTTCATCGAGCAGGAACTGCTCCATGGTCGGCAGGTCGAGCTCGAGCATCGTGAGCATGCGGTCGGCCAGCTCCCCCGCTCGCGTCTGCTCTTCCGCCTCGCGCACCATGCGCAGCCCGGAGACGAGCTGCCCGGCCAGCAGACCCATGGCGGCGATCATGATCGTCAGCGCGATCAGCGTCTCCAGCAGCAGGGCGCCTGGTCGGTGTCGCGGGCCGCGTCGCGGTCGGATGCAGGTCATGGCTGAGACTCCAGGTAACGCCGCTTGAGCGCTTCGACGTCCGGCGGGGCCTCTTTCTCGACCGCCGGCGGCCGCTCGACGCGCTCGCGGTCGAGCGGCTCAACGGCCTCGATCATTACGCGCCCCAGCCGTCCGTCCAGCGTCATTCGCAGGCCGCGGCCGACCTTGTCGCGGAGCGTCCAGCGCGCCGAGCCGCTGGAGCCGTCCGGGCGAAACGTGATCTCGTAGTCCTGCTGCAGCGTCTGCACCGCCAGCGGCTCCACGACATAGTCTTCAAACTCAACCAGCTCGTCCTCGATTTCGATCGGCGGCGGGCCTTCGGGCAGCGGCAGCAGCGACTCGACCCATACGTCGTCGAGCAGGAAGCCGACGCGCGCCCAGGGCGCCTGGACCGGGACGAACACGTGCGGCGCCAGTAGCGCGTCGAGCTGCCGCCCCAATTCGAGCGTGCCGTCGCGGCGGAAGGTCAGGCGATACTGCCGGGACTCGTTCATCGCCTCGGCCCGGCACATGCCGATCAGGGTCTTGACGCGGCCGGCGGATTCCTGGATCTGGCGCGCGCTGACCTCGCCCCAGAAGCTGGGCAGCGTGATGCTGAACAGCACGCCCAGCAGCGCGATCACCAGCAGGATTTCCAGCAGCGTAAAGCCGCTGCGCGCGCGGCGCATGAGGATTCCTCGGGTGGCGGAAGCAGGCGCGGGCGCCTGCGGTCCAAGTAGCGTCGGACCTCCGCGTCCGACGGGCAGGCCGAAAACCGTCCAACAAAGGGTTGGACACAGGGAGGCAGACCTGCCCGGAAGCAGGCGCGGGCGCCTGCGGTGCAGGGCTACGTCTTTTCCCAATTCGTGATGTCGTCGTCGTCGCCCTGGGCGCCGTTCGGCCCGGCGCTCGAGAGGTCGTAGCCGTTCTCGTTGTAGGTCCCCGGCGACTGGTAGATGAGGTCGTGGTTCCAGGCGTCCTTGGCCGGCTTCTTGATATACGGCCCGCCCCACTTGGCGGCGACATCCTCGTCGTCCGGCTTCTGGAGCAGCGCCGCCAGGCCCTCGTCGGTCGTCGGGTAGCGCCCGCAGTGCGTCTTGAAAAGATCGAGCGGCGTGGCCAGTCCGCTGTTGACCTGTTGCGTGGTCAGGTCGACCCGCGCCTTGTCGCCCGTGCTGGCGAACTGCGGCACGATGATGGCGGCCAGCACGCCGAGAATGACGATCACCATCAGCACTTCGAGCAGCGTGAAGGCCCGCCTCTGGTTCCTGCGCTTCATGTCTCGTACTCCTATCTGGAAGCGACTCACTAACGAAGACCCTTGGTCGCGAGCTGCATGATCGGCAGCAGCAACGCGATCGCGATGAACATGACCATGCAGCCCATCAGCAGCAGCATGAGCGGCTCCAGCATGCGCACGAACAGGTCGATCTGCCGCGCCGTGCGGGCTTCCTGCGTGTCGGCGATCTCCACCAGCACCTTCTCGAGCGTGTTGCTCTCCTCCGCGACCGCGATCATGTCCATGATGGCCGGCGGAAAGACCTTGCTGGCGGTGAGCGGCGCCGCCAGCGGCTCGCCCTTGCTCACGCTCTCGGCCGCCTGCTCCACCGCTTCGGAGAGGATCACGTTGCCGGCCGAGTCCTTGGAAATCCGCAGCGCCTGGAGGATCGGGATGCCGTTGGCCAGCATCGTGCCGAAAATGCGGCAGAAGCGGCAAAGCGCCACCATCGTGTAGATCTTGCCGATCCCCGCTGTCCGCAGCTGGAGCCGCGCGAAGATGCGCCTCCCGGCGGCGCTCTGAAAGAAGCCCCAGACGGAGAACACCACCGCCGCGATCCCGATCAACAACCCCAGATAATGGTGCTGGAGCACGTCGCTTAAGGCGAACACGATCTTGGTCGCGACCGGCAGGTCCTGGTCCTCGAGCATGCCGCGGATGCGCGGCACGACGAACACCATCAGCGTCGTCACTGCGCCGACGCCGCCCAGCAGCAGCACGCATGGATAGATCATCGATCCGATGAACTTGTTCTTGAGCTCGTCCTGCCGCGCCACGAACTGCGACAGGCGGTGCAGCACGTCCTCCAGGAATCCGCCCTTCTCCCCCGCGCGCACCATCGACACGTGCAGTTGCGCGAACGCGTGCGGGTGGTGGTCCAGCGCGTCCGCCAGCGTGTCGCCGCCCGCCACGTCGTCATGCACCTCGCGCAGCACGCGCGCCAGGGCCGGCGACGCGGCCTGCTTGCTCAGCACGCTCAGCGCGCGCAGCGCCGGCACTCCCGCCCGCAGCAGGTCCGCAAGCTGCTCGTACGTCACCCCGATCTTCGACGCGCTGATCCGCCGCGCGCCGCCGGTGAACACCGAGCGGTCCGCATTGACCTCCGTGACTTCGACCGGCAGCAGCGACCGCTCGTCGAGCATGCGCGCCGCCGCCACCGGCGTGTCCGCGACCAGCGTGCCGGAAACGGCGTCGCCGGCGGCGTTTCTGGCTCTGTATGAAAAGATCGCCATAGATCGCGTCAATGCCGCAAGTTCGCGCGGGGCGGCCTGCCGCTCGGGCCGCGAATCCCGCACCTGTATACCTTTCCGCCCGCCGCGGGTTGCGGACCCTCCCGGGCGCAAGCGCAGACCGTTACAGCCCGCGTTGGCGGCGGCGCTTGTGAATTCCTGACAGTCCGGTAGATTATCGTCCCAAGACCCTGGGATTGGAAGGACCGGGCGGGCACGCCGCTTGCTAGGCGCGTGATTCTCCCGCCCGCGATGGTGAGTCCCCGTGAGCAGCGCTCGAATCATGAACCAGCAACCCGCCTCCGGCAGCGCTTTCGACAACCTGGGGCTCGACCCCGTGCTGATCGCCGCGCTGGATCAGCTCAACCTGGAAGCGCCGACCGAAATCCAGACCCGCATGATCCCGCTCGCCCTCCAGGACCGCGACTGCCTGGCCATCGCCCGCCCCGGCGCCGGCAAGACCAACGCCTATATCCTCCCGGTCGTGCAGAAGTGCGCCGCGGGCGGAGGCTTGCAAGCCCTGGTCATTCAGCCGACGCGCGCCCTGGCGACCCAGATGGAAAAAAACTTCGGGCGATTCACGGAGTTGCGCGGGCTGCGCGCCGCCGTGATGGCCGGCGGTGGCGGGCGAGGAAGACGCGACGAGCCGGACCCGCTCCGCGACGCGCCGGAAATCCTGATCGCCACGCCCCGCGCCGCGGACAATCTGCTCCGTCGTGACGACATCGACTGGGACACGGTGAAGATGGTCGTGGTGGACGAGGCCGACGCCATCCAGGACGGCGACGACTTGCAGCACGTCCGCCACGTCCTGGACGCGCTGGAGCACGATTATCAGACGATCCTGCTCACCGGTCAGAGGACGCCCGAGATCGACTCGCTCGTGGGAACGTTCATGAGCGAGCCGGAGCTGATCGAGGTGACTTCGGACTTCCGCGCCGGCAGCACCGAGCATCAGTGCATGGTGGTCGAGGACTCCGAGCGGCTGGCCGCCCTGGTCGCATACTGCCGCCGCGCCGCTCCCAAGCTGGCGCTGGTCTTCACCAACAGCGGCCGCGCCGCCCGCGACCTTTGCGCGCGGCTCGCCGATCAACGCATCGAGTCGCGCTGGATCAACCAGGCCCAGTCGCGCCCGCCGCGCGGCCGGCACGGCGGCCGCGGCCCGCGCAGCCGGACCGACCTGGTGATTTCCGACGATCCCGCGCCGCGCCGCCTCAGCACCATCCCCGCCGGCTGCCTGCTGCACTACGAAATGCCCGCGGACGCGGACACGTACATTCAGCGCGTGCGGCAGTGCGATCGGCTCCGCCGCGCCGGCGTGTCGGTCGCGCTGGTGACGGCGGGCGAGGCCTCTCTCATCGCGGCCATCGAAGCGCGCCTGGGCAAGCCTTTCACGCGCCTGGAAAAGCCCGAGCTGCCAACCGAGCGCGCCCCGCGCCCGCGCGTCGAGGGCGACCGACCGGTCCGCAGCGACCCTCCGCGTTCGGCGCCCCTTTCCCCGGCGCCCCTTTCCCCGGCGCCCTTTTCCCCGGCGCCACGCGCGACAAAGCCGCCGGGGCCGAAGCCGCACAGGCTGAGCGAACCCATCCGGCGCGATCCGGAGCTCGACGCGCGCGGCGTCAAACCCATGCCGCGAACCCTGGGCTCGCGCTTCCGTCCGAAACGGGCGCGGTAAAGGCAGCGCCCGGCGCCGCCCTGGCGCGCCCGCCACGAGGCTATCCCGAAAGCGGGGAGCGCGGGCGTCTCGCCCGCTTGGCCGGGGATCTTTGGCGGTTCCGGGATAGCTTCACGGATCCTCCCCCGGCTGCGGTGATCGCCACGCGCCTGCCGCTGCTCTCTGGCTCGCCTATCGTCGCGAACCCGCGCGGTCTAGAATCGGGCATGTTCACGATGCGGTCGCTCGGCCTCGCGTGTCTGACGGGCGCTTTTGTGCGCGCCGGGCTGGCGCAAGTGGTCGTGACGGGCGGCGCCGACGCGACCGGGCACAATTACGAGTGGGTCGTCGAGAATCGCGGCGCCAAGCCGATCCACGAGATCGTCGTCCCGGAAGCGAACGCCGACCTGGTCCTTCCGGGCGAAGACTGGGCGTCCGAATGGACCAAGCCGACGATCTTCCGCGGCGGCTACTACACGCTGCGCGCCAACGCGCCCGCCGCCGCGCTCGTTCCCGGCGCAAAACGGACGATCCGCATGCGCATCAGCCGCAGCGGGGCCATGCGCGCCGCCGGGAGCTTCACGTTCCGCTTTGACGACGGCAGCGAGGAAACCGTCGGCGCGATCGAGACGCCGCGCGGCCATACGGTGCTCGAGCGCGCCACGGTTCCCGTGACGATGGGGCTGGCGTTCATCGCGTTCCTGCTCTGGCGCCGCCGGCGCTCGCCAGACGCGACGCCCAACACGGGCGAGTCCGCGCCCGGGTGATGCTCGGCGGCCAGCGGCCGCGCCGGTGGCAGCGTGGCCGCGGCGTGAGCGACAGGCCATCCAGATACGTCAAGAGTTGGCCTGGCTTGCCCGCTGGCGAAGAAGCGCGCATATTGGGGCATCATGCGCCAGAAGCACAAAGTGCAATCCCCGGAGTCCAATCCCGGCGCCGTCCACGTGCTCACTATTCCGACGATTCCGCCAAAGCCGGTCGTCGAGCTCACCGCGGACGAATACGAAGGCGCGAAGAAGGCCATGGAATTGATCTTCGGCGCGCCCTACTTCGAGGAGTCATTCTCCCTCGTCTCGCCCGCGCCGATTCAACAAATACGGCGTGATCCGTTTAGGAATCACGCCGCATCGCCGGGCTCCCCTATCCGAAGTCGGTGGCGAATCGACTCCGGGCTCTCAGGCGCCCATCAAGCGTATCAAGTCGGCACGTGCCGTGCGCGGAACGCGCGGTAGGCCGGGCACTGCTGCGGGTCGGCGCAACAGACGTCGCGAATGTGCTCGTAGAACACTTCCGCGGGCAATCCGATGTCGCGCCGCAAGTGGCACTTCAGCGTGATGCGCGGCTCGGTCGTGCCACCGCCGGTCAATAGGGAACGGATGAAGACCTGGTTCTTTCCGGCGTGGCACTTCATTTCCAGATGCAGTCGGTGCTGAAGCTCGGTCTTGTTCGCCTGGCGCTCTTCCTGTGTGATGGGAGGACCGAACGCCGCCGCGACGCGCGACTTGCGCGTGCGTGGCTTTTGCGCCTCCGCCGCCTTCTTTCGTCCTCCGAGCAGCCTTTGGATCAACCGTAACCCCCTTTCTGAACAACAAGTTAATCGGATTATCGCCCTTCGGGGCCGGGCTGGGTCATGAAGCGATCCCAGAACCGCCAAAGACCCTCGGCCAAGCCGGCGAGACACCCGCGCTCCCCGGTTTTCTTGGATAGCCTCATGGCTCCCGTCCGGGGAACCGAAACCGCTCCCGGAATCATACCTCGGCGCCGCGGACGAACGGCAACCCTTGCCCACGAGGCATGGCAGGCGTCCAGCCGCGCGTCGAGCGCGATTCCAATGGGTCAGCGGGGGACGCTACAAGAGGATTAGAGCAGGGTGTATTATGATGTCCTTCCGCCAACCAATGGAAATAGCATAGCCGCGGCAGACCAAATCGCCAATCGGCCTACATTTTTTTGGCGGCGGCCGAGTAGCCGTCCGGGTGGGCGGAGTGCCAGCGCCAGGCGCTGGCGACGACGTCCGCGACGTCCCCATGCCGCGGCGCCCATCCCAGGCGCTTTGCGATTTGCTCCGCGTTCGCGAAAAGCGACGGCGGGTCGCCGGCGCGCCGCGGCGCGATCTTCGCCGGGATCGGGTGGCCCGTGATTCGGCGGGCACATTCGATGATTTCCAGCACGCTGGCGCCGCGCCCCGTGCCGACGTTGAATGCCTCGGCCTGCCCCGGCTCGATCGCCTCGACCGCGAGCCGATGGGCCTCTGCCAGGTCGTCCACGTGGATGTAATCGCGGATGCAGGTTCCGTCCGGGGTCGGGTAGTCGTCGCCAAACACCAGAATCTGCTCGCGCTGCCCGAGGGCGACCTGTAGCACGATCGGGATCAGGTGCACGGGCGGCTGATAATCCTGCCCGATCGAGCCATCCTCCGCCGCCCCGGACGCGTTGAAGTAACGGAGCGCGACCGAGCCGAGGCCCCAAGCGACCGCGGAATCCCGCAGCAGCCACTCCATGGCCAGCTTGGTGGCGCCGTAGGGGTTGATGGGGTTCTTCGGCAGGTCCTCCGTGATCGGCAGCCGCTCGGGAACGCCGTACACCGCGCAGGTGCTGCTGAAGACGATGCGGCGGATGTCGGCCGCGTGCATGGCTTCGAGCAGGTTGATCGTGTTGGCGACGTTATTCCGATAATACATGAGCGGCTTGTGCACCGACTCGCCGACGTTCAGATACGCGGCGAAGTGCATCACCGCGTCGAAGCGCCCCGGCGCCAGCAGCGACCGCAGCCGCTCGCCATCCGCCAGCTCCCCCTCGACGAGCTCGGCCTTCGGATCGACGGCTTCCCGATGCCCGTGCGCGAGGTTGTCGAACACCGTCACATCGTGCCCGGCGGCGACGACCCGCTTGACGCAATGACTGCCGACATACCCGGCGCCGCCGGTGACGAAGATGCGCATATCGAGTCCTCGTTTTCGCTTTAGTCGACCTCGGCTCGTACCGGTGGCGGCCGCCTTCTCGCCAGTAATATAGCGGAGGCGCGCGGCGCCGCTTCAAATGCGATAACAGCCGGACGAAAAGGAACGCGGGCATCCCGGCGGCGGGGGTTGGGGTCGAGATAGCGAGGCCGCATCGACGTCTGAGCTTGTGAAGCTTTCCGAGGTGGTACGGGCGTCCCCGCCCGTTCCCGGCACGGACCCGACGCTTTTTTCTCCCAAGAAGAGCAGGCGAGGCGCAGCGAGACGCCCGTACCACCCATGTGGGAAAGTGCACCGGCTCTCTGGCCGGCGCCGCCGACGCAGAGGGCACTGGCCCCGCAGGGACGCGATGCTCCCGGGCCGCGATCTTGGGGCTAAGCCATGGGTTCGAGTCGCGTTTACCCACCCATGGCCACGTCGATTCGGGCCGGGTTCGTCGGTGCAGGCAAAGCAGGAGCGAAGAAATGAAAAGCTGGTATTGCACGGTTGCAGTGACGCTGGGGGCGCTGGCTGGTTCTGCGTGCGTTTCGACGGAGGAGATCGCAAGCCTGGCGGGAGACATCGTCGACGAGATCGCCGACGCTGCCCGCGGCGACGACAACCAGTCGTTTCTGACGGACCCGAACGCGGCCAGCGGCGCGAGCGACGCCGAGCCGGGCGCGGAAGCGGATGATGCTGAAGGCGATCGGAATGACGAAGGCGGCGGAGGGCGCGGCGGGCAGGACGACGGCCGCCCCGCTCCAGGCGCCGCGAACGATGACGTCGGCGCGGGCGCCGGCCAGCCGGACGATGCGACCGGCGGCGATCCGGCGCAGGACGGCGCAGCCGGCGATCCGAACTTTCCGCTGGACGTGGGCGCGGGGCCGGGCGACGCCGGCGCTGGCGGCGCAGGCGCGGATCCAGGCAATCCGGCGGGCGGCGGCGCCGGTGGAGCGCCGGGTGGCGAGGCCGGGGGAGCGCCCGAGAGCGGCGCGGGAGGCGTCGGGAACTGCTTCGCCGGTGAGCTCGTCGGCGACGTCGGCGGCGTCCAGGCAACGGCGCGCGTGACCTTCGAGCAACTGCCGTGCAGCGGGTGCGTCGATCCGACCGCAACGTACCTCGTGATGGCGGGCGAGATCGTCAGCGGCGCGTTCTATTACACCTTCACCGCGGATGTCTACGGCGCCAGCGGCTACGGCGACATGCTCGACTACGCCGACGGCTCCACGTTCCGCATCCGCATCGACCTGGCGGGGGATGGGTTCGCCTTGACGACAAATCCGTTCGAGGGGCTCTACACAACGACTTACGTTTTCACCTGTCAGTAGGCTGAGCGACGGCGACACCGGACGCGAAGGGGCGCGCCGCCGAAGAGCGGCGCGCCTCTTCGCATCTCGCCGGCGGCGGCGACACGTTGTCCTTCGACACCAGCGCTCCCAACGACCCGGTCGGCCGGCGGCTCGACGTGCGCGACATCGACGGCGGCGTCGCCGGCAATCATCTCCGCTTCGACGACGCCATCGGCGTACTGGGCGACCACGGCGCGCTGGCAAGAGGCTGCGCCGTTGGGACCGACCGGCTCTTTGTCGCCTTGAAGAACCCCGGCGCCGCCACCATCGGCAGTCCGGTCGAGGTGGTGGAATGCGCTGCGTGTGAGGTAGCCGATGGAGCGTGTGGCGTCGATCCGGTCAACCCAGGTGATCCGAACTCGAGCTTCCTGTACGTGACGCACTTCCACGGCATTGAGCGCTCAGCAGACGGGAGGCCTCCGCCAACGGCAGCGCTCACAGTTCTTCTCACCGTTTCGTGGCTCGAATGGCCGCGGCGCGCTGATCGAGAGCCAGCGCCTCTTTCTCCCGCCCCGTCTTGCGGTACAAAGCGGCCATGTTCTCAAGGCTCGCGGCCACGTCGGGATCGGCGTCGTTCATCGCGCCAATGCCAGTGACGGCGAACCTCCGCGTAGGACGAAGAAGCAGGCGAGGGCGCCTGCGGTCCATTGGCGCCTGCCGCGCCAACGGCCCAGTAGCGTCGGACCTCCGTGTCCGACGAAGGCCGGCTGGAAACCGGCCCCGCAGAGGAGCACCTTCGGCCGCCCGCTACGCGATCCCCAGCAGCTTGTGCGTTTGCAGGCTCAGGCGCCAGCGCGGGTGCTCCAGACAGTAGCGCAGCGCGAGCTGCGTGTTGCGAGCCAGGTCCGGCCCATCCAGCGGTTGCAGCAGAAAGTGCGAGAACGCGAGATCGAGGAACCGTTCTGGCGCCGCGCCGTCCTGTGGATAGACCAGCTTCAACTCGTCGCCCGAGCGCAGAATCAGCTCGGCGCCGGCTTTCGGGCTCACGCACACCCAGTCCACGCCGGGCGGCGCCGGGCGCGTCCCGTTGGTCTCGATCGCGACTTCGAAACCTGCGGCGTGCAACGCGGCGACCGCGGGCGTGTCCAGTTGCAGCAGCGGCTCGCCCCCGGTGCAGACGACGAACGGGCGCGACCCGTTGGCTGCGCACGGCCAGGCGCGGGCGACCGCATCGGCGAGGCCGGTGGCCGTCGCGAACTGTCCGCCGCCCGGGCCGTCCGTTCCGACGAAGTCCGTGTCGCAAAACCGGCAGACGGCCGCGGCGCGGTCCGCCGCGCGACCGGACCACAGGTTGCAGCCCGCGAAACGGCAGAATACGGCCGGCCGCCCGACCTGCACGCCCTCGCCCTGGAGCGTGTAGTAGATCTCTTTGACGCTGTAGCTCAACGTCGCACGCGTCCCTCGGCGTCGTGGGGAG
>Ga0299906_10005314_pt1 | contig 10506 bp, 10 predicted proteins | sample RVTome_14_FD_200259 | JGI IMG/M metagenome (GOLD analysis project Ga0299906, IMG submission 200259) | Soil microbial communities from uranium-contaminated site in the Upper Colorado River Basin, Wyoming, United States - RVT145D125 (version 2) ... | reverse complement strand
ATCGACGTGCTGGGCGCGTTGGACGTGCATCCGCGCTCTCGTGGTGCACCGAACTTCGGAGACAGTCCACTAGACAGGACCTCCAGCGGATCGAGCGATCGTCACGCTCACGGGCTGTGCATCCAGGTCCGCCGCTCGCCGCACCCGGTCGAAGGCGCGATGGTGCTCAGCTGCTGCTCTCGCAGGAGCTGGGGCCGCTGCGCGTCTGCGCGGGCGGGCAGGCTTCATTGAAACTCCCGCACGAACGCCTCCAAGCGCGCTCGCAACTCTGCCACCTCGGCGCGCAGCGAGTCAACAGCCTGCTCGAGCGCTTCGACACGATCGGTCGCCGCCGGATCCACGGCCAGGGCCGGGCCGGACGCTTCCTCCTGAGGCTCGCCCGACAGCAGGTGCGTGTACCGCGCCTCCTTCTGGCCGGGCCGCCGCGCCAGTTCTGCGACCAGCGGCGTCGGCAGGTCCATCAGCGCCTCGAGCGTCACGTCCACCTGCGCGAGGTCCACGAACTCGAAGAGCCGCGCGGCACGCGCCCTGATCTCGCCGGTGGTCTGGGCGCCGCGCAGCATCAGCACGCACATCACCGCGGTCTCGGCCGCGTGCAGGTTCAACGACTCCGACAGCAGCTGTCGATACCGCCGCACGCGCCAGTCGCTGCGGTGCACGCCGCGCACGAGCGACCGCCGCGCGAGATCCTCGAGACTCTCCGACACCGCCGCTTCGTTCAGCGCGAGCACCGGATCGCGGTTCGATGTCTGATTGCAGGCCGCGACCAGTGCGCTGAGCGTGAGCGGGTAGTTGTCCGGCGTCGTGATCTCCTTCTCGATCAACGACCCGAGCACGCGAACGGCGATGGCGTCCAGTTCGAACATGCTGGAGTGTCCCGGTCGATGTAGGAGCAGGCCGACGTCCCTACCTCACCTTCCGCGCCAGCTGCTGACTTCCGCCCTGATGGATCACGAGCCCCGTGACCTCGCCCGCCTCGTTCCTCGTGAACGAGACCTGCGCATTCACCGTGCGCAGGAAGAACCGGTCCTCCGCCTCCGCGAAGAGCGGCAGCTTCGTCTGACCCGTGGGCTGCGCGTGGAGCCGGCCGTCTTCGAGCGTCACGACGATCGTCAGCTCGGGCGACGCCTCGTACTCGCCGACATACGCCCGCAGGACCTCCTCGCCGAATTCGATCTCGGTCCGCTCGACCGGCGGCGCGTACCCGCGCGGCGCCGGGCCGGCCATGGAGTCCCATTCGTACGCGAGCTGGATGCGCCGGCTCAGCTCGGCGGCGACCGCGCCGCCCTGGTCTGCGTTCGTCATGATGACCAGGCCGTATCCCTTCGCCTTGTGAGCGAGCAGCGTGGCGCGGAACCCCCAGTTCGAGCCGCCATGGCTGAAGTACCAGCCCTGGCCGATCTTCGAGATCGTGAACCCCACCGCGAAGTCGCCGACGCCGACGGGCGACAGCATTTCCTGCACGACCGCACGCGAGAGGACGCGGTTCGACTCGCCGATCGCCGACTTCTGGACCTCGATCACGAACCGCGCGAGATCGGACGCCGTCGTCCAGAGGCCGGCCGCCGCCAGCTCCGGATACACGTGCCACTTCGCGCCGCGCGCGCGGCCCTCGCGGTCGTGCGCCCGTGCGGCGTTGCGGTTGCGGTGGGCCGGCAGCGGCTGCTCGTACGTGCTGTTCGTCATGCCGATCGGCAGCAGCACGTCGTCGCGCAAGATGTCGGCGAACGGACGGTCCCGCGCATCGCTCAGCGCGAGCTGCATGACGACGACGCCGCCGCCCGAGTACTCCATGAGCGACATGGGAGCCCGCTCCATGAAGACGCGGCCCACGTTCGACGACTCGTGTCCATCGAGGATTTGAACGACGGTCGGCACGGGATCCGACGGATCGTAGCCCGGGAAACCGAACCCGTCGCCGAGGCCCGACGTGTGGCTGGTCAGCGACCGCGGTGTCACGGGCCGCTCCGCGGTGAAGCGGCCGCCGTCGAGCGTCCACGACTCGAGGATGTCGTTGATGTCGTCGTCCAGCGTGAACAGGCCGTCCTGCACCGCGCGCAGCACGCCCATCGCCGCGACGGGTTTGCTGATCGACGCCGCCTGGAACATCGTTTCGACGTCGACCGCCGCGCCGGTCTCGACGTCCGCGATGCCGTAGCCCTTCGCCCAATGGATCTCGAAGTCGCGGATCACCGCGGCGCTCACGCCGGGCACGTTGAAGCGCTTCATCAGCGAGTCGATCGTCAGCTCGCCCAGACCGTTCGGGCCGGCCTCGGATTGGGCGCCCTCGATCGCGGCCATGTACCCGGCCGCGGTGCGGGCTTGGGCCGCCGATGTGGCCGGAACTGCGAGGCCCAGCAGCAGCAGGGCCATGATCGGGCGTGACGTCATCGAAGCGTCTCCTCTTTGCGACCAGACGAAATGCACATCGATCCGAGTCGATCGATCCGCACCGCACGGCGACATGCACCCGGCCCGAGGGCGCGGGCAAGAACCGGCCACCGCCGCTCCGGCGACCAAGGCCTCCAATGTGGCCGGCGAATTCGTCCCCGTTGGAAAGTTGACGTCGCCCGGCGACGTGAACTTCCATTGATCATACGGCCGCGCCGGGTGGCGTGGAAGTTCGTGTCGACCGGCGAGCACCACCTCCATTGGCTGCATCATGATGCCGGCGAGTGCGAGGCTCGGAGTCGTCCTGGCGTTCTCTGGAGCCGCGCCGGCCGGATGGTCTGCGAAGATCGTCGTGATGACGGTCGGGTGATCGGTGGCGACAACGGGGCAGAGCTCGCTGCTCCTGTCGATCTGCTCGGGCAGGCCATGGAACCCGATCGGTCCGCCTCCGTCAGCAGCCACCGGATCTGTCGGACGTCTTCATGCGCCCGCGATCGCCTCGACATCCGCAAGGTCTACGTCCCGGCCGAGCGCGCGCTTGTACGCGACCAGCTGGTCGCGCGGCATCACGGGCACGCGGACGCCGAACACCTCGCGCACGTCGGCCGACTCGAAATCGATGGCCGCGTCGCGCCAGGCGCCGGTGCGCGCGTCGCGGTACTTCGCGTCGTCCGCGATGCCGACCTCGATCTTTCGACCGGCGTACACGAGCTGCATGAACGCGAGGTCCCAGTGCGCGTCCTTGTGTGCGGCGGGCGGCCGTGTCACGCAGTCCGCGCCGGCGTCGAGCACCGCGCCGACGGCGGTCGCCGGGATGTAGAGGTCGATATCCGCGATCGGCCGGGTCGCGCCGTACGCGCGTGCGGCGAGGCCGCCGACGAGCTGGTACGGGATGGCGCGGCGCTCGAGCACGTCGACGATCCATTGCAGCGCCGTGCGGATCGCGTTGTCGTCGGTATCGGGCATGTTCGATGTGCGCTCGCTGCCGGCGCAGCGCTCATGTGCGCGGCGACGATCAGCGCACGCCTCCCGCGTTCGTGACCGTCGTTGCCCGCCGCCGCCTCCACCGGCCCGGCGACTCCCCCGTCCACCGCCGGAACGCCCGGTTGAAGCTGCTCTGATCGCTGAAACCGAGCATGAACGCGACCTCCGCGATCGACACCGTCGGGTCAGCCAGGTACCCCTCGGCGAGCTGACCCCTGACCGTGTCCGAGACTTCCCTGAACGTCGTTCCGGTCGCGACCAGCTTGCGCTGGAGCGTCCGAACGCTGACGTGAAGTGCGCGCGCGACCTCTTCGGCCGACCCGCCCTCGGCCGGAGCGGAGGCGATCGTCTGCTGCACGTCGGCCCTGAAACCGGAGGCCTTGTGTGGGATCCGGCGCGCGAGGACGCGAGCGTGCTCTTCGAGAAGCCCGGCGAGCGCCGCGTCCGCCGTATCCATCGGCGCGTCCCACTCCTCGGCGCTGAAGCACAGCCGGTCGGCCGCGGCGCCGAAGTGGACGGGCGCGCGGAACAGCTGCGTGTACGGCTCGGCTGCCGGCGGCTCGGGCTGGCGAAGCTCGACCCGGCGCACCCGCAGGCCGGGCCTGATCCGCATGCGGATGCGGCTGACCAGCGCCGCGAACACGTAGTCCACGTACACGGGCGGGACCGCGCCGCCGTCCGCCCTCGTCAGGCAGAGGCAACGCTCGTCGTCGTGCCCGTTGATGCCGAGGCTGACGGCGTCGGCGATCAGCCGGAAGAAGCTCGCGAAGCGACGAATGCCGTCCCCGACGGTCGCGGAAGCGCCGACGAGGTAGTCGATGACGCGGTACGCGCCGAACGGGACGCTGGTCGGCGCAGCGAGCTGGAGCGCCGGGTCGGCGGTTCGCTCGCGCAGCGCGTTCCAGAGCGCCAGGACCGTCGGGCCGGGGAGGCGCGCGTCCGGGTCGTCCAGGAATTCGCGGGTGAGCCCCACCCCTTCCAGCAGATCCGCGGTCCGGATGCCGCGTGCTTCGGCCGCGCGGACCATGGCCAGCGTACTGGTCGCGGCGATCGTGGGGGGCGGCTTCGGCATGTTGGCGTCAAGTGTCGAAAGGTCGGCGCGGGCAGTCAAGGCGATTTGCAGTCTCCCTCTTGCCTTCGTCGCCGTCGAGATGCCCATCGGGGCGCCCGACCTTCATCGTCCTCTGGGTTTGGAAATTCGACCTCGACCTGGTTCCGCCGATGTACGCGAGCGTGGGGGTGGGATTCGGGTTCCGATGCATGCAGGTGATGAGGTCGCGGCCGCGGCCGGCGTCCGCGCGCCACCACCCCGCCCGGGCCGCCGGGCTCCTCGCCGCAGCGGCAACAGCCCGCTGCGCACGGCCCCGAGCGTTCCCTCGAGCAGCCGGCCCTTGAAGCAGCCGAGCGTGTACGGGTATTCCCGCGTGAGGCGATAGGCGTACTCGTACGTGCGCCCCTCGATCGTTACGCTCTCGGCGCGCCCGTGGCAGGCGTCCAGATTCGCGTTGGTGAGCCATGCGCCGTCCGCGTCCTTCATGCCCAGGATGGGGAAGCCGTCGATCGCCCACCCGACGAGCTGGCCGGTCTCGGCGCCCGGTACGCACGGCGACCCGTTGTGATAATGGTAGTGCGCGTTCCCCTGCGGATGCCCGTTGCAGAGGTCCTGGATCTCGTGTGCGGCAGCGTCCAGTCCCGCGTCGTCCAGCGCGTTGTACAGCGCCACACCGGTGGTCGTGAAGCCGATCATGCCCATCGGCAGACAGCCGGGCTCCGAGGCGAACACCGGATCGGCGGGGATCGCGAAGCGGAGGTTCTGGGCGCCGATCCGATTGGGGTTCGTGTCGTAGCGGTAGACCGAGTCGCCGGGCGTGATCGGGAAGATCCCCGTCGGCTGCTGCACGGGCAGACCGTTGCCCTGGACGACGAGATCACCCGCCTGCGGCGTGAGCGTGAACGCCGCTTCCGACCACAACACGCGGCCCGCGACGTGCGGCTTCTCGGCCGGGTTCCAGGTGTCGCCGTGGAACCACGGGCCGACGTGGCGGGCGCCGCCCGTGCGGAACGTGGAACGGCAGGCATACACGTTGCCCGCCACGGGTCGATCCGTCACGCGCCCATCGCCCACGGGAAGCTCCTGTCCGCGCACGCCCCTCGTGACGGAGATCGCGAGGAGCGCCATCGATATGACGATGCCGACCCTCGACGTTGCCGGCGATGTTCTCATCGAATCGGACCCCCGCACAACGCGTCACCGGTGTATACGGCTCTGGGGGGAGGGACGTTCCGCGTGCCGGATCCGTTAGGCGGGCGCGCTGCCGCGGCCGCGCGTCATGCCGGCCCCGTCGCCCGGCACGCCGCGCGTTCGCGACCACGCGCTCGCGCCGGCTGCCAGCCGCCCACGCCGATGCGCGTGCCGCGGATCTCGGTCCGCATCCATCCCGGCACGGCCGCCGCCGAGTCGTGGAGCACGATCGTCGGGAGCGTGCCCTGCGCCTGGCCGGCCTCCGGCAGGCTCCATGCGAAGCACTCGAGCCGTTGCGAGGCCGGGTTCGACACGAAGGATGCAACCCCTGGTCGCGATCTCAACCCAGACGGAAATGGAAGAGCAGAACGAACACGAGCATCAGCGTCGCGAAAACGGTGAACACGCCCGCATGAACACGCTCGCTCGCGCTGCGCATCGCAACGACCGACACGCCGACCAGCAGCAGCCGGAAGATGTTTCGACGGATCCAGCACCGGCAGACGACGGATGACCACCGCCGTCAGCCCGGCCAGCACGCCGTACACGGCGAACGCACCGAAGAAGCCGCTGCGGTTGGCGAAGTAGTGCTGGCGCAGGTCGGTCACCTTCTCGGCCGGATCCGGAAACGTCATCGAAGTCAGGAAATAGAACGCGATCGTGGGGCTGAGGTAGATCACGAACCGGAGGAAGTCCCACTCCTCGATGCCGCGGTAGTTCCAGAACGTCCACCATAACAGGAAGCTGAACAGCACGAGCAGCACGGCCCACGCCGTGTGCAGCCAGTACGTTCGCACGGCCGCCCGCCGCTGGTAGAGCTGCGCAATGCCCTTCAGCAGCTGCGTCACGGCCAGCCCGAGCACAATGGACATCACGACGACGACGTGTTCGTACGCTGCCATGCGGCACCCGAGAAGACGAGGTGATTACGAGCCGGCGCGACGCAGGAGCGCGCGATCAACGCGGCGCGGCCAGCGCGTGCGGCGCCTCCGCCGGATCGATCCGAACGTAATGGTGCTCGGTGAAGCGGTTCCAGCCCTTCCTCGTCCTCGACTCCACAGTCCAGTCGATGCCGCCGGCGTCGCCGGGCAGTAGACCATCCGCGCGAGGCCGGCCGGCATCACACGCCCGGCCCACGATCCTGGAAAACCTGCGCCGGCACTCGACCGGTCCGCCGGGCGAGTCCGCCGCGCGATCAAACCGCGCCAGCCAGCGGCTCCGGTTCGCTCGCGACCGTGCGCGCCCGCCGGAACAGGACGGCCAGAGCCCACGTCGAGCCCGGAAACGTGATCGCCCAGAGCGCGGCGATCCAGATCATCCAGTGGAAGTAGATCTGCAACGCGAGGAACGGCAGCAGGAGCCCGTTGGCGGTCAGGAACCGGCGCACGACGCGTTGCAGTCCATCGCCCGTGAACACCCTCGCGGCGAAGAGCGTGGCGACGCTCATGAAGCTGTAGCCGAGAATGTCCACGGAGTACAGGAACGAGTCGAACGGCGTGAAGAGGAACGGCTCGATCCCTTGCGTCCGGCCAGCGGCGATGCGAGGCGCGACCAGAGTGAGCTGCACGTAATAGTTCACGCCGATCAGGACCGCGTAGGCCGTCGCGAACACGACGGCCGCATGACTCCAGATCCGGCGATCGGAGGATGCGAGCTCGTGGATGCTGACGGCGAGCACGAGAAACGCGGGCCCGAGGAAGAGGGACGGCGTGAGGAGCACGACGAGGCCGAGCGGTGTGCTCGCGCTCTCGGGACCACCCTCCGACCCGAGCCAGCCCAGCCATTCCGCGATCTGCCCGACGACGTACGTGAGGCTGAACACCGTGGCGAGCACCGCGGACCAGAATCCCAGTGCCTTGGCCGACGGCGGGATCGACTTCAGCGGACCGCTGTCCACGATCCGAGGATCACCTATCCTTTCGAGCGGCATCCCGAGCCCACCTTCCGCTACGACCACGGGTGCAGCACGGCGATCAACGTGCCGCTGGGATCCGGCTACGCCGCCGGCGCGTTCCGCTCCATCCAGTCGGCCGCCGACGCCGCCTCCATCGGTGCCCGCACGTCGGCCGCGATCTTCTCCTGCGCCCGTCTGATGCTCCTGTCGATGAGGGTGTGCACGATCGGCTCGTCCGGCTTCGCGCCCATCCTCTCGAGCAGCGCGCCGACGGAGCCGGCGGCGAACCTGCGCATCAACGGATCGTCGAGCGACAGGTGGTGCATGATCAGGCACCGGCACGGCAGCGCGCTCGCGAACTCGACCAGCTCGTCGTCGACCGCACGCAGCGGGTGCCGCTCCGCGACGATCAGCTCGATCGTGACCGACTCGGCGAGCGGCAGGTCGCGCGCGGCATCGGCCGAGAGCCGCCGCGCGAGGAACGCGCGCGCGTTCGGCGATCCGTGATCGGCCACGATGCGCTCGAGCTCGGCCAGCACGTCCGGGAAATGCGCGACGAGCCCGACCGCCGCCACGTCGTGCGCAAGCCCATGCTCCAGCACGCGACGGATCCCATCGTACTTCGCGCGCGCGGAGATCCATACCCGGTCCGGCAGGACCTCCACGCGCGACTCGGGCGTCCCCCCGCCGAGCACGGTTCGAAGCCGTCGTAAGATCATGGCGTTCGGCCACGGGTGAAATGATCCGGCCCTTCCATGAGCCTCGCCGCGAGACTCACGTGCGCGGTGTCGCGGGCCCCGGAGCTCAGGCCGACACCGCCGGCGCTTCAGCCATCTCCCGCTTGGGCGGAGCCAACATCCGAAACGCGGTGCCCACGGCGAGGAACAGCCATAGCGCATCGAACAGGGTGACTTGCGCGAGGATCCCGCCCGCGACTCCCATGCTCTGCATCACGCGCCTCGAGGCCATGACCGCCGCCTCGTGCCTTTCCTGCGCAGACATGCGCTCCAGCCTCGCCGATGCCTGCGTGGTCATGTCGGCCCAGACGGCGTCCGATAGGGTGTCGCCGGCCTCCTCGACCGCATCCACTGCGGCGAGCGTCGGCTCATCGAGCTCGCGCGCCGCGTACATGTCCCAGGCGATCGCCCCCGTCAACACGCCGTCACCCTTCTCGAACTCCTCCGCGATCCGCCCGGCGCTGCCCGTGAAGATGAGGGCCTTCCCTGTCAACAGGCCCAGCACCGCGAGCGCGGCGGCGATGTAGGCGAGCTGCTGAGTCCGACGCACCGTGACGCGAGACATGGCCAGTCCCACGAGCAGGCCGACGCCCCAGGCCGCGTATCCGATCTCCATCTCCGTGACAAACACCAGCCCGGCCCATAGCGCTCCGGACACCAGTGCCGCCACCAGGCCGGCCGCGAGCACCAGCGGGGCCCGCCCGTCATCATCCATCAGTTCGTCCCGGAGAGACGTCGCTCCGGTGATACCGCTGCCTTCGGAAGTCATGCTTCGCTCCACGCTCGAGGTTCGAGCTCGGACCCGCGCCTCTCGCGAGTTCCGACTCTGGTGGCCCGGATGACCGCAGCGTGAAAACGGGGCGCAAATCGGCGCGTGGGATTCCCGGGCTCATGAAGCGTCGGAGGCGAGGGGGAGCACGGCGGAAGGCGTTTCCGACACCGGTTCCAAGTTATAGCTGCGCCGCTTCCCGCTGCAAGAATTACGATGGCGCCCGGCGGCGCCCGGCCAGCGCGAACACGGCGCTCACGGCCTGCGTCGCACCGGCGACGAGGACGAAGCGAAAGACGACTTCGGCACCAGCGCGAACACGGCGCTCACGGCCTGCGTCGCACCGAACCCCGGCAGTGAAGCCACGGTCTTGCGGAACGCGCTGCGCCGGCCGCGCGGCGGCAGCGGGCCACGCGCACTCGAGCGGAGCGGCGGGCCGGCGAGGCCCGGGGTGGACTGGCCGTCGCGTCTGCGCCGCGTGGTCTGAGCGACGGTCCTACATCTCCGGCGGTGCCGCGCTACTGCTGAAACTCCGTGCGACGCCAGAGCAGCAGCCCGTACGGAACGGCACATGCCCAGGGCAAGGCCCCACATCGCGGACCCCCGCGTCCGGCGTGGGGGCACTCTTCGTTTGCGGCATCGGCGATGGAGCGTATCACGGCGGCCCGCCTCGGGCGGCTGGCCGATCAACCGCACGCTCACTCCGCGCGGGCGCCCTCCTCCGCGATGATCCTGCTGCACAGCTCGACGCAGGCGTCGCAGATGTAGACGCCGGGACCGCTGATGAGCTTCCCGACCTTGTCCTTGCCCAGCCCGCAGAAGCTGCATCGAAGCAGCTTCGCCCGACGATCATCGAACTTCCGCTTCACCGAGAACAGCATACTGCCCTCCTTTCACGAAGGGTCGGGCCGGTGCGGATCGTCGTCGACCCCAGCCATCGGTTTGCCTCCCGTCATCGTCGAGGGCAACTCAGTCCTTACGCGTGCCGGCGGCATATGGTGACTCCGCGCGCAGCCGCAGCAGCAGCGTGACGTGACCGAGCGTCGCGAACGCGAGCAGCACGGCGGGCAGCGCGATGAACTCGGTCTGAGCGATCCACTCGTTGAGCCATACGACGAGCGTGACCTCGATCAGCAGAACGATCGCGAGCCAGTTCCAGATCCGGACGGCCCGCTCGCCGGCGAGCCCCGTCGCGACCAGCAGCGTCAGCACGATCGCCGATGCGCCGGTGACGACATCGAGGTTCCAGCCGGCCACGCTCAGGCCGGGCGGGCTCTCCCCGTACCTGAACGGCCGGTGCATGACGATCTCGAGCGGCAGCCGGAACGCCTGTGCCGCGACCAGCGCGGCGAGCGGCAGCCCGGCGGCCAGGCGCGCGCCGACCCGCGAAGCGCCGAGCAGGACGGCGAGCCCGAGCGGCGCGATGAACGCGACGGCCAGGCGCACCGGCCACGCGCCCAGATCCAGCCCGCCGCCGAGCAGCGCCCAC
>Ga0299906_10005313_pt1 | contig 10507 bp, 7 predicted proteins | sample RVTome_14_FD_200259 | JGI IMG/M metagenome (GOLD analysis project Ga0299906, IMG submission 200259) | Soil microbial communities from uranium-contaminated site in the Upper Colorado River Basin, Wyoming, United States - RVT145D125 (version 2) ... | reverse complement strand
GGCGTCCGTGCTCACGCGGCTGGCGACGGGTCGGCTCGGCAGCCGACTCTACGGGCTGCCCGCTGGGGTGATGGCGACCGTGGCGTTGGCGACCATGGTCGGCTTCGCCCTCGAGGCCCGGACGCTACGACCCGATGCACTCCTGGTCGCGGCCAGCACCTGGACGATCTTGTGCTGGACGGAGGCCGAGACGTGCGGCGGTCGGGCGCGCACGGCGTGGCTGATCGGGTTCTACGCGGCGCTCGGCGTCGGCGTCCTGGCCAAGGGGATGGTCCCGCTGGTCGTCGTCGGTCCGCCGGTGGCGTTCGTGATGCTGCGCCGTCACGGCCTGGCCGCCGTGCGCCGCCTGCGGCCGGGGCTCGGCCTGCTGGTGCTCGGGGCCGTGGTGGTGCCTTGGCACGTGGCCGCGGCCGTCGCGAATCCCGGCTTCGCCTGGGACTACGTGGTGCAGCAGCACCTGCTCTTCGCCTTCGACCGCAAGGTGCCGCGCGACTCCGTCGGTGACTCGCTGGGGTTCTTCGGGCTCGCGCTGCTGGCTCGCTCCGCACCCTGGGGCCTGCTGGCCGCGGCGACACTGCCCGAGGCCTGGCGCGAGCTGCGCGACGGCCGGGGGGCTTGGCGCATCACCATGCCGTGGGTGTGGGCACTCGGGCACGTGGGGGTCTTCAGCCTCACTCCGTCCCGTCTGGAGCACTACGCCCTGCCGGCGCAGCCCGCCCTCGCGCTGCTCGCCGGCCAGGCAGCGGCCGTCCTGGTCATGAGGCAATCCTGGGGGCAACCCTGGGGGCAACCCTGGGGGCAATCCTCGGGGCAACCTTCGGGGCAATCCTCGGGGCGATTCGTGGCGGGGTCCTCGGGAGGGTCCGGGCGCGGCACGTCGCTGGTGCTGGCCGTCCTCGGGCTGGCGGCGGCCGTCGCTGGGACGGTTCTGGTGCTGGGAGGCCCGGCGCTCGTGTCGCGAGCCTATTGGATCGCACAGGCGCCCGAAGTGCTGGCGCTGTCTCGGCCGGCCGGCGTGGTGATGCTGGCGGGAGGCGCCGGGGTGCTGCTGTGGACGCGGCGCCGGCCCGCGCTGGCGCTCGCGGGCCTGACGGCGTCGGCGGCGCTGATGGGGGTCCTCTGCGTACGGGCGCTGGTCCTGGTCACGCCGCTCTTCTCGTGGCGCCCCGTGGCCGCGGCGATCCGCGCGGGCGCGGTGCCGGACGCCGAGGTCGTCTTCGAGGCCGGAGTCGAGTATCAACTGGTGGGCGGCCTGAACTTCTACCTGGGCCGCGACGTCACGTTGCTTGAACCGCCGGGAGGATTCGTGCCTCCTGGCTATCTGCGCGAACGGATGCAGGGCCTGTTCATCGGTTGGGAAGAATTTGCGGGACGCTGGGGGGCGGACCGTCCGGTGCTCTTCGTCAGCGACCCGGAGCGCCGGCGCGAGGCGCCGGACGGCCTCGTCGACGGGCCGTTCGAGGTGTTGGCGCGTTACGGAGATCGATGGGTACTCGCGAACCCGGCCGCGGCACGCTGATCACGTCGGCGCTGGTGGCCCTCCTCGCGTCGGCGACGTGGGCGACCGCGCTCGACCTGGGCAACGGCGGGCTCCCCGTCGAATACGCGCAGACGGTGTTCGGCGACGAGATCGCCGACGTGAGCTTCGTCCCCATCCCCGAGATCATTCTCGACCCGAACGAGGGAGACACCTTCGGCGTGATGGGGGCCTGGCTCCTCCTGAACGACGAGGGCGAGATCCGGTACATGGTCGCGCCCGACGTGCGCTACAACGAGACGAAGGGCGTGTTCCCCGCCTTCCGGATTCTCGCCTATCCCACCGACGATCGCTTCTGGACGGTGCTGCTCGGCAAGTCGACCACCATCGACGAGGACTACGAGTTCGAGTTCGAGGACTACGGCCTCTGGGACGGCCGCGCCTTCATCGAGACGAAGGTGCTCTACGAGCTCGACTCGACCGAGCGCTTCTTCGGCATCGGCAACGGCTCGGACGAGGATCGCGAGTCCAACTACACGGGGGCGAACTTCTTCGCGGAGGCGAAGCCGGGCGTCCATCTCCTGCCGCGCCTGAACGCCGCCTGGAAGACGCGCGTGCAGCACTTCGACGTGAAGCGAGGGCAGGTCGACGAGTACCCCTTCGTCCGCGAGGAGTTCCCCGGCGTGCCGGGACTCGAGGAGGCGTGGTACTGGACCAACCAGCTCTCCCTGAGCTTCGACAGCCGTGACTCCCGCAAGCTGCCGCGCGAGGGCACCTTCGCGTCGACCTACGTCGAGGCGGCCGACCGCCGGCTCGGCAGCGACTCGTCCTTCTGGCGCTACGGCGTCGAAGGGCGGCACTTCGTGTCCTTTCGCAAGCAGCGCAACCCCGTGCTCGCGATGCGCGCCCGGCTCGACTACATGGACGGCCCGCGCAAGCAGACCCCGTTCTGGGCGCTGAACTCGCTCGGCGGCCGGCGCTCTCTTCGTGGTTTCGGGTCCGATCGCTTCGTCGACTTCAATCGCTCGCTGGTCTCCGCCGAGCTGCGCACGACGGTGTGGTCGGTCGATCTCTTCGGCGTGACCGCGGAGGTCGAGCTGGCGCCGTTCATCGAGACCGGGCAGGTGTACGCGAGTCGCGACGACTCGCCGATCGACGACCTGCACTGGGTCTACGGTCTCGGCTTCCGCGGCATCGTGCGACCGCAGATCGTCGCCTTCGTCGACGTGGGCGCCGGCGAGGAAGGGGCCTCGGTCTTCACGGGCATCGACTACCCGTTCTGAGAGGACGTCCGTGCGCCGGGCCTGGCGGGCGGGCGTCGTCGGGCGCTCGGCGGTATGCGGAGCAACAACAACGGGCCGTTGCGCCCGCGCTCCACGTCGCTGGTGGCGACCGGCTCGAGTGGATTCCCCGCGGCGTCCGTCCACTCGCCGAGCTGCGACTCCCAGGTGAGGAGCCACGCCGGTTGAGCGAGCCCTTCGCGCGGCCACGGCTCGACGGGAAGCGGTGCGTAGTAGCCGACCTCGGGGTCGACGGGGCGCGCGGCGTAGACGACGGAGTCGCCTTCGAGGATCGGGGCGAGTCCCTGCAGGAACCCGGCGAGACTCTCGGCCCGGCCGACGGCGGGATGCAGGGCGGTCTGGAACGTCGCGGTCAGCGCCACCATCAGCGTCCCCACCGCCAGCACCATGCCGCGCCACGACCCGCGGCGCCTCAGGTGCGCCACGCCGGCCGCAGCGGCCAGCGCCGCCAGGGCCATGAGCGCCACACCGCCGCGATGGTCCGTGGCGCGCGCGGTGAAGCCGCCGAAGAGTTCGTGGTCTCGGCCGGTCAGCAGCGTGGCGGTCACGGTGTTCCATGCGAAGCCGGCGGCGGTCAGCACGGCGAGAACGCACACCGCGAGCAGAGCGGGGGCGTAGACGAGCGTGAGCCAGCGGGTCGCGCCGCTCGCCCGTGACACCACCGTGGTGGTCCCCGCGCCGATCAGGACGGCGAGCGCGGGTTGGGCGGGCAGCAGATAGACGCCTCGCTTGCCGGACGAGAGGGCGAAGAAGGCGAGCACGACGGCGGGCCACGCGACCAGGAGCGTGGCGGCCGGGGACCGCCGCAGGTCACGGGCCGGCCCGGCGGCCAGGGGCAGGAGCGGCACCCACGGGAGCAGCCCGACCAAGCCGAGGACGAGCAGGTACGCCATGCCGTGCTCGTGCCCGGCGTTCCCCTCGCCCGCGTCGAGGAAGCGCCCCACGTTCTCCGCCAAGACGATGGTGGCGAACGTCTCGCCGTGCTGGAGCCAGGCCGCGACGTACCAGACGGCGCCGAGCCCGCCGGCCAGCGCGATGGGCACGGCGAAGACCCGCAGGCGCACGGTGTGACGGTGCAGCCACCAGGTGACGCCGGCGGCTCCGGACGCCAGCACCAGGGCCACGGGGCCCTTGGCGAGCACGGCGAGGGCCAGTGCCGTGGTCGCGAGCGGCGGCGGCCAGCGGCGCCGTCCGGCCAGGGCGCCGACCCACGCGAGCAGCAGCAGGGCGAGCGGTGCGGCGAGCGTCATGTCGAGGCGCGCGCGGGTCGAGGCGCGCAGCCATTCGAAGGCGGTGGCGAGCACGACGGCAGCCGGGAGAGCCGCCTGCGGTCCGAAGGCCAGGCTGGCGGTGCCGTAGGTCGCGAGCACACCGATCGTACCGCCGACGATCGACGGCAGCCGCACGGCCACTTCGGGCCGACCCGGCAACGACGTCCAGCTCGCGGCGCCAAGCCAGTAGTAGAGGGGCGGCTTGCGCGTGAGCTTGCCGTTGCCGCGCACGGGGACGAGCCACGCTCCGCCGGTCGCCAGGCGCCGCACCACCTGGGCCTCGCGCGGCTCGCCGCGCGTGTAGAGGGGGATGGTCGCCGCGCCCGGGGCGTAGAGCACCGCACAGACGATCGTCAGGATCAGGGTGTCGCGAAGGACCGTCATGCGGGCGCGATTGCGCAGCGGGCGGCCTCTTGTTAACGCCGGCCGCGATGGCGAACAAGATCGAGCAGGTACGCGCCCGGCAGATCCTCGATTCGCGTGGCTTCCCGACCGTGGAGGCGGAGGTGCGCCTCGTGGGCGGCGCCCGCGGCGTGGCGGCGGTGCCCTCGGGGGCCTCGACGGGCGAGCGGGAAGCCGTGGAGCTGCGCGACGGCGACGCCGGCCGCTGGGCGGGCAAGGGCGTGACGCGGGCCGTCGCCAACGTGCGCGACGTCCTGGCGCCGGCGCTGGTCGGCATGCCGGCCGAGCAGGCGGAGGTCGACCGCCGGCTGATCGAGCTGGACGGCACGCCCACGAAGGCGACGCTGGGAGCCAACGCGCTCCTCGCGGTGTCGCTCGCCACGGCGCGCGCCGCGGCCGCTGCCGGGGGCCGGGAGCTGTACCGCCACCTCGGCGGGGCCGGCGCCTCGCGCCTCCCCGTCCCGCTCATGAACGTGATCAACGGCGGCGTCCATGCCGACAACAATCTCGACTTCCAGGAGTTCATGATCGTCCCGCACGGGGCGCCGACCTTCGGCGAGGCGATTCGGTACGGCGTCGAGGTCTACCACGCGCTGAAGAAACTCCTCTCGTCGCGCCGGCTCTCCACGGCGGTGGGCGACGAAGGCGGCTTCGCGCCGGCCCTCGCCTCGCACGAGGAGGGCCTCGACCTCCTGGTCGAGGCGATTCGCAGCGTCGGGCTGCGCCCCGGCGAGGACGTCGCGCTGGCGCTCGACGTGGCGGCGAGCGAGCTGGCGACCGGCGACGGCTACGTGATGAAGAAGGCCGGCGGCCGGCGCCTGTCGGCCGACGACATGATCGACCTGCTGGAGCGCTGGTGCGCCGACTACCCGATCGTGTCCATCGAGGACGGACTCGGCGAAAACGACTGGGCCGGCTGGCAGCGCCTCACCACCCGTCTCGGCGCGCGGGCGCAGCTCGTTGGTGACGACGTCTTCGTCACCAACGAGGCGCTCCTCGCCAAGGGGATCGACGACGGCGTCGGCAACGCGATCCTCATCAAGGTGAATCAGATCGGCACGGTCACCGAGACCCTCGCCGCCATGGCGCGTGCCGCGAGCGCGGGGTACCGGTCGATCGTCTCGCACCGTTCCGGCGAGACCGAGGACACCTTCATCGCGGACCTGGCGGTGGCCACGGGGGCCGGGCAGATCAAGACGGGCGCGCCGGCGCGCTCGGAGCGCACCGCCAAGTACAACCGGCTGCTCGTCATCGAGGAAGAGCTGGGCGCGGGCGGGCGCTACGAGACGCCCTTCCGCTGACGCGGCTCGTCGTCCCAGCGGATGCGTCGATAGTCGAAATGCTCGTCCTCGATCGCGTTGAACTTGATGACGTCGAAGTAGGGCGACAGGTCGAAGTCGCGCGGCGTGATGACGCGCGGGTTGCGCCGGCTGAAGATCGCCGGGTACGGCTGCTTCGTGCGGCGCAGCCGATCGAGCAGGCTGCGCTCCCCGGACTCGAACTTCATGGGCGTGAAGCGCGGCATGACCGGATAGCCGACGTTCTGGAAGGCGCGGGCGATGATGCTGGAGCAGATCACCTCGGTGGTGAGTCCGCTGCCGAAGTCGAGCGCCGTGCGGCGAAAGCGGGCGGGAATGAGGCTGACGGGGAAGAAGTAGCGGGCCAGGTCGAGGACGTTCTTCACGTCGTACGTGAAGCCGACCTGCGCGAGCACCTCGTCGAGGATGCGGGCCAGGTGGTCGGCCTGCAGGCGGCGCGGCCGGCACACGCGCAGGTTGAAGTGCGTGTACTTGGAGAGGGGCGAGACGGTGACGCCCGTCTCGACGAGCGCTTCGACGAGCAGATGGGCCGCGTCCTCGCCGTGCTGGCTCTCCAGGCCGCCGCGCTGCGTCGGGTACCGCCGGATCAGCTCGTCGCCCACGTAGATGGCGGAATGCGACCACATGCTCTGCGTCAGGTACTTGATGACCGAACTCACCCGCTGGTCGCCTTCGACCAGGACGATGTCGCCCTGGCGGATCAGTCGGCGCAGGCTCGCCAGGTCGTTCGGCTGGATGAGCTCGTAGGTGCCCCGCGGCTTCGTCAGCAGCTCGGCCGCCTTGCGGGTGATCACGCGCCGGAGCCAGCTCATCGATGGCCATTGTAGCTGGGCGAGCCGGGGGTCGGGAGCAGACGGGCCGGGCCCTCTCGCCGCGGGCGGCCGCCTTCCGGGGCCGCTTGCTGGGGTGGTACGACCGCCACCGGCGTGACCTGCCGTGGCGGCGCTCGCGCGACCCGTACGCCATCCTGGTCTCGGAGATCATGCTCCAGCAGACGCAGGTGTCGCGGGTGCGCGATTTCTACACTCGCTTCCTGGGCCGCTATCCGACGCTGGAGGATCTGGCCGCGGCGCGCCCCGCGCAGGTGCGCGATGCCTGGGCCGGCCTCGGCTACTACGCCCGGGCCCGCAACCTGCACGCCGCCGCGCGCCAGGTGGTGCAGCGACACGAGGGGGCCCTGCCGCGCGATGTCGCGGCGCTAGCCCGCCTGCCGGGTATCGGGCGCTATACCGCGGCGGCGCTGGCCAGCATCGCCTTCGGCGCCGACGTGGGCACCGTCGACACGAACGTCGCCCGGGTCCTGGCGCGGGCCTTTCGTCTCCCGGGCCGGCGGGGTACCGGCCCACGCGCCCGTGCCCTGTGGCGCACGGTGCAGCGCCTGGTGCCACCCGGGCGCGCCGGCGACTGGAACCAGGCCCTGATGGATCTCGGCGCCACCGTCTGCGTCGCCCGGACGCCGCGTTGCGAACGTTGTCCGGTGCGGCGCGCGTGTCTCACCGGATTGCGCCGTGCCGCGCCGCCCCGCTCGCCCCGGCGCCAGTCCTGACGCCTGGCGCGCGGGGCTGGTTACTGTTGGGCGCGCTGCGAGACGGTCCCGATCCAACGCCGGCTCGGCTCGTACACCGAGCGCAGCGCCGCCGCGCCGAGCAGCACGTCGAGATGTCCTTGGCCGCGCAGCTCGCGGGTCGTGGCCCTCTCGCCGCCGAACGCTTCGGCGGCCGCTCGCACCCGGGCGACCCATGCCGGGCCGCGCCGGCCGGCTGCGAAGGCCAGGACCGGGAGCGGCTCGTCCGGGGGATCGACCGACGCGGGGACGGCACCGGCGGGCCACCAGCGGTCGCCGACCGAGAGGTAGTCGGCCAGCACGCCGGCATCGGCGGCGCCGAGCTTGGCGGCGGACAGTCCGCCGTCGCCCCCGTAGGCGGGCGCATCGAAGAGCAGGCTGGTGAGAGCCTGACCGGCCGTCAGGTAGCCCGGCAGCGGCGATGGATTGCGCGGGCCGAGCCGGGTCGTGCGCAGGAGATGGCTCCAGGTGGACCACTCGAGGGGGGGCGGGGCGCCTTCCACGAAGGCCGCGCTGCCGCCGTCCACCGCGCTGCCCGCGACGCCGTCGAAGGCGATGATCCCGTGCATGTCCTTCGGACGCCGGGCCGCCAGCGCATAGGCGAGTGCGGCCCCGTCACCGAATCCGGACACTACCACCCGCGCCGGGGTCGCGCCCCGCACGAAGGCCAGGACCCACTCGACGTCGCTCAGGTAGCGTTCGAAGGTGAACGCCTCCGGGTCGGCGGGCGTGTCGGCCGGGAGTGCCTGGGCGAAGTGGCTGCGGTAGTCGAGGCTCCAGGTCTGCATGCCGGCTTGCGCGAGGTAGAGTCGCAGGTCGTCTCGGGCGTCCGTCGTCGGGATCGCCGAGGTCATGTGCCGGTCGGGCAGGTAGAGCACGATCGGCCCGATGACGTTGCCGCACGGCGCCACGCGGCGAACGCCCAATCGGTCGTGCACGCCGCCGGGCGGCACCTCGCAGCTCCACACGTCTTCGCAGAGCGTCTGTCCCCGCACCTGTCGGTTCGACTGCACGTGCGCGCAGCTCGCCGCCGGGGGAGTCGCCGGCCGGAGGCTGCAGGCCGTGAGCGCCGCGACGCACGTCAGGGCGGCCGCCCGTGGACCAAACGCGCCGTGCATCACGGCTCCCGGAGCATCGCGATGAATCGCTCGGTGGCCGGGGAGAAGTGCTTGCCCTGGCGGTGGATGATGCCGAGTGGGCGCACGAAGGTCTCGTCGCTGAGCTGGACCACGACGAGGGCGCCCGTCGCGGCCTCGGCGCGAACCGCCGGGTCGGGCAGGATGGCGACGCCGCGGCCGATCTCGACCACCCGCTTGATGGTCTCGATGTTGTCGAGCTCCATCACGTAGCGCGGGTCGACGTCGTAGCGGCGCAGGAAACGATCCGTCTCCTTGCGGGTGGGAATGTCGCGGTCGAAACCGACCATCGCCTCACCCTCCAGCCGCTTCACCGAGACCCGCTTGTGCTTGGCGAGGGCGTGTCCGGGCGGGCAGGCCAGCACCAGGCGGTCCCGCCTGAACGGGATGACGGTGATGCCGGGGCGCTTGGAGGGGTAGGCGACCACACCGATGTCGATGTTTCCTTTCACGGCGTTCTCGTAGATCTTGTTGGCGCGGCTGTACTCGAGGGCGAGGTTGACCTCGGGGTAGGTCGTGAGGAAGCGTTTGATGGGCGAGGATAGCTCGTAGAGACCGATCGAATGCACCGTACCCACCCGCACCGTCCCGGCCACCGTGTCGGAGACCGCCTGCAGGCGGGCCTCCATGTCGGAGTAGCTCTGGATGATGCCCTTGCTGGTCTCGTAGAGGATCTCGCCGGCGGGCGTGAGCTGCACGTTGCCCCGGGTGCGCTCGAGCAGTTGCTGCCCGTAGCGCTGCTCGAGCATGCGGATCTGCTGGCTGACCGCCGACTGGGTGACGAAGTTCTTGGAGGCGGCCGTCGAGAAGCTGCGGGTCTCGACGATGTCGCAGAACACCTTGAGGGTCTCGAGGTGCATTGCTAATGATTCACTCGCAAGAGCATGAATTTGACTCATACGGCCGATGTGCCGTCCATGCAACGACCGCCGCGAGGCAAGGCGAGGGGGAGCGATGAGCGCCAGTTCCGACGTGGACTACTACGGCATCGGCGAGCTGTGCACCGACGAGGAGCGCATGATCGCGACCAGCGTGCGCAGCTTCGTGGAGCGCGAAGCGCAGCCGATCATCGAGGCCTGCCACGAGAAGGAGGAGTTCCCTCGCCAGCTCGTGCCGCGGATGGCCGAGCTCGGGCTCTTCGGCGCGCACCTGCAGGGATACGGCTGCGCGGGGCTCTCGGCGGTCGCCTACGGGTTGATCTGCCAGGAGCTCGAGGCCTGCGACTCGGGGCTGCGCTCGATGGCCTCGGTGCAGGGCTCGCTCGCCATGTACGCCATCCATCGCTGGGGCAGCGAGGAGCAGAAGCGCCGCTGGCTGCCCGAGATGGCCGCCGGCCGGGCGATCGGCTGCTTCGCGCTGACGGAGCCGGATCACGGCTCCGACCCGGGCGGCATGGTGACCCGCGCCCGGCGCGACGGCTCGCACTTCGTGCTCAACGGTACGAAGCGTTGGATCACCAACGGGTCGATCTCGCAGGTCGCCGTCGTGTGGGCCAAGACGGACGACGGCGTCATCAAGGGATTCCTCGTCGAGGCGGGCACGCCGGGCTTCTCGACCAGCGACATCAAAGGGAAGTTTTCGCTCCGTGCCTCGATCACCTCGGAGCTGGTGCTCGAGGACGTGCGGGTGCCGGCGGAGGCTCGACTGCCCGAGGCCCGCGGACTCGGCGGGCCCTTCTCGTGTCTCAACCAGGCTCGCTACGGCATCGTCTGGGGCGCCATCGGCGCGGCCCGGACCTGCTATCTGACGGCGCTGCGCTATGCCCAGGAGCGCACGCAGTTCGACCGGCCGCTGGCCGGCTTCCAGCTCGTGCAGCAGAAGCTCGTCCACATGCTGAGCGAGATCACCAAGGGCCAGCTCCTGGCCTGGCGCCTGGGGTGCCTCAAGGACGCCGGTACCGCGCGCCCGGAGCAGGTCTCGCTGGCGAAGCGCAACAACGTCGGGAACGCCCTCGAGATCGCGCGTCTGGCGCGCGACGTCCTCGGAGCCAACGGCATCGTGAACGAGTACCCGGTCATCCGGCACATGATGAACCTG
>Ga0299906_10005312_pt1 | contig 10508 bp, 5 predicted proteins | sample RVTome_14_FD_200259 | JGI IMG/M metagenome (GOLD analysis project Ga0299906, IMG submission 200259) | Soil microbial communities from uranium-contaminated site in the Upper Colorado River Basin, Wyoming, United States - RVT145D125 (version 2) ... | reverse complement strand
GCGGATCGCGATCAAGTCGCCTGCAACAGGTCCAAATTGAAGGGTGGAGGGGGCCGCAGGGACGGCAAAGGTGTAGTCTCGACGCTTATCTTGTACCGTAACGACTTACCAAGCGCCCCATCTGGACTGGAGACTTCAATGACGACACCTTCCCCTTCGCGTCTTCGCGAGCACGCCGCCACGCTCCTGTTCGCAATCTTGTTTGCCGTGACCAGTGCGGCGCCGGTCGTCGCGCAAACCACACCGGGAGGATTGGCGCCCGCCGCCGGCTTCGGCGGCGTGACCGCCGTCGGCACCGGTGAAGTATTCGTTGGTGCAGCCCCGATCGGTTGGCCGACGGGGGCCGAACCTGCAGGCGCGGTGCACACGTACGGGCGCGACAACGACGGGATCTGGATTGAGACCGGAACCATCCGCGCCTCTGACGGCGAAGTCGGCGATCATTTCGGCCGTAGCGTAGGTGTAGAGGGCGACCTGCTCGTCGTCGGAGCCCCCGGAGTCGCCGCCGCTTACGTCTTCCAGAAACGAGGCGGGGTGTGGACCGAACATGGCAAACTCGCGCCCTCTGTGCTGACCGGCGACGCGGAGTTCGGAGGTGCCTACGCGAGGGCCGGTAGCCGCTCGCGTGCCGTGACTTTCGTCGGCGATCGAATCGCCGTCGCGGCCGTAGGCTCCGACTCGGCTTCGAGCGCAGTACATGTATTCGCCAGACAAGGCGAAATATGGACCGAAGAGGCGATCCTGAAGCCCGAATCCCCGGAAGACGCCGCCGGCTTTGGCTGGTCAATCGCCGGCTCCGAAAACACCATCTTCGTCGGAGCCAACTTAGCAAACGAACGGACCGGAGCGGTCTATGCGTTCGCGCGAGATGGCGTTGGAAACTCACAACCGTGGATCCAGAAACAGCGCATTGCGCCCGCCGAGTTATCGGAGCGTGCAGGCTTTGGACAGTACGTCGCCTCCGTCAGTAGCGCAGACGGCACCAGCTTCTATGTTGGCGCGCCCGGACATGCCGGAGCAGGGGCGATTTTTGTCTTCGAGGCTGACGAATCAGGATCCTGGCAGGAGACGGCCCGTGTTGCAGGACCCGCGCCCGCCGAAGGCGAGCAGCGGTTCGGCGGCGGATTTGGAACGGCCCTCGCGGTATCAGAAACCCACTTGCTCGTCGCCGGACGCTCCGGCGTTTTCGCCTTGAAGCTCGACGACCTTGCGGCGTCGCCGACGATCATCGAGGCGCCGGACGACCGAAGCCGTGCCGGCTTCGGGACATCACTCGCCGTTAATCGCGACGTGGCCGCGATAGGATCGCCCGGTGCTGACTACGAGGCAGGGATCGCCAATGTCTTCGAGTTCGACGACCTCGGGGTCTGGAACGCCGCCGGCGTCCTGGCGCCTGAATTGTCGTACATCCCGTCGATCTCCGGGGGACAAGTAGACTGCACCGACGGCTCGGCCGGACTCTTCGACTGTGACAACGTCGACTTGCTTTCGTTTGTGTCGGCGGGTGAACTGACCAGCGCGCGGGGCGTCAAGATGACAGACATGTGGGGTTGGGAAGATCCGGATACCGGCAAGGAGTGGGTCCTCCAGGCGCGAACCGACGGAACGTCGTTTGTTGACATCAGCGACCCAAACAACCCCGTTTACGTCGGTCAGATGTACCGAACGGAGGGTTCGCCGGGCAGCACATGGCGGGACGTCAAGGTGTACAAGAACCACGCGTACGTTGTTGCCGACGGCGCGCGGGACCACGGCGTACAGGTGTTTGACCTCACGAGGCTACGAAGCGTCGATCCGGCGGATATGCCGATCACCTTTACGCCCGACACGACCTACCATGGCGTGGCCAGCTCGCACAATATCGTGATCAACGAGGACAGCGGATTCGCTTACGCCGTCGGTAACGGTTCGGGTGGAGAAACATGCGGCGGCCAGCTTCACATCATCGACATTCGCGATCCGAAGAATCCGACCTTCGCCGGTTGCTTCAACCATCAGCAAGGCGGTACGCACGACTCCCAGTGCGTGATCTATCATGGTCGTGACGCGGACTACGCCGGGCGCGAAGTCTGTTTTTCGTCGAACGGCTCTTCGTTCGTCATCGCCGATGTGACGAGAAAAGATAGCACGACGCTCATCGCGGCCAGCACGTACCCGAACGTGGCATACACCCACCAGGGGTGGCTGACCGAAGACCACAACCATTTCTACATGAATGATGAACTCGACGAGATGAACGGTTTGACTGATCAGACCCGAACGCTCATCTGGGATTTGTCAGACCTCGATGATCCTCAACTTGCCAAGGAGTACTACCTGAATTCCGGCGCGAGCGACCATAACTTGTATATCCGCGGCGACTATCTGTACGAATCGAATTATCAGGCTGGCCTGCGAATCCTAGACATTTCCGACCGGCTCAATCCTGTTGAAGTCGGCAACTTCGACACGGCGCCGTACGCCGAGGACGAGGCCGGATTCGGGGGCTCCTGGAGCAACTATCCGTATTTCAGGAGCGGGGTGATCGCGGTCAGCAGCCGCAACGAAGGGCTGTTCATCCTACGACACCGCCAGGTAGACTCGTAGGAAGGCGGAAGGTGGAGCAACCCTCCACGCTCCACCTTCCACCCTCCACCCTCCACCTTCCCCCGTACGTCGTTATACCTGCACGAGTTAGCACCGTTCGTGAACGGCATCTGCTTCAGTCTCGTGCCTTGTCGTCGATATCCCGAGGAGATCGTGGATTTGAAACGGCCCGCGTATATTCACAGACACCGCCAACGTTTCGCCAACACCCAGGTAATGCCATGAGATCAGCTTTCAACCTGGCCGCGTCGTTTGCGCTCGCCGCTGCGGTCCTTTCCGGCTGCGGTTCGTCCAAAAACACCGTCGACGTTCGCCTCGCGGATATGCAGATTGGTGCAGCGTCGTCGTCCATCCGCGGTGCCGAAGCGCTCGGCGCGCGTGACTACGCTCCCGTCGAACTGCGGCAAGCGCAGCAGAAACTCGAAGCAGCACAACAGGCGCTCAAGGCCGGCGACAACGCACGCGCACTACGACTAGCCGAACAGGCCAAGGTAGACGCCGACCTTGCAGAAATCACCGCGCTCTCGGAAAAGTCCCAAGCAGCCGTCGAGCAAATCCGCCAGAGCGTCGAGACACTCCGCGAGGAGATGTCGCGGCGGAACAACCGCTAGGCAGAACGCTCCTGCATTCGTAGTCCGCTTGCCGCGCATCAGTGCGGCAGCAAACCCGCCACCACTATGCGTACCAATCGTCGCGATGCAGCGCGCCCGCACGCGCTCGCTACCAACAATCTTTCCGTAATAGTCGCCGCGTTGTCGGTTGTGGTCCTCGCTGCGTGTGGCGGTCCGCCGGCGAAAAATCCGCTGCTCATCGACGCGCGTACCCAGTATGGGGTCGCGTCGTCGAATCCAGACGTAATGCGACACGCCGCAGCCCCGCTGGAGGAAGCCGAACAACATATTCTTCGTGCCGAAGCGATGTGGCGAGATGGAGACGAAGCCGAACTCATCGATCACGAAGCCTACATCGGACGCCAGAAGGTGCGCATAGCCATTGAGACGGCGAATTTGTCGAAGGCTCAGGAAGCCGTCGAGCGGGCGGAGGTTGAACGTCAGCGCGTGCAACTGGACGCGCGTCGGATAGAGGCTGAGCGCGCCGAGGAACGCGCACGCCAGGCAAGTTCGGAAGCGGAGTCACAACGCCAGATGGCGATGTCCGAACGTCAGCGCGCCGAGGCGGCACGTCAGGACGCCGAGGCGGCGCGCACGGAGGCCGAAGAGTCGCTCTCGCGGGCGCAGGAACTCGCTCGACGAGTTGAAGAACTCGAGGCGCAACAGACCGAACGCGGCCTCGTCCTCACCCTCGGCGATGTGCTTTTCGACGTCGGCAGGGCGGAACTAAAAGCCGGCGGGCTCCGCGCTGTGGAACAGCTGACAAACTTCCTCAGCGAATATCCCGAGCGTAGTGTACTGATCGAAGGTCACACAGACAACACGGGGTCGGACGAACTGAACCAACGTCTTTCGCTCCAACGGGCCGAAGCCGTTCGCTTTGCGCTCCTCGATAGGGGAGTCGGCACAGATCGTATCCGAACACGCGGATACGGTGAAGCGTACCCGGTGGCCAACAACGGCACGGCGGCCGGTCGACAGGCGAACCGCCGCGTCGAGGTTGTCATATCGAAGGCAGCAGAAGTCATCCCCGAGCGCCAGTAGGGTCCGCCTCGACTACCGGGACAGGTTATCCTCCAGGAGAAGGAACCCGGTTGTGCCGGTTCGACGGGGTACCGCTCCGTGACGCCAAGCCGGCGATTAATCCGCCCAGAGTGCAACTTCGCTTGCACGTGGAGGCCTGTGCCGTTTAGATTGAGGCCCCCATCCCCGGCGCTTCCCGAGCGCTTTGTCGCGATCCCGGCCACACAAGCCATCCGGTCGCGACTATGGCCTGGGCCCAGTCCCGTTCACCCGAACACAACCGGCGATTCAAATGCGTGCAACCGTTGGCTTTCTCCTCGTCGCGCTCCTGTTTGCTACGCCCCGGGCGACCGCCGCCCAGGAGCTCGAGTATGACAACTTGAGTGATGTCTTCTCGGGTGTCTTCGACTATATCCTTACGGAGGCATTTCAGTTGAGCCCGGGACCGCACGCGGACCACTATATACCGGCATCCGAACGTACGAGCGCTGAGTTGATCCCCGCGCTGAATACACTGATTTCCAGCAGCGTGGCTTCGTTCCCCTTGACTTCCACGGTTGCCGGTATCACGTTCGACTTCTCCAGCGGCGCGCCGGTTCGCGTCGTTGAGAGCCTTGGGCCCATCTTCTCTGAGACGCCGGCAACGTTGGGTTACCGGAAGATTACGTTCGGTTTCAACGCGACCCACCTCGGCTTCGACAAGCTGCGAAACACACCCTTGAAGGACGTGGAGTTCGCGTTCCTCCACGAAGACGTCGGTGACCCCGGGCTCGGGACCGACGCGTCGGAACTCGACGTCGTCCGTGTCAAGCTGGGTCTTGACGCAGACGCTTCGATTTTCGCGTTTCACGCGAACTACGGCGTTACATCAAATTTCGACGTCGGGATCGCCCTTCCGCTCCTCCTCGTGAGACTCGCGGGGACAACGGTCGCCACCATCGAATCCTACACACTGCCGGCGATTGGCCTGGCGCTGCACTTTTTCGACGGTGACCGCTTCAACCCAGTGCTTGCGGAAGAGGTGCCCTACTCGAAGACGGCGACTGGAATCGGGGACGTTGGGATCAGACTCAAGTATCGCCTGCCGTTGGTTTCGTCCACCGCAGTCGCCGCCATCCTCGACGTTCGGCTTCCGACAGGCGACGAAGCAAACTTCCTCGGCACGGGTAGCACGACAGGGCGACTGATCCTGGCCGGTTCGAGCAAGATGGGCGCTTTCACCCCGCACGTCAACGTCGGCTACGACTACCGCGGAGCCGAGCAGGACAGTGACGAACTCGAATTCGCAGTCGGTTTCGACCAGCAGCTGAGCCGCTACGTCACCTTCGCCATCGATCTCCTTGGCGAGGTCGACCTCAACAAGGATGAAGCCATCCATTTGCTGCCGGGTTCGCAGTCAATCTCATTTACTGATGAAGTGTCGGGGGGGGTCTCGGTGCGCGAAATCGAACTCAGCAATGTATCCGACTGGACCCAGGACAACACGTTCCGGGTCGCCATCGGCGCGCGCTTCGCACCTACAGATCGACTCCAGCTCCTTGGCAACGTACTGATCTCGGTCGTTGACAGCGGACTGTATTCCAACATTGCGCCGACGATCGGATTCTCCGTACTGCTGTAACGCCGTCACCAACCTCCAACGGATACCCCCCTCCGCATCATCTCTTCGCCCTCATCGTCCGTCCTTTGCATCGACATTGGTCACAACCCAATCGTCTCCCCTGCGCTCGAGCGACCATGACTGCAGGAGTTCCGGCGTCAGCTGGTCTCGGTTCTTGTTGTCGAGGTACCTGAGTCGGATTCTCATGTCCACCCTGGCGCGATCGCCGGTCACGGCCAGATTCGAAGATTCCACGGTCGCGGTTATCGACTCGGCCACACCGAAAAACTCCTGCCATGTCCCAAACGTCGGCGAAATCGCGCGCAGGGCTTCGAGATCCTCGCGTTCGAACCCATTCTTGAGTCGCTGCACCAAGACCTGAACGGACTGCCGTGCCAGCTCCTCGGGTGCGGGCCCCGTCGGACGACCGGACAGTTCGCCAAACATTGCGATTGCCTCACCGTAGACGGGAGTCGCTTCCTCGTACGAACCCGATTGCAGGAGCCCGTTCGCCTGTTCGACCAGGTCAGCGGCTCGGACGAAATCGGCGTCGCCATGCAACGACGGGTCTAGTTTGTCCCGTGCAGCGTGCGCATCTCGTTGAGCCTGCTCGGCGACGCCGCGCCGCTTCGCGAGATCGGCGGTGGCTGACGCATCCTGAATTGACTTGGCAATCCCGCGATATCCGTCGAGCGCGGCGTTGAACGCGGTGGCTGCATTCTCGAAGTCGCGGGCTGCGAACTGCGAAGAACCCAGCTCCCGAAGCCCATCGGCTTCGCGAAACAGCGCCGCATAGTCCCCCTGCCGGCGGGCATCCGTTAGACGGTTTGCCGACGCCAGCATCGCGGTCTGTGCCTGTTCAGCCGACTCGCGCTGTGAAGCTACCTGTTCGAGCACCCGCCCCACCTCGTCGAACCCGCTTGATGCCTGGCGGAAGGCGCGAATGGCCTCGTCGTACTCCTGCTGCTGCAGATGCGCCTCACCTTCGGACTGAGCGCGATCTGCCCGCAAAAACTGTTCGGAGACCGCCGGGTCATTCCGATCTGCCGCTACTCCCCGCCGTGCCCGAGCGGCCAAATCTCGCGATTCCTCGGCGTGGCTGCGGAGTGTCTCGGCATCCGCCCCTACTGCAGCAATCGCGGCTTCGCTATAGAGATCTGCGGCACGGTTAAAAGCGTCCTCGGCCTGGAGCAAGGAACTATGGCCGCCAGCCTCAAGGGCGTCAAGTCCACTCTGTTCCAATATCGCGGCTGCCGCGAATGGCGTCCCGGTTGCCTCTGACGCGGACGCGCTTAGAGCGCGCTGCTTTTCCTCATTCATCTGCGATTGTCGACTCTGAGCCGAAAGCAGGAGATCCTCCAGGTTGGGATTACCCGTGTCCGATTTGTCGACCGGAACAACCACGCCGCCTGTGTCGTCGCGAACCCGGTCAGGGAGAAAGAGCGCCGCAAGCGCGGCCAGCGCGGCAATCACCACCAACGCTGCGATCCCCGGCACCACAAACGAACGTTTCCGCGATCGCCCTGCCGCCATGGGCGTTGTGCGGGGCGACACGTCTGCTGTGCTTATCGCGTCATCAGCGCGCGTTTGATCTCGCGCTCCTCCTGCCGGTACAGACGTCGAGTGCGACGCAACCTGCCTTTTGAGTACGGCGGCTCGAAGGTCCGACAGGACCGGGGCGAGCGTCTGATATCGGTCGTTCAGTTCCTTCGCAAGGCAGCGCGAGACAATCGGCTGGAGGTCGCCGGCCAGTTCAGAGTCTTCAACGCGGATTGGCTCGGGGTCCTCATGAAGGATCTTGTAAATGATCGCCGTCACGTGATCGCCCCAGAATGGGTTCGTCCCGGTGATCAACTCGTAGAAGACGACGCCGAACGAAAAGATGTCGGATCTGTTGTCGACACGCACGCCCTTGATTTGCTCCGGAGACATATAGCGCGGCGTGCCGATACTGGTATTGGTCACCGTCAGCGCGTCGGCATTCAAGCGTGCGATGCCGAAGTCCATGATCTTCACGCGGTCGCCACGCAGGATCCGGATGTTGTCGGGCTTGATGTCGCGGTGCACCACGTCGTGCTCGTGCGCATAGAGTAGCCCTTCGCATATCTGAATCGCGATGTGCAACTTCTGGTCGAGTGACATCGCTTCGTCCGAATCCAGGACTCGGCGCAGATCGGTCCCGGGGAGATACTCCATCACGATATAGGGCGTATCCTCGTCTTCGCCGATATCATGGATCACCATGATATTCTCGTGCGAAAGGCGCCCGGCCGCTTGTGCTTCGCGGTAGAAACGCTCCCTCATCGCCGGCGCGTTCAGCACCCGCTCCTGGATGACCTTGATTGCGACGTCGCGACCAATGACGGAATCGCGGGCCCGGTATACCGAACCCATACCGCCTTCCCCAATCACGCCTACGATTTCATACTTTCCGAGTCGCTTCATACGAGCGGTTCCTTCCTGAACGTGGCGCCAAGAGAAATGCCCTGCCTGCGCTGCATACCTCGTGTGAGGATGACGCCAGGATCCCGCGCGAGTTGCACAAGCGACTAATTCGAGTGAAATTAACCCGTACCGCGATAGGCCGCAAGGCAGCCCTCCGGCCGGCAGGCTGACCCTGAACGAACGCGACGGGGATGCACTCGAACGAGTTCCGCTGCGAGGCGACACCTATGAGATTAACCTTCTGGAGTTCATCGAGCGTTGTCTTCCTTCTGGTTGCTTCGCTTGCTGGACCAACGCCCGCGACCGGTCAGCGGTTGCCGCCGGTGGGTTTTTGGTCGATGTTTCGTCAGAACCCCGAGCATTCGGGCCAAGTCCCCGCGTTCGGCCCGCTGCTGCCGGCTCTCGACTGGCGACTAGAGCTTGGTGGCCCTTCGTATTCGTCGGCCGCGATCGACCAGGACGGCAGCGTCTACGTGGGGTCCGATGGGCGTGTCCTGGCGATCAACACAGACGGAAAATTATTGTGGTCGCGTGTAATCGGCGGCAACGCGATTTCGTCGCCCGCCATGGACGATGCCGGCCGGCTCTTTATCGGCTGCCGCGACAACATCGTATACGCCCTGGACATCCGCACCGGGGACATCCTGTGGAGATTCGTTACCGGTGATGAGGTGTGGGCTTCTCCCACCATCGGCCCGGGAGGCACCGTCTACGTCGGCTCGTTCGACGGCAACCTCTATGCAATCGACCCCGCCTCCGGCGCTGAGTACTGGCATGTTGAAACCGGCGGTGAAATATCCTCTTCGGCCGCTGTTGGACCCAACAACATCGTCTACGTAGGCTCGAGTGACGGTTCCCTGTACGCAGTCGGGCCAGACGGCGGCGTTCTCTGGGAACAGACGGTTGCCGACGGCGCAGAAATTGGTTCTTCGCCGGCGTTGCTGCGCGACCGCGTCTACGTCGGCTCCCTCGGCGGCACCGTCGAGGCCTTCGACGCGTTTACCGGCGAACACGTCTGGGGCTTCGAGACCGGCGGAGCCGTTGCATCGTCCCCCGCGGTTTCAAACGATGGCACCATATTCGTTGGTTCAGACGATGGATATCTGTATGCCATAACGTCCGACGGCACCTTGCGCTGGCGGTTCGCAACCACCGACCGGGTGATTTCTTCGCCTGCCCTGGACAGCGACGGCGTCGTGTACATCGGATCCTTCGACGGCCGACTTTATGCGGTCACTTCCGATGGGACACTGCGATGGTCGTACCAGGCCGACCATCCTGTATGGTCGTCGCCTTCGTTGAATGCCGAAGGCGCGGTCGTATTCTCCGACGCCGGGACCGAGACCCAACCGGGAAACCTGTACCGAATCGGTGCGGCGCGATTTTCGGTAACGTTCCCGACCCCTCCAACTTCAGGGGTCGCCACAACCGCCGTTGTCAGCCGCCCGATCGATTTTGGTACACCCACCGGCTCGTTGTACTACCGACGCGGCGGCGAAAGCGTGTACGAAGAAGTCGCAATTCCCATCACGCAGGCGAACGAGTTTTTTGTGTCGATCCCTGCGGAAGCCGTGACGATCCGTGGTCTCGAATACTACGTTTCGCTGACAGACGGCTTCAGCACCGTCACGATGCCCGTGTCCGACCCTGCCGGCCAGCCTGGCCGGGTCCAGGTCCACGCCGACTCGGTCGAGACGTCCGTGGGCCTGCAGCCGCGCTCCTACAGGATCGTGTCGGCTCCTTTCGAACTGGACGATCCATCGATTGCAGGTGTCCTTGCCGATGACTACGGCCCGTACGATCGACTGAGGTGGCGACTTTTCGGATTATCCGAGGGCGGATATCAGGAGTATCCGGATCTGTCGACCGGCTTCCTACCCGGAAAGGCCTTCATGCTCGTCACGCGAGACGGCACCCGGTTCGACTTCGGATCGGCTTCGTCCGCCAGCACGAGTACACCGGTTGCGATTCACCTTACGCCCGGATGGAACCTTGTTGGAAATCCCTACGCGTTCCCCATCGACTTCGGCAGTTTCGGCGGTGAAATCGAATCCGTCTCCGAGCGCGCCTACTTCGACGGGACTGAAATGCTACAGGAAGAGCAGTCGGTTCGGGTCCTCATGCCTTGGGAAGGACTGCTGATGCGAAACGCTTCGGAGGACCCCATTACACTGCTGGCGTACCCGATAGAAGCCATTCTGGTGGACGAGGACGCTACAGACGAGGTCGACCGAAGCACCGAG
>Ga0299906_10005311_pt1 | contig 10510 bp, 10 predicted proteins | sample RVTome_14_FD_200259 | JGI IMG/M metagenome (GOLD analysis project Ga0299906, IMG submission 200259) | Soil microbial communities from uranium-contaminated site in the Upper Colorado River Basin, Wyoming, United States - RVT145D125 (version 2) ... | reverse complement strand
AGGAAGCGCCTGCCCCCTCCAAACGTCGCGGCGTAACTTGAGGCTCCGCCGACCGTACGATACCGGATCGTCTTTTTCCCTCATGCCTGCCGCACGAACGCTATGGGTATTCTGATTCCGATCACGTTTTTCATCATCATCGCCTTTATCGTTCACCGGGGCCTCGAACACAGCAAGTGGAAGAAAGAATTTGAGCGGGGCGGTTCCGGTGCCGACAACAGCCTGCGCGTGAGTGAGTTGCAAGTGATGATTCAGGAGGCGGTAGACGAGGCCAACACCCCGCTGCTGGCCCGCCTCGAAGCCCTCGAAACACGCCTCGACGCGCCGCCCTCTTTGCTGGACGGGTCGCTCGACGAGTATGAAGCCGAGGCGGTGCCGCATCCGCGTCGGCAGCGCATATCCTGACGCCTTCACACAGAGGTCCCTCCATGCCCGAAGAAATCTTTATCATCGCTCTCACCGCGATCGTCTTCGGTACGCTCACGTTTGCCAGCGTTGTAAAAAGCATCTTTCGGTATCTGGGCACGAAGTCCCAGGCTCAGCAGACAGGAGCCGGCCTGACGGCCAGCGAGTTGCGCACGTTGATTCAAGAAGCCGTCGTTGAGGCTACCGAGCCGCTTGCCGAGCGCGTCGGTGACCTGGAAGAGCACCTCGCGGTATCCGAGCCTCGGCGCTCCGGCCGGCGCGACTTGCTGGAAGGGAGCGACGGCTATAGGACCGAGACCTCGGAAGCGAAGCAGCGCCAGCCGGTGCGTTGAGCACCCTCTTCTCCTCACCCGGTTACCCCCTCCAGGATGTTACGCATCATCGTCACGTATCTGGCCCGGCCGATCTCGCGATGGTTGCTCCGCACGGTATCTTTCGAGAGCCCGTGGGAGCGCTTCGTCTCGCCCGTCCCCATGGGGGTGTACGGCCTGGGTGCCCGGCATGATTTCCGCTGGTATTTCGAGGGCGAGAGTACCGTGGGGGTCCGCTCGCTGGAAGAGATGACGGAATGGTTGCTCGGCTGTGAATACGCCAGCGACCCCGATCTCTTTCAGGAAGCCGATTACTGGCAGCACCCCTGTTCGTTCGAGCAGCTACGAAGGGGAGACTGCGAAGACTTTTCGCTCTGGGTATGGCGTAAGCTGATCCGGCTGGGATACGATGCCGAGTTCGTTGCGGGCCGATGCGTGCATCCGGGGTGTTCCAGGACCGGCCTCGGGCACACCTGGGTCATCTTCCGGCATAACCGTACTACCTATCTCTTCGATCCGACGATCCGCGACCGAGACCAGATGATTCGGCCGCTCGCCGAAGTGCATTACGAATACGTCCCCGAAGTATCTATCGATCGGCGCTTCACCCGCTATGCCTACGCCGGCTATTCCCTGAAATGGCGCGATCAAGCCGATGCCTCTCCGCGCTCGACCGCCGTTGCCCTGCCGCAGGTGGGATGATGTCGGTCACTGGTCATGGGTCACTGGTCATGGGTCAGGACGAAGCCACTAAGAACCAAGAACTAATGACCAATGACAGGGAGCGCAGCGACCGTAATGACAGCGAGCCGAAGGCGAGCGTAATGACCAATGACGCGAACGAAGTGAGCGCACCTATCCCTTCGGTTTAGGCGGCACCATCGTTGCGTCGCGTTGCCAGGCGTTGTTCTCGCGGTCGGCGTCCGGCAGCAGCCCGTCCGGGTCGATCGTCACCCCGACGAGGTCGCTGCGCCCGATGCGGACGCCGTGCGACGGCTCGGTGAAGAAGGCTTCGACGGGCAGGCGGAGTCGCTCGGCGGTGCCGTCGGCGTAGCGCAGTTCCAGTTCGGCGGGCATCAACAGTCCTTCCCGATGGGTCACTTCGATGGTGGTGCCGTCGTCATCGGCCGTCACACCGGCGATGGCCTGGTCGAGCCTGTCGGTGCCGAAGAACCAGCCGCGCCAGAACCAGTCCAGGTCTTCTCCGGCCCCGTCTTCGATGGTGCGGAAAAAGTCGGCGGGTTGCGGATGTTTGAAGGCCCACCGCTGGATGTATTCGCGAAAGGCGGGGTCGAAGCGTTCGGGGCCCAGGATGTATTCGCGGAGCAGGATGAGGCCCGCGCCCGGCTTGCGGTAGGCGAGGAAGCCCAGCCCCTCCCCTCGGAGTTGGTCCGGGTAGGTATAGATCGGCTGGTCGGCGATGGGCTCCTGCATGCGTTGCGCGACGGTCTCGGGGGCTACGCGGGCGTTGCGCCCCGCCCCTTCGCCGTAAAAAGCGATGTTCGAGTAGTAGTTGATGAACGTATTGAACCCCTCGTCCATCCAGGCGTAGCGGCGTTCATCGCTGCCGACGATCATCGGAAACCAGGTGTGGCCGAACTCGTGATCGGTGACGCCGAAGAGGCCCTGGTCGCGCGCTTCCACCGAGCAAAAGACGATGCCGGGGTATTCCATGCCGCCGACGATGCCCGCCACATTGACGGCGACGGGATAGGGATAGCGAAACCACGTCTCGGAGTAGTACGGGATGGAATGCCGTAGATACTGTGTGGAGGCTTCCCAGCCGGCCTCGCCGCCGGTGCCGATACCCTCTTTCGGATAGGCGGACATCAGCAAGATCCCGTCCCAGCCGGCGGCGTCGATGATAAAGGCCTGCGAAGCGGCCCAGGCAAAATCGCGCACGTTTTCGGCGTGAAACGTCCAGGTGAGCAATTCGCGGGTTGCGGGCCTCGTCTCCGGCTTGCCTACCTCCTGGGCGCTGATGATAGGGACCGTCTCGACGCTGCGCCGTGCTTCGCCGAGCCGTTGTAGCTGGGCCTCCGTCCACACCTCCGCCTCGTTCTGAAGCTCCCCGGTCGCGACGACCACAAAGTCGCGCGGCGCGGTGATCGCCACGTCGAACGTGCCGTATTCGAGGTAGAATTCGCCTTGCCCGAGGTACGGCAGGGCGTTCCAGCCGTTGACGTCGTCGTAGACGGATACGCGGGGGTACCACTGGGCGAACTCGTAGACCGTACCCTGCTCGACGTCGAGGCGCCCCATGCGGTCGGCCCCGTATTCGGGCACCGTAAAGGCAAAGTCGATCTCGATGTCGATCGACGCGCCGCCGGGGGGCAGGGGGGTGTCGAGGGCAATACGGAGGCGGGTGTCGTCGATGAGGTAGGTGGCGGTGGTGCGTTCGCCGGCCCGCACCAGTTCGAGGCGGGCGACGTCGAAGCCGGCGCCTTCGAAAAAGCCGGTCCACCGGGTGTCCGGGGGTTGCAGCATCGCGCCCCGGCTGTCCGGCGCAAAGAGGTTCTGGTCGAGTTGCAGCCAGAGGTAGTCCAGGGCGTGCGGGGCGTTGTTCGTATAGGTGATCGTCTCGGTGCCGCTGAGGCGGTGGGTGGCCGGGTCGAGCGTCGCAGCGATCCGGTAGTCCGCGCGTTGTTGCCAGTACGCCGGGCCCGCTTCGCCGGAGCCGGAGCGGTAGTCGTTTGCAGCGGGCAGGTTGAGGGGGGCGAAAGGAGCCGGGGTGGGCGTATCGGGCGTGCGCTGTTGTGCTGCCGCCGGGACGAACAGCGCAGCAGCCAGGAGAAAAAGCAGGGTAACGCGAAAGCCGAACATCATGCAAGGAGGCGTTTAGCGGAAAAAGGCCGGAGACGATCCGGGTTTGCTTGTTCTTCAAACAAGCAAACGAAGGCGGGTTTCACGCCGACTCGTTAAAAGGCAATGGCGGGATTTTCACGCTTCCTCTTCTTGTTGATCTGGCGGATTTGTCTATCCTGGGCCGCAGACGGGCCGAGCCGGGGTGCGCGCTGTAACACGTCCTTTCGGGCCTCTTCAGTTCACCAATCGTGTTTATTCGACATGCGCCTTTTGCGAGCTTTTTCGTATGGTTGCCTGTTCGTCCTGTTGGCGAGCCCCCTGCCCGTGATGGCTCAGACACCTGACGAGGGAGAGCCCTTACTGCGCGGGAGCAACCGCGCCCTGAGTTTTTCTATCGACAACGTGACCCTGGGCACGCTGGACGGCGGCGTCGGTGGGCGCTGGTGGATCAGCCCGAATACCGCCTTTCGAGCCACGCTCAGCCTCTCCGTCGAATCGATCGAGGAAGTCATCGGGGGTGAAGCGGACATGGGGCGTTCGGCCTTCGGCATCGGCACAGCGATCCTCGTCGAATTGCACACACGCCAGTTTCGCCGCGTCTCACCCTACGTGGCGGGCGGCGTCGGCGTCGGGTTCGATGCCTTTTCTGAGACGACGACCTACGGCCCCGAAAATCCGCTGCAGGAGTTGCGCGACAAAGGCGACGGGATCGATTTCTCCGTACGCGCCGGCTTCGGGGTTGAGGTCTACCTCGTGAAGAGCGTCTCGATCTCCGGGGAGCATCTTTTCATCGCCTCGGTGCGCTCGGAAGACGGCACGATCACGCGTACCTTCCGCGATGCGCCGGTGACCGTTACCAAGCAGGATGGAACGTCTTTTCTTTTCGGGACCGGCACCTCGAGCCTGATTATCTCGGTCTATTTTTAGATCTTTGTGGCCGGTGGCGCGTTTGCTGCCTCGTGTTGAATTTCCAACCCGGCCTTTTCTTCATGCGGCATTTTCATCTCTCCCCGGACGACCTCGACACCGAGCAGGCCGCTTCGGCAGATAACGAGGCGGCACAGGCTATTCTCCAGGGGCTCAACCCGGCCCAGCAACAGGCCGTCGAGGCTACCGATGGGCCGGTGATGATCATCGCCGGGCCGGGCTCGGGCAAGACCCGCACGCTGACGCACCGCATCGCCTACCTGCTGGCTACGGGTAAGGCGCGTGCGTATCAGGTCATGGCCCTCACCTTCACCAACAAAGCCGCCCGTGAGATGACCGAGCGGGTGCATCGGCTCGTCGGGGCGGACGCTGCCCGGGGCATGTGGATGGGCACCTTTCACGCCGCCTTCGCCCGGTTGCTCCGCCGCGAGGGTGACCGCCTCGGGTTTACCAGCGACTTTTCGATCTACGACACCGACGATACCGAGCGGCTGCTGCGTGGGCTGATGGACCGTTACCACGTCGACGCGAAGCAGTTCAACGTCCGGGCGATGCGATCGCTCATCTCCAGCGCCAAAAACCAGATGGTTACGCCCGAGGCTTATGCCCGGATAGCCGCTACGCCGCCGCAGGAAAAAGTCGCCCTCCTCTTTAGGCCCTACCAGGACGCCCTCCGCCGCGCCAACGCGATGGACTTCGACGACCTCCTGCTCCATCCCATTGAACTGTTTGAACGAGAGCCGGAGATACTCCAGAAGTACCAGCAGCGATGGGCCTATCTGCACATCGACGAATACCAGGATACGAACCACGCGCAGTACATCCTGGCCAAGATGCTGGCCGCCCGCCACAAAAACCTCTGCGTGGTCGGCGACGACGCCCAGAGCATCTATGCCTTTCGCGGGGCGGACATCACCAACATCCTCTCCTTTCAGCGCGATTATCCCGGCGCCGTCGTCGTGCGCCTGGAGCAGAACTATCGCTCCACCCAGAAAATCCTGCGCCTCGCCGACTCGATCATCCAGCACAACAAAGACCAACTCGACAAGGCGCTCTGGACCGAAAACCGCGAGGGCGATCACGTCGTCTTGATGGAGGCCCTTTCGGAAAAAGACGAGGCCCAGAAGGTCGAACGCACCATCCGCGATTTGCACCTGCGCGCCGGCTATCCCTACCGCGACTTCGCCGTCCTCTACCGGACCAACGCCCAGAGCCGTTCGCTCGAAGAAGCGCTGCGCCGGGGCGACGTCCCGTATCGGGTGATCGGCGGCGTGTCGTTCTATCAGCGCAAGGAGATCAAAGATGCGCTGGCCTACCTGCGCCTGCTCGTCAATCCCAACGACGTAGCGAGCCTGCGCCGCGTCATCAACTATCCCGTGCGCGGCATCGGGCTCAAGACGCAGGAGGCCATCTTCGACTTGGCCCGGCGGGAGTCCCTGGCGCCGTGGCAGGCCGTCGAGCGGGTCGAGCAGGTCGGCCTCTCTCCGCGGGCACAGCAGGCCGTCGAGGCCTTCCGCTTCTTGATCGCCCGGCACGCGGCGAAGGCCGCCCACCACCACGCCGACGAGGTGGCGCGCGGGCTGGTCCAGGAAACCGGCATCCTTCAGGATCTCCGCAAGGACAACACGCCGGAGGGGCTCATGCGCTGGGAGAACGTGCAAGAACTCCTCAACGCCATCGCCGAGTTCACGGTGAACGCCGGCGAAGACCGTACGCTGAGCACCTTCCTGCAAGAGGTGACGCTGCTGACGGATGCCGACGCGGAAGCCACCGACGACAACCGCGTCACGCTCATGACGCTGCACGCCTCGAAAGGGCTGGAGTTTCCGGTGGTTTTCGTCGTCGGGCTGGAGGAAGGTCTTTTTCCGCTGGCCCAGGCCGCGCAGGATCCCAAGGAGTTGGAAGAAGAACGCCGGCTGTTCTACGTGGGCGCCACCCGCGCCCAGGACCACCTCTACCTCGGGCATGCCCGCAGCCGCTATCGCTACGGCGAGCAGATGGCCTGCATTCCCAGTCGCTTTCTCGACGAGGTCGACGCCGCGGTGATCCGCACCGAAGCGGGCGATGGGTATCGGCCCCATCGGGATCGTTTCCAGGCGCCGCCGCAGGGCGCGTCTTCCTACGACGGCGTCGACCCCCACTATTACCGCCGCTCCCTGCGCGGCGAGGGCGCGAAAACCACCGGGGCGCCGCCCCGCCGGGATACCGCCGCGCCCGGCGAGCGCCGCGTCGTCTACGACGAAGGGACCACGGAGATCGTCCCCGGCGTCCGCGTCGAGCATCCGCTCTTCGGAGAGGGCAAGGTGATCAGCATGGAAGGACGCGGCGAACAGGCTAAGGTCGTCGTCTTCTTCAAGGAAGCCGGACAGAAAAAGCTGGTGCTCAAGTTCGCCAGGCTACGGCGGATCGGGTAATCGCAGGGAATGCACGCAGGTTGTTTTTTGAACTTCTGTTTGAGAAGTCTGGTAGCGTATTTTTCAGGAGATTTTCTGATCTATTTCAGCGAGGAAGGCTTACGGCGGTTGCGGCGAGCCGTCTCTTCGGCTACTGAGATCCTCGGCCCGGCGCATCCATATACCACGCAGTTTCAAAGAAATCTGGCCCACTGGGAGCAGAGCGACCATGAAGAACAGGGGGGAAATACGTCCGTATGAGCTATCCCTGGCGCAAAACGCAACACCCCGCCCGACCGTTACGCCTCACTGCATCTCCGACAGATATTTGTCCGGGATCGGCAGGCCCTGCCATTCCGGCTGCCAGGCAATGTTCGCGATCCACCAGCGATCCTTTTCGAAGAGGAGCTGAAAGCTGTTGATGCCCCGCTGAAAGGGTTCTTTGTCCTCGGCCGTGCGGAAGGAGGCGTAGGTGCTAAAGGCATGGACCAGGTTGCCGTAGCGTTCCGTCCGGCGCGCCGTCTCTTTCTCGTAAAAGCCGTTTTGTTCGAAATACGGCCCGGCGTTCTGGAGGAACTGCTCGCCGGTGAGCACGACGTGCGCGTGGGTGCCGTCCTGTTGGGGCTGGATGGGGATGAACTGGCAGGTAGGCGTCAGCAACGAGCGGAACCGATCCCAGTCCCGCTTCTGGCCCGCGGGACCGGAGATCACGTCGTAGACGGCGGTGATGATGGCGTCGACGGAGGCTACGTCGTCGGGGTCGGCAGCGGGTCGCTCGGCGGTTTGTCCGTTCGTCGTTGCCGCCGTCTGGGCGAACACGGCGGGGGCTGTTGCGAGAAAAAGGAGGCTGCCCAGCAGGGCGCAGCAGCGCGTGGTGGGGTGGGTTTTCATGGGGATACAGGGGGTTGTTGAATAAGGGGAGGGAGGCCTGGAGGCCGATCTGTAGGGGGCGGCGTTGTATAAGCAGGGTCCTGCGCATTTGTTACATACTGGCGCGAGATCTCCCGAGATCCGAAGCAAAAAGCTATTCGCTGGAGCTTGTCGGTTGTTCGAAGTACCGGATCCAGCGTTGCAGCCGGGTGCTGCGTGCCCACTGGACGAGCACGGCGCGGGTGCCGGGCGCTGAGGGCAGGGTCAGCACGGTCGCGCTGACCGCGTCGCCCTGGATGGCATGGACCGTCAGGCGGTCGGGGTGCAGGATGATCATCCAGTCCCGGTCGGGCGCGATGAAAGCGTCGACGGCATCGGTGGCGAAGGATTGGATGCGCGCCCAGTTGGTCAGCGGCGCCTCGCCCCCGGTCAGGGCCGTCGGTACGGCCAGCGACAACGGCAAGTCCACGTAGATGTCGCGATAGATCTCTTCGGCCGCTTCCAACCGCCCGCCGACCGTCCAGCGCCCCGCCTGCCGGCGGAGCCCCCAGTTGGCCGCATCCGGCTCTTCGATGAACGCGGCGCGGTATTCGCCGTCCTCCAGGCTGTCGAGAAAAGAGCGGACGCTGGCTTGCAGGGCCTGGTAGGCGGCCTCGCCGAGCACTGCGTCGATCGGCAAGCCGCTATGGACCGTGCTGTCGATCGGGACGGTGGCGAGGGTGTTGAAGAACCAGGGGTGGGCGGCGCCTTCGCAGTAGCCGGCGCTTCGCTGCTCCAGCGACACGTAGCGCGGGCCGGCGTACAAGACGATTTGCTTGCGATGGCCCTTGCAATATTCCCCGTTGTAGGGCTGGATGCCGGCCAGGGTGCGGGGGATGCCTTCCGCTCCGGCCCAGACGAAATCCTCGACCCAGTTGTTGTAGATGCTCCGCTTGGTGCCCACCCGCCAGAACCCGGCGGCCCGCGGCACCAGGAGGTCGTCCTCATCGGTCCGGACCACAAACGTATCGTCATCCCTGGCAATCAGCAGCGTCCGGTAGGCGGCCCGCGACAGGGAGTCGGCGCTGCCGGCGTAGTAGGGAAGGGGCTTCGGGATGGGCGTCTCGTAGCGCAAGCCGAGGATGACGCCGGCTTCCTGCCCGAGGCTTTCGCCGAAACAGCCGACGAGCAGGATCAGGGCGAACGAGAGCGTCTTCGTTTTCATCGGTCGAAGCGCCTTGGGTTTGTATCGCTAGGGTGGGGGCGTTAAGGGCTGCATAGGTGCGTCGAAGTACACCGGCATGGCCCGGCCTTACGCGGGCGGATCGCGGTGGCGCTAGGGTACGGCGATGCCTGGTTTGAGTATGTGCCGGACGGCATTCAGGTCGCCGTCATTGGGGGCTGGTTCGACGCCGAGTAACGCAGCCATCAAGTTATAGAGGTGGATGTTGGCAAAAGGTCCCACCGTTTTTCCGACGGCGAAGGCCGGGCCTCGGGCGATGAAGAGGGCGTGCATCGAAGGCAGGCGGTGATCGTACCCGTGGGCGCCCCCGGCAAAGCGGTTCGGATCGCGGTCGTAGAAGGCGTGGGTGGAGATGCGCCAGCCGTCCTCGGCGAGGGCGACGAGGGGGGTGATGCGCCGATGCGCCGTAAAATGCAGGTCCTCCGGCACGTCTTCTTTTTTGTAGATCGTCAGGTGCGGTGCCCGTTGCAGGGCGTCGTAGACGGCCTCCCGCTTGCCCTCGGCCGGGCGAAGCATCGCTACCGGGTCGTAGTCGACGACGCGCACGTCGTCCAGGTCGAAGTAATCGTCCAGGAAGACCACGCGGTCGGGTGAGGAGGCGGCCATGCCGTGATCGGCCACGATGATGAGGTTGACCCGGTCGTAGAGGGCGCGGGCCTTCAGTTGGTCTACCAGGCTGCCGATGTACGCGTCGACGTCACGGATCGCCCCGGCGACCTCCTCCGAGTCCGGGCCGTGAGCATGGCCTGCTCCGTCCACGTCGCTGAAGTAGAGGGTGATGAAGACGGGGCGTTCGGCCTCGGGCAGCGCCAGCCAGTCCATGACCTGGGTGATACGCGCATCGGGCGGCATGCTGCCGTCGAACGGCAGCCAGTAGCTCGGGCGGACGCCCCGGATCTCGGCCTCGGAGCCGGGCCAGAAGAAGGGCGCACTCTTCAGGCCCTTTTTTTCCAGCGTCACCCAGAGGGGTTCTCCGCCCCACCAGCGTCCGTCCCGCACGGCTTCCCGGTTGCCCATGCTGAAGGAGGCGTCGAACTCGGGATCGTACATCGTGTTGCTGACGATGCCGTGGTGTTCCGCGTACAGCCCGGTAACCAGGGTGTAGTGGTTGGGAAACGTCTTCGACGGGAAGCTGGGCAGCATACCCTGGGCCCGGACGCCTTCCGCCGCCAGCCGTTGGAGGGCCGGCGCCTCGTATCGGTCGAGGTAGTCCGCCCGGAAGCCGTCGAGCGAGAGCAGGAGCACGGTCGATGCCGGGCGGGCCGTTGCTTCTTGGCCCCCGGCTTCATCGAACGCTGCGGGGCGCGGGGCGTTTTGACACTGCTGGATGACCAGGTTGGCGGCCAGCAGCGCCGTCAAGAGGACCAGTGTCGATACGGGGAGGGCGCGGGAGACGGGCATCATGGAACGGGCGGGTAGGGAGTGGCAGCCGGTTTGTACGGTCAAGGTAATCATTTTCCATGCTTTGCTGGAATCGCCTGGCGATCCTCCATCCGCTATCTTCGAAAAACCTCGCACACGCCCATACACCCACACCGCACGAAAACCGGAAGACA
>Ga0299906_10005310_pt1 | contig 10511 bp, 7 predicted proteins | sample RVTome_14_FD_200259 | JGI IMG/M metagenome (GOLD analysis project Ga0299906, IMG submission 200259) | Soil microbial communities from uranium-contaminated site in the Upper Colorado River Basin, Wyoming, United States - RVT145D125 (version 2) ... | reverse complement strand
TCGAGACCAGCGGCTCCTTGTTGTACTCGAGAATGCCCTTGAGGTCGGACTCGGAGGCCTGCTTCACCGCAGCGTTCACCTCGTCGACGGTCGTCGGCCGCTGGGCGACGAACGCGAGGTCGACGATCGAGACGTTGATCGTCGGCACCCGGATCGCGAAGCCGTCGAGCCTGCCGTTCAGCTCCGGCAGGACGAGCCCGACTGCGGCCGCGGCGCCGGTCTTGGTGGGAATCATCGACATCGTCGCGGCGCGCGCGCGCCGCAGATCCGTGTGATACACGTCGGTGAGCACCTGGTCGTTCGTGTACGCGTGGATGGTCGTCATCAGCCCGCTCGCCACGCCGATGCGATCGTGCAGCGCCTTGACGAGCGGCGCCAGGCAGTTGGTCGTGCAGGAAGCATTGGAGATGACCGTGTGCGACGGCTTGAGCACGTTGTGGTTGACGCCGTAGACGACCGTTGCGTCGACGTCCTTCTCGCCCGGCGCGGAGATGATCACCCTCTTCGCCCCGGCGGCGATGTGGGCCGAGGCCTTGGCCTTGCTGGCGAAGAGCCCGGTGCATTCGAGCACGACGTCCACGCCGAGGTCCTTCCACGGCAGCTGCGTCGGGTCCTTCTGCGCGCAGACGCGGATCTTGTCCCCGTTGACGACCAGGTAATCGCCGTCCACCTCGACCGCGCCCGGGAACCGGCCGTGGGCGGTGTCGTACTTGGTCAGGTGCGCGTTGGTCTGCGCGTTGCCGAGGTCGTTGACGGCGACAATCGCGAGGTCGTGCTTCTTCCCGGCCTCGTAGTGGGCGCGGAGGATCATGCGGCCGATGCGGCCGTAGCCATTGATGGCGACTCGAATGGTCATTGGGTACTCCGTCTAGGCGAGGACGCGCTTCACGGCGGCGACGACGTTCTCCACGGTGAAGCCGAAGAACTTGAACAGCTCCGGCCCCGGCGCCGACTCGCCGAACCGGTCGATGCCGATCACCGCGCCGTGCGGGCTGTCGACGGCGCCGACGTACTTGCGCCAGTAGTCCGTGACCCCCGCCTCCACCGCCACGCGCGGCAGCCCCGCCGGCAGCACCGTCTCCCGGTACGCCGCGTCCTGGCGGTCGAACGCGCTGGTGCAGGGCATCGAGACCACCCGCACGGCGATGCCTTCCTCGGCGAGCTTGGCCTTCGCGCCGAGCGCGAGCGGCACTTCCGACCCGGTCGCGATGATCACGGCGCGCGGGTGCGCCGCGTCGCCGATCACGTAGCCGCCGCGGCGGATGTTCTCGATCGCGTCGGGCTCGCGGTTCTGGAAGGCCACGTTCTGGCGGGTGAAGAGGAGCGCGGTCGGTCCGTCCCGACGCTCGATCGCCGCGGCCCAGGCGACGAGCGATTCGACCGTGTCGCTCGGCCGCCAGAGGTCCATTCCGGGGATCAGGCGCAGGCTCGCCGCGTGCTCGATCGCCTGGTGCGTCGGACCGTCCTCGCCGAGCCCGATCGAGTCGTGGGAGAAGACGAAGATGGTCCGCGTCTTCATGATCGACGCCATCCGCAGCGCGTTCCGCGCATAGTCGGAGAACGTCAGGAACGTGCCGACGTACGGAATGAAGCCGCCGTGCAGCGCGATGCCGTTCGCCATCGCGCACATCCCGAACTCGCGCACCCCGTAGGAGAGGTAGTTGCCGTGGTCGGAGCCGTTCACGAGCTTGGAACCGGACCACATGGTCAGGTTCGACCAGGTGAGGTCGGCGGAGCCGCCGACGAGCTCCGGCAGCATCGGCCCGAACCCTTCCAGGGCGTTCTGCGAGCTCTTGCGCGTCGCGACGGTCTCGGCCTTCGCGTTCGCGCGCTCGACGAGCGTGCGCACCAGCTCCGCCCAGCCGCCCGGCAACTCGCCGGCCGTGCGGCGGCGGAACTGTGCGGCGAGCTCGGGGAGCTTGCGCTGATAGGCCGCGAACCGCTCGTTCCACGCCGCCTCGAGCGCCGCGCCCTTGTCGCGCGCGTCCCACGCCTCGCGCACGTGGCCGGGGACCTCGAACGGCGGATGCGGCCAGCCGATCGCCGCGCGCGTCGCGACGACCTCCTCCTTGCCGAGCGGCGCGCCGTGCGCCTCGTGCGTGTTCGCCTTCGTCGGCGCGCCCTTGGCGATCACCGTCTTGCAGCAGACGAGGCTCGGCCGGCCGCGCTCGCGCTGCGCCGCCTGGATCGCGGCGTCGACGGCGTCGACGTCGTGCCCGTCGACGCCCGGGACGACGTGCCAGCCGTAGGCCGCGAAGCGCTGCGGCGTATCGTCGGTGAACCAGTGCTTCACGTGACCGTCGATCGAGATGCCGTTGTCGTCGTAGAACACGATGAGCTTGCCGAGCCCCAGCGTCCCGGCGAGCGAACAGGCCTCGTGGGAGATGCCCTCCATCAGGCAGCCGTCCCCGACGAAGACGTAGGTGTGGTGATCGACGATTTCGTGGCCCGGCCGGTTGAACTCCGCGGCGAGGAGCCGCTCGGCGAGCGCCATCCCGACCGCGTTCGCCAGCCCCTGCCCGAGCGGGCCGGTCGTGGTCTCGACGCCCGGCGCCAGGCCGTGCTCCGGGTGCCCGGGCGTCATCGAGTGCAGCTGCCGGAAGCGCTTCAGCTCCGCCATGGGCAGGTCGTACCCGGTCAGATGGAGCAATGCATAGAGCAGCATCGAGCCATGGCCGTTCGAGAGCACGAAGCGGTCGCGGTCCGGCCAGCGCGGATTCGCGGGGTTGTGGCGGAGATGCCGATGCCAGAGCGCGATCGCGATCTCGGCCATGCCCATCGGCATGCCGGGATGCCCGGAGTTCGCGGCCTGCACCGCGTCCATCGCGAGCGCGCGGATGGCGTTCGCCATGTCCCGCTCGAGGTCGCGCGCGGGCGCGGGCTTCACGGCAGGGCGGTTCATCGGCGGGGCGGGGCGCGCGTCGAGCGGAAGGAGCGCGTCATTATCGCGGAAGGCGGCGCGCTTTACCATGGCGCGGCGGCGCCCGCCAGGCAAGCCAATATAATGCGTCGACCGGCCGCTGGCACCACGCTACCTGTGGCCGGTTTTTCATTGCGGAGGAACCATGGCGAAGGTCGCATTCATCGGTCTCGGGGTGATGGGTTCCCCGATGGCGGGCCACCTGGCGAAGGCCGGCCACGAGGTCACCGTCTACAACCGTACCCGCGCGAAGGCGGAAAGCTGGGTCGCGAAGCACGGCGGTCGATTGGCCGACACGCCAGCCGCGGCGGCGGCCGGCGCGGCGTTCGTCTTCTCCTGCGTCGGCGACGACCCGGACGTCAGGGAAATCACGCTCGGCCCGAGCGGCGCGCTGAAGTCGATGGCGAAGGACGCGGTCCACATCGACCACACGACCGCCTCGGCGGCCCTCGCGCGAGAGGTCGCGGCCGAGGCGTCGAAGCGCGGCGTCTCGTTCCTCGACGCGCCGGTCTCGGGGGGCCAGGCGGGCGCCGAGAACGGCGCGCTCACGGTCATGGTCGGCGGTGACCCGCAGGCCTTCGAGCGGGCGAAGCCGGTCATCTCGCATTTCGCCCGCGCGGTGACCCTGATGGGCCCCTCGGGCGCCGGGCAGCTCACCAAGATGGTCAATCAGATCTGCGTCATCGGGGTCGCGCAGGGGCTTGCCGAGGCGATCGATTTCGGGCTGCGCGCGGGCCTCGACATGAAGCTCGCGCTGGACGTGATCTCGAAGGGGGCGGCGACCTCGTGGTTCCTCGAGAACCGGGGCAAGACCATGATCGACGGCAAGTTCGACTTCGGCTTCGCGGTCGACTGGATGCGCAAGGACCTCCGCATCTGCTTGGCGGAGGCGGCGGCGAACGGCGCCGAGCTCGGGATGACGAGGCTCGTCGACGGCTTCTTCGCCGAGGTCCAGAAGCTCGACGGGGGACGGCAGGACATCTCGTCGCTGGTCCGGAGACTGCGCAAAGCATGATCGAGATGCCCTTCGCGAGCCCGCCCGACTACGTCGGCGGGGTCCAGGCGCCCCCCGAGCGGCCGCGCGCGGCGCTCTGGTTCGTGTTCCGGGGCGATCGGCTGCTCGTCGAGGCGGGCGAGCCCGTCGCCGGCCGGCCGGAGGATCCACGCGCCTGGCCCAGGCCGAGCTGGGCGCGGCTCCCGGTCGGGGAGGCGCCCGAGGGGTTCGGGCTCGCGCCCGCACGGACGCTCTACCTCGGGCAGCTCGGGGGCGCGCACAGCTTCGCCGCCGAGGCGCCCGCCGACGCTCCGGCGCCCCAGGGCTGCGCCTGGCACGGGCTGCGGGCGCTCTTCACCGTGCTCGACGACGCCCAGTTCGCGCTCGCCGGCCGTGCGCTGCAGCTCCTCGAGTGGGACCGGACGCACCGGTTCTGCGGCCGGTGCGGCACGGCGACGGCGCCGCGGGCGACGGAGCGCGCGCGCGAGTGCCCGGCTTGCGGCCTCGTTGCCTACCCGCGCGTCGCGCCCGCCGTCATGGCGCTCGTCCGGCGCCTGCCGGACGAGATCCTGCTCGCCCGCTCCGCCCGGTTCCCCCAGGGGATGTACAGCGCGCTCGCCGGCTTCGTCGAGCCCGGCGAGACCCTCGAGCAGTGCCTCGGCCGCGAGGTGTTCGAGGAGGTCGGCGTGCGGGTCCGGAACCTCCGCTACTTCGCCAGCCAGCCCTGGCCGTTCCCGCACTCGCTGATGATCGCCTTCGTCGCCGACTGGGAAAACGGCGAAATTAGAGCGGATCCTCTTGAAATCGAGGCCGCATCATGGTTTAAAATCCGCAACTTGCCGCAACTGCCGGCACCGATCAGCATCGCCCGGCGACTGATCGACGCGGTGGTGGCGGAGATGGGTTCAGGAATCCGATGACGCGCGAAGCGTTTCTCGCGCGTCGCGGTAGGTGGAGATGCTCGCATGCCCTCTAGAGCGGCGGTACACGGCATCTCTGGGTTGTTTCACGACGACTTGGGGATGTATGCCAATTGGACGGATTGCACATCGTGGCAAATCTGTACCGCTGCTCGGGAGATGCGCGGTACCTGACTGACGCGGCGGCGCTGCGTCGTTTCTCGCTCGACTCCATTGAGAAAGCGGGTCTCACGATCCTGGGAGACCTGTTCCACGCGTTTGACGGTGGCGGCACCACGGGTTGCGTGGTGCTGGCGGAGTCGCACGTCGCGGTTCACACCTGGCCGGAGCTGAACAGCGTCACGCTGGACGTCTACGTCTGCAACTACACGCGTGACAACGGTGACCGCGCCCGGGCGGTAGTGGACGAGCTCGTCGGGCTGTTCAAGCCCGAGGACGTGGTTCGCCACGAGGTGCCGCGCGACCAGCAGTACATGTACGAGTACCTGAACGGCGACTTCGGCTTCTTCATCCGGTCCTCGAAGCGGCTGGGGGCCTGGAAGACGAAGTTCCAGGATCTCGAGATCCACGAGAGCCCGCAGTTCGGGAAGCTCCTCCGCCTCGACGGCTGCTTCATGACCTCGGAGAAGGAGGAGTTCGTCTACCACGAGTGCATGCTCCATCCGGCGGCGACCGCCCACCCGGCGCCGAAGAAGGCGCTGATCATCGGCGGCGGGGACGGCGGCGCGGCGGAGGAGCTGCTGAAGCACCCGTCGCTCGAGTCGGTCACGATGGTCGAGCTCGACGGCGACGTGATCGAGATCGCCAAGGAGCACTTCGGGGTCATCCACCGCGGCGCCTTCGACGACCCGCGGCTGCGGGTCATCGTCGACGACGGCATGAAGTTCCTCGCCGAGACCGACGAGCGCTTCGACCTGATCGTGCTCGACCTGCCCGACCCGATCGGGCCGGCAACCGCGCTCTACCAAGAGCCGTTCTTCCGCGACTGCCGCCGGGCGCTCGCGCCGGGCGGCGCGGTCACGCTGCACATCGGGCCGCCGTGGTCGAAGCCGGAGCGGGTGCGCGCCCACGCCGACCGGCTCGCGAACGTGTTCCCGATCGTGCGGCCGTTCGCGGTCTACATCCCGCTCTACGGCACGCTCTACGCCATGGCGGTCTGCTCCGACACGCTCGACCCCCTGGCGGTCTCCGCCGCCGAGGTCGAAAAGCGCCTGGCGAAGCGCGCGGTCGGCGAGCTCCGCTACTACAACGGGGCGGTCCACCACGGCCTGTTCGCGCTGCCGAACTTCGTGCGCGAGCTGACCGCCGCGACCGAGCGCTCGCGGATCGTCCCGAAGCGCCGGGTCGCCGGCGGCAAGTGAGGAGCAACAACCGCAGCTGAAACGCAGAACAAACGCGGACCAAAGCAAGGCAAGATCTAGAGGCCCGGATCCCGGGCCTCTTTTTTCCCGGGGCTTACCCGGCGCTCGGCCGCGCGATGAGGACGCTCCGCGCCCGCGCCGGCCGCCCGGTGAAGCGGAAGTCGGGCTCGGGCCGCCGGCCGCTCACGATGTCCGCGATCGCGCGGCCCGAGCCGCACGCCATGGTCCACCCGAGGGTGCCGTGGCCGGTGTTGAGGAAGAGGTTCGCGTAGCGGGTGCGGCCGACCACCGGCACGTTCGACGGCGTCGCCGGGCGCAAGCCGGTCCAGAACTCGGCCCGCTCCGGATGCCCCGCGCTCGGAAAGAGGTCGAAGGCGCGGCGGACGATCGCCTGGCAGCGCACGTCGTTCACGTCGGTGTTGTAGCCGTTGAGCTCGGCCGTGCCGGCGACCCGGAGGCGCTCGCCCAGGCGCGAGAACACGAGCTTGTGGCTGTCGTCGGTCAGGCTCACGGTCGGGGCTTCGTCGCCCGCCTCGAGCGGAACGGTGATCGAGTAGCCCTTCAGCGGGTAGACGGGAATGCCGATCCCGACCGAGCGGAGCACGAGCGGGCTGTAGCTGCCCAACGCGACGACGTAGGCGTCGGCCGAGATCCGGTCGTCACCGCCCTCGGCGTCGGCGAGCACGACGCCGAGGATCCGGCGGCGCTCGGCCTCGAGCCGCTTGATCGAGCGTCCATAGAGGAACCGTACGCCCTGGGCCGCGGCGAGCTGGGCCAGCCCCTGGGTGAACTTCCGCGCGTCGCCGGACTCGTCGGTCGCGGTATAGGTCCCGCCGACGATCCGCTCGGCGGCGTGGCGGAGCGCCGGCTCGATGGCAATGCATTCCGCCGCGGTCTTGATGTCCCTCTCGCAGCCGTACTGGCGCATGAGCCCCGCCTGCTCCACGGCGCGCTCGAACTCCTCCTCGTCGGTGTAGAAATGGAGGATGCCGCGCGTGAGCTGGTCGTACTGGATGCCGGTGTCGCGCCGGAGTAGCTGCAGCTGCGCCCGGCTGTAGAGCGAGAGCGCCAGGATCTGGCGGACGTTGTTGCGGGTGCGGAACGGCAGGCACTCGAAGAGGAAGCGCAGGCCCCAGGCCCATTGGCGCGCGTCCCCGCGGAGGCGAAACAGCAGCGGGGCGTCCTCGCGCCCGAGCCATTCCCAGAGCTTCGCCGGCGCGCTGGGGTTCGCCCACGGCTCGGCGTGGCTGACCGAGATCTGGCCGCCGTTCGCGAAGCTCGTCTCGAGGCCGGCCGCGCCCTGCCGTTCGACCACCGTCACCTCGTGGCCGGCCCGGGCGAGATACCAGGCGCTGGCGGTACCGACGACCCCCGCGCCGAGGACAATGACTCTCATTTCGCACCTCCGGAAACGCAAACAGAGGGACAAGGCTTGCGCCTCACCCCTCTGTCCCTTTACCTGAGAGATTACGGCGGCGACGTTACGGGCGTCGCGCCGTGTGCCCCTTCGGTGGGCGGACCGCGCTCTTTCCGCGCGCCGCCGCTCTCCAGAGTGCCCCACGCCGGTCGGTTCGGATGCCTGAGCGATTCCGGGTGCTTGCGCCTTCGGCGGCGGCCCTGCTGCAGCCGCGCTCTCCCGTCCGGTGGAACCAATCTACTGAGCGGTTCGACCGCGGTCAACCCACGAGGTTCGGGGGCCGTGGCGGTTGTCTCAGGACCGGGCCCAACGCCGCATCGCAACATGGCCGGCCGCGGCGCGCCTTCCGGCGCCCAGCTAATCGCTTCATAATGTGAAGCGATTAGACTAGACTTGCGCTTCACCGGAAAGCGCCCCGATGAGTCGTCGCTGGATCTGGCAGCTGCCTGACTGGCCGAACTTCCGGTTCGAGCCGGCGCGCGTGGGCTCCGCCCTCGAGCGCGCACGGCTTGCGCAGGGCGAGGTCCTCGGCATGGCCCGAGTGCTCGGATTCCACGGGCTGCAGTCGGCGCTCAGCGACATCTGGGTCGAGGAGACGCGGGCGACGGCCCTCATCGAAGGAGAGCGGCTGGAGCTGCAGGCCGTGCGGTCGTCGGTGGCGCGAAAGCTCGGGCTGCAGTCACCGTCCGGAGCTGTGCCGAGGAACATCGAGAACCTGGTCGAGATCATGGCCGATGCGGCCGAAGGATGGGAAAAGCCGATGACGCGCGCGCGGCTTTGCGCGTGGCAGGCCGCTTTGTTTCCGACCGGCTATACCGGACTCAAGAAGATCGAGATCGGCCGGTTGCGCCGACGCCTTGAGCCGACGCAGGTCGTGAGTGGCCCCTTGCACCGGCAGCGTGTGCACTTCGAGGCCCCGCCCGCGGCGCGCGTCGCGAAGGAGTTGGACGAGTTGCTGAAGTGGCTCTCGCGGGCCACGGAGGACGGGATCCTGCGCGCCGGGATCGCGCACCTGTGGTTCGAGACCATTCATCCGTTCGAGGATGGGAACGGACGGGTCGGTCGGGCGTTGATGGACTTCGCCCTCGCCCAGGATGCAAGAACACCGCTGCGGCTGTACAGCATGTCTCGCGAGCTCCAGGATCACCGGAGCGCCTACTACGCCGCGCTCGAACGCGCCTCGCGGGGCACCCTCGACATCACGGACTGGCTCGTATTCTTCTGCGAGCGATTCGAGGCCGCGTGCCGGCAATCGGCGGCCGTGATCGAGCGGACGCTGGCCAAGGCGCGCTTCTGGATCCGCAATGCTGAAGTGAATCTGCAGGACCGGCAGCGCAAGGTCGTCAACCGACTACTCGACGCCGGCCCGGGCGGCTTCGAGGGGGGCTTAAGCACGAAGAAGTACCAGAGCATGACCGGCACCTCGCGGGCGACGGCGTACCGCGATCTGAGCGAGCTGGTCGAGCTGGGGTTGCTTGCGGCGCGCGGCGAAGGACGCGCGACGCGTTACGAGCCGGTCGTGCCGGAGTGGGCTACGCGGGCAAGGTGATCGTTGGCGCGCAGGAATGCGCGCCAACCTCCCTGGATCCCCGCGTTCGCGGGGAGTGAGCCGGGAATTCGGGAGACGTGCCTGCGCACGTCTCCCGGCCGGCGAACCCCAGGACCGATGCAGCGGTCCTGGCCGTCACTTCCCGCTGTGCGCGACGACCCGCTGCCGTTGCTCACCCAACCCCTGGATCCCGAGCGTGACGACGTCGCCCGGCTTGAGCCAGACCGGCTCCGGCTTCTTGCCCATGCCGACGCCCGGCGGCGTGCCGGTCGTGATGATGTCCCCAGGCAACAACGTCATGTAGTTCGAGACGTGCGCGACGATCTTCGCAACCGAAAAGATCATCGTCCGGGTGTTGCCGGTCTGCATGCGGTCGGCGTTCACGTCGAGCCACATGTCGAGCGTCTGCGGGTTGGTGATCTCGTCGGTCGTGACCAGCCACGGCCCGATCGGGCCGAAGGTGTCGCAGCCCTTGCCCTTGTCCCACTGGCTGGTCGCGAGCTGGAAGGCGCGCTCCGACACGTCGTTCACGATGGTGTAGCCGGCGACGTAGTCGAGCGCCTTGTCCTCCGGCACGTATTGCGCCTTCGTGCCGATCACGACGCCGAGCTCGACCTCCCAGTCGAGCTTGGTCGAGCCCCGGGGCTGGACGATGTCGTCGTTCGGGCCGCTGATCGAGGTCGTCGCCTTCATGAAGACCACCGGCTCGGAGGGCACCGGCACGTTCGCCTCCGCCGCATGATCGGCGTAGTTGAGGCCGATCGCGACGAACTTGCTGATGCCGATGTAGGGCACGCCGAGCCGCGGCTCGGTCTTGATGAGCGGCAGCGACTCGGGCCGGATCTTGCGCAGGCGCGCGAGCCCCTTCGGCGCGATCAGCTCCTGGTCGATCTGCTGGACGACGCCCGAGAGGTCGCGCAGCATCCCTTGCGAGTCGATCATCCCGGGCTTCTCGTAGCCGTTCTTGCCAAAACGACAGAGTTTCATCTTGTTCTCTCCAGGTTCAGGGGCGCTTCCTAAATGGTCATGCCGCCGTCCACGCTGAACGCGACCCCGGTGGCGAACGAAGACTCCTCGGAGGCGAGGTAGACGAGGAGCGGCGCGATGTCGTCCGTGGTGCCGAGCCGCCCCATCGGCTGGCGCGCGGCGAAGTCCTTGCGCGCCTGCACCGGGTCGGGGAGCGCGTCGATCCGCGCCCGCAGCGAGGGCGTGTCGATCGTGCCCGGGCAGACCGCGTTGCAGCGGATGCCCTGCCGCACGTAGTCGGCCGCGATCGCCTTGGTGAAGCCGATCACCGCCGCCTTGGTCGTGCCGTACGCAAAACGGTTCGGCACGGCGCGGATGCTCGAG
>Ga0299906_10005309_pt1 | contig 10512 bp, 12 predicted proteins | sample RVTome_14_FD_200259 | JGI IMG/M metagenome (GOLD analysis project Ga0299906, IMG submission 200259) | Soil microbial communities from uranium-contaminated site in the Upper Colorado River Basin, Wyoming, United States - RVT145D125 (version 2) ... | reverse complement strand
TCCTACTCCATGACGGCCGAGGTCGTGGGCAGCCCGTTCGATTATCCGCTCAGCAGCCGCCTGGACGAGAACGACGCCATCCTCGTCCTCGATCACGCGCTGGTGCCCTGGGAGAACGTGCTGGTCTACGAGGACGTCGAGAAGTCGAACACGTTCTTCCAGCACTCGGGCTTCTTCCCCCGCGCGATGCTCCACGGCTGCACGCGCCTGGCCGTCAAGCTCGACTTCATCGCCGGCCTGCTGCTGAAGGCGGCGGACGCGGTCGGCTCCACCGACAGCCGCCACGTGCAGGCCTCGATCGGCGAGGCCATCGCCTGGCGCAACCTGTTCTGGGGGCTCACCGACGCGATGGCCCGCACGCCGGCGCCGTGGGCGGGCGGCAGCGTGCTGCCGAATCCCGAGTACGCCCAGGCCTACCGGGTGTTCGCACCCCTGGCCTATCCGCGCGTGAAGGAGCTGACCGAGAGCATCCTGGCCAGCGGCCTGATCTACGTGAACTCGCACGCGGCCGACTTCCAGTCGCCGGCGCTGCGCCCCTACCTCGACAAGTACCTGCGCGGCTCCGACGGCACCGACGCGGTGGAGCGCATCAAGCTCATGAAGCTCCTGTGGGACGCCATGGGCACCGAGTTCGGCGGGCGCCACGAGCTGTACGAGCGCAACTACGCGGGCGCCCCGGAGACGGTCCGGCTCATCACGTGGCAGATGGCCCACGGCAGCGGCGCCGCCCAGCGCTTCCGCGGCTTCGCCGAGCAGTGCATGGCCGAGTACGGCCTCGACGGCTGGACGGCGCCCGACCTCGTCACCCCCGACGACGTCAACCTCTTCCTGAAGAAGCCGCGCTGATCGCTGGGCGCCACCACCGGCTTGCAAGAACGCCGTCCTGGTTGCAGGATGAGGCTCATGCACATGGATGACACGCCGGTCGGTCGCGTGCTGAGCCGCCGCGAAACGATCGCCCTGCTCGGGCTCACGGGCGGCGCGCTGCTGGTCGGACGCGCCTGGGGGCAGCCGGTGCCGGCCTGCGTAGTGCGGCCGCAGCAGACCGAGGGCCCGTTCTTCGTCGACGAGCAGCTCGACCGTTCCGACATCCGCTCGGACCCGGCCACCGGCGCGGTGAAGCCCGGCGTCCCGCTCGAGGTGGCGTTCGTGGTCTCCCGGATCGCCGGCGGCGCCTGCGCCCCGCTCGGCGGCGCCCGGGTGGACGTCTGGCACTGCGACGCGCTCGGGGCCTACTCCGACGTCTCGGGCTGGGGCGCCAGCACGGCCGGGCAGAAGTTCCTGCGCGGCTCCCAGGTGACGGACGACGGCGGCGTCGCACGCTTCACGACGATCTATCCCGGCGGGTACTCGGGCCGCGCCGTGCACATCCACTTCAAGATCCGCACCGAGCCCGGGGCGGCCCAGGGCCACGAGTTCACCTCGCAGCTCTACTTCGACGACGCGCTCACCGACCGGGTCCACGCCGGCCCGCCCTACGCGAGCCGGGGCCAGCGCCGCGTGCGCAACGAGAGCGACGGCCCCTTCCGGCGCGGCGGGCGCGAGCTGCTCCTCGCCCTCACCGAGCGCGGCCAGGGCTACGCCGGCACCTTCAGCCTCGCGCTCGACCGCTCGGCGCCGTCTCGCGGCTGACGGGCCTCGCCCTCACTTCAGCGCGTAGGGGTTGATCGGCGTGCCGACCCCGCGCGCCACCGGCAGCGGCGGCGCCACCAGCAGGACCGCCCAGCGCCTCCCGGGCCCGAGAATGCGCCATCTTACGGCGGGCGCCCGCCCCGGAGTATTCTCCAGGCGTGGGCAACACCTGGGGCCACCTGTTCCGCGTGACGACCTGGGGCGAGTCGCACGGCGCCGCCATCGGCGCCGTCGTCGACGGCTGCCCCCCGCGCCTGCCGCTGTCCGAGGCCGACATCCAGCCCGACCTCGACCGCCGCGTGCCCGGCCAGAGCGCGATCACCACCCAGCGCAAGGAGACGGACACCGTCACGATCCTGTCCGGCGTCTTCGAGGGACGGACGCTCGGCACGCCGATCAGCCTCTCCATCCCCAACCACGACATGCGTCCCGGCGACTACCGCGACGTGCGGGAGAAGTACCGTCCCAGCCACGCCGACTACACCTACGAGGCCAAGTACGGCGTGCGCGACTGGCGCGGGGGCGGACGCACCAGCGCCCGCGAGACCGCCGGCCGCGTGGCCGCCGGCGCCATCGCCCGCAAGCTGCTCGCCGAGCGCTTCCGGGTGACCGTCGTCGCCTGGGTCTCGAAGGTGGGCACGCTGGCCGTCGCGTGCGATCCCGAGCGCGTCACCCGCGACGAGGTCGATCTCACCCCCATCCGCTGTCCCGATCTCGGGACGGCCGAACGGATGATCGCGGCCGTGGAGGCCGCCCGCAAGGACGGTGACTCGCTCGGCGGCATCGTGACGTGCGCGGTGCGCGGCTGCCCGCCCGGCTGGGGCGAGCCCGTGTTCGACCGCCTGGAAGCCGATCTCGCCAAGGCCGCCATGAGCCTGCCGGCCAGCAAGGGCTTCGAGATCGGCTCCGGCTTCGCCGGCACCGACCTGCGCGGCTCCCAGCACAACGACGAGTTCTTCATGGACGGCCGCCGCGTGCGCACGCGCACCAACCGCTCGGGCGGCGTCCAGGGCGGCATCACCAACGGCGAGACGATCTACTTCCGCGTCGCCTTCAAGCCGACCGCGACCATCATGCGCGAGCAACGCACCGTCAGCGTGGCGCGTGAGGACGCGACGATCGCCGGCCGCGGCCGCCACGACCCCTGCGTGCTGCCGCGGGCGGTGCCCATGGTGGAGGCGATGACCACGCTGGTGCTGGCCGACCACGCCCTGCGTCACCTAGCCGTGACCCATGAGCCGACGTAGGCTGATCGACCTTCGCGACCGGTAGGGCCCGTCGTTGACATATCACCACTACGGTCAAGACACCGCGGCTGGGGATCCCCGACACCGGGCTCCTGGGGCATCTCGCCGGCCTGACACCTGCGCGCGTGGCCGACGAGCCAACGGCCATGGGTCCGCTCCTGGAAACGTTCGTGGCGAATGAGCTCACGAAGCAGCGTGGCTGGAGTCGGACGCCGATCGAGCTCTTTCACTTCCGCACCCACGCCGGCATGGAAGTGGACCTCGTCCTCGAGGCCGACGACGGTCGGCTGGCCGGCATCGAGGTGAAGAGCGCGGCCACGGTCGGTGCCTCCGACCTGAAGGGCCTCACGGCGCTGCGTGAGGTCGCCGGGAGGCGATTCCACCGCGGCGTCTTGCTCTACACCGGCCGCGAGACGCTTCCGTTTGGCTCGGGCCTCTGGGCGCTGCCCGTGAGCGCCCTCTGGCAGCTGGGCGCACAACCTGTGAAGAAACGCCGGTCCAGCGTGAGGAGGTCCCCATGAACTACGGAGTCGTGCTCCCGATCTGGCAGCTCACGGTCGCCGAGGCCGAGGCGCTCGCGCTGCGCGCCGAAGAGCTGGGCCTCGACGGCGTCTTCGTCCCCGACCACATTCTCGCCAAGCCCGCCACCACCCAGCACTACGGCGGCCACTGGCCCGACCCGTTCACGCTCCTGGCCTTCCTGGCCGGACGCACGCGGCGGATCCACCTCGGCGCCAGCGTCATCGTGCTGCCCTACCGCAGCGCGCTCGTCGCCGCCAAGGCGGCGGCCACCGTCGATCAAGCCTCCGGCGGCCGCTTCATCTTCGGCGTCGGCGTCGGCTGGGACGAGGCCGAATTCGTGGACCTGCGTCTGCCGTTCCGGGAGCGCGGGCGGCTCAGCGACGACTACATCCGGGCCATCAAGGCGGCCTGGGCGGCCGACGTCCCCGAGTACAAAGGGCAGTACGTGAGCTTCTCCGGCGCCACCTTTTCCCCTCGACCCTTCCAGCAGCCGCACCCCCCGATCTGGGTCGGCGGCGCGCCGGCCGCCGTGTCCACTCCGGCCGTTCGCCGGTGCGCCGAGCTGGGTGACGCCTGGCATCCACTGGCGCTGAGCCTCGAGGACATCGAAAAGGGCTACGCGACCGTACGCGACCTCGCCTCCCGCGCCGGGCGGCGGGACGCCGTCGGGCTGGCGCCGCGCAACGCGCTCGACCTCACCGACGCGCCGAAGGGCAGCGGCCGCGCGGCGTTCCAGGGCTCGGTCGGCGAGGTCGCGTCCGACGTCCGGCGCGTGAGGTCGCTCGGCGCCGCGTGGATGACGTTCGACCTGCCGCGGGCCGGCGTGCCCGCGATGATGCGGGCGATGGAACGCCTCGCCCGCGAGCTGAAGCCGGCTGCCGCGTAGATCCGCGACAGCGGGCTCAGGCCCGGAGCGATCGCGCGAGCGGCGCCCGCAGGCGATGCGGCGTCACGCGCCGGAGCACGATGGCGCCGGCGTTGACGAAGACACCGAGCGAGCGCAGCGCGTCGGCCACGCCCTCGAGCGCCTGGTCTCGCTCCGGCGCATCGCCGCCGCCCGGGGGCGGCGCAGCCGCGGCGAACCACGGCTCGAAATGCACGTGGCGGACCTCCAGCCGGCGCTCGGTCCGGTGGGTCTTGGCGTCGACGCGGCCGATGAGGTGGCCGTGGTGGAGGATCGGCAGCGTGTAGTAGCCGTGGACGCGCCGCGGGCCGGGCGTGTAGACCTCGATGCGGTAGTCGAAGCCGAACAGGCGCGCCACCCGCCCGCGGTACCAGAGCAGCGAGTCGAACGGCGACAGCAGCGTCGTCCCGCGCGGGCCCGGCGCCCGCGCCGCCCGGGCCAGCGCGGGCAGGTCGCGCGTCAGCGCCAGCCAGCGGCCGGGCCGCCCCTCCACGTCGACCTCGGTCACCTCGCCCCGCTCCAGCATGGCCCGCAGCGCCGCCCGCCGCATCCCGGGTCCGGATCGCGGGAAGGTCAGGTAGCCGGCCACGTCCTGCTCGGTGGCCGCGCCCAGGGCGTGGAGCGAGCGCGCGACGTGCCAGCGCCGGAACTCGTCCGCGGGCACGGCCTGACACGCCGCCGCGCCCGGGATCGCGCGCTCCAGCAGGTCGTAGCGCTTGTGGAAGTGCTGGCGGGAGTGGATCGTGAGCGCGCCCGACATCCAGAGATGGTGCAGCGCGTGCTGCACCGGCCGCCACGACCACCAGCCCCCGCCGCCGGCGGGGCGGCGCCCGTCGAAGTCGGCGTTGCCCATGGGCCCGTTGGCGGCCACGGCCTGCCGCACGCGGGCCAGCACCTTCGCGTTGCGGCGGAGCCAGTCCGACCAGCCCGTGTGGCGGCCCCGGTAGTCGAGCATCGCGCGGCGCCACCACGGCAGCATCGTGGTCGGCACCAGGCAGGCGGCGTGCGCCCAGTACTCGAACAGGAGCCGGCGGCGATAGACGGCGCGGTCCAGCCACGCGCGGTCGTAGGGGCCGAAACGGCTCCACACCGTGAGGTAGTGGGCCCGCTCCAGCACGTTGATGGAGTCCAGCTGGAGCCCGCCCACGTCCTCGACGAAGCGGGCGAGCCGCCGGGGCGTCAGCGCCGCCGTCCGGGGGCGGGCCAGGTGCTGGCGCTCGAGGAAGAGCGCGGTGACGGCGCGCAGCGGCAGCGTCCGGCGTGGCATTCGCAGGGAGACTACACCCGGCGTCGAGCCAACCGCGGTAGGATACGGGCCATGCCCGCCGTCGTCCGGACCATGGCCGAGGCCGCCGCCCTCGTGCGCGACGGCGATCACCTCACCTACGTCGGCTACATGCAGATGGAGCCGGTGGCCTTCTTCCACGAGCTGCTCCGCCAGGGCCGGCGCGACCTGCGCCTGAGCCTGGCCCCCAGCAGCGGCTACGTGGCCGACATGCTCATCGGCGCCGGCGCGCTGGCCGACCTCGAGTTCTCCAGCCTGTCGTTCATGGAGTTCGGCTTCGCGCCCAACTTCCGGCGCACCGCCGAGGCCGGGACCCTCGCCTACCGCGAGCACACCTGACCGGCCATCATGAGCGCGCTCCAGGCTGGAGTGATGAACGTGCCGTTCGTGCCGGTGCGCGGGCTGCTCGGCACCGACTACATGAAGGTCCGGCCCGACTTCAAGGAGATCGCCAACCCCTACGATCCGCGCGAGCCGATCGCCATCGTGCCGGCCATCGCGCCCGACGTCGCGGTCTTCCACGGCTGGCGGGCGGACCGCTCCGGCAACGTGGTGGCGAGCCAGGCGGCCGACGCCAAGCTCATCGCCCAGGCGTCGAGGCGCGTGATCGCGACGGTCGAGGAGCTGGTCGACGACAACCTCGCCGAGCAGCCGGTGCGCGGGGCGCTGGTGCCCGGCATCCACGTAACCGCGGTCGTCCACGCCCCGCGCGGGGCGCACCCGACGGCGTGCCACGGGCGCTACCCGGTCGACCGCGCGCACCTGCAGGAGTACATCGAGGCCGCCCAGAGCGACGCCGCGTTCAAGCGCTACCTCGACCGCTACGTCCTCGGCACCCGCGACCACGCCGGGTACCTGGCCCGGGTCGGCGGATGAGCGACGCTCCGACCGCCGCCGAGGTGATGGCCGTCGCCTTCGCGCGGCGGCTGCGCGACGGCGAGACGATCGCGGTCGGCTCCGTCTCGCCGATCCCCGCGAGCGCCTGCCTGCTCGCGCGGGCCACGCACGCGCCGGGCGCGCGCCTGATCCTGCTCGGCAATCCCGACCACTTCCCCTTCAACGGGGGGATGCAGGAGTTCTACAACTTCGCCATCCGCGGCCGGATCGACGTCTTCTTCGGCAGCGGCGCCCAGATCGACCAGCACGGGAACTTCAACCTGAGCGTCATCGGCGACTACGCGAAGCCGAGGGTGCGGCTGCCCGGCGGCCGGGCCCAGGGCGCGCTGCCGTTCGTCGTGCGGCGCTTCTACCTCTTCCGCACCGACCACAGCCGCCGGGTCTTCGTCCCCCGCGTGGACTTCGTCACCGCCCCCGGGACGTCGCCGCCGGAGGTCTACCGGCCGGGTGGCCTGGCCGCCGTGGTCAGCGACCTCTGCGTCCTGGAGCTGTCCCGGGAGCGCCGCCGGCTGGAGCTGGCGAGCCTGCATCCGGGCGTCAGCCTGGACGACGTGCAGGCCCGGACCGGCTTTCCGCTCCACGCGCCGACCCCAGTGCGGGCCACGCCCTCCCCGACCGAGCGCGAGCTGGACCTGCTGCGCGGCCCGGTCCGCGAGGAGCTGGAAGCCTTCTACCCGGAGTACGTTCGCGCGCAGGCGTAGTCGACCGGTGGCACCATCGTTGCAGATCTCCGCCACATGCGTTATTCGCACGTCACACTCGCGGTTCTCCTCCTCCCCATCGTCGCGCCGGGCCCCGCTGCGGCCGGAGCGCCGACCGAGCAGCTGCGGCGACACGTCGACGCGGTCGTCCGCACGCTCGAAGATCCCGCCCTGAAGGCGAAGCCCGCGCAGCGCCGGGCCGCCGTCCGGAAGATCTCCGAGGACGTCTTCGACTACCGGGACACCGCGCGCCGTGCCCTCGGCCGGCACTGGAGTGCCCGCACGCCCCAGGAGCAAGAGGAGTTCGTGAAACTGTTCGCGGACCTGCTCGACCGTGCGTATTTCTCCAAGATCGAGCAGTACCAGGGAGAGAAGGTGCGCTACACGGACGAGACGATCGATGGATCGGAGGCCGTCGTCAAGACGTTGATCGTCACCCCCAAGGGGAGCGAGGTGCCGGTGGACTACCGCATGCGCCTGGCCGACGGTCGCTGGCTGGTCTACGACGTCACCATCGAGGGTGTCAGCCTGGTGGCGAACTATCGCACGCAGTTCAACAAGATCGTGCAGACGGAGTCGTACGAGAGCCTCGCGCGCAAGCTCCGCGCCCGGGAGGCGACGCCGGCCGCGAGCGGCGGAGCGTCCCCCCGGGGAGCGCCCCCCCGGTAGGACGCGAACCGTCACCTCGCGCGCACGTGCGCACCGCGGCGCGTTGCGCTATGGTGCGGGCAGATGCGCCGCCGCCCATCTCCCGGCCAGTCGGGCCGCGTTCTGTTCCCGGCCATCCGGTGGGATCCGGCGCGCGGCTTCTCCTCCGAGGCGCGGCGCATCGACGCCGCGCTGGCGCTGGGTGTCGGCGGGTTCATCGTCTTCGGGGGGCTGGCGACGGCGGTCGCGGAGCTGACGGCCGGCCTCCGCGCCCGGAGCGCGGTGCCGCTCCTCATCGGCGCGGACCTGGAGCGGGGGGCCGGGCAGCAGTTCGACGGCGCGGTCTCGCTTCCGCCGGCGGCCGCGTTCGGCGCGATCGGCGATCTGGCCGCCACGCGCCGCGCCGGCGAGATGACCGGCCGCGAGGCGCGGGCGCTCGGCGTCGACTGGGTGTATGCGCCGGTGGCCGACCTGGACGCGGAGCCGGCAAATCCGATCGTCGGGAGCCGCGCCTACGGCGCCGACCCCGCCGCCGTGGCGGCGCACGTCGCCGCCTGGATCGAGGGGTGCCGGAGCGCCGGGGCGCTCGCGTGCGCGAAGCACTTTCCCGGCCATGGCCGCACCGTCGCGGACTCGCACCTGGCCCTGCCCGTCGTGGCCGCCCCCCGTCCGGTCCTCGAGGCCGACCTGCTTCCCTTTCGGGCGGCCGTGGAGCACGGTGTCGACGCCGTCATGACCGCGCACGTGGCCTACCCTGCGCTCGATCCGGGCGGCGGCCCCGCGACGCTGTCGCCCGCCATCGTCACCGGGCTGCTGCGCGAGCAGCTCGGTTTCCGCGGCCTCGTGGTGACCGACGCGCTCGTCATGGCGGGCGTGCTGGGCCCGGATGCGGACGAGGGCCACGCTGCCGTCCGCGCCCTCGCGGCCGGGTGCGATGCGCTGCTGTGCCCCGCCGATCCGGAACGGGTGGCGGCGGCGCTCTTGTCGGCGTGCGGCCGCGCGCTGTCCGGAGTCCGGCTGGTCGAGGCGGCCGCGCGCGTGGACGAGGCCGCGCGTCGCATCGCCTCGCCGCGCCCCGCCCGGTGGGGCCAGGCCGAGGACCACGACTGGGCGCGCGGCATCGCGATCCGCGCGCTGCAGGTCGTGCGGGACGAACCGCCTCCGTCCCCCCGGCGCATCGACCTGCTCACGATCGATGACGACGTGGGGGGACCATTTCCCCCGGGACCGCGGACCTGGTTCCCGGCCGCGCTGGCCGCGGCCGGTCACACGGTGAGGGAGGTGCCGGTGGTCGATCCGGCCCAGAGGGCGATCGTCGCCCTCTACGCCGACATCCGCGGCTGGAAGGGCCGGCCGCACGTCTCCCCGGCCGCGCGTGCGCGCGTGCGGGAGGCCCTCGCGATCCGCCCGGACGCAACGGTTGTGCTGTTCGGCCACCCGCGCCTGGCCGCCGAAGTCCCGGGGGATGCCCTGCTCGCGGCGTGGAGCGGCGACAGGGTAATGCAGGAGGCGGCCGCCCGCTGGCTCGCTGACCGATCGCGCTAGGCGCCCGGGGGGGAACATGGCCTGCGGTATGATGCAATATCATACCGGGGAGGTGGGAGGTGGGGGATGCCGGCCGAGAAGATCGCGATCACGCTCGATCGTGAGCTCGTCAAGGAGATCGACCGCGGGGTGAAATCCGGGCTCTACCGGAATCGCAGCCGAGCCATCGAGGAAGCGGTGCGCGAGAAGCTCGACCGGCACCGGCGTAGCCGGCTCTCCGTCGAGGCGCGGAAGCTCGACCGCAAGGAGGAGCGGGCGCTGGCCGAGGAGGGGACGACGGGCGAGGAAACGTCGTGGCCCGAGTACTGAGAGGGGAAGTGTACTGGGCCGATCTCAACCCCGTCCGTGGACGCGAGCAAGCCGGTCTTCGGCCCGTCCTCGTGATCAGCCACGAGGCCCTGAACCGGCACTCCGGTACGGTCCTCGCCCTTGCCATCACGAGCCAGCCCCAGCGCGCGGGCTTCCCGCTCACCCACTCCGTGGAGAGCCTGCGCCTGCCCAAGACCTCGTGGATCAAGATCAGCCAGATCCGCACGCTGGCCGTCGAGCGTCTGGGCCGCCGGATCGGCGCCCTGAGCTCCGACGAGGTGGATCGCGTCGTCGAAGGCCTCTTCGAGCTGGTCGGCTGACCGCGCGGTGAGGCCGGTCGACTTCGCGGTGGTCGGCGTGTACCTCGTGGCCACGCTGATCCTGGGTCTCTACCTGGCCCGGCGGGCCTCCGGCAGCCTGGTCGACTTCTTCGTGGGCGGCCGCGCGCTGCCCTGGTGGCTGGCCGGCACCTCCATGGCCGCCACGACCTTCTCGATCGACACCCCGCTCTATATCGCCGGCGTGGTGGGCGCGCGCGGCATCGCGGGGAACTGGGAGTGGTGGAGCTTCGGCTTCGCCCACGTCGTTTTGGTGTGCGTCTTCGCCCGGCTCTGGCGCCGCTCGGCGATCGTGACCGACGCCGAGCTCACCGAGATCCGGTACGGGGGCCGGCCCGCCGCGGTGCTGCGCGGGGTCAAGTCGTTCCTCTTCGCCGTCGTCATCAACTCCGTGGGCATCGGGTATGCCATGCTCGCGATGGTGAAGGTCATCGACGCGCTCGCGGTGTTCCCGGGGCTGGGGCTGGCCCCGGGCGAGGCGGCG
>Ga0299906_10005307_pt1 | contig 10517 bp, 7 predicted proteins | sample RVTome_14_FD_200259 | JGI IMG/M metagenome (GOLD analysis project Ga0299906, IMG submission 200259) | Soil microbial communities from uranium-contaminated site in the Upper Colorado River Basin, Wyoming, United States - RVT145D125 (version 2) ... | reverse complement strand
CGCCGCCGCCGGCGGCGGCGGCGACGGAGCCCGGGGAGCTGCGCCGCCGAGGCGGCGGCGCAGCTCCTCGGCCAGGCGCTCGGCCAGCCCGTAGACCTCGTCCGAGGACGCGGCCTCGGCGACCACGCTCTCCGCCGGCGCCCCGGGCTCGGCGGCGGCGACCAGCCGCGCGTCCACCCGCACCCGGCCACCGACCGCGCGCACCGTGCCGACCACCAGCCGGTCGGCGTCGAGCAGCTCGGCGAGCAGGCGCAGCTCGGGTTCGGGCAGCGGGCCGGGCCCGAGCTTGAGGTCCTCGAGGGTGCGGAACACCCGCGCGCCGTCGACCACCCGCAGGTCGGGGCTCTCGGCCAGCGACTCGGCGACCCGCTCGGCGACCCCGGTCGACACCCAGCCGAGGTCGGCGCGACCGGTCTCGTCGGCCAGTGGCAGCACCGCCACCGCGTGGCGCGGCCCGGCCGCCGGGGCCGCGGCGGCTTCCTCGGCCGGCGCGCGGCGCAGCCAGAGCACGGCGGCGAGCGCCGCGGCGGCGAGCGCGGCGAGCGCCGCGGCGGCCGGCACCAGGCGGCGGAGCCGGAGCCGCGGCGGCCGCCGGACCCGGCCGCCGGCGGCGACCGCGTCGAGGTCGGCGCGCAGCTCGGCGGCGTCGCGGTAGCGGTCCGCCGGGTCGCGCGCCAGACAGCGCGCGATCACCCGCTCGACGTCGGGCGGCAGCTCGACCCCCAGCTCGGCGGCCCGGCGCGGGCGGCCGGAGACCCGCTGCGCCAGCATCTCCGAGAGAGTGCCGGCGCGGAACGGCAGCTCGCCGGTCAGCGCCTCGAACAGGATCAGGCCGAGGGCGTAGAGGTCGGTGCGGTGGTCGACCGGCTCGCCGCGCGCCTGCTCGGGCGCCAGGTAGTCGGGGGTGCCGACCACCAGGCCGGTGGCGGTGAGCCCGGTGGCGGCGAGCGAGCGGGCGATCCCGAAATCGGTGATGTAGGCGCGGCCGCCCTCGCCGAGCAGGACGTTGCCCGGCTTGAGGTCGCGGTGCACCACCCCTTCGCCGTGGGCCGCCTCGAGCGCCGCGGCGAGCTGGCGGGTGAGGTCGAGCGCCGCGGCGACCTCGAGCGGGCCGTCCTCCTCGAGCGCCTGGCGCAGCGAGCGGCCGGCGACGAAGTCCATGGTCAGAAACCACAGCTCGCCGTCCTGTCCGATGTCGTGGATGCGCACGACGTTGCGGTGCGACACCTGGCGGGCGAGGATCAGCTCCTGGCGGAAGCGCTCGAGCAGCCCCTGGTCGAGGGCGCGCTCGGCGCGCAGCACCTTGACCGCGACGTCGACTCCGAGCTGCTCGTCGCGGGCGCGGTAGACCATGCCCATGGCGCCGATGCCGACCATCTCGGCGATGCGGTAGCGGCCGGCGAGCAGCGCCCCCGACGCCAGCATGCGGGCGGCGCCGATCGCGGTCCGGGTGGGGTCGTCCGCGGCCGGGGGGGCGTCGCCCGGGCCGGCGCCGTTCATCGGCGGTCCGCCGCGCGCCCCGGGACCGCCCGCGTGACCAGCTCGTCGCCGGAGCCGCCGAGCGCCGGCGCGGCGCCGCCGGCGGCCGGCGGCCGCCACGCCGGCAGCGCCCGCTCCCAGGCCGCCGCCAGGGGGTGGTCGGGCGCGGCGTCGGCAGCGCTCGCCGCGGCTCCGTCCGCGGCCAGGCGGGTGGACAGCTCGCCGCGCACGGCGGCGACTTCGCTCTCGATGCGAGCGACGCCGATCGCCAGCGCGGCGTGGCCGGCCAGCGCTTCGAGGATCTCGACGTCCAGCTCGGTGAAGGCGCTCCCCGGGCGCCGGCTGTCGGCGTAGAGGGCGCCGATCGGGCGGCCGAGGACGGTCAGCGGCAGGCAGACCAGGGCGCGGATGCCGCCGGCGACGATGCTCGCCCGCTCGCCGAGCCCGGTGTCGGCGCGGGCGTCGGAGAGCGCCACCGGTCGACCGCTGCCGAGCGCCCGCTCGATCGCGCCGCGGCTGCCGCCGAAGACGCCGGCGGGTTCGGCGCCGGCCGCCCCGGTCGCGTTCGCGGCCGCGCCGGCGAGGCTCTCGGCGCCGGCGACCGCGGCGACCCCCAGCTCACCGTCCGGGCGCACCAGCACGACCCCGGCGCGCTCGGCCTCGCACAGGCCGAGCATCGAGGTCAGCGCCTGGTCGAGCACCGCGGCCAGGCCCTCGGCGGCGGCGATCTTCCGCTGCATCAGCACCGAGGTCTGCCAGCGCTCGCGGTCGCGGTCGGCCGCCGCCCGGCGATCGCTCTCGCTCAGCGTTTCGAAGCGCGCCAGCAGCCCCCCGAAGCTGAGCCAGGCGAACTCCGGCAAGGCGCCGTCGGGCGGCGGCTCGCCGTCGACCAGGGTGCCGTTCTTGCTCCCCAGATCCTCCACCCGCCAGCCGCCGTCGAACGGCGCCAGCCGCGCGTGGCGGCGCGACACGCGGGCGTCGTCGAGCGCCAGGTCGCAGCCCTCGCCGCGCCCGACCAGGCAGCCGTCGCCGTCGCCCAGCACCAACCTCCGCACCGGCCGGTCGGGGAAGTAGACGCTGACGCGGGCCGGCACGGTGCCGCTCCGGCTCAGAGCCCTTGATCGATCCGGACCAGGGTGTAACGGAGGGTCGCGGCCTGCGACCGCAGCTCGCCGGCGGCGTTGGCGACGGGCGACGCAGACGGCGCCCAGACGTCCGGGATGCCCTCGCCCGACCCGGCCACGACCGCTGCGGAGAACTCGTCCAGCTCGGCGATGGCGACGTCGGGATCGCCGCCCTCGACCGCGCTGCGCACGGCGGCCGCGCGGACCGTCAGATCGCCGAGGACGCCGGGATCGATGACGCTCGCGCGCTGCGCGAGGATGGTATCGAGGATGTCGAGCTTGCTCTCCGCGACCACCTCGTCCGCGCGCATGTCGGAGGCGATCGTGTACTGCTGCATGAACACCGGCCGGCGCCCACCGACGCGGTAGCTGCCGGCGTCGGTCGTGGCGGTCACGTCCTCGAACGTGCCGTTGATCGGCGACCCGAACAGCCGCAGCGGCGTGCCGGGGCTGTAGGGGAGGAGCTCGGTGTGCAGGGACACGGTCGCGGTACCCCGCATCTCGAACCCGGGCCCGGGACTGACGGTCAGCAGCAGCGGCAGCTCGGGCGGGATCGAGGTCAGCACGCCGTCGGGAAGCCGCGGGACCAGGAGCAGGAGCTCGAACGGGTTGAGCAGCCGGGCCGAGAGCCCGAGCGCCCCCGGCTCGAGCCCGGTCACGTCCTCGAACTCGATCGTCAGCTCGGCGAGTTCGAGGCCGGCGATCACGACCCGCGCCTCGAGCGTGTTGCCGTCGACCTGCTCGTCCACGATCCCCGGACCGGCCTGGACGGCGGGAACGATCAGCAGCGACGCGACGGCGAACGCGACCCAGAGCGTGGTGCGTGGTACGGTTTTCACAGGTCCTCCGGTGTGAAGGCGGTCGGTCCGTGGAAGAGATTCGTAGCCTCGGCGGCCTCGCAAAAACCGTGCCCGTTCCGTACACTCCTGCGTCTTCGACAGACTAGCGGGAAGCGCCCGGGAGGCGCAAGTCGAGGGCGCGTCGAGGCGCCGCCAGTCCCGGCCGCCTCATCCCGGCTATCATCGCGGGCGATGCACCGCGAGACCCGCAGCGCCGGCGCGCGCCGGCGCATCGCCGGCGCCGCGCTCGCCTTGGCGATCGGGGTGGCCACGGCGCCGTCCGCCGCCGCACCCGCCCCGGCCGCCGCCGGCGCCGACCCCCTCACCGGCGGCGCCGCGCTGCGCCGCACCGCGCCGGCGTTCGGCGGCGTCGCGGCGGTCGAGGTGCGCGGCCTGCCGCCGGTGGCCGCGGCGGCGGCGGTGGCCGCCGCGCTCGAGGAGATCCGCGAGATCGAGCGCCTGGCGGCCACGGTCGCCGCCGGCGACGGGCTGCCGCCCGGCGGCGCCGCCGCCCTCGTCCCCGGCGAGCCGTCCCGGGTCGACCCGCGCCTGGCGCGCCTGCTCGATCGCGCCCGCTCGTTCTGCCGGTGGTCGAAGGGCGCCCACGGCCCGCTCGGCGGCCGCCTCTACCGGCTGTGGGGGATCGGCGGCCCGTCCCCCGGCGCCGCCGCCCGTCCGACCCCGGCCGCCCTCGCCGCCGCGGTCGAGAGCGCCCGCTGCGAAGGCCTGGCGATCGACCTCGCCAACGCCACCGTCACCCTCCCCGAGGGCAGTGCGATCGACCTCACCGGCTTCGCGGCCGGCTTCGCCGTCGACCGCGCCGCCGACGCCCTGCGCGCCGCCGGCGCCGTCAACGGCATCGTCGAGGCCGGCGCGGTCGTCCGCGCGTTCGGCCGCGGCCCCGAGGGCGCCGGCTGGCCGGTCGAGCTGCCGGCCTTCCCCGGCACCGAGGGCCCGCTCGCCCGCCTCCTGCTCCGCGACCAGGCGCTCGCCGTCGCGGCCGGCGACGCCCGACCGATCCTGATCGCCGGCGACCGCCACGCCGGTCTCCTCGACCAGCGCACCGGCCGCCCCGCGACCGGCGTCGTCGCCACCGCCGCCGCCTGCGAGCTGGCCATCGACGCCCAGGCCCTCGCCACCGCCGCCTTCATCCTCGGCAGCCGCGAAGCCACCTTCCTCGCCGGCCAGCTCCGCCCCACCCCATCCATCCTCTGGCTCCTCGGCGCCGGCACCGGCCGCCCCCTCCTCACCTCCCACCACTGGTCCCGGCTCGCGACCTTCTGACCCCTCGCCATCCCTTTTTCAGCCGCGCCCGAACCAGGCAAGGAGGCCGGAGGGAGGAGCCCCGCCCCCGGGGGCGCCAGACGCCGCGCTCAACGGACCGTTTCGGAAGAGCGAGGCGGAAGCGCGCGGCGGCTGACGAGCGGTGCGCCGGCCGCAACCCGCACCCTACGAGCGCACCGCGTCCCCCGGGGGCGGGGCTCCTCCCGCCGGACGGTCGCCACCGCTGACGAGCGGTGCGCCGGCCGCCACCCGCACCCTACGAGCGCACCGCGTCCCCCGGGGGCGGGGCTCCTCCCGCCGGCCGGTGGTTCGCCGCGCCGCCTCTCTCCGCCGGAAAGACCGGCAGCTCATGGTGTCGAAGGACCAGCCGCACCCTTTCGCCCGGCGCGTGGGCAGGCCCGGCCAGGCACCGAACCCGCACGACCTCGCCCCCGTCCTCGTGCAGCCGCACCTCGTCGACCAAGTCGTGGCCGTAGAAGGTCCGGCGCACGACCTCGCCGGCGATTCCCTCGTGGCCGTCGTAGAAGCACTCGGGCATCACTGTCAGGTCCTCAGGCCGAACGAGCAGCAGCCCAGGCCCGTCCGGCGCCCCGGCCGGAGCGCGCCCGAAGACCGAGCGGGCGACCCCGGCGTCGACCACGCAGTCGACGAGCTGGCCGTCACCGATGAAGCGGGCGACCGCGGCCGAGGCCGGCCGCCGGTAGACCGCCTCCGGGGACCCGACTTGGAGGATCCGCCCCCCGGCCATCACCGCCACCGTGTCGGCGACCGAGAGCGCCTCCTCCTGGTCGTGGGTGACCAGCACGGCCGTCGCCCCTGCCGCCTCGAGGATCGCCCGCACCTCCGCCCGCACACGCTGCCGCAGCGTAGCGTCGAGGCTCGCGAACGGCTCGTCGAGCAGCACCATGCTCGGCTCGGGCGCGAGCGCGCGGGCGAGCGCCACCCGCTGCTGCTGGCCGCCCGAGAGCTGATCCGGATAGCGCTCGGCGAGGTCGGCCATGCCGACCAGCTCGAGCGCCGCGCGCGCCCGCTCGGCGCGGCTCCGCTCCGCCTCGCCGCGCCGGCCACCCCCGAACCACCGCCGCCGGGGCAGTCCGTAGAGGACGTTGCCGCGCACCGTCAGGTGCGGGAACAGCGCCCCCTCCTGGAACACCATCGCCACCCGGCGCCTCTCCGGCGGCACCCAGCACCCCGGGCCGGCGACCACCCGGCCGGCGATCGCCACCTCGCCGGCCGCCGGCACCTCGAAGCCGGCGATCGCGCGCAGCAGGCTGGTCTTGCCGCAGCCGCTCGGACCGAGCAGCGCGGTGACGCCACCGGCCGCCACCGCCAGGTCGACGCCGTCGACCGCCACCCGCTCGCCGTAGCGCACGGTCAGCCCGCGGACCTCGACCAGCGGGCTCGGCACGGCCGGCGCGATCACGCCGCCCCCCGCTCGGCCAGCGCCGGGCGGATGATCAGCATGTAGACCGGCAGCGCCGAGGCCGCGACCAGCAGCAGCGCCGGCAGCGCGGCCTCGGAGTAGATCGCCTCCGAGGCGGCGCTCCATACCCGGGAGGCGAGCGTGTCGAAGCCGATCGGCCGCAGGATCAGGGTCGCCGGCAGCTCCTTCATCGCGGTCAGGAACACCAGCCCGCCGCCGGCCGCGAGCCCCGGGCGCACCAGCGGCAGGGTGAGGGTGGCGAGCACCCCGAGCGGCCCGCGGCCGAGGCTGCGCGCCGCCTCCTCGTAGCGCGCCGGCACCGCGGCGAAGGCGCTGCGCGCCGCCGCCAGCGCCTCGGGCAAGAAGCGCACGACGTAGGCGGCGACCAGGATCGCCAGCGTCTGGTACAGCGCCGGCAGGTAGCGGCTGACGAAGAAGACCAGGGACAGCGCAACGACGATCCCCGGCAGCGCGTAGCCGGCGTGGCTGGCGCGCTCGACCGCGCGCGCCGGCCGGCTCGGGTGGCGCGCCGCCCACGCCGCCGCCGGCAGCGCCAGCGCCACCGCTGCCAGCGCCGCGGCCACCGAGACGGCGAGCGAGCCGGCCGCGGCGCCGCCGGCGGCCCCCAGCGGATTGCCGAGGGCCACCGCCCGCGCGCCCCAGTAGGCGATCACCCCGAGCGGCAGCCCGAGGGTGACCAGCGCCAGCACCGCCACCGCCGCCAGCGCCGGCCAGCGCCAGCGCCCCAGCCGCACCCGCTCGAGTGGGCGCCCGGTGGCCGGCGGCGCCGGCCGCACCCGCCGGGCGAGCAATGCCTCGAGCGCGATCAGGGCGACGGTCAGCGCCACCAGAACGGTCGCCAGCGACGCCGCCACCGTGCGGTCGAAGAGCCCGCGGTAGGCGTTGTAGATCGCCAGGGTGAAGGTGTCGTAGCGGACGATCGACACCGCCCCGAAGTCGCTCAGCGTGTAGAGCGCGACCAGCAGCGAGCCGGCGAGGAGCGCCGGCCGCAGCCGCGGCAGGACGACCCCGAAGAAGGTGCGCCAGCGGCCGCGGCCGAGCACCCGCGAGGTCTCCTCGAGCGCCGGGTCGCTGCGCCGCAGCGCCGCCACCGCCAGCAGGTAGGTGTACGGGTAGGTGAAGAGCGCCAGCGCCACCAGCGCGCCGCCGTAGCCGTAGACCAGCCCGGGCAGCCGCTCGATCCCGAGCCACGCCTCGAGCCAGCCCTGGAGGTAGCCGCGCGGGCCGAGCACCGCGACCAGCGCGAACGCCGAGACATAGGACGGGAAGACCAGCGGCAGCGCCCCGGCGACCGCCCAGAAGCGCCGCCCCGGCAGGTCGGTGCGCGCCACCAGCCAGGCGAGCGGTACCGCCACCGCCAGCGACAGCGCGACCACGCCGGCGACCAGCCCGAGGGTCGAGCCGACCAGCCCGAGCGTGCGCGCCGAGACGACCGTGTCGAGATAGCGCCCCAGCCCGCCCTCCGAAGAGCGCACGAAGAGATAGACCAGCGGCAGGTTGACCGCCGCCGCCACCGCCAGCGCCGGCAGCGCCAGGGCGGCGGGGGCGCGCCGCCGGCGACGTGCCCGCGGCGGCCGCGACGGGGCCGCCGGCCGGAGCGCAGGTCCGGGACCGCGCAGGCCGGCGGCGGGGAGGACGCCCGCGAGCGCTCCCGCCGTCCCGGCCCCGCCGTCCCGGCCGCGCATCCCGCTCCCCCGGCTCTCTACCCTGGGCCCGGCCCGACCAGCCCGCTGGCGTCGATCGCCGCCAGGGTCTCGTCGAGCACCGCCGACACCGCCCCGAAGTCGAGGTCGGGGGTCGCCAGCTCGTCGAGCGGCACCAGGTCGGCCGCCGCCGGCACCCCGGGCACCAGCGGGTACTCGAAGGTCTCGCCGGCGAAGTAACGCTGGGCCTCGTCGGAGAGCAGCCAGCGCACCAGCTCGACCGCCTCGGCGGCATCGACGTCGGCCGGGGCGGCGAGCACGCCGGCGCCGGCGACGTTGATGAACGAGGAGGCGCCGCCGCCGGGCTGGAACCAGTTCTTGGCCGGGGCGTCCGGCCGCTCCTGGAGCGCCCGCCAGAGGTAGTAGTGGTTGACCAGTCCGAAGTCGATCTCGCCGGCGATCGCGGCGTCGACGATCGCGCGGTTGTTCGCGGAGCGCTGGGGCCGGTTGGCGGCCAGGCCGGCGAGCAGCTCCTCGAGCGCCTCGGCGCCCTCGAGCGCGCGGTAGACCGCCATCTGGGCCTGGAACGACCCGTTGAGCGGCGCCACCCCGAAGCGGCCGCGGTAGCGCGGATCGGCCACCGCCTCGAGGGTTGCCGGCAGCTCGTCGGGGCTGATCGACGCGGTGTTGTAGACCAGCACCCGGGCGCGGCCGGAGAGCCCGACCCAACGTCCGCCGGGATCGGCGAAGCGGGCCGGAACGCCGGAGACCACATCGGACGGCAGCGACCGCAGCAGGCCTTCGGCGGCGAGCGCGCCGAGGGCGGCGGCGTCCTGGGCGATGAAGACCTCGGCCGGGGTGTTGGCGCCCTCCTCGAGCAGGGTCGCCGCCAGCTCGGCGGTCTCGCCGTAGCGCACCTCGACCGGGATGCCGGTGGCCTCGGTGAAGCGCTCGAGGATCGGCCCGATCAGGCTCTCGTTGCGGCCCGAGTAGACGGTGACCGGCGCCGGCGCCGGCGCGGCGGACTCGCCCTCGGGCGGCCCCCGTCGGGGGGAATCGGCACCGCCGCAGGCGGCGGCGAGCAGCGCCAGCGCGAGGGCGGCGAGCGAACCGGCGCGGCGGCCGGCGACACGGACGTCCAGCATCGCGTTCATCTCCCTACGAAGAAACACCACGGCCCGTGGCAGGGCGGTTGATGCGGCGTTGTTCAGGCTGCCTGTTTGATCGTGACCTCATAGCCGAGCTCCCGGATCCGCCGTGCGAAGCGCTGGGCCACGCGGGTGCGGTCTCGTTCGACGAAGTGGTCGGGGCCGAGCTCGCGATAGCTGACGCCGTCCCGGAGGATGTAGTAGGCCGCCGTGAGGATCGTGGCGGCAACCGCCACGACGGCCTTCATCGGTCCGCGCCTTGCCTTGAGGCGAAGGAACTGCACTTGCGTGTACGTCCGCTTGGTGCGTGCCGCGCCCCAGGCGCACTGGACGAGCACCGGCTTGAGCCACGGCGCGCCCTTGCGCAGTCGCGTCGAGCGGCGCTTGCCGGCGCTCTCGTCCATGCGCGGGCACAGCCCCGCCCAGGACACCAGGTGCGCGGCGCTCGGGAAGCGGCTCATGTCGACGCCGATCTCCGCGATGAGCGAGGCCGCCGCCGTCTCGCGCACGCCGGGGATCGTCATCAGCAGCTCCTGCTGGACGCGAAAGGGCTCGAGCAGCTTCGCGATCTGCGCGTTGAACAGCTCCACCGTCCGCTGCAGGTGGTCGATGGTGTCGACGTGCTGGCGTAGGAGGAACCGGTGGTGCGCCGAGACGCGGCCGCGCAGCGCCTCGCAAAGCTCTTCGTGCGAGCACCGCAGCCGCTCGCTGCCCAGCGCCGCGAGCTTCTCCGGGTCGTCCTCGCCCGCGATGATCGCTTCCACGATGCGCCGACCGCTCATGCGCAGCGTGTCCGAGATCACCGACGACAGCTTGACGTTGGCGTCCTCGAGTACCCGCTGCACGCGCTGCGTGTGCTGGCCGATCTCGCGCACGAGCTGCCGCCGCGTCCGCGTCAGATCGCGCAGCTCCTGGATCGGCGTGGGCGGGATCATGCTCGCCGTGATCAGCCCGTGCGCCAAGAGGTCCGCGATCCACGTCGCGTCGTTCATGTCGCTCTTGCGCCCTGGGACGTTGCGGATGTGGGCAGCGTTGGCGAGCACCAGTTCGACGTGGCCCTCCAGCACGTGCCAGACCGGCTTCCAGTACACCCCCGTCGCCTCCATCGCGACGTGCGTGCACTCCCGCTCCACCAGCCACGCCAGCAGCTCGAGCAGGCCCTTGGTCGTCGTGTCGAAACGACGTTGCTCGCGCTGCACCTTCGCACCGCGCTGGAGCCGGACGCACGCCACGACCAGCTCCTTGTGGACATCGAGACCCGCACACCGCGCATGCAGCACCTTCATCGGTCACCTCCTGGTGCCGCCGCCGGCGTGAGACCCCCGTCCTCGAACTCTACGAAACGTGCTCCCGAGCCCGCACCTCGCGGGGCAAGCTCATGGCAACAATCCAGGGTGCTCGAGGGGCCTCCGGTCAGACTCAGAAACGGGCTCCCGGCACCAAGGAAGGCGCGACCTCCGTGCCGGCTGCAGCGCCTCCACTCTGCCACCGTTTCCTCCATCAGGGTGTGCCCAAGGCGCATGGCGGACTCAGAAGGAGGGTCTCGAGCCCCTACC
>Ga0299906_10005304_pt1 | contig 10519 bp, 3 predicted proteins | sample RVTome_14_FD_200259 | JGI IMG/M metagenome (GOLD analysis project Ga0299906, IMG submission 200259) | Soil microbial communities from uranium-contaminated site in the Upper Colorado River Basin, Wyoming, United States - RVT145D125 (version 2) ... | reverse complement strand
TAAACTTGCTTCAGGCGTTCATCTTTCTCAGCACCTCTGCTGCTACGGCCAGGCGTTGCATCTCAATCGAGCCGCCGGCCAGGGTGAAGGCGCGAGCATCGCGGGCCATGCGCTCGACCGGGTGGAGGCGGCTGTAGCCATCGCCGCCCATAATTTGGATGGCTTCATTGGTGACACGAATGGCCATTTCGGCGGCGTAGGCCTTGGCCATGCTCGACTCGATCCGGTCGGTGATGGTTTGGTGGGCGTTCGCTGCCGCACGGTAAACCAGCAGGCGGGCGGCGACAAGGTCGATGGTACAGTCGGCGATCTTCATCTGGATGGCCTGGAAATCGGTGATACGCCGGCCGAACTGGCGGCGTTGGTTGGCGTAAGCGATTGCATAATCGAGCGCACCCTGGGCCAGCCCCAGGCACACGGCCGAAGCGGCCACCCGCTGCCCATTATAGGCCGACATCAAGCGCTTAAAACCGGCCCCCGGCGCCACCACCAGGTTCTCGACCGGCAGGCGCATGGCCTCAAAATGCAGGTAACTCTCGCGCACGCCTCGGACCCCCATCGACGGGATGCGCTGGCCCGTCCGAAAGCCGGGCCGCTCCATCTCGACCAGAATCGCGCCGATACCCTCCGGTCCGGGAACATCGTCAAAGCGGGCGTAGACCAGCAGCAGTTCGCGTTCGCCGCCGCCCGTAATCCAGCGTTTGGCGCCATCGAGCACAAACACATCGCCCTCGCGGCGGGCGCTGGTCGTCAACTCGGTCAGAGCAGAACCCGCCTCCGGTTCGGTCATGGCGATGGCCAGCAACGTCTCACCTCGAGCCACTCCCGGCAAGACTCGCGTTCGTTGCTCCTCAGTGCCAAAATTGAGAATCGTACCGACCGCGCCAAAGTTGTGATCGACGATCAGGCGACCGCTAATCCCGCAGTGGCGGGCTACCTCTTCGATCACCAAAATCGCATCCAGCGCCGATAAACCGCGCCCTCCATACGTTTTCGGGAAGGTCAGCCCGAACAGCCCGAAACCGGCCAGCTTCTGAATCTGGCTGCGGGGGATGTGCTGCTCTTCATCCCAGCGTGCGGCCACAGGTGCGACCTCGGCCAGAGCAAAATCACGCACCTCGGCCACCAATTTTTTTTGTTCGTCGGAAAGATTGAAGTTCATCATTTTCATCTCCTAACCTGGCCAGGCCAGAACCAAACAGAAATTAACCATGAAGGACATGAAGGGTATGAAGTTTTTCTTCGTGTTCTTCATGTCCTTCATGGTTGAATATTTTCTTACCAAAACACTACATCGAATTGAGGAAAGGAACGAATGGGATACGTTTTCAATGGCTGGATAATTCGTTAATTTCTCCCATTCGTTGTCGTGTTGCCGCCATTTACCAACTCATTTTGGCCACACCCAAATCCATTTTATTCCGTATACAGCCCTTTTGTCAGCATCTCCCCCTCCATGGTAAGATACTAAATCAATGGTCAATGAGCAATTAGCAATGAATGAACAGGTCACCCAATTGAAGGATCGCTGGCGCGCTGCCGAGGCTCCGTTAATCGGTCTCGGTCTTTTTCTGCTGGCCTTGCTGCCCCGGGCTTATGCGCTGCAGCGTTTCGTGACCGCCGATGAGGCCAAGTGGGTCTATCGTTCGGCCCAATTTTTGGCGGCCTTGCTGCGCGGCGATTTCGCCGGCATGACGGTCAACCTGACCCCTGCCGTCACCACGACCTGGCTGGGCAGTATCGGGCTGGCGATCCATTACCAACTCCACCGCGCCGCCATCGATCTACCCTTCGCCGATTGGCTGACCTCTCTGCCGGAATTTCGAACCGAACTCGACATTCTGGCCGCCACCCGCTGGCCCATGGTTATGCTGACCTCGCTGAGTGTCGTCCTGAGCTATTATCTATTGCGGCGATTGCTCAACCCAACCATCGCCTTGATCACCGCCGCCTTCATCGCGCTCGATCCTCATTTTGTGGCCCTTTCGCGCGTGCTCGGTCACGATGCCCCTACGACCGTTTTTATGACCCTCTCGATTTTGGGCCTGCTGCTGGCCATCAAGCCAACCAGCGCCCCAGACCCCAGCGGTGACAACCCGGCTGTTTCCGTGTCCTCAGCCACGTCTACCGGCTCGAGCCATTCGCTCTGGCTGCTCAGTCTGTCGGGCATGGCCGCCGGCCTGGCCTTTCTGTCAAAAGCGCCGGCCCTATTTCTGATTCCCTTTACCGCCCTGGTCTTGCTCAGCAACGTCTGGCGAAACAGTGCAGCCCTCACCTTCTGGTTCAAGCGCCTGCTGCTGTGGAGCCTGGCAGCCTATTTGACCTTCGCCGTCGTCTGGCCGGCTGCCTGGGTCGATCCGCTTGGCCGGCCTATGGCTGTGTTCAAAAATGCCTTTCTATCCGCTACCGACGAGGAGGAAGCCGGCACCGAGGGCCACTGGCTGGTGCCTGACCTTGGCCCATTCTACTATGTTGTCAACGGCGGCTTCAAGCTCAGCCCCCTGGTGATGATCGGGCTCGGCCTGGCCGGTTGGCAATTAGCAATGAGTAATTATCAATTAGCAAATTCAACAACGCCGGTCAAGGGCCAAAGCAAAGAGCACAACAAAATCATTTTGTGGTTTCTGGCATTTGCGGTGCTTTTTACTATTTTTTTGACGATGAGCGAAAAGCGGAGTGCTCGTTATATTTTGCCGGCGTTTCCCGCATTGGCCGTGGTAGCGGCTTATGGTTGGCTAAGGCTGTATCACGTGGCAGGTGGCAAATTCCGGGATGTGAGGCAGGCTGCACAGGTGGTCGAGCCCACTACGGACCAGGCCTTCCGGCCCACCTTTGTTATCATCCTCATCGTTTCCGCCCTTGTCACGCTCCTGCCCTATGCCCCCTACTATTTCACTTATTTCAACCCGCTGCTGGGAGGATCGTATACTGCGCCGGGCCTGGTCAAGATTGGCTGGGGCGAGGGCCTGGATCAGGTGGGGCGTTACTTGCAGCGAGTCCTGCCCGACAGCCGGGTGGGGACGGCTTATGCCTCGACGGTAGCGCCCTATTTCGAGGGTGACTTGTCGAGCGTGACCGGCAGCAACCTCGAGGTCGTGGTGCTCTACAGCAAGCAGGTCCAGTCCGGCACGCCGTCACCGGCTTTCATTCGCTATTTCGAGCAAATCGGGCCGATCTTCTCCGTCGATCTCAACAGCATCCATTATGCCGATGTCTACCCCGGTCCGGCCATCCAGCCCTCACTGGGCCTGACGCCCGGTCTCGATACCTTTGTCTTGCCCAAACCCATCGGCTTCCGGCCTCTGACGCCCTACGGCTCTATCGGCGAGGCGCTCGATATCGACGTCCTGTGGCTGGCCGATGAACCGCTGCCCCGCCAGCCCTCGACCGTTGCCCTGGCTCCCCTGTCCGCCTTTGATTTCTCGCACCAGGGCCATGATCACGGCGAGACCGCCCCGGTTTCCGATGACGATGAAGACAGAACCCTGTTCGCCGAGGGCCAGGGGCAGCTAACGCGCTGGACCGACAATTTGATCGTCAGCCGGCATCGCCTGCTGCTGCCGCCCGATTTGCCCCGAGGCGTCTACGCCCTGTTGGTCGATGGCCGTCCCCTGGGTGAGTTAGAACTGCGTCGCTTCCAACTGCCTGATCAGATGAAGCCACTCGATGGCCTTGTTTTCGACAAGCAGATTGCATTACGTGGTTTTGATTTTACGCTAACCGCCGACTATATCGACGTGACCATGGCCTGGCAGGCCCAAACCACTCACCTGCCCGACTATACGGTCTTCGTCCAACTGCTCGAGGCAGAGACGAACGAGCGCGTCGCCGGGATCGATACCCAGCCCGTCAAGGGTGAATGGCCCACCAGCCGCTGGGTCAAAAATGAGGTCGTGGTCGATAACTACTTAGTCACCATCCCGCCGGATTTCCAACCCGGCGTCTATAAGATCATCGCCGGGCTGTATCGGCCCGAAACCGGCCAGCGCCTGACCCTGTCCGACGGTCAGGATTACTGGACCCTGCCCTCGACCCTGTTTCGTGAGGAAGAATAAGGAAAACCAAAAACGACGCATGTCCAAAATTTCACGTTTCATGCTTCACGTTTTACACAACAAGACTATCGTATCATTGGCGCTCTTCATCCTGGCCCTTATCCCCCGGCTGCTGGATCTGAATCAGTTTCTGACCGCCGACGAATTCTTGTGGGTCGATCGCTCCCGTAATTTCCTGGCCGGCCTGACCAACCCGGCCTATCGATGCACCACCGTGGTCGAAACATGGGAGGTTGCCGAAGGGTTGGCCTGCACCCTGCGCACCGGCCACCCCGGTGTCACAACCATGTGGACCGGCAGCGCTGGCTTTATCCTGCGCTGGCTTCTGGATGGCCGTCCCACCTCACTGCACGATTATGTGGTGGCCGTCTCGACCAATCCGTTGGACCCGACCTTTATCACGCCGGAGCGGCTGGGCACGGTTTTGATCACGTCGCTGTGGGTGGTGGCCGTCTACTGGTTGGCCCGGCGCTTGTTTGGGCCGGCGGTCGCCCTGGTCGGAGCGGTCTTGATCGCGCTCGATCCGTTCCACATCGCCCTTTCACGCGTCATCCACCATGATGCGCTCAGTACAACGTTTATGACGCTGTCGGTGCTCATGGCGCTCATTTATTGGGGACAGAAGGCTGGCCGCAAGTGGTTGCTGGCCTCCGGAGTGCTCGCTGGCTTGGCCTTCATCAGCAAGCTGGCTTCTCTTTTTCTTATGCCATTTATCGCTCTCACCGGCCTCTGGTTCTTTATAGCGAGGTGGCGGAGCGCGGAGGCTGGGGGGCCTTCTGACGACCGTCAATCATCGCTGATATCTCAATTTTCATTTCTGATTTTGGCTGGTCTGCTCTGGTTCACAGCTTCGGTCGTGATCATCGTTGTCGTTTGGCCGGCTATCTGGGTCATTCCGGTGGAGACGATCCAAACGGCTTTTTCCCTGGGTTTCAAATATTCAACCGGAGGACATGCCAAAGGAAATTTCTTATTGGGTCAAGTTTCCCAAGATCCCGGAGTGCTTTTTTATCCTGTCACCTGGCTTTTCCGGACATCGCCATTAGTGATGCTCGGTGTGGGCGGCGTTTTGGTCGCCTGGCTGGGCAGGATCAAGCAGCCAGGCCAGGCGATGGCGAACCCTGATTCAGCGAATAAGCAGATCGTCAAGCAGCGCGACGAGACGCTATCTCCATTGCTTGAGCGCTTCTATCGTTATCTGCCCCTTATGCTCATTTTCATCTCAGGTTATTTCATCATGCTGGTGATCGCCGAGAAAAAGCAGGAGCGTTACTTGCTCCCAATTTATCCCTGGGTTGACCTTATCGCTGGCGCGGGACTTTTGGCAATGAGTAATTATCACTTATCACTTAACAATGGGCGGCTCAGGGATTACGTATCACGCTTCACGCTTCACGCTTCACGTTTCAGCTTGCTGCTGTTGATTGTTCTGGGTGTCAACGGCATTCTCGTTGCTGCCAACTATCCCTACTATTTTACTTATTACAATCCCCTGCTGGGTGGGGCCAGGGCTGCGGAAAAAGCGATCACGATTGGCTGGGGCGAAGGGCTGGACCTGGCCGCCGGCTATCTCAATCAAAAGAAGGACCACGATCAGATGCGGGTCGCCAGTTGGTACCAGTCAACCTTTGCCCCTTATTATGAAGGAACAGCTATCAGCTACTCTCAGGAGAAGGGCAAAACCCTGGCCGGCGATTACGTGATCTTCTACATCAATCAGACCCAGCGCCGATTTCCTGATGAGGTCATGTTCGACTACTTCGAGAGCCGGTTCCAGCCGGAAACCACAATCCGGTTAAAGGGCCTCGACTACGCCTGGATCTATCCCAGCCTGGGTGTCGACCATTATATTCAGGATCAAACTTACACCGGCATCGCCTCGCTGCTGGCCTGGCAGTGGACCGAGGGCGACCAACCCCTCATTCCCGGCCAACCCGCCGAATTCGAGCTTTATTGGGAATACCTGGGCAAAGCACCCGAGGAGCGCTTTTTCTTCCGTTTGGTCGATGCCCAGGGCCGGGCCTGGGCCGAAGGGTTGAGCCAACTCGTCACCGCCGAAAATCCCCCCATCGAGCAGTGGCGCGAGGGCGAGATCATCTATGAACAAGGCCCACTGATCCCGCCTGTTGATATTCCCCCCGGCCAGTATCGCCTCGAAATCGGTTTTTACACCCGGGCTCCGGCGGTGACCGAGGGAGAGCTGCGCTTCATCGTGCCGGAGCCAGAAGCCTCGATCATAGTGACGCATGCCAAGCCGCAGCCGCAATACACCCTGCCCGCCGCGGCCACGCCTATCGACCAAAATTTGGGCCAGGACCTGACTTTACTAGGAGCCATCTTGCCCGCGGAACCGGTGTCGCTAACCGATTCCATCCCTTTGGAACTCTTCTGGCGAGTCCGGCAGCCGCTTCCGGCCAACCTGGAACTGCATGTCGGGCTCATGGATGAAGCAGGGGAGGCCCGGCAGGCCTGGTTCAACCTGACCCTGGCCGAAACCTTCAACCCGGCCGCCACCACCTGGCAGCCCGGCGACATCATCCATACGAGCTGGCAGTTCGATTTGCTGCCGGAGGTGCAACCTGGCCGCTATCACTTTGAACTGATATTAGCCGAGGACACCGGGCAGGTCGTTAGGACAGGCAGCTTAACGGTGGGCGGAAAATAAGTGCATTTATTTGCTTTATCAGCATGCCTCATATAAAATTTCCAAAATTTCTTATAATTCTGTTAGCCTCATCGGTTCACTTCAAATCACGCTTAACATCATTTAAATATCTTCAATACTCTGTCTGCTGGCTTAAATGATTTACCTTAGTTAAGACTTCAATCCAATCAATTCTTGAGCTTAATACCAGGCGCCCTCAATTCTGACAACCTTTCAAGGTAGGGGCAAGCTCATAACTCTACTCAGGCTCTTTCCAAATAGGCTATAGCTGCTTGTGCTTTGACATCGACAATTTTTTGTCGATCCAATCAACTATGAACTTTGAACTCAAGCATCAGAGTTGTTTGCACATTGTCCATTGTTAATTGAGCTATAGCCTCGCTCAAACCACGCTCAATTTCTGACAACTGACGAGAGGAGTGAATTCAATTGGCATCCTCCCAGAATACCAGCACCACCGTTTTGATGATCCCCATTCACCTGGACGCGCTTCATTTGGGATATGATCGCTCGGTCGTGGAAGCAGTAGCCGATTTTACCCGTCTCCCCTATTCCGATGGCCAACGTGATGTCAACCCCGATGTCCCGAACCTCAGCGAAGCGATTGTTTCTACCCCGTTTCAAAATCAGAATCTTCACTTAAAGGCCGGGCTTCATTTGCACTGGGCTTTGCCTGACACCCTGACCCACGGGGTCCACGCCGAGCGCGGCACGACCTTCCCCACCGTGCCCAACCGCTGGCTGGTACGGCGCAGCCGGGCAGGCACGATGGAGAAACAGTGGGTGGTCGAAAGTGATTACCTCTATCCACCGGGGACCGGGTATGAAGCCGGCAGCGTCAGCATCCCCGTTGCGACCAACCCGGCGCAGGGCCAATACCAACCGTTTCGCTACCTGGGGCGCAACATGCCGTTGGCAGCCTGGTTAAATAAGCAGGACCCCCCGGCCGAGTATTTGAATAATCTGACCGCCGTGGGCTATGGCGAGCCGACCTTTGCCGCGTTTTATCCCAACTGCCACAGCGTGTTCGGTTTCCACGATGACGATTATGCGGGCACGATTCCGGCGAACCTGCGGTATGATGTGATCGGTTGGTACAACGATCCTGAAGGTGATTTCTTAAAAACGTTTGCTGCGGATTTTGAAACCGGTTACCAGGGTGAGGCGGAAAACCTCAATGAAGCCCTGTGGGCTGCGTTGGAAGAAGAAGCCAGTTGGACGGCAGCCGTTGACTCCACCACAGATTTTCCCCGGCAAAGCCTCTATTACGCTCGCTTGACCTTTGGCCAGGCCGGCGCTTCGGTGGAAAATCCCGCGCTGAACAGCCCTGTGACGATTACCGTGGGCAACAGCAGCACCGAGGCTTTGTCCGCTTACCTGGCCCAAACCATCGACCCCAATAACAAATCCATCATCGAAGACCAATTGGAAGCCTTCTATCTATTTCCCCAACTCGAACAAAGGCAGATGGACATCGGGCCCAAGTTCAAAGAAGCCCGGCACGAGAAGGGGTTTACCGCCTTTCCGGCCGGCTCGCTGTGGACGATCAGGCCCGAAAGCGAATCATCAGCCCTGGCCAATGCCGGCGAGGGTCAGGCGCAAGCTCAAATCACATTACCGGAGGATATGGCCCACCAGCTCAACGCGCTCAACCTGTTACAACAAAGCTATGACCGGGCTGTTGACGAGATCGCGTCGATGCGCCACCAACTTTTCGCCGACTGGTACAAATACATGCTCTCCTGCTATCCGCCGCCGGATAGTCAGGAAGACTATCCCGACATTGATGAAGTGATGCTCTACATCGAGATGAAAGACATCACGCCCCTGGCGGCCAAAGTGACGGCGACCGGCAGCCTGGTCGTGGAACAGAATCAGGCCACCGGCACCGTAACCGCAGCTTCGACCCGCGACTCGGCGGCCGGTTCATTAGCCGCTCACTTAGTCCAGGCGATCAACGCTTTGCTGCAAAGCCTGGCGACCCACAACAACAATGAAACCGTCAAACAAGCCGGGGCCACCTATGTTCTCAAACAAGCGCCCGGTCCTCGTTACTGGCAGCCCACCGAGCCGGTTGTGCTGATGACGGGTGACGCGGTCAAGCCGACGCCCCGGCACGGCCAGGATGGTCGCTTACGGGCTGATGGCTTGCTTGAAGGCCAGGTGGTGGACGATACGGTTCTGGCAGACCTCATTGCCGGCAACTCCGACCCCATGAGCGCTAAAATCGAGCAGATAGCCAGCAGCCTGAGCGGTGACCACTTCGCCTTTGGCGCCTGGACCGAACAGCCCTGGCATCCTTTTAGGCTGGAATGGGAAGTGGAACTCTTTCCGGCGCGCCATCAGAGCAATATTCTCCCGGACAGCGGCGGCTACGGGGCTGAAGTCATCACCCAAAATTGCAGCCTGCCCGAAAATGAGCCTGATTTTTCGCTCAAGTCGGGCAGCCTGTCTATCATCAAAGCGGCCAACGTCTACAGCGGCTCGACCATTCTCAGCACCCATGCTCAAACCCAACTCCAGGACCGGCTCGAAGCTTATCTAAAACGAGAACTGCCCGATGGCTTTACCCCGGACAACGTCGAAACCATCGAGCAAAATTACGTCAACGACCAACTGGTTTCCGCTTCGGATCTGGAAAAAGCGCAAGACCCGATTTATACAGCTCTGCGGGCTTACCGGGCCGTGGTCAATTCAAATGTGCTGGCCCAATCATTGGGGGGCTTCAACGAGGCGCTGCTCATGCACAAGCTGACCCGGCAGGTACCCATTGCCGATCCGCTGGCCTTCGAAGCGTACCGGCCGTTTGCTCAAGCGGTGAGCGACAGCGTGCAAAACAGCCTGACGGGCGCCCCGCAGCCGCTCACCGATTTCAACCCCATCCGTTTTGGCGTGATGAACATCCTGGGGCTGCGGCTGGTCGATACCTTTGGCCGGGTCAAAGATGATCTGGATCTGGGTAACCTGCAAACCGCCGAACCGGTCACCGGACCCAGTCTTGAGTATCCGATTTTACTGCGCCCTCGCCTGGCCCAGCCGGCCCGGCTCAATTTTAGGTGGCTGTCGGCCGGCCAGGGCGACCAGGAAATGAACGATCATCCGGCTACGACGCCGATCTGCGGCTGGGTCATGCCCAATCATCTGGACAACAGCCTGATGATCTACGATAACCGGGGCGAGGCGCTGGGCCTGATTAATCAACTGGCCCGGTGGCAGCCCGCCCCTGGCCAGGATATCCGGCTGGCGGTTGGCGACATCGGTAATCCCTATCTCAAGCAAATGGTCAATTACCTCCTCGAGCGGGGCGAAGCTTTTTTGCCGAATTTCATGGCCGCTTTGGATAATGCCCTGGAGCATATCGATCCCGAAGGCTCTGCCCAACACCAGGGCCTGGCCTTGTTGATCGGCCGGCCCATCGCCCTGGTGCGGGCTAACGTGAACCTGGAAATACAAGGACTCCCGGCGATCCATCACGGCTGGCACGTCTTTCGCCAGGATTTGAAGCGCCTGACCCGCGAAACCGATCAATTCACCCAGGTTCAATTTCCAATCCGCCTGGGCGAGCACGGCCAGTTGAATGATGGCCTGGTCGGTTACTGGCGAGAAGCCGGCGCGGGCTATGAAAATAATGTCTTCTATACTCCCCAAAGTGATGCCATCCAGGATGCCTATATCAAAACCCACGCCGACCATCCCATGACCATTCTGCAAACGCTCGATGCGCCGCCGCAGACGCTGGCCATGCTGATCGATCCCCGGGGCGTCGTTCACGCCACCTCGGGTATCTTGCCGGTCAAAT
>Ga0299906_10005302_pt1 | contig 10522 bp, 5 predicted proteins | sample RVTome_14_FD_200259 | JGI IMG/M metagenome (GOLD analysis project Ga0299906, IMG submission 200259) | Soil microbial communities from uranium-contaminated site in the Upper Colorado River Basin, Wyoming, United States - RVT145D125 (version 2) ... | reverse complement strand
TAATGCGTAACAGCGGTAACGGCGTAAACACCGCCGAGCGCGTCCCGATGACGAGCTGCGACTTACCCGAACTGGCGCTGAGCCAGGCGCGCGCGCGTTCCGGGTCGCTCAGCCCGGAATGTAAAATCACGATTGGCGCGCGCAAACGTTCTCCTAGTCGCCGAGCAAGCTGCGGCGTGAGTCCGATTTCCGGGACCAAGAGCAGTGCTTGACCGCCGCGCTCCAGGACGGTCGAAACCGCGCGCAGATACACCTCCGTTTTGCCGCTGCCCGTCACGCCGTGAAGCAAGATGGGTTTAAAACCTCGCGCCGCGACAATTGTGTCCACGGCGGTTTTCTGCGCTTCCGTAAGCGGCGGGGGTGACATTAACTCTGCGCCGTTCGGCAAACGCGGCTCACGGACACCCGCGCTGGCCCATTTTTTGGCCACTAACCCATCGATGGCATCGCGCCAGCGCCGCGACAAGCGCGCGAGGTCCGAGGCTGCGAGCCCGTCCGGCGACGCCTTTAGCGCTTGCAGGACGCGCTGCTGAACCGGCGCTCGCTTTAGTTGGTTGATGTCGGCGCCAACACCGGCCGGAGTTAGCGCCCAAAACGCAACCGCGACACCCGCCACTCCGCGCTTGCGAATCTGTGGCGGCAGCGCGGCCACTACGACCTCGCCAATTGGATGGTGGTAGTAGTCGGCGGCCCAGTCGAGCAACGAAAGAATAGAGGCTGGAAGGAGCGGTTCCGAATCAAGCGCCCGTCCGATCGGTTTGAGACGTTGCCTCGGGATGTCGCTGCTGTCCGCAACCGCCAACACGATGCCGAGTGTCGAATGACGCTCGCCGAACGGTACGCGCACCCGCGAGCCGGGCGCGGGTAGTGACATATCGGGAGGCACAACGTAGTCGAACAACCGACGGATAGGCGCGGCGACGGCAACACGAGCGATCCGCAACCTCGGACTCATAGGCTGTGAACTGTACCACGCGCTAACGGCGTCTTCAGATACGTGAAACAGTTGCTCCACGCTCAGCAGTTCCGAAACTTATCTGCGTAACTTGTTGTAGAGAAAGAGCCGCCGGTTATCAACAAAATCTGTGGATAACACTGTTGATGAATATGATTTAAACGCTGAGTTGGACCTGAAAGGCTCGATAGGGATCAAGTTGACTAAAAAATAATCTATTTTAAACTGCTTTTGTATCAACAACTTATGCCATCGTTGCCGATGAAAGACGGTGACCGGTGGGACACTTCAATTTAGAAGTGACTTGTTTTATCACGTGTGCATAAGCCCAACGCCCGATTCCGGGCTCTCCAGAAAAGTCAAGATGCAGCTTCCGCTTTCAATCCCCAACTCGATTTCTCCAGCCATTCGATGAGGTCCTCGGCAGGCAACGGACGGCTCAGGTAGATGCCTTGGGCCGCGTCGCACCCATGAGCGCGCAGTCGCGCAAGGGTTGGTTCTTGGTCGACTCCTTCGGCGACTACCTGAAGACCCAGGTTATGCGCCAAATCGATGCTTGTGTATACGATCGCGGCGTCGTTTTCGTCCTTGGCCATACCGATGACGAAGGACTTATCGATCTTCACCGTACGCACCGGCAAGCGCTTCAGGTAAGCCAAGGAAGAGTAGCCGGTGCCGAAATCATCGATAACAAGACGAAAACCCATGCCGGCCAACTGAGTGAGCAACTGCATGGCGCCGCCGACGTCCGCCATCACGGCGCTTTCGGTTATTTCCAGCTCAAGCCATTGTGCCGAGGCCTGGTGAGCGGCGATTTGCTCCGCGAGATCTTCCGAAAGGCCGCTATTGAGCAGGTCACGCGTGGAAATATTAACGGCAATCGGTAACGCAAACCCGCGCTGTCGCAACTCGCGCGCCATGCGCAACGCCTCGTGCGTTACCCAGCCGGTCAAGCTGCGAATCAACCCGGTCTGCTCGAGAATCGGAATGAACGTATCCGGCATGATGAGCTTTCCGCTCGGATGGCGCCATCGCACCAGCGCTTCGACGCCGACCACGCGATTTGATTTCAGCCCGATCTTTGGCTGGTAATGCAGTATGAATTGTTCTTGCTCGACCGCTAGGCGCAGTTCACCCATTAGCGTCAACAGCGCCGGGTGGTGACGATCCATTTGCGGATCGTAAAACATGTGCCCCGCGCTGCCTTTCTTCGCTGCGTACATCGCCACGTCGGCGCGCTGGATCAACGTCTGTGCATCAACCCCGTTATCCGGATATAGCGCGATGCCGATACCCGTATGCACGTCCAACTGGTGGGACTCGATGACGAAGGGAGCCCGCAGACTTTGCAACAGCATGCGCGCCGCCATATCGGCTTGTTTCGGAGTGACGTTGGGCATGAGTACGGCGAACTCGTCGCCGCCCATGCGCGCGATAAAATCCGTTTCCCGCAGCTTCGAGCGCAGGCGAATCGCCACCTGCTGCAATAACACATCCCCGATCGGATGTCCGAGCGTATCGTTGATTTCCTTAAATCGGTCGAGATCCATCATGAAGAGCGCAAAGGTGCTGCCGTCCGTCCGGGCCGCGGCCACAGCCTGCTCCAGTTGATCTTGCATCAGGCTGCGATTCGGCAACTGTGTGAGCGAGTCGGTGAAGGCCATCCGATCGAGGTTCTCATAAAGCCGCCCGAGTCGCGCTGTCATCGTGTTGAAGCTGTCGGCAAGCTCTCGCGCCTCGGCGTTGCCGTAAACCGAAACGCGTTTCCCAAGCTGGCTTTCGTCTCGCTGCATCTGCCGCAGCTGATCGAGGAGCGAGCGTAGCGGTGCGATCGCAACCTTTTCGATAAACGCCAGGGCGATGAGTACAACGAGCAGCGTAATCGCCGCGGCCACGAAAAAAACCGCGTAGCGTGTCTGGTCCAGTCTTTCAGACAGCACGCTCTGATCCCGGGCGGCTTCGATCACGAGACCGCCTACGCCGGAAATCTCGAGAGGAAAACTCGCCGACAAAAAGCTGGGCTCGATACTACCCGTCGGCCAGTCCGGCGATTCATAAACCCGGGTGCCGCTGGATAGAGACAGCCGAATCGGGATACCGAGCGTATTTTCGATGATTGCCAGATCATGAACCGCATCGCTGACGATCCCGAAAACGTTATTTGCGGATTCGTCGATCGACACAAAAACAACGTGGTACACACGTTCGCCCACAAGACAGTACCCGTCACTCGTGAGCGGCGCGCCGCCACCGCCCTGATGTCGCAGCCGCGTACGGATCGCGTGGCAAGCTTGCCGCCAACCGTCGTCTGGCGCGATCGTTGAATTCTCCGGGCTGAATCTAGCCACGGGCACGCCCTGCGAGTCATAAACACCGAACTCAAACGACGAGGGGCGCGGGTCTAGCGCGTCGTAATAGCGGGAAATCTGAGTCAGCGCTTTTTCTAGCCCGTCGTGCTTCTGCGCGGAGGCGGTAGCTGAATTCGGGTACCGGGCCCGTAAGACTTCGGCGAGGATTATTGCTTCGAGTCGCATCCGTTCGCGAACGGTTTTTGATACGCTTGCAAGCTGGGTCGCGAGCGCCGTCCTCTCGCTATTGAGAGCATGATCGCGGTAAATCCGGCCGGTGATGACGGCCAGCACCAAACCGAGAGCCGCCATGGCAAGTATGATCGCCACGAGGCTGACGCGCATGGAAATGCGGTTTAGCAATGTTTGCCTCTCGGAAAATGCTATTTTTCGCGTCTCGTTATCGAGAAATCGCTGGGGAAATGCTCCTATCCCACGCCACTACCTGCAAATCTAATGCCACTTCAACCTCGTTGTGTCAAAAAATCAATGAGTTATCCGGAAATAGCGACGAGGATCACAGGAGTTCAATCTGTCCGTTTATCGGCTGAATAGCTCCGTCAGGCTACCCCCTAATGAACGACTGGTCGACTCCAATTGCAAAACTTGCGGAAACAACCGGTCAAGAGGCGAGTTCATTTCAGATCGGCGAAGGCGTCGGTGGTGGCTGTATCAACCAGGCGGTAACGCTTGAAGGCGGGGGCTTTCGCTATTTTGTAAAGAGTAACCACCCTTCCGGGTTGGAAATGTTTGCGGCCGAAGCCGAAGGTCTGCAAACCTTGGCAGCTACGCAAGCGGTACGCGTGCCGACCCCGGTATGCTGGGGTTCGGGATCCGATATGGCATTCCTGGTGCTCGAGTACCTGGATCTTTCGTCCGGACACCGTCGTGCTCAGGCCTTACTCGGCCGACAGCTTGCGGCAATGCACCAAACTTCCCACACCCGGTTTGGCTGGCATCGACCCAATACGATTGGGACCACGCGTCAGAGAAACGAGTATTCTGAAAGCTGGGTTGAATTCTTCAGACATCGGCGGCTCGGTTACCAGCTGGAGTTGGCTGGCCGAGGGGGGAACCGTGCCCTACAAGCAAGCGGCGAAAAGCTGCTTAGCCGCCTGAATTCCTTCTTCGAGGGCTACGCGCCGCCGCCGTCTCTCCTTCACGGAGATCTCTGGGTCGGCAACACGGGCGAAACAACGCTCGGGCAACCGGTTCTATTTGATCCTGCTGTCTATTTCGGTGATCGCGAGACGGATCTCGCCATGACTGAACTTTTCGGCGGGTTCTCGGAGACCTTCTATCGGAGTTACGACGAAGCCTGGCCCCTAGATCCGGGTTACGCGACGCGCAAGATCCTCTATAACCTCTACCACGTTCTCAATCATTTGAATCTATTCGGACGCGCCTATCTTAAACAGGCGGAACAAATGATCGGCGCACTTCTTGCGGCGGTTCGCTGAATCCTGGGCGCGATGACCGAAGGTTCTGGCGATTGCGTAAGACACTTAATCGGCAGACATTACTTCCACCCGACGGTTATGCGGTGAATCCCAGCTCGCGGTAAGAAATACCGAGGTCGGCCAGGTGTCGAAATATCAATGTTCTATCGGCTTTCGTTCGCCGGCCTCGACGGCCTCGCCGCCCTTACTTGCCGGCGACAACTCCGCTTCTACCCGATTGCGTCCGAGTCGCTTGGCGCGATACAAGGCGCGGTCCGCACGATCGACCAACGTGGTATGGAGGTCGCCGGGCATATAAAGCGTTAGACCGGCCGAAAACGTGGGGACCCGCATTTGCTTACCCTCGAAATTGCAGTGAATCGTCTGCGCTCGACTCTTCACCTTGCCCAACGCCGCCATCGCACCATCGAGAGAGGTGTTTGGGAGTAATACGGCGAACTCCTCGCCGCCATAGCGGGCTACCAGATCGTGGTGGCGCAGAATCGACAGCACGTGCGCGGCATAAGACCGCAGAACTTCGTCGCCGGCTGTATGGCCGTAGGCATCGTTGATCGCTTTAAATTCGTCGAGGTCCAACAACGCGAGCGCGAGCGGCGAGCCGTAACGCTGCGCCCGGCCGATTTCGTCTTGCAATCGGCGCATGAACGCCCGGCGATTCGGTAATCCGGTATATTCGTCGGTGAGACTCAAGAGACGAACTTTGTTAAGTTCATCGCGCAAGCGATCGCTGTCCGACTTGATGAGGCGCAAGAACTCGCTCGTGCGGCGCAGTTTGACCTCAAGCGAGCGATGCCCTTGGATCAACTCTTCGATCCCGCCAATCAGTATCTGCCGCAGGGTTTCTATTTCTTGTCCATTCTCCGCTTGTTGCAGGGCGTTCAATTCGATCTGGAGCAGCGCGCCGAATTCGCGGTTTTGGGTGATTGCGTCGCCGACATTCTGCGCGAACGCCTCTTGCAGTTTTGCGATTTCACCGCGTTTGCGGTCGAGATGAAGTCGATAGGCGGAATTTACACGCCGCTCGAGCTGCGACGGACTCGCTGCCGGCTCGACCGCCCCGGCAATCGGCTCGCTCGGCGGAACCTCCGTGGCCTCCGCCGCTACCCGAGTTTCAACTGCTGCTTCGGCCGCTGGGGCGGGTTCCGCAGCCGGTGCCGGCGCAGGGGCTTTCGAGCTTGCCGCCGCGGTCGATTCGTCGCGTAACAACTCGTTCAGAACGTCGCTTAATCCGACTTCGCCGCTGAGTGCGCCTTCTTTTGCCGGCAGCGGCGCTTCCCCGGCGGTGGCCAGCGAAGGCGAAGGAGGCACGATGCCGCCGGCGGCTTCCAAGGCGTGCCGCAGCTCGTTCAATTTCGTATTAATTGAATTCACGTGCGCCAGTGAAGGGTCCGATGCGTAGGCGTCAAGCAATAGCCGAAGCAACATACCGTAGACTCGCTGTATGTGGCGCTGCGCGGCCTCCTCATCCGAGAGCAACTGGCTGATCTGGTCGTAGATCACCACCCCAACCGGCGTCTCTTTGAGTTCTTCAAAAACCGCCAGCATGGAGGATTGCGGCTCGGCCGAATCCGCTTCCGGTGCACCCATCGTCAAATCTGCCCCCCGACACAGGCGCATATACGCCTGTGTGCCCCACGTCGCACGAAATCGCAAACAACTGCGGTGAATCCCCTGGCTGCAGCTGCAGCTGTGCTGAAGCGACAGCCCCCCTTGTGCGCTTCGACTCTAACCCGCCAATCTTCAAATAACAACTGACGATGTACGTCACAAGTTCTAGGAAAGATTCCGCTTGAGATTCACGAAACAGCTCAGGAAGTACACCAAGTACGTGAACTAACGCACGGCTTCTCCGGAAACTGAGCTACGCGGGTATCGTTCTGCGCGAACACGCGGATTAGCCGTGGTAGGTGCGACTCAGTTCATGCACTGCATTAACCAAATGCGCCACATTCTCCGGATCGATATCGGGTGTAATGCCATGCCCCAGGTTGAAGATATGTCCTGGTGCCTTGCCGAAACGTTCGAGAATATCCGCCACTTCGCGTTGGATGCTCTCCGGCGTTCCCGTAAGTGCGGCGGGATCGAGATTTCCTTGCAATGCGACGCGGTTACCGACCCGTTCGCGCGCTTGGCCAAGATCAGTCGTCCAATCGATGCCCAACGCGTCGGCGCCGGAATCCGCCATCGCTTCCAGCCATTGCCCGCCATTCTTTGTGAACAGAATCACCGGTGCAGGCGACACCGCAGCATGGCGCCTCAACACACCGAGGATATCGGCCATGTAATTCAGTGAGAAGATTTTGTACTGGTGTGTCGACAGCACGCCGCCCCAGGTGTCGAAGATCATCAACGCTTGGGCACCGGCGGCCGCTTGGGCGGCAAGGTACTCAGCCACGGCGCGCGCCAGCACCGCCAGCAGCCGATGCAACGTGTCCGGCTCACGGTACAGCATGTGCTTGATCTCGGCGAAATCGCGACTGCTACCGCCCTGAACCATGTATGTCGCCAGGGTCCACGGACTGCCCGCGAATCCGATTAGCGGAACGCGGCCGTCGAGTTCGCGCCGCGCCATGCGAATCGCGTCCATCACGTAGCGCAGATCCTGTTCTGGGTCCGGCACGCCAAGCGCGGCGACGTCGGCGGCACTACGTATCGAACGCCGGAACGCAGGACCCTCGCCTTCGACGAAGTAGAGGCCGAGCCCCATCGCGTCCGGAATCGTCAAAATATCGGAAAATATGATCGCCGCGTCTAACGCGAATCGGTTAATCGGTTGCAGTGTTACTTCGCAGGCAAGTTCGGGCGTCATACAAAGCGCACGAAAATCGCCGGCGCGAGCGCGCACCTCGCGGTACTCGGGTAGATAGCGACCGGCCTGACGCATGATCCAGATCGGCGTGACGTCGACAGGTTCGCGACGAAGAGCGCGCAACAATCTGTCGTTTTTGAGCTGTGTCATGGAGGGTAATGTGAAAACCGGCCGAACGCGGTCGGTCGCTCTTCCCAGAGTCTGCGATGCGCGGCAGACCGCTACGGCAACGGTGCCGGCAGGTCCGAAGCGCCCATCAAGTAACAGTCGACGCCGCGCGCGGCGGAACGCCCCTCCGCGATTGCCCACACGATCAGCGATTGTCCACGCTGCATGTCGCCGGCGGCGAATACACCCGGCACGCTGGTCATCCAATTCTCATCGCGCCATACGTTCCCACGGTCGGTCAGCTTCACGCCCAATTGCTCCAGCATGCCCGGCCGCTGGGGTCCAACGAAACCCATGGCAAGCAAAACCAAGTCTGCCTTCAGGGTGAATTCGCTGCCCGCGATTTCTCTAAGCGTGGGGCGCCCGTTTTCCAGAACCATTTCGACCTTAATTAATTCGAGGGACGTCACGCGACCGTCTTCACCGCCAAAATGTTTGGTCGACACCGAGTACACGCGCTCGACGCCTTCCTCATGGGCCGACGAGACGCGATAGATCGTCGGCCACTGCGGCCAAGGATTGGTCGGCGCCCGATGTTCCGGCGGCCGCGGCATGATTTCCAGTTGATGCACGCTCGCCGCGCCCTGGCGATTGACCGTCCCGAGACAATCGGCACCGGTGTCCCCGCCGCCGATAATAATAACGTGCTTACCCTTCGCGTCGACGCGCGTCTCGGCCGGTACCGTATCGCCGGCACACAAGCGATTCTGCTGCGGCAGGAACTCCATCGCTTGATGGATTCCCTTTAGCTCGCGCCCCGGGACGTTGAGTTCGCGCGGTTCGCACGCGCCGCCGGCTAGAACGATTGCGTCGAAGTGCCGGCGCAACTCGTCGACCGGCGCGTTCACGCCGATATGCGCGTTGGCGCGAAACTCAACACCCTCGGCCTGCATCTGTCCGAGACGCTGATCGAGTAATTTCTTTTCCATCTTGAATTCGGGAATGCCGTAACGCAACAAACCGCCAACGCGGTCGTCGCGTTCGAAGACGGTGACTTTGTGGCCGGCGCGGCGCAACTGCTGAGCGGCCGCAAGTCCGGCGGGACCGGAACCGACAACGGCGACCTTCTTTTCGGTTTCGACTTTCGGCGGCCGCGGCGCCGCCTTGTCGCTTTGCCAAGCGCGTTCCGCAATCGCGAGTTCGATGGCGCGAATGGTGACCGGATCGTCGTTGATCCCGAGCACGCATGAACCTTCGCACGGTGCCGGGCACAGCGTGCCGGTAAACTCGGGAAAATTATTCGTTTCGTGCAGCCGCTCGACGGCCTCGTCCCATCGACCGCGAAACACGAGGTCATTCCAGTCCGGAATGACGTTGCCGAGCGGACAGCCTTGGTGGCAAAACGGAATTCCGCAATCCATGCAGCGCGCGCCCTGCTTCTGCAGCTCGTCCGTCGGGTACGGACGCATGACCTGCTTCCAATCGCGCAACCGCTCCGCCACCGGGCGATACGGTTGCTTGGCCCGTTTGAATTCGACGAAGCCGGTGATCTTACCCATGCGCTGCTTCCATCACCGCCTGTTCTTCCGGCACGCCGGTCTGGCGCGCCTTGGTGATGGCTGCGAGCACGCGTTTGTAATCCTTCGGCATGACTTTGACGAACTTCGACTGGACCGACTTCCAGCGATCGAGCTGCTTTTGCGCCAGCGTCGAGCCGGTGTATCGGACATGGCGCCGCAGCAGGTCCCGCACCTGATCGACGTCATCGGCATCGAGGGTTTCGATGTCGACCATTTCCAGGTTACAGCGCCGCTTGAAGTCGCCCTTGGCATCGAGAACGAACGCGATGCCCCCGGACATACCGGCCGCAAAATTGCGACCGGTGGGACCGATGACGACGACACGACCGCCGGTCATGTATTCGCAACCGTGATCGCCGACCCCCTCGACCACCGCGTGCGCGCCGGAGTTGCGCACGCAGAACCGTTCGCCCGCGACCCCCCGGAAATACGCTTCCCCGGCGGTGGCACCGTATAGCGCGACGTTGCCGACTAGGATATTTTCCTCCGCCACAAAACTCGACGAGCGCGGCGGATAGATCGCCAGCTTCCCGCCCGAAAGTCCCTTGCCGACGTAGTCGTTGGCATCGCCTTCAAGGGTGAGGGTCACACCGCGCGGCACGAACGCGCCGAAACTCTGCCCCGCTGACCCGTTAAAGTGAATTCGAATCGTATCTTCGGGCAGGCCCTCGGCGCCGTAGCGCTTGCTGACCTCGTAACCGAGAATCGTGCCGACGGTACGATTGGTGTTGCGAATCGGCAGAATAATGTCGACCGGTCTTTTCGTTTCGAGCGCGTCGCGGCAGAGCGGCAGAATGGTCGTGCGATCGAGCGACTTGTCGAGCGCGTGATCTTGCGCGCGCACGCAACGGATCGCGACGTCCGGGCCCGCCGCCGGTTGAAAAAGAATCCGAGAATAATCGAGACCGCGCGCCTTCCAATGATTGACGGCGGATTTCACCTCGAGGCGATCGACGCGGCCGATCATTTCGTCCATTGAACGAAAACCGAGCCGGGCCATGAGTTCGCGCACTTCCTGGGCGACAAAGCGGAAGTAGTTGACCACGTGCTCCGGATTGCCGGCGAATTTCTTGCGCAGTTCGGGATCCTGCGTGGCGATGCCGACCGGGCAGGTATTGAGGTGACAGACGCGCATCATGATGCAGCCGAGCACGGTCAGGGGCGCGATGGAAAATCCGAACTCCTCAGCCCCAAGGAGCGCGGCAACCACGACATCCCGCCCGGTTTTCATTTGTCCGTCGGTTTGCACGACGATGCGGTCG
>Ga0299906_10005301_pt1 | contig 10522 bp, 9 predicted proteins | sample RVTome_14_FD_200259 | JGI IMG/M metagenome (GOLD analysis project Ga0299906, IMG submission 200259) | Soil microbial communities from uranium-contaminated site in the Upper Colorado River Basin, Wyoming, United States - RVT145D125 (version 2) ... | reverse complement strand
GCGAGCGCGTCGAGATTCGGCGTCTCGATCTCACCGCCGTAGCAACCGAGATCGGAGTAGCCCAAGTCGTCGGCCAGGATCAACAGGACGTTGGGTCGCTCAGGCGCGCCGGCCCGCGCCGACGCCTGGGCCGAGATGACCACAAGAGAAACAAGAATCGGTAACCGCCGCATGGTTCAACTTCCTCGCTTTCCGGATCAAGGCCGACTTCGACCCGACGCGCGAATGGTGGCGAGCTCTTTCACGAGTCGCCGCACGACGTCCGGGTGCTGTTGGTACACGTTGGTCGTTTCGGCGCGATCGGTCGCCAGATCGTAGAGCTGTCCCTCGGGGCCGTTGGGCTTGGCCGCGACCCGACTGGGTTTGGAGAAACCGCCCGTTACCTTCGGCGATGTTCGCCGCGATCGACAAGGCTGCACGGTTGAGCTGGTCGGCCAAGAAGAAGTAGCCACGCGGAAAGCCCTTCGTGAGCGAGCAGCAGGCGTCGGCAAACGTGACGGCTTTCTGATAAACGACCAGCTTCTCGAAGGCGAACGCCATGGCGGGATGATACCGGCAGAGAGGAGAAAGTAGAAAGGAGACCGCAGGAGAGGGCAACTTCGCCGAACCGGCGTTCTCTCGTCCGGCGAGCCAGTCTTGCCTGCTCTACTTTCTCCTTTCTCCCCTCTCCTGCTCTAGTCCGCCTTCGGCGGACTCGGGCGACTGTCCTGGTATAGAAACGGTACTCCAAAGGTTCCTGACGGCGGCGAGTAGCTCGTCGGTCTGCGTCCACTTGTCAGCCGATTGCTTCATCGTTTGATGCCCCGAATCGTCGCCGCACGCTGCTCCAGCTTTTCCGCTTCCTTCTCCCGTTTTGTCGCGCGATACAACGCTGCCAAGTTCTCAAGGCTCACGGCCACGTTGGGATGATCCGGGCCCAGGGCCTTCTCCATGATCGCCAGCGAGCGTTTGTAGAGCGGCTCGGCCTGGGCGTACTGCCCTTGGGTTTTGTACAGCCTCGCGAGGTTGTTCAGGCTCGTGGCCACGTCGGGATGATCCGGGCCCAGGGCCTTCTCCCTGATCGCCAGCGAGCGTTTGCAGAGCGGCTCGGCCTGCGCGTACTGCCCTTGGGTTCTGTACAGCTCCGCGAGGTTGTTCAGGCTCGCGGCCACGTTGGGATGATCCGGGCCCAGGGCCTTCTCCCAGGTCGCCAGCGAGCGTTTGTAGAGCGGCTCGGCCTGGGCGTACTGCCCTTGGGTTCTGTACAGCTCCGCGAGGTTGTTCAGGCTCGTGGCCACGTTGGGGTGATCCGGGCCCAGGGCCTTCTCCACGATCGCCAGCGAGCGCTTGTAGAGCGGCTCGGCCTGGGCGTACTGCCCTTGGGAGTAGTACAGCAGCGCGAGGTTGTTCAGGCTCGTGGCCACGTCGGGATGATCCGGGCCGACATTCTTTTCCCCAACCTGAAGCGCCTTCTTGGCCACAACCAGCGCGCGGTCATAGTTGCCCGTCCGGTAGAGTTCCATGACTTCCTCGTTGAGGATGTCCCATTCAACGCCTGCGCCCTGCGCGAACACGGTCGAGGAAGACACCGGCAAGAGCACCAAGCCCGCGAAAAGTGTTCGGATATGTCTCATTGCTTACGTCCTTCGCTCGTTACGCCCGACGGGTCATTGAACGGCGTTGTTCCCGTAGGCGGGGCATACCGTGGTGAACGCGAAACGCAAGCCGGGCTGCCCAGCGGGCACGCCACGACCCCGACGCGACGGATTCTCGCTTCAGGGCGGATTCAGGTCAACCGTCGAAATCCAGTGCCCTCGCCCGGTGAAGTCGTCCGTTTTACGCTTCGCGCTTGTCCAGGCCGTTGATCAGGCCGCTGGTCATTTTGGCGATGACTTCGAGGCGCTCCCTGAGCGCGCGAGCTGCGTCCTCCTTGACGAGACCGCGACGCCGGGCAATCTCCAGCAACGGCACGCACTCCTGGGCGGAACCGCGTGCGATCGTGAAGAAGTTACGACGATCGGGTTTGGTGAAGCGACCGTTGCCTTCGGCGATGTTCGCGGCGATGGACAGGGCTGCGCGGTTCAACTGGTCCGCCAGAAAGAAGTAGCCGCGGGGGAAGCACTCTGTCATCGCGGCAATTTCGTCGGCGAAGTCGACCGCTTTTTGATAGACCTCCAGTTTCTCGAACATGAAGGCCATGAGCGATTTCCACCGTGCGATTGAGCAGGTGATCAGGAGAACAGGTGACCGCAGGTGAGCGGGTCTCTCGGCATCGGTGCATTCTTCGCCGACGGTCGAGTCTTCTTGTCACCTGCTCACCTGTTCCTGTGCTCACCTGCTCTATTGCGGCTTCGCCGCAATCGGGGTGACTGGCGTTCGTTTGAACCGTTGCCGGCGTTGGTCGATGCCTATGTCAGGGCTTTCGGCGGCTCGAACGCCTGGGCAGCGCTCTCTGAGCGTGTGCTGCTCGTAAGAAGACCCACGATCCAAGTGCGCGCGCCATCGTGAATCTTTGCGCCATCGTGAATCTTTTGGGATTCTAGGAGCTCAACACCGTCCTTCGATAGCTGGTTGATTTTGCTGTCATCGGAGCCGTTGCCGAGGAAAAGGCAACCGGCAAAGCACGGCGAATGGCGGTACTTTATCACACTACTGGGCGGACTACCACTATTCTCATTGAGGGAGGTGTTCAGATCAGTAGCAGCTTTGAGTTCGAGCATCACGGTCGAGTCGCCATCGCGCAACTCAAGGTCAGGGCCCTCGTTACAGAGGCATTGGACGCGGTCCCCAAGAGCCAAGATGACCTGCACCGTGAACCAGCCTTCGATCCCGGCATTCTTGGGAACGTCCTGGGGGTAGCGCGATTTGAGAAAACCGTGCAGACTATGCCTATCGCATTGAGATTTAATGCGCTCGGCGACGCGCTTGGCGACAGGCTCAAAAACGTCGCGAACCAGATCCAGTGGCATGCACATCTCCTTCCGAGAAGCCCAACGGGTTCGCGGGCAGTCCGAAATCAGGCTCGATCATGCATAATGCCGGACGCGATCATGCATAATGCCGGACGCCCCGGGCCCTGTCAAGCGGTCCCTCACACTCGGTCATGGCGGCGATTTCGTCGGTCAAGTCCACCGCTTTCTGGTAGACTTCGAGCTTCTCGAACATGAAGACCAAGATGTGTGCTCCGCCCCGGCTACGCGTTGCCTGCCCGCGCGAGTTTGAACAGGTGAACAGTTGAGCAGGTGACCGCAGGTGAGCGGCCTGAGGTGCCGGCACACCCTCGATGACCGGCATGCTTTCTTCCTTCACCTGCTCACCTGTTCCTGTGCTCACCTGCTCTATTGCGGCTTCGCCGCAATCGGGGCGACTGGATTCGAACCAGCGGCCTCCTGGCCCCAAACCAGGCGCTCTAGCCAGGCTGAGCTACGCCCCGCGGCCATGACGGCACGGTGCGCACTGTATCATGTTTTCGTGGGTGCGGAAACCGGCGGGTGACGCGCGTCCCTACCGGCGATTACGAGGACATGCCCATGACCGCCTGCGCCGCTTCGAGTTCCTCGGGGATGCGCTCCTGAACGTCGCGGAGCTGATCCATGGTCAGGTTGACCATCGGCAGGATCTCTTCGTTGAACTCGGCGTCGTGGGCGGTGAGCCAGAATCCCAACTGCATCTGGCACACCATCAGGTCGGCGATGTGGACCACGATCGGCAACTCTCGAACGTCTTCGGCAAGATTCTCGACGTTGTGATGATAGCCCGCAACGGCTCGCAGGTGGCGCGGGAACTGCCATTTCGTCGCCAGCCCGTGCCCGAACGACTGGTGGTCGGCCCCGATGATCTCGATTTCCGTCTCGCAGAAGTTGCACTTCTCCCGTTCGACCTTGGCGACCACTTGCATCAGTTTCTCATCGAACGCCTGCTTCTCGATCAGCAGCCCGAGATCGTGAATCAGTCCGGCCAGAAACGCCTCTTCGCTGCCGGCACGCTTCCCCTGCGCCTGGTGAAGCAGCCGGGACGTAACCGCCACCGCGATGCTGTGGGTCCAGAGGTCCTTGGCGTCGAACTGCTCACTGAGCTTGCCGCCCTGAAACAATCGCGCCATCGACGCGGCAATGGCCACGTTCTTGACCGCCGATAAACCGAGCAGCACGATCGCCCGGTTCACACTCGCGATCTGGGCGGGTAACCCGTAGAACGCCGAGTTGACGACCTTGAGAATCTTGGCCGACAGCGCGGGGTCGGCCTTGATCACCTCGTGGAGATCGTTGGCCGTGCTCTTGGGATCTTCGACCAGCTCCAGGATCCGAACCGTAACCTCGGGTAAGGTGACGATCTCGGAAACCCGCGAAAGCGCTTGGTCGACAACGGCACTGGTGTCCGACGCTACGGCTGACGACATAACTCGTCTCCTCCACGTTGCGAGTGAGGCCGATACTTGGCCCCGGTCTTTTTCGACTGTGAAGTCACCGGTCTTTAGATGAAGGTGCCTTCACGATTTAGTATCGGATCCGTTTGCGGTGCGACATACTGTCCAGCGGAGCCGTCGCCAGTAACGCGGCTATCCGGTCACCGGCGGTTCCGTCACCATATACGGACCTTCGCCCGCGTCGGGGCCGCTTGGCCATCGCCTGACGCAGGGCGCGCGTGATCGCGGCACGCGCATAGTCGCAGTCCACCACCGCCGATCCGCACCGCTGCCGACCCGCCTGACGCGGTCCGATATTGACCGCCGGTGTGCCCGCCGTCGCCGATTCGATGATCCCGCTCGACGAATTACCCACCAATACCCGGGCGCCGATGAGCAACCGCAGGTAATCCTCACGCGGCAAGGAACGAAACACGGTCAGTCCGCCGCGTATCGCGGTTTGGCCGCTTCGCGCGGCTGACCGGGCCGATATCGCAGAAAGGATCCCGCTGTGACCGGGATCGCTGTTGGGATAGATCACGACCGACCACAACCCCGCCCCCGCGACGGCGCGAAGTGTGTGTTCCATGCGCTGCTGCTCCCGCCGCGGCGTGTCCCCGATCGGGTGCTGCACGACCAACGCATACGGAACCGGATCGTTATTACCGCGCGTTCGCGGCAAATCGAGTCGACGGGCGAGCCAGTCCGGCGACGGGTCCGGTAAGGCGCGCAGTTCATCGAGCGCCAACGAACCGACGACATGAATCCGGTCGTGCGCCTCGCCAAGACGCAGGATCCGCCGCGCCGACGCCTTCGTTGCGGGAAAGTGCAGATGCGCCAGTTTCGTGATGGCGTGGCGCAATACGTCGTCGATGTCGCCAGTGGCTACATCGCCGCCGTGTATGTGAGCCAGGATTCGCCGCGAGACGACCGCCGCCAATGCACCGGCCATGGCTTCCACTCGGTCGCCCAGCACGACCACCACGTCGGGATCGAGATCCTGCATCTTTTCTGCCAACTTTGTGACCGCACGTCCAACACCGATTGCTTCTTGAACCGCATCATCAGATCCGTCTTGCAGGCACACCTTGGCGGTTATGGTAAAACCATCGTCGCGTATGTGACGGATCGTGTTACCGAAGCGCGGAAGAAGATGGATCCCCGTCGCAATGATTTGCAGGTCAAGGTTTGCATGATATTCGATGGCGCGGAGCAGGGTACGCATCAGGCCGTACTCGGCTCGTGTGCCGGTGATGACGCAAATGCGTTTGGTGCGCCTCATTTGCTTGATATCAGACCCAAGGCGGCCTTCGGCCGCAACCAAAGAACAGAATCTGTCGGCCGCAACGCCCCGCCCCAACCAAACTTACGCACACGACCAAACAACATGCGCGCAAGACGCGCGCATGTTACGGGATAAGGGACTATACTGGGAGGGACTGGAGCCCGGTAATATGAAAGTTAGGCTCCCTGGATTGCCGAACCTGTGCGAGGCACTGTAAACTTGGCTGAGATTTCACGTGCCTTACCGGGCACGTTTCTCGATAAGTGAATAGGTGGAGGTACCTGATGCCTGATGCTACCAAGTCGACCGTCGCGTTGGTTCGCACCCGGCCGGAGACGGTACTGGCTGATTATCATCGCGTCATGAACCTCGCCGGGTACCGCGACGTGATCCGGCCCGAGGCCGAAACCGCGCTCAAGATCAACATCTCTTGGCACTACTTTTACCCGGCCTGCTCGACCACGCCTTGGCAGCTCGACGGCGTGATCCAGGCCATGCTCGCCGACGGGTACGATCCCGGGCGGATTCACAGTTGCCACAACCGCACCGTGGTCGTCTCGGCCAAGCGCGGCGAACGCGAGAACAAGCACCTCTACGTGACCGAGAAACACGGGCTGGACAACGTCCATCTCTATGAAGACCCCGAGTGGATCAACGTGCGCGATGCGGTCGGCGACCTGGCCGAAAAATTCCTGGTCCTCAACGACGTCTATCCCCGGGGCTTTTCCATTCCCAAGCGGTTCATCGGTGAGAACATCATCCACCTGCCCACGGTCAAGACGCACGTCTTCACCACCATGACCGGGGCGATGAAGAACGCGTTCGGCGGGCTGCTCAACGAGCGGCGCCACTGGACCCACGAGGTGATCCACGAAACGCTCGTCGACCTGCTGATGATCCAGAAGAAGATTCACCCCGGCGTGTTCGCGGTGATGGACGGCACGTTCGCGGGCGACGGCCCCGGGCCGCGGTGCATGATCCCGCACGTCAAGAACGTGCTGCTCGCCTCGGCCGATCAGGTCGCGATCGACGCGGTCGCAGCCAAGCTCATGGGCTTCGATCCGATGGAGATCAAGTTCATCCGCACCGCCCACGACCTCGGGCTCGGATGCGGCGACCCGCGCGCGATCGAGATCGTCGGCGACGAAGACGCGGCCGAGGAAAACTGGCACTTCGACGGGCCGTACAAGAAGATGACCTTCGCCGCCAACATGCAGCACAAGATCTATTGGGGCGGGCTCAAGAAGCCGATTGAATGGTCGCTCAAGACGTGGATGGCCCCCTGGGCCTACATCGCGTCGATCGCCTACCACGACTACTACTGGTATCCGCGGATCGGCAAGCCTCGGGTCGACGCGGCGTTCCAAAGCGATTGGGGCCGGCTGTTCTGCAACTACGAAACGCTCGAACCGACCGAGACCGGCTGGGAAAACGTCGGCAGCGCTCCGGCGCCCGAACTACGCCGTGCCGTCTCATGACTCGGGCGGTCTAGCGACGCCGGCGCCGCGAGCCGGCGCCGATCCGCAATCCAACCATGCCCAGCAACGTGAGTGATAGCGTCATGGGCATGGCCGTGCCGCACAACACCGATGCGGGCATATCATCGGTCGAGTCTGTTCCCCCATCTGTGCCGTCGCCTGTACCGTCGTCGCCAGTACCGTCGTCGCCAGTACCGTCGCCGTTATCGGTGCCGTCTCCGCCGTCAGTGCCATCATCAGGCACCGACTGGCCGGGCGGCGGGTCAACCGGCGTCCCGCCCGGAGCCAGGACCTGGATGGTGACCGTGTCGGTATCCGCCTGACCGGTCGGATCGGTGGCAAACAGCGTGATCGTATAGTTGCCGGCCAGCGTGAATACGTGGGTCGGGGTAATCCCGGTCCCGGGCGGCGACCCGTCGTTGTAGTCCCACAGAAAATCCAGCACGTCGTTGTCCGGATCGAACGAGTCTCGGGCCGAGAACTTCACCTGCAACGGAACGCCCCCGACGGTCGGGTCGGCCGAGGCCAATGCAATCGGAGGACCGCCGCGCAGGTCGGTGGTCACGTTGATGCGAACGGCATCCGCGTCAGCGATCGGCCACTCGATGACCTGACCGTTGTCTTCACGAATGGCCCTGACCTTGGGCAGAAACGAACCGAACTGCGTGTAGGTATGGGTCACGGTGCTCTGCGCCCCGACGATGGCTTGCTCTTCGTCACCGAAATCCCAGTCCCAGCGCAAAATCGCCACATTCTTGGCGGTCGCGAGAAACGTCACCTTCAGCGGCGGCGGACCGGACGCGGGCGTGGGTATGAACGAGATCTCGGGGTTAGGCAAATCCTCGGGTTTCACCTCATCGATGGTGAGCGTCTTCGTTGCAACCTCTGTGATAATTCCGTCGCGAATGGTCAACGTCACGTCGAACACACCGCTGCGCAGGTAGCGATGCTCGACTCGGGTCAGTTCCGCTTGCGGCAGCGGCCCGCTCGTATTGCCGTCGCCGAAATCCCATGTATAGACGGAATTGGCCGGGGCGACCGAAGCGCTCGCATCGAATATGACGGTCAAGGGCGGATCGCATTCGGTGGCCTTGTCGTTGTTATCACGGCAAGTCTGCGTCGTCACGGCGCCCCCCTCCAGACATGGTTCACACGCCGGGGCGTCCATGGTGAACGAAACCGTCGGCGGGACCGGGATCGGCACCCAAGTCTTATCCGCAATGCTAGAAAAGATGGTGTTCTGACCGTCGAAGTACGATGCCTGAATTTCATCGGTGCCTAGTCCGCCGTCGCCGGTGTACGTGAACGTCGCCATGCCGGCCGAGTCGGTGTCGGCCGTCGTGGAATCACCCATATTGGGACCGTTGAGGATCTCAAAGTCGACCGCAACCCCCACCAACGGATCACCCATATCGTCCACTACGGTGGCGGTGATCGTGAAAGCCTCGTCGACGAAACACGCATCTTGATCGGGTACCAGAGTGATCGGCGACGGCAACGTCGCACCGACTCCGATGAAAATGAACGCCGCCGCGCTGCTCTGCTGTGCATAAAGGACATTCGACTGCGGCGATAAGACTCCGAACAGGACCAGCACGACCCCGGCGGTCAACAGGCGTCTACCGTGCGTTCGGACGCCGCCTCGCCTGCGGTCGACCTGGATTTTCCGACATCGATGCGTACCTGACGACATCTATCGTCCTCCACCTCGTTCGTAAGTATGAACCCTATGTCGGCGTGGGGCTCCCGGACACAAACCCCAAGGGCCGTCGCGCCGCTGATCTTCCCCCCGGGTTGTGGGCGGCGGGATTGTGGGCGGTCATTCCGGGCCGGCGAGGCTCGGAACCTTCGGCCGTCGCACCCGGCATTGTAACGCAACCCACGTGTCGCCGGCGTTCAGTGAACCCGCCCGGAGGCGGACCGTAGGGAGGCTCGCCAAGGGGACCGTCGCACTTCGTCGGCCCCGGGTTCTCTATTGGACGATACCGGTGCCGCCGGGCAATGTCAACCGATCACCGCCCTTCCCACGAAGGTCCGCTCCGCTCGTTGGTCCTTATATCACAAGTACTTGGAGCAATTCGGTTCGGCGCGATGCCGGCGTATTGCACCGAACCTCGACCAAGGCGGTTACGGGGCTGAACGTGTGTGACTTATCGGTCGACGATCGCGCAACCGGGCGGTTACCTATAGGGCGTTCAAGTTGGGTCTGACGATGGATCATGCGAGCAGGAACATCGCGTAGCCCGGTTGTACGCTGATATCGGCCGGCAGTTCACCGGCGTGGTCGCCGTCGGCTTCGATCGGGACGCGCCGTGGCGATCGGAGTCGGAGCGTTCGGCAACGGTGATGCAATGTGCCACCACGATGGTAGTGTCGTTTGAGTATCGTGTTGATCGCGTGACCGACGAGCCGTCCCCGACCGGCACAGGGATAGATGACCACGTCGAGCAGACCGTCGTCGTAGCGCGCGTCGGGAAAGATCGGCAGACCGACGGCGTAGCGGGGCAAGTTGCCGACCAGCACCAGGGCCTGACCCTCGAAGATCGTCTCGCCGTCGGCTTCGGCGGTGATGACCGGGAATCGGTGTTCCCAGAATGTTCGCCAGATAGGCCAAAAATAGCCGAGATGCGTGATATGACCGGCCCGGCAGTCGCGGAGGCGCTCGACGACCTCGGCATCGAAACCCGCGCCGGCGACGACGAGAAAGTGCCGGCCGTTGATCATGCCGACGTCGACCGGCATGGGGCGGCCGGTCTGGATGCGTCGGTACAGCACCCGAGCGTCGAAGCGAAACCCGAATTGTTTGGCGACCAGATTCTCGGTGCCGGTGGGCAGCACGGCGATCGGCAAAGCCCGGCCCGCGAGGCCGTCGATCACCTCCCGAATCGTGCCGTCACCCCCGACCACCACGACCGCACGCGTCGTCGTCTCGTCGAGACGCTCCGCCCAGGCCGACGCGTGACCGGGCCCCCGCGTCCGCTCGACTTCGACGGCCAGACCCGACGCGCGAAGCTGCCGAATCACGCGAACCAGCTCACGCTGGGCGTTACGCCGCCCCGCCACCGGGTTGACAACCATGCGGACGGCAGCCAGATCGTGCTTCCTTGCGTGAGTATTGACAACGGTTTACGTAACGCCGCCCCGAAGTATAGAGGGAGAAGTGAGAAGTGAGAAGTGAGAAGTGAGAAGTGAGACGTTAAGTAGCGGCATCATGGGTCGGGGCAAAGCCATTGGCTCGCCTGGGAGGAAGGTGGGATGATGTGTTTTTCTCACTTCTAACGCCTCACTTCTCACGGGTCCGTGACAGTTTGGGCGGGGCTGGGTGTGCCACTGCTGTGTCAGCAGTGCTCCAACCAAGCGTCATTTCCCAGTTAT
>Ga0299906_10005300_pt1 | contig 10522 bp, 10 predicted proteins | sample RVTome_14_FD_200259 | JGI IMG/M metagenome (GOLD analysis project Ga0299906, IMG submission 200259) | Soil microbial communities from uranium-contaminated site in the Upper Colorado River Basin, Wyoming, United States - RVT145D125 (version 2) ... | reverse complement strand
CGAGCGAGCCGGCGAAGACGTCTGCCGTGCCGCCCTTGCGGGATCCGATCTCCCAGGCACCGTCGCTGTCCGTGAGCCCGGAGATCGCGCTCTCCGTGTCCGTGTCGGCCGCAGAGCCCCAATTGACGGACCCGGAAGCGGTATCAGCCGGATCGCCGCTGGCCCAGAATCGGGCAACCGAGGCGCCCGATCCGTCGTCGATGTCGAGCACGACCCGGAACCATCTTCCTTCACCATTATTTAGCCCGAGCGTCGCCCGCGACCCGGTGAAGACGACGTCGTTGCGGTCGGCGTCCTTGACCAGGAGCTGCAGGTGGCCCTGGCTCGTGAACTGGACTCGAACGGCGTTGTCTTGGGAGGCACCCGGCCATCTCGACAGCAGTGTCTGCGTGCCGGAGCCCCAATTGTCCGCAGCCGCGTAGAAGCGGACCTCGAGGTCGTTGCTGCCGTGCGAGAACGAACCGGCGGTGAGATATGTACCTGAGGCGCCGGACAGTGTCAGTGATCCGGTCGTCTCGCCTTCCGCGAACACCGGGAGCGTCGTCATGGTCAGCGCAACCGCGGCGAATGCCGCCAGACCGGCGAGAACGACTCGCCAGCGATACTGCGCTTTCCGACGGCTCCAGGCGCCAGCCTGTGGATACGTCGTCAGTCGCACGTGATGAATCCCTTCAGTATTCCTGGTGCCCGTGACGCGTCGACGCCGCGGGCCGACTCCTCACCGTGCCAATCGGACTCACGCACCGTGGTCTTGAGGAGTTTTGGTGGAGGGTCGGCAAGATCCGGGATGCCTCCCCGGACCAACCACGCGGCCTCCTCCACTTCGGTTGCAGGCGATCATTCCGCCGGGCCGGACGAGGGTCCGGCCGATCGCCAAAGGTGCCTGTGACGGTGTCCGCCCTGCGACGAGTCGGTCACGATCCGTAGCTGTCTAGTCCGATCGCCCCTGCGTTGCCAAGATCGCGAAATCCCATGGTTGTGATTCTTCTAACCCGCATGCCACAATGTCTTTCCGACGCCTTAACACGCGTCGTCGCCGGAAAGAACCCAAAGTGGCTTGCCTCCGGTGCGCGCGCTGCGTATCATCCCCGCATCGCCGAGGCTGGTTTGGTGCAACGGCGAAGACCCGACGGAGGGAACACTGCACCTCCCGAAGGGGTCACGGGCTAGACAGTGGGAAGTATCGGAGGTAGGCGTGGGGGCCGATCTCAGGGGAGAGCTATCGGATCTCGATGGGGTTGTCCGTCGAGATCCGGAGCATGAGGAAGTCCCGGATCGCGTTGGCGCGGTCGGGCAGGTCGTCGACATCCGCACCGGGGAGCCCGTCGTCGAGACGGTTCTCGAGCCGGAGCGGATCGTCATCGATCTCACCGCCATCGAGGCCGAAGATGCCGAGACGGCGCACGTCGAGCCGGAGGGCCGGCTCACGTACGCGCCGCGATGGAAGCTGGCGCTCAAGCGATCGCTGGACATCTTGATAACGGCGCCGGTCATCGTGCTGCTGTCGCCGGTGTTCATCCTGTTGTCGCTCGCCATCGTGACCACGTCACGCGGACCGGTGTTCTACTCGCAGAACCGCGTGGGCAAGGACGGCAAGCTGTTCCGTTTCTACAAGTTCCGCTCGATGCGCAAGTCGGCGGACTACGAGAAGCCGGAGCTCGTGGCGCTCAACGAGGCGGCCGGGCCGATCTTCAAGATCCGCAACGACCCGAGGATCACCCGGGTTGGCCGGATGATCCGGCGGCTCTCGCTCGACGAGCTCCCGCAGCTCTTCCACGTGGTGAGCGGCAAGATGACACTGGTCGGTCCGCGGCCGCACCTCCCGGAGGAAGTCGCCGCATACACCGACCGTGAGCGCCGCAGGCTCACCGTGAAGCCGGGCATCACGTGCATCTGGCAGGTGAGCGGCCGGGCCGACATCGACTTCGACCAGTGGATCGAGATGGACCTCCGGTACATCGACGAATGGAGCCTGGGGCTGGACATGGGGCTCCTGGCGAGGACGATCCCGGCGGTGCTCACGGGGCGCGGCGCCTACTGACACGGCGCCACACCAGCGGCGGCGGCCCGCGGCTGCTCATGCGTGCCTCGGACGCTCAGGCTCGGCGGCCGATCCCTTCGTAGGAGAGGCCGGCCGCGGTTGCCGCCACCGGGTCGAGCGCATTGCGGCCGTCGATCAGGACCTTGCCCGCCATCGCCTCGGCCGCCAGTCGCAGGTCCAGGGCGACGAGCTCGGGCCATTCCGTCACGAGCACGACTGCGTCGGCCCGCTCGACTGCCGCGTACGGGTCGGTTGCGATGCGGACGTTGGGCGCCTCCGGCAGCTCCGTCACGATCGGGTCGTACCCGCTCACCGTCGCACCCAGCTCGTCGAGTTGGCGAGCGATGTCGACGGCGGGAGCGTCACGGGTGTCGTCGGTTCCCGGCTTGAACGCCAGTCCGAGCAGGGCGATGCGCTTGCCGCGCAGCGTTCCGAGGTGCTTCTGGAGTCGCCTCGTCACCTCGGCGCGCTGTTTGTCGTTCACGTCTCGGATGGCGCTGAGCATGTCCGGCTCGTAGCCGTGGTCACGCGCCGTTGCCGTCAGGGCGGCCAGATCCTTCCCGAAGCACGACCCGCCCCAGCCGAGCCCGGCGTTGAGGAAGAGCGGGGAGATGCGATGGTCGAGTCCCAGGGCCGCCGCCACGTCTGTGACGTCGGCACCGACGCGGTCGCATATCTGGGCGATCTCGTTGATGAACGAGATCTTCATCGCCAGGAAGCTGTTGGCCGCGTATTTGATCGTCTCGGCGGTAGCGGTGTCCGTGACCAAGACGACCGGAGTCGCTGCGGATCCTGGGGCGGGGTCTGGATCGGGAAGGCGTTGCGCAACGATCTCGCCGTACAACGTTCGGGCGATGGCGATGCCCTCGACGTCCGATCCGCCGAGGACGATGCGATCAGGATGCAGGAAGTCGGCGAGCGCTTTGCCGGCGCGCAGGAACTCCGGGTTGGCGACGACCGAGACGCGGAAGGGGCCGGCTCCCCGAGCGGCGATCCCATCGTCGATGATCGTGCGGATCTCGTGATTCGTCCCGATGGGGACGGTGCTCTTCGTCACGATCGTCACGTCGTGGTTGACGACGCCACCCAGCGTGCGGGCGACTGCGTGGACGCTCGAGAGGTCGGGACGACCCCGCTGGCCTTCCGGGGTCCCCAGGCAGAGGAAGACCACCTCGGCGCCGTCGACGGCGGAAGCGAGGTCTCCCGTGAAGTCGATCGTGCCGTCGGCGAGTTGGGCGGCCAGCAGCTCGGAGAGGCCCTCCTCGTGGAACGGGAGCACTCCGCTGCGGAGCGCCGACAGCCGATCGGCGTCGGACTCGACCCCGACGACGTCGTGACCCAGGTAGGCGAAGGCGGACGCCACGACGGTCCCCACGTAGCCGCTGCCGACGACCGCGATCGATGTCATGGGCCGCGAGTGTACGGACGCCGCGGCCGGGCGGTGAGCAGCCCCGCGCCCGGCCGTCCTCTCTTACACTCGTTCCGTGATCACCAGGGCACTCGTCACAGGCGGCGCCGGCTTCATCGGCTCCACCCTCGTGGACAGGCTCGTCGACGACGGCGCGGAAGTGCTGGTTGTCGACGACCTCAGCAGCGGCAGGCTCGAGCGGCTGGCGAGGGCCAGGCAGGCGGGCGACGTCTCGTTCCACCAGGTCGACATCAGGGCCCCCGAGATGCGCGATGTCACCGATCGCTTCGGCCCCGAGATCGTGTTCCATCTCGCCGCCCAGATCAGCGTCCCGGACAGCGTGCGGGACCCCGTGCTCGACGCGGTCGTCAACGTGGCAGGTTCCGTGAACGTGTTGCAGGCTGCTGCAGACGCCGGCGCCGAGCGGGTCGTCTACGTCAGCTCGGGCGGCGCCATCTACGGGGACACGGACGACCTGCCGATCGCCGAGACCGCAAGCCGCAGCCCCGCATCGCCGTATGGCGTCTCGAAGAGCGTCGTCGAGGCCTACCTGCAGTACTACCGAGAGCAGCATGGTCTCGACTATGCCGCCCTCGGGCCGGCGAACGTCTACGGCCCGCGTCAGGACGCCAAGGGAGAGGGGGGCGTGGTAGCCGTCTTCGCCGATCGACTCGCCAGGCGCGAGAGGGTCGTCATCAACGGCGACGGCACTCAGACACGCGACTTCGTCTTCGTCGAGGACGTGGTCGACGCGGCGGTGCGAGCGGCTCAGGTTGGAGGCGGAATCTTCTGCAACGTGGCGACCGGGGTGGAGACGTCGGTGTTGGAGCTGTTCGAGGTCATGAGGGCTCTCACCGGAGCAACCGTCGCCCCCGAGTTCGGACCTGCACGACCGGGAGACGTCCGGCGGTCGGCGCTCGACCCGGGACTGGCGAAGCGACAGCTCGGATGGGAGCCGTGGACACCGCTCGAGCGCGGCCTGGCGGCGACCTTGGAGTGGTACCACGCCGCCATGAGGAGGCGCTGAGCATCCTGCAGTCTTTCGGGGCGGACTGGGGTGGACGGCGGTGGGCCAAAAATCGCAGGTCAGAGCGCTGAGCCGAGGGTTGTGGACTACCGTGGATGGCATCGCTCCCGCGATGGACGCGCGGTGAATGCGGGCTCGTGTCTTTGGCCGGCGCGGCCATCTTGCGTCAGGCGACCTCGAGGAACCGGCGAATGGCCTCGCGGATGACCTCGCTCGTAGTGGTGTGGTCGGCTGCAGCCCGGGCTTCTATCGCCTCCCGCAGCTCCGGGTCGATCCGAACCGGCACGACATCCGCCGGCCCTGACCCCATCGTGGGTCGACCGCGGCGTCGGCTCTTGAGGGCCTCGACCTCGTAGTCGGTCTCTTCGACGGCGGCGGAAATAGCGTCGATCTCCTCGTCGGTGAGGACCCGACCGCTGCGAGTACGGTGAGTTTTCGGGTCGGTCATGGCGTGTCCTCCCTGTATCGGGTAAGCAGGTCGTAGAAGGTGGGGCGCAGGGGCAAGGCGTGGATCACGAGATTGACATCGTCGGCGAGTTCGAGCCAGATGATCTCCAGCAGGTTGCCGGCGGAGTCGGGTCCGATGGAAAGGACCTTTGGTGGGTCGGCTTCGGGTTCAAGGTCGATGACCGTGAGGGCATGGTCGAGGGCGTGGAGGATGGTGTCGGCTTCGATGCCGTGCTTGTGGGCGGATTGGTGGATCTCCACATCGCAATATTGTAATACGTAATACGGAACCCGATTCTGTTCAGTCGGATCGCCGGCTCAGCGGTTGGCCCGATACCAATCGACTGTTTCGGCGATTCCCTCCGCCAGCGGGATCGAGGCGGCGAATCCGAAGCTGCGGGCCTTCTCGACGTCGAGGAAGCGTCTCGCCTGGCCGTCCGGCTTCGTGGTGTCCCATTCGATCGACCCGGTGTACCCGGCGGACTCGGCAACCATCTCGGCGAGCTGCTTGATCGACGTCTCGATGCCGGTCCCTACGTTCACCGGCGCAGGGTCGTCGTGACGGGCCCCGGCGAGAGCGATGGCCTTGGCAGCATCGTCGACGTGGAGGAACTCGCGCGTCGGGCTGCCGGTGCCCCAGTTCGTCACCGTCGACGCTCCGGTCTCCGCCGCCTCCACGAACCGCCGGACGAGCGCAGCCAGCACGTGGCTGGTCGCCTCGTCGAAGTGGTCACCTGGGCCGTAGAGGTTCGAGAGCATGAGGGTGGCGCTGCGGAACCGGTATTGCTCGAGGTAGCCGGCGGCCGCTTCGTGGAGCATCCGCTTGGCGACACCGTACGGGCCGGTCGCCCCTGCCGGCCTTCCGTCCCAGAGTGACTCCTCGCGCATCGGGAGCGGAGCCGCGTTCGGGTACGTGCACGTCGTGGAGATGAGAACGAACTTCTCGACGCCCACCTTGCGGGCCTCCTCGAGCATCATCAAACCCATCAGGGCATTGACGTAGAGGAAGCGCCCCGGGTTGGCGACGTTGGCTCCGATTCCCCCGATCGCCCCTGCCGCGTGGACGACGACCGAAGGTCGGTGCGTCGCCAGCATCTCCCTCACGGCGGCTTGCTCCGTCAGGTCGTGGTCACGGCTGCCGATGGCGACCACGTCCGCTCCGCTCGCCTCCAACTGGCCGGCCGTGCGGGCTCCGAGGAAGCCGGTTCCGCCGGTGACGAGGACTTTGCGACCGTCGTAGAAGCCGGGGTCGACCGGAGTCAGCTCACGCATTCGCCGGCGACGAGAGGGCGTGCTCGACGTACCACGGCACCGTGCGCTCCAGGCCCGCCTCGATCGTGACCTGCGGCTCGTAGCCGAGCGCCGCCAGCTTCGAGATGTCGGGGCAGCGGCGGGGCGTGCCGCCCTCGCGCAACGGTCCCGGCACGACGTTGATCTCGATGCCCATCGTCTTGCCGATCAGCTCGACGAGGTGCCTGATCGAGATCTCCTCAGGCGTGCCGAGGTGATAAATCTGGCCCGGCCCGCCAGCCAACCCGGCGATGCGGGCGCCCGTCGCCCCGTCTGTCACGAAGCAGAATGCTCTCGTCTCGGAACCGTCACCCTGGATCTCCAGGTCGATCGACGTTCGCTCCATGCCGTCCGAGACGCGCACGATGCGCTCCACGAGCTCGGGGATGACGTGCTCGTGGCCCATGTCCGGGCCATAGATGTTGTGCGGCCTGAAGATCACCGCCTCGAGGCCGCGGTGGCCTCCGAGGTGGAGAGCGAGAAGCTCCGACGCGATCTTGCCCCCGCCGTACGAGAAACGCGGGTTCGTCACGTCGGGGATCATGAGCCGCTCGGTTTCGTTCGTCGGCACATGGGTGGGGGTGTTGTACGTCTCGCTCGTGCTGGCGAGCACGTAGCGGTCGACGCCGTTCGCCAGGGCCGCCTCGATGGTATTGAGGGCGCCCTTGATGCCGACCTCGAGCACGGCGTCCGGCCGCTCGTAGAAGAACCGCGTGCCGTTTATGTACGCCAGGTGCCACACCGTCGTCACACCGCGCGTCGCCCGGGCGACGATGTCGGGATCACGCACGTCCCCTGCCACCAGCTCCACGTCGAGCCCGTCGAGACGCCGCGGTCGACCCCTCGAGTTGTCGTCGAGAACGCGCACCGCGCGCCCGTTGGAGACGAGGTCCCTGACGAGGGCGGCTCCGAGAAAGCCGCTACCGCCCGTCACGAGGTCCATCAGGTCGCCGCCTCGAGCAGGGAGCCGGCCTTGTAGAACACCTGGTCGATCTCGCCGACATTCCAGATGTCCGCAACCCATGCCTCAGGCGATTGCTTCGCCAATTCGAGGAGGGCCTCGCGATATCCGGTGTGATTCGTCGCCACGAAGACGCAATCGGCGTCGGCGAGCGCAGCTTCGACGGAGTGGTTCTGCACCTCGCCGTTCCCCGTGTCTGTGATGAGCTCCGGCAGGTGATGGTCGGTGACCGTCACCTTCGCAGGGATCTCTCGTTCGATGTATCGATGGAGCTTCGGGGCGAGGCTGTCTCGAGTGTCGTCGGTGTCCTGCTTGAAGGTGTAACCGAGGATCGCAACGTTCTTGTCGTGGAGATCCGTGCGCTGCAAGAGATGCTGCACCAGGAAGGCCGGTATGTACTCGTTCATCTTCCACGCCGACAGCAGCATGTCGGGATACGGATTCCACTCGTTGATCATCCCGAAGTCCTTGCGGAGGCAGGTTCCGGCCGTGAGACCCGGCGATGCGAGATGGCTCCGCGGGTAGTTGTGGTTCGCCATGCGCCTGATCTCGTAGATGTTGGCGTCGAAGGTGTCCGCAACCATGGCGAACTGGTTCGCCATGGCGAAGTGGACGTAGCGGGCGATGTTGTTGAAGAGCTTGACGAGCTCGGCGCTGACGTAGTCCGTCTGGAAGAGCTCGTCGGTGAGCTTGGCGAAGAGATCGGAGGCCATCGCCGAGCTCATCTCATCCTCTGCGCCGATGATCTGCGGGAGGGTCCGCAGCTCTTCCTTCGCCTTCCCCTCGGCGATACGCTCCGGGCAGAAGGCGAGCCCGATGTCCTTGCCGACGACCAGGTCGGTGTTGCGCTCGATCCACCGCTTGGCAAACGTCGTCGTGCCTGGTCCGACGGTGCTGCGCAGGCATACGAGTTGTCCGGGCCGTAGGTGCTCGACGATGCTCGACAGCACCCGCCTCACCTGGCTGAGATCGGTCTCGATGTGGGTGTGCAGCGGAGTCCCGACCGTGATGACGAGCGCCCTCGCCTCGGCCGCGACAGCCGGATCCGTGTGCACGGTGAACTTCCCGGAGGCGATCAGGTCGTCATACCCGGGCTCGTGAAACGGCATGACCCCGCCATTGACCTTCTCGGCGAGTCTCGGGTCGAGGTCGACGCCCGTGGCTTTGATCCCGACGTCGACGAGTGACAGCCCGAGCGGGAGGCCGACGCGACCGGTGCCGATGATGCAGACGTCGTACGTGAAGTCGGTCATGAGTTGCCGCCCTTCGATCTGCGCACCTTGTGCATGACGACCTGCCCGGCGAGCAGCACGAGATAAGCCGGGTTGTTGTAGATGTAGCGCCGCCACAGACGCCGCGGCTCCTTCATCAACCGGTAGAACCACTCGAGCCCGGCGTTCTGCATCCATTCGGGTGCGACGGAGACGTTGCCCGCCACCCAGTCGTAGACGGCGCCGACGCCGACGAGGGAGACGCCGGGCAGGCGGTCGCGGACCTGGTGAATCCATACCTCCTGCTTCGGTACGCCGAGGCCGACCCACACGACCTTGGTGCGGGAGTCGCGGATCTCGGCGAGCACCTTGTCGAGCTCCTCTTCGTCGATCGGGCCGTACGGCGGCGAGTACATGCCGGTGATGTTGACCTCGGGGTAGCGAGCCCTCAGGTTGCGCTCCATCCGGTCGAGGGTCTCGGGCGTGCTCCCGTAGAAGAAGTGCCCGACACGATCCTCGAGGCCCGCTTCGATCGTCGCCAGGTGAACCTTGAGGCCCCCGACTCGCTCCTGGCCGGCGTGGCCGAGCCAGCGCAGCGCCCACGCCAGCGGCATGCCGTCGGTCGTCGCGATGTCGGCGCCGGTGAGCGCCTTGGCGAGCGCCTGGTCCTTGCGAGCGGTCATCACCGCATGCACGTTCGATATGGCCACCATCAGACCTTCGTCCGGTGGCGACAGAATGTGGTCAACGACGTCGCGTAGCGTGGTGGCAGATATGCCAGTCCCCACGACGTCGACCTTCTCAGGAAACGTCTCCATCACCCAGCCCCTTGTGGCTCGCGTCTGGCGAACGCGAGCATCTCTTGGTCCCTACCGAGCGGCATCGTAGCGTCTCCAGGGGGCGCCCACCAGGGGAATTTCGACAGAGATGGCCGGATCGCAGGCCGCCTCGCCTTCGTCACGCTCCCTCCAACTCGTCGAGGGTCGCCGGCCAATCGTCCTTCAAGAGCCTACTCAGCGAGCGATCGGCCAGGATCCGACCACCCGTCTGGCACCCCGGGCAGTAGTTGGTCTCGCGCGATGAGTACACGATTCGCTGCACGGGCGAGCCGCAGACGGGACAAGGCCGGCCGTACTTGCCGTGCACCGCCATCTGCGGGTGAAACGCCGTCACCTTCTCGGGAAAGCCATCGCCCGTCTCAGATACGCGGATCTCGACCCACTCGTGGAGCACGTCCTTCGTGGCGTCGAACAGGCGGGACACCTCCTCGGCGGTGAGGTTGACATTCATCTGCATCGGAGAGAGCCCCGCCCTGTGGAGGATCTCGTCGGCGAACGCTCCGCCGATCCCTGAGATGAACCTGGCGTCGGTGAGGGCTCTCTTCAGGGTGTGGCGCTCGGCGAGCAGAGCATCGGCGAACGCTTCTGGCGTGGCCTCGTCGATCTCGATGCCGCCGGGGTCGAGGTCATCCAGAGCGGTCCTGCCGGCGACGAGGTGGAGCGACGCCCGCCGCTTCGTCCCCGCCTCGGTCAACAAGAGCGTCCCGGCCGGAAAGTCGAACGCGGCGAGCCCGTACTTCTTCGGGATGGTCTTTGCGGCCTCGTGCCAGTGGAGGCGCCCGGCGACCATGAGATGAACCACGAGGTAGAGGTCGCCTTCGAGGACCAGCACGATCCGCTTCCCGAGACGCTCCAGTCCTGTGACCGTCCTGCCGTGGGCGGCCTCGAGAGGAGGATCGTATGTGCGAAGCAGCGAGAACGACGCCAGCCGGACCCGTTCGAGCTCACGGCCCACGACTCGCGGCTCGAGGGCTCTGAGGTAGGCGACGATCTCGGGAAGCTCCGGCATCTCAGCGGAACAGGTCGCCGGCGGGCTGGCGTACGAGGTCCGTCGCCCGGCCCTCTCCGGCGAGATCGAGGCCGCGCACGATGGCGGCGGGCACGCCGCTCGCCTTGCCCATCGCCAAATCGGCGGCTGCCGCGATCTCGTCCGCGATCGCCACCTCCGTCACGTCGAGCACCCGTCCGTACATGTCCGTGGTCCCCCGCAGGTCGGCGATCGGGGCGAAGCCGGAGACTCCGATGGCGACATCCGTCAGGCCGGTGCGCCACGCCCTCCCGAACGTGTCGGAGACGAC
>Ga0299906_10005299_pt1 | contig 10523 bp, 8 predicted proteins | sample RVTome_14_FD_200259 | JGI IMG/M metagenome (GOLD analysis project Ga0299906, IMG submission 200259) | Soil microbial communities from uranium-contaminated site in the Upper Colorado River Basin, Wyoming, United States - RVT145D125 (version 2) ... | reverse complement strand
ATCGCCGAACTCGAGCTGGGCGGTCCTCGAGACCAGGAGCACCGCCGCGTACAGAAGGCCGAAGCGCAGCGCCGGGCCCACCTCGAAGGGGTTCGAAAAGCGGATCTCCGTCTCGGGCGAGGCCCGGTCGGAGAAGTGAAGCCAGGCGCCGTAGACTGCGCCGGTGGTCCCGGCGGCCGCGAGAGGAAGCCAGAGAACTTCGAAGAGATCCCGATTGATCACCGCCACCGCGGCGAGAATCCTCGCGAACATCATGGTCCAGGCGACGACGATGGCGAGAGCGAACGGCTTGCCGAGACGCTCGTCCTCGCGGCTCTTCTGAGCGAAGCTCAGGGTCAACGCCGTCGAGGACACCAGCCCGCCGAGGATGCCGGTGAGCCCGATGCCTCGCTTCGGCCCGACGATCTGGATGAGCACGTAGCCGACGAATCCGATCGCCGAGATGAGCACCACCATGCGCCAGATATCGTAGGGAACGAGAACGTCGAAGGGCGGGGGGCCGAGGGGCTCCCGGGGAAGGACCGGAAGCACGATCGCCGTCACCACCCCGAACTTCAGCGTCGCCACCAGGTCATCGGTGGTCAGCTTCTCCACGAGTTTCTGCAGCGGAAGCTTCGCCGAGAGCACGACGGTGGTCGCGACTCCGATCGCGGCCGCGAGCTGCAGCATGCCCCAGTAGCACAGGGCTCCGTTGAGCACGGTGATGAGCGCCGCCACTTCCGTCGTGCTTCCCACGTCGCCGCCCCGGGTCGTCGCCAGGTACGAAGCCACGACCAGAGCCCCGACGACGCCGAAGAACACGGCGAGCAGCGCCGGCGAGCGCGCGGTCTCGGCCACGAACGCCGCGGCGCATCCGCTGAGAGACAGGAGGGTGAACGTGCGGACTCCGGCGAATGCAGGGGCTTGCGCCTCCCGATAGGAGAACTCGCGCTGGAGGCCCACGAGAAAGCCGATGGCGAGCGCGATGCCGAAGCGATAGAAGAGATCGGCGTCGCTCACTTCAGATTTCTCTCTCGATTCCCACGAGGCGTTTCGCCCGCAAGTAGATGTCGACCGCCTTGCCCCACGCGGTCTCGCTGGGGGAGCGCGTACGGATACGAACCATCAGGTCGGACGAATCGCCCGCGGGGAGGGGAGCCCGCGCTTCGGAAGCTCGTCCTCCAGCCCCGAGGGGGGTGAGCTCCCCCGTCTCGTTGTCGAAGGAGAACCACTCGTACTCGTACCCCGAGACCTCTCCCAGATCCCGTTCCGCGCCCAGGTTTCGAAACGTCAGGGAATCTCCGAGGGCGAATCCGTCCAGCGGATTGAGCTGCCGGAAGTAGTGGGCGACGACCTTGTCGCGTCTTCGGATCACGGTGTCCGCGAGGTAGCGTTCCGCGTCCTTTGAAAGGAAGTCACCCGTCGACACGATGGCTCTTATTGCCTCGTCCGTGAACCGCGACACGATCTTCGCCGCCCAGAAGCCGTCGTCGGCGAGCATGCGGTCGAAGGCCGGGTTCGGGTACTCGGGCTTCCATCTCGCGGGGTCGAAATACTCGGATTCGATCCGGCCGGCCTCCGCGTACCGGGGGTAGGCGTAGGGAATCCGGCGCCACGCCCGGTCCGAGATTCCAAGGGTGTAGAACGCCCTCCAGATGGGCTCGAAGTCGACGATGTACTCGTTGCCGGCCCTCGGATCTTGAGGCGCGATTCTCCGGAGATAATCGGAGCCGCTCCCGAGGGTGGAGCTGAAGTCGATGAGGTAGTGGCGGACGTGGCCCGAGCCCGCTCCGCCGACGTAGGCATCGAGGGTGTTGATGGCGCGCGAGTCGTCGTGATTGAGCCAGGCGCAGAACACCCGATACCCCCGGAGCTCGCGGCGATGCTCGTGGGGCACGATGTCGTTGGGGTCGTCGGGGCGGGTTCCGAGGAACTGGAATGGACCCAGCACCTCGCCTTCGACGGCGAGGCTTGCGACCGCCCGGGTGCTTCCGTCGGGGTGGTGCGCGGAGTTTTCGAGCATCGTCTCGATGAACTCCCGCTCCATCGGGACTTCCCTCGCCCCTTTGACCTTGACCAGGGCCGCGGGGTCGACAGTGAGGTCTCCCGACCGGAGATAGACGATGTACGACTCGGAAACGTTGTAGCCGATGGCGTGAAAGAAATTCTTGCCGATGACCTCCGCGGCGGTCGACAGGTTCGGATGAGGAAGCGGGTCGAACTTGACGAAATAGACCTTCGCCGCGGCATCGCGAACGGTGAAGCCCGGCGAGATGCCGGTCGCTTTTCCGGAGATCACCGTCAACGGGAGCTCGGGTCTCCCTCCGCCCGAGGGTCCTCGAGCGAGCTCCTCGAGGCTCAAATCGCGCACTCCGATGCGGTTCCGAAACCAGCTCGAGTCGGGAACCTCCCCCAGGGTATTCGCGTTCATCGCCCGCGGGATCTCGACGCCCGGGTCCATGGGGGCGAACGTTTTCTGGAGGACGTCGTAGGTGGGGGAGAGCTCGATCGCTCCCGGCTTGTCGATGGGGAGATCGTCCCGGTCCACCGGAATCGGATCGTCGGGGTAGAATTTCTGCGCCGAAGCGGGCGCCGCCGCGAGCGCGACCAGAACGACGAGCCGGTGCATGATCAAAACGACGTCGAGCTCCGAATGTAGTACCGCGTGGTCTCGTTGCTGAAGGCGACCTCGAAGCGCAGGAGAACGTCGCGGTAAGTCTTGAACCTCATGCCGAAACCGTAGTCCCATTCGAGCCCCTCGAAGGCCGACCCTTCGCGAGCGGCCGATCCTGCATCGGTGAAAACCGCGAGCTCCCAGAACGTCGTCGGCTCCCAGCGGTACTCGATCTGGTAGAGCTCGACTCTCTCGCCTCGAAAGCGGAAACTGTCGAACCCGCGGAGCGTATGGCTCCCTCCGAGGGACTCCTGCATGAAGAACGGGACTCGATCCCCCTCCGCGGCGTGGTCGGTCAGAAACGCCGCCCGAAGCGCCAGGATGCGCTGAGGGCTCCCGAGGGGCAGAAATCCCCGGGCATCGAAGCCGATTCGGTCGAAGCTGAATGCATCCTCGCTGCGGTCCAGGAATCGCTCGCCGATGACGGCGAGCATCCATCCCTTGTGGGGGTTTCCCGGTTCATCGCGGAAGTCGACAAAGAGTTGCGTCGAAAGCCGAACGTAATCGGGGGGGGCGGCGAGGCCCGGGGCGCCTTTGTCGTCGAACTGGGAGTCGGTCGTGGGGAAGCTCGAGGCGGTCCCCGGCCCGAGGAGGTTCCACTGGTAGCCGCCTTCGACGATCCAGGCGATGTTCTTCGTGAACTGGATACCGGTTCTCATATAAGCCCGGGTCTCTTCATGGCGGTACGTGGTCCGTTCGTCCAGCGAGGCTTCGGGACCAAGGCCGTAGAAGTCCTCTTGCGGCAGATCGCGATAGCGCAACGTCGCGTAGAGCGGGAAGCGGGGGAAACCCGGTCGGACGTCGCCGATCTCGTAGAGGTCGTCCCCACGCCACGACCGCTGCGGAATCTGGTTCCCCTTGTGCGGCATCAACCCGAACTGCAGGTCGTAATGTTGATATTGCCTCCAGGAATAGAACGCGGCTCCGGCGACGTCCAGAGGTCCGAGGACGTCCCTTTGCCAGTACCGCGCCCCGAGGGCGGCGCCCGAGCCCCGGCTGGGCCAGGCGACGCGGGGATAGAAGCCTTTCCAGTTCAGATCGACGATGGTGGGGTTCTCCGCCTTGTCGATGCGTAGGAACTGCTCCTCGATCCGGTTGGGCTTGTAAGGGCTCACCGTCTTGCGCTTTTCCTCCCGCTGACGGCGCAGCACCTCCTCGCGGGTGACTGGAGGCTCTTCGCTCGCCGGGCTCCCCGCGGCCAGGAGGAGGGCTAGGATCGCGATCGAGGCCATGACGCGCATTCTCAAGGTCGAAAGCATGGAGAAGCGCGGGTGATTATACGGTGCCGAGGTTCGTCACGGTTCAGAGAAGGCGAGTGCGGATGTCGATCTCGGACGTGAGCGTGCGATGCACCGGGCACCGGTTCGCGATCTCGAGCAGACGCGCGCGCTCGTCGGCGGTAAGCCCGCCGGCAAACTCCACGTCGCACTCGATTCGATCGAGGAGGACGTCCTTGGTCTCGCAGGATTCGCAGTCGTTCGCATGGATTCTCGAGTGCCGCAGGCGGACGGTGACGGATTCGAGCGGCCAGTTTTTGCGGCGCGCGTACATCGTGACCGTAATCGACTTGCAGGAGCCGAGTGCGGCGAGCAAGAGGTCGTAGGGGTTCGGTCCCGTGTCCGTGCCCCCGAGCGACGTCGGCTCGTCCGCCGAAAGGCGGTGGCGCCCGACGACGATCTCCTGCGCCAGGGAATCGGCTTTACCCCGAACGATGATCGTGCGCGTGTCCGTCATCTCGCCCCCGGCCCCGAGTCTACCTCGGTTTTCAGGTCGCGGGCGGCGTCGACCCAGACCCGCACCATTTCCCGGCGGAGGGCGGGAAAGGCGGCCGCGCCGCGCAATCGCTCGAGCGCTCGATAGAGCTCGTCGGCGTCCGCGAGGGCGAGCTCGTCGACGCTCTCGATCCCCGCCTGCCGCAAAAGCTCTCCATGGTGCCAGCCGATGCCCTTGAGAGTGAGAAGGCGTATCTCGGCCTCGACCTCCCGAAGGTCGGAAGCCGGGACGGCGAGGCGCTTCCGGCGCTCGGGATCCTCGATCGAGCGCAGGAGCTGTAGCGGCCGCGCGATTCCGCGCTGCTCCAGCTCCAGGACCGAATCCGGGGAAAGGGTCCTCAGATCTTCGAGCTCGAGCTCTACCGACCCCACGTTCACGCCTTGTATGGAGAACGAGACCGCAGCCCACAAACCGAGGTGGAGCGGGAGCGTCGCGGCGAAGGCCGAAGCCGAAAGCGCCTTTTTGGGCGCGAGATTCTGGAAGACGTCCTCGGGGTTCTCCCAGGTTCGGTTCCCGTGGAGCCCGGAAGAGACCAGGGCGAAGAAGGAGAAGGCGTCGAGCGCGAGCGCGGGAAATCCGAGAAACCCGAGAACGGGCATCTCGAAGAGCTTGAGCTCGTCCAGACCGCGCACGGTGTAGATCCATTTCTGGGGCGAGAAGTAGTTGAAGCTCTCCCAGAGAAGCCCGCAGAGGAGCCCCGCGAGGAGCAGACGCGCCAGGGTGCGGAAGCTCCCGGCCTGAATGTCCGCGAGAAGCGAGCGGGCTCCGCGGCGATAGTTCACGGGATCGACGAGGAAGGTCACGCTCCCCCAGACGAGAGGAGCGAGATATCGGGGGAAGAGGATCGCCAGAACTACCAGGAGCGCCCCGACGGCCTGAATCGAGTACGGCAGCCATCGCGGGAGCGGCCGCGGTCTCGTCTCGATTGGTCCTCCTCCGAGGGCGTCGAAGACCTCGAAGATGCCGAGGAACACGGTCGCGAACGAGACGATGCCGAAGAGCGAGCCCTTCACCAGGTCGACCCCCGATCCGCCGGCGAAGACGCCGACGTAGTACCAGTTCTGGAACCGGAGGTTCAGGAGCTCGAAGAGGAACCAGAAGGTCACCGACCAGACGAGGAGGGGAACGAGGAGCGCCCGCCTCGACGTCAGGATCGAGCTTTTTCGCCTCAGCGCGGTGAGCCCGTCGAGGGCGAGGATGGTGCTCCACCACGCGTAGGCGTAAAAGGGCTGCGCGATGAAGCCGACGTCGTGGAACAAGCCCCAGAACGCGACACCGAGTCCAAGAAAGCCCGACAACAGGAGCGCCATATCGAGACTAGAGTATGTCGGGATGCTGCGCCAGACTTCCAGCGCGCGGTGTACGAGGCTGCCTTAGTTCAGACCCGCTCGATGACGGTGGCGATGCCCATCCCGCCGCCGATGCAGAGGGTGATGAGAGCGGTCGCTTTGTTGCGTCTCTCGAGCTCGTCGAGCGCGGTACCCAGAAGGATCGCGCCCGTCGCGCCCAATGGATGACCGAAGGCGATCGCCCCGCCGTTGACGTTGACCTTCTCCGGGTCGATTCCGAGCTTCCGGATCGTCTGCAGGGGAATGGCGGCGAAGGCCTCGTTGATCTCCCAGAGGTCGATGTCCGAAACCGACATCCCCGCCTTCTTCAGAGCCCGCTCCGAGGCCGGAGCGGGAGCGGTCAGCATGATGACCGGCTCGGCCCCATAGGTCGCGGTCGAACGGACGCGGGCGCGGGGTTTGAGCCCGTGCGTCTTCACGTAACCGTCGGAGGCGAGAAGCACGACGGCGGCGCCGTCGACGATCCCGCTCGAGCTTCCCGCGGTATGGACGTGGCGAATGGAGTCGACCTCGGGGTAACGCCGGAGCGCTACCGAATCGAGCTTCGCGCCCAGCTCCACGAATGCGGGCGCGAGGCTCGCGAGCCCCTCGAGCGTCGTCTCGGGGCGCGGGTGCTCGTCCTGCTCGAGCGCCACCTGTCCGGTTCGAGGGTCCCGGACCGTCACCAGGCTCCCGCGGAAGCGGCCGTCCGTGCGCGCCGCCTCCGCCTTCATTTGAGAAGCGAGCGCGAAGCGGTCCAGATCCTCGCGGGAGAAACCCTCGAGGGTCGCGATGAGGTCGGCGCTGATTCCCTGCGGCACCTGGTGGACCTTCTCGCGAAGGAGCTCGTTTCCGCCGTCGATGCCGGCGCCGTCGGAGCCCATGGGGCAGCGCGACATGCTCTCGACCCCGCCCCCGACGGCGACGTCTTGCTGCCTCGACATCACTCCCATGGCGGCGAAGTTCACCGCCTGAAGGCCGGAGCCGCAAAACCGGTTCAGGGTGACCCCGGTGACCTCCTCGGGCCACTCGGCGAAGAGGAGGGCGTTTCTGGCGATGTTGGCGCCTTGCTCGCCCGCCTGGCTCACGCAGCCGATGACCACGTCCTCGACGTTCTTGACATCGATTCCGCTGCGCGACGCGACCGCCTGGAGCGTCTGCGCCAGGAGAACCTGAGGATGAATGCCGCTGAGAGCTCCCTTGCCGGCCTTGCCCCGACCCCGTGGAGTGCGAACGGCGTCCAGAACGAATGCTGTGCTCATGACTCCATTGTAACCTGGCCGCCGGAGTACAATGGGCCGTGGCGCTGGTCTTCGTCCTTGCCCTCCTGCTGGATTCGGCGTGCGCCACCGCTTGCATTCCCTCGGAGCTCCGGGCTCCAGCGGAGCACTGCGCCTCCGGCGGTCATGGCGGCGAGTCTCCCGAGCGGGGCTGCGATCTCCATGGGCATCTGAAGCCGGTGGTCCAGGATCGAGGTCTCGCCGCGGCGGCGCCGATGGACGATGCGCCGCCGTCGCTCGAAATCCCGGCTGTCGAAATCGAGATCGGATCGTTCCGCGCCTCGGCCGCCCTCGACGCCGTTTCCCGCGTCCCGCCTCTCTTCCAGCGAACCGCCGTTCTCCGTATTTGATTCCATCCCGAACCGTCTCGGCGCCCGCCGGGCGTCGAATCCACGTTCGTTCGAATTTCGGGAGGAATCGCATGAAAGCATCGAGACGACAGTTTCTTCACGGCGCGGCGCTCGCGGGAACGACGTTCGCCTCCGTCGGGAGCGCGCGGGGCGCCCGCCGGGAGTCGCCGCACCCGGTGATGACACCGGATCTACCGAGCGTGCCTCATACCCTCGACAACGGTGTGAAGGTGTTCCAACTCACGGCGGAGCCGGTGAAGCGGCAGATCGTTCCGTTCAAGACGATGGACGTCTGGGGCTACAACGGGACGTCGCCGGGTCCCGCGATCCAGGTCGACCAGGGCGACCGCGTTCGGATCGTTTTCGAGAACCGCTTGCCGGAATCGACCACGATCCACTGGCATGGCCTCGAGGTCCCCATCGAGATGGACGGGGTTCCGTACATCAGCCAACCGCCGGTGCCTCCGGGCGGACGCTTCGTGTACGAGTTCACCCTTCACCAGGAGGGGACCTACTTCTACCACGCCCACGGCGCGATGCAGGAGATGATGGGGCTCATCGGGATGTTCCTCATTCATCCGAGGACCCCGCATCGTCCGGCGGTGGATCACGACTACGGCATCGTCCTCCAGGGCTGGGCGATCCTCCCGAGCAGCACCGTGCCCAACACCGCGGGGATGGAGTTCAACTGGCTCACGTTCAACGGCGTTTCGGGGCCTTCGACGACGCCTCTGCTCGCGCGGCAGGGAAGCCGGGTGCGTATCCGCATCGTGAACCTCGGCATGGACCACCATCCCATCCATCTTCACGGACATCAGTTCGTCGTGACCGGAACCGAGGGCGGGCGCGCTCCCGAGTCCACCTGGTTTCCCGGGAACACGGTGCTCGTGGGGGTGGCGCAGGCGAGGGACATCGAGTTCGACGCCGTCTATCCCGGCGATTGGATGCTCCACTGCCATCTCCCGCACCACATGATGAACAGCATGAGCGACCTGCTGCAGGACCGCATGATTTCGACGGCGGCGACGAACGAAGCACAGGCGCAGAAGCAGATGGGTCTTTTCTCTCAGGCCCTCGGAGCCGAGCACGCGCATCATGCGCCGGTCGCTCCCGACGCCTCCTCCGTGCCGGGGTTCCCTCAGGACGCGTTCATGGAAATGGGAATGGACGCCGCGGTCGAGAAACCCGAGAACGCGGGCCTCGCCCCCAACTGGAGCGCGGGCATGATGGGCATGATGTCGATGGTCCGCGTGCTCCCGGAGGCCCGCTACCAGGAGATCGCCGGCGGTCGCGGAGGGCGATCGTGAGACGCTTCATTGGCGTCGCGATCCCGGTGTTTCTTGCCGCCGCCGCGAACGGCGGACAACACCAGCACCACGCGGCACCGGAGCCAACTCCCTCGACCGCGGAGCTCCCGCGGATGGGGAAGTCGCAGGAGAATCCGGAGGCCCCTCTCATCGAGCTCGCCGAGCTCGAGCGGCTCGCTTTCGAGAACAACCCTACTCTGGCTCAGGCCGCCGCCGAAATCCGAACGGGAGAGGCCCGGAGACACCAATCCGGGCTTTACCCGAACCCGACGGCCGGCTACACCGGTGAGGAGATCCGCGGTGGCTCTCCCGGAGGGGGCCAACACGGGTTTTTCGTCTCCCAGACCCTGGTCATCGGGGGCAAGCTCGGTCTGAACCGGGAGATTGCGGGTCACGACATCCGCATCTCGGAGCTGGAAGCGGAGGAGCAGCGCCTTCGGGTGCAAAACGCGGTGAAGCTCGGGTTCTACCGCGTGCTCGCGGCGCAGGAGATGCTGGACCTCGAGCGCGACCTCCTTTCGATCGCCGAGGACAAGCTCCGAACCGAGAGAGAGCTCCGCAACGTCGGGCAAGCGGACGACGCCGAGATCCTGCAAGTAGAGGTGGAGCATCAGCACCGGGAGATGACGGTCGCTATCCGAAGGAGCGCTTTGCGGCAGGCGTGGCGCTCGCTCGCGGCCATTGTGGGAGTGCCCGATTTGCCCGCGCGCACCGCGGCCGGAAACCTGGAAGACATTCCCGCCGAGCTCGATGAGGCTCGAGTTCTCGAGAGGCTGACCGGCGAAAGCCCGGCGATCCTCATCGCGAAGGAAGTCGTGAGCCGCTCGCGCACCGAGCTCACCCGGGCCGAGCGCGAGCCCATTCCGAACCTCGAGCTCCGCGGGGGCCTGCAGAACAATCGAGAGATCCTCGAGTCGACGGGCGCTCGCGTGGGCTTGCAGGGTTTCCTCGAGGTCGGAGTTCCCCTCCCGCTCTTCAACCGCAATCAGGGAAACGTCGCCGCCGCCGAGGCGCAGCTCCAGCGGTCCGAGCGCGAGGTCGAGCGCGTCGCGCTGGTGCTGCGCGAGCGGGCGTCGAGTCACTTCGAGGTCTACGAGACTTCGAGGATCATGGTCGAGCGGTACCGGGGTGAGCTCCTCCCCCGGGCGCGAAGGGCGTACGAGCTTCGGCTCCAGGGCCACGGGCTCATGCTGGCATCCTACCCGCAGGTCCTCGAGGCCCAGACGCGGCTGTTCGAGCTCCAGGCGGAGTACGTCTCCGCCCTCGAGACGCAGTGGATGAACGCCATTGCGCTCTCGGGGCTTTTGCTCACCGACGGGCTCGAAGCGCCCGCGAGACCGGGGGACGTCGATATGCCGGTGCGCGAGATCAACGTGCCCACTTTGCCCCGCGCGATGGAAAAGAATTAAGAAGAACGCAAAGGCGCGAAGGTGCAAGGGCGCAAAGGAAGAGGGGCGGGTCTTGTTATCCTTTGCCTCGTTGCGCCTTTGCCTCGAGAATACCCAACCCAAGGGGAAGGGAAAAAAACGCAAAGACGCAAAGACGCAAAGGCGCAAAGAAGAAACGGGAATTCCTTTGCGTCCTTGCGTCTTTGCGTCTTTGCGTTCCTTTCCCCTCTTGCCGCCCTCCCGCCAAAGCGGTATGCGGAATTGCGTTGAGATTTAGAACGGGACGCGGGTGCCGGCGCCTTTTTCGAGAGCCTTGCGGTACAGGAACTGGGCGGCGGCCAGGTCCTCGATGGCGATGCCTTGCGATTCGAAGATGGTGATCTCCTCGGGGAAGCCGCGACCGAACTCTTCGCCGATGAGGAGCTGTCCGAGCTCGGCGCGGAT
>Ga0299906_10005298_pt1 | contig 10524 bp, 11 predicted proteins | sample RVTome_14_FD_200259 | JGI IMG/M metagenome (GOLD analysis project Ga0299906, IMG submission 200259) | Soil microbial communities from uranium-contaminated site in the Upper Colorado River Basin, Wyoming, United States - RVT145D125 (version 2) ... | reverse complement strand
ATCACGTTCGTCCACGTCACGCACGACCAGGAGGAGGCGATGACGATGGCGGACGCGATCGCGGTCATGAACCGCGGTCGCATCGATCAGCGCGGCCCACCGCAGGAGCTGTACGAGCGACCCGCGACCGCGTTCGTCGCCGGGTTCCTCGGGATCTCCAATCTGCTTCCGGGCGCCGTAGAGGGGGATGGCGTTCGGCTGACGAGCGGGGAGCTCATCCGGGCGCGCGTCGACGGCCACTCCGGCGAGGTCGCCGCGGGCGTACGGCCCGAGAAGATCTCGATCGGGCCGCACGGCGGCGAGAACGAGCTGCACGGGACGGTCGTCGAGACGGCCTATCTCGGCGTGGCCACTCAGGTCGTCGTCGCCACGGCAGCCGGGACGATCCAGGTCTTCGCGCAGAACATCGACTCCGGCACGCGCATCCCCGGACGCGGCCTGCCGGTGACGCTCAGCTGGAGCCCGGAGACGACGTTCGTCGTCGCCCGGGGAGAAGAACTCGAGGAAGAGGAGGGGTCATGAACGGCAGGACGAGGGGGATGACGAGGGACGAGCTGCTGCGCCGCGGAGCGGCCGCCGGCGTGGTGCTCTCGTTCCCGTCTCTGCTTACCGCCTGCGGCGGGGAGGGCGGGGGCGGCGAGGGCGAGCTGAAGGACGTCCTCAACTTCGCGAACTGGGAGCTCTACATCGACACGCGTACGACGCTCGACGCGCTGGGCATCGACAAGCCGACGACGCTCGAGCAGTTCACCGCCGAGACCGGCATCAAGGTCAACTACTTCGAGGACGTCATCTCCAACTCCGAGTACTTCGCGACCGTCCAGGGTCGCCTCTCCCAGGGCCAGGGCATCGGCCGCGACATCATCGTCTCGACCGACAACGATCGCTTCCTCGGCGTGTACCTGGACAACGACTGGGCCCAGAAGCTCGACAAGAGCCTCATCCCGAACATCGAGAACCTCATCGATGCACAGGCGCAGCCACCCTTCGACCCGGACCGGGAGTACACGCTCCCCTGGTTCTCGGGGATGGACGGGATCGCGTGGAACGAGGACCTCACCGGGCCGGTCACGACGGTCACGCAGCTCCTCGAGGATCCGGAGCTGAACGGGAAGGTCGGTGTCTGGAACTCGATGGGCGACACCCTCGGGCTCGTCCTGCTCGAGAACGGGGACGATCCGGCGAACGTCACCGACGAGTCGTTCGACCGGGCGCTCGCCGTGATCCAGAGAGCCCGGGACTCGGACCAGATCCGCCAGTTCTACGGCAACAACTACACGGCACCCCTCTCGAGAGGCGATCTCGCCGCGAGCATGGCGTGGTCCGGCGACATCTTCGGGCTCGGCAACCCGAAGCTCAAGTGGGGCATCCCGGACGCGGGCGGGATCATCTGGACCGACAACATGCTCATTCCGACGGGCGGCAGCGTGCCTACGGCCTCGACGTTCATGAACTTCGTCTACGACCCCACGATCGCCACGCAGCTCGCCCTCGGAGCGGGCTACATCTCGTCGGTCAAGGGCGTACGGGAAGAGGCGTCGAGGCTCGATCCCGAGGCCGTCGAGAACACGCTCGTCTTTCCGACCGACGACATGCTCGCGACGCTGCACCAGAACGACCCCGCGATGCTGAGCAACCCGGACTACGAGAAGAGGTGGCTCGCCGTCCAGGGCAAGTAGGCCGACGAGATGGGCTCGTTCTTCCACCGGCACACGGGCGTCACGCCCTACCTCCTCCTCGCGCCCGGGATCCTGTGGCTCGCGATCTTCTTCCTGATCCCGCTCGCCTTCCTCGGCTACCAGTCGATGCAGTCCGGTCTCTTCCCGGACTTCCAGTTCACCTGGGAGTTCTCGAACTTCTCGAACGGGATCCGCGACTACCACGAGCAGATCGTGCGCTCGTTCCTGTACGCCGGGATCGCGACCATCGCCTGCCTCGTGCTGGCCTATCCGCTCGTCTACTGGATCGCGTTCAGGGCAGGGCCTTGGCGAAACCTGTTCCTGCTCTTCATCGTCGCGCCCTTCTTCGTCACGTACCTCGTCCGGACGCTCGCGTGGCTGAACATCCTCGCCGACGAGGGGCCTGTCGTCGGCGCGCTCCAGGCCCTGCACATCCTCGGCCCGGACGGACGGCTCCTGGCCACCACCTTCGCGGTCGTCTCGGGGATCACCTACAACTTCTTCCCCTTCATGGCGCTCCCGCTGTACGTCTCGCTCGAGCAGATCGACCCGCGCCTCCTCGAAGCCGCGAAGGACCTGTACGCATCGTCGACGCAGGCGTTCCTGCGCGTGACGCTCCCGCTGTCGGCACCCGGGATTGTGGCCGGGACGCTTCTCACGTTCATACCGGCTGCCGGCGACTTCATCAACGCGGCTCTGCTCGGCACGCCGGAGCAGGCGATGATCGGAAACGTCATCCAGGCCAAGTTCCTCGAGTCTCTCGACTACCCTGGCGCCGCGTCGCTCTCGTTCGTCCTCATGGGCCTCATCCTCGTCGCGCTGCTCGTCTACGCCAGGATCGTGGGCAGCGAGAGGTTGACCGGTTGACGAGGCCGATCCGATCTTGCGATCGCCTCGACCTAATGGGTGCGTGCGCGCGCACAGTCTCCTTGGCCCGCGTGTCGTCGCAGGCGCCGTCTGGGAGCGAGAGCCTCTGTCAGACGCGGGTCGTCGAATGAGCGTGCAGACGCACCCATTAGGCGGTTCGCCGCGCAGGCGGCGAAGCGCCTGGCAGCTCGTCAAGCGCCACTCCCTGACCGTCTATGCGCTCCTCGTTGTGGGCTATCTGATGCTGCCGATCGCTGTCGTCATTCTCTTCTCTTTCAACAAGCCGGCGGGTCGCTTCAACTACGTCTGGGAGGAGTTCACTCTCGACAACTGGATCGACTGGAACGCCGTTCTCGGCATCCAGGACGCGATCGTGACGTCGATCGAGGTCGGCGTGCTTGCGACTGTCGTCGCGACCGCGCTCGGCGCGCTCATCGCGATGGCGATCGTCCGACACCGCTTCGTCGGGCGTGGCGCGACGAACCTGCTCGTCTTTCTGCCCATGTCGACGCCCGAGATCGTCCTCGGCGCGTCCCTCCTCACCCTCTTCCTGAACACGTCGGCGATCTTCCAGCTCGGGTTCGTGACCATCTTCATCGCGCACGTCATGTTCATCGTCAGCTTCGTCGTCGTCACCGTGAAGGCGCGTCTGATCGGGTTCGACCGTCACCTCGAGGAGGCGGCGATGGACCTCGGCGCGAACGAGTGGACGACCTTCCGCAAGGTCACGCTGCCGCTGCTCTCGCCGGCGATGCTGGCCGCAGCACTTCTCGGGTTCGCGCTCTCGATCGACGACTTCGTCATCACGTACTTCACTGCGGGAGGGACGCAGACGTTCCCGATCTTCGTGTGGGGAATAGCGCGCGTGGCAGTTCCTCCGCAGGTGAACGTCGTCGCGAGCGCGATCTTCCTCGTGGCGATTGCCATCGCGCTCGGTCACGTCCTCTGGGAGTATCGAAGCGCGAAGCGTCAGCGAGGAGCCGTCTGAACATGAGCCTCACGTCGATCGACCTGCAGAAGGCCGCGAAGGAGCACCTGTGGATGCACTTCACGCGCATGGGCGAGTACGCGACCCAGGACGTCCCGATCATCGTCCGCGGCGACGGGTGCTACCTCGAGGACACGAACGGGAAGCGCTACCTCGACGCGCTCGCCGGCCTCTTCTCCGTGAACATCGGCTACTCGTTCGGCGACGAGGTCGGCCAGGCCGCGCTCGAGCAGATGCGCGAGCTGCCCTTCTACACGAACTGGTCGTACGCCCATCCGCGGGCGATCGAGCTCGCCGCCGAGGTCGCGTCGCTCGCGCCCGGCGACCTGAACCGCGTCTTCTTCTGCAACGGCGGCTCCGAGGCCGTCGAGTCGGCGTGGAAGCTCGCGCGGCAGTACTACCAGGCGCGCGGCCAGGGCCACGCACGCGGGCTCGTCGTGCCCGGTGCGCGCGCGGGCGCGCAGGAGCCCGACGGGAACGTCGCCGCGTCCGGCGTGCAGCCGCGCCGGTACAAGGCGATCGCGCGCCACATCGCCTACCACGGGACGACCTTCGGCGCGCTCTCGATCAACGGCATCCCCGCAATTCGCGAGCCGTTCGAGCCGCTCGTTCCCGAGGTCCGGCACGTCTCGAACACGAACCGGTACCACCGCCCGCCGGACGAGACGGAGGCGGAGTTCACGCGCTTCCTCCTCGACGAGCTCGAGCGCGCGATCCAGGAGCTCGGCCCGGAGACCGTGTGCCTCGTGCACATGGAGCCGGTGCAGAACGCGGGCGGGTGCTTCACGCCGCCGGAGGGCTACTGGCCGGGCGTGCGCGAGATCTGCCACCGGTACGAGATCCTGCTTTCCGCCGACGAGGTGATCACCGCCTTCGGCCGGATCGGCCACTGGTTCGGCTCGGAGCGCTACGACATCCGGCCGGATCTCGTCACCTCCGCCAAGGGGCTCTCCTCGTCGTACGCGGCGATCGGCGCGGTGGTCGCGACCGACCGCGTCATGGAGCCGTTCCTGGCCGACACCTCGATGTTCTCGCACGGGATCACCTTCGGCGGGCACCCGGTGCAGTGCGCGATCGCGCTGAAGAACATCGAGATCATGAAGCGCGAGCGGGTCCTCGAGCACGTGCGCGAGAACGAGGACGCGTTCCGCGCGACCCTCGCCCAGCTCCTCGACCTGCCCATCGTGGGCGACCTGCGCGGGACCGGCTTCTTCTGGGCGATCGAGCTCGTGAAGGACAAGGACACGCGCGAGACGTTCTCGGAGGAGGAGTGCGAGAAGCTCCTGCGCGGGTACCTCTCGAACGCGCTCTTCGAGGCGGGCCTCATCTGCCGCGCGGACGACCGCGGCGACCCGGTGCTCCAGATCTCGCCGCCGCTCGTCGCCGGCCAGGCCGAGCTCGACGAGATCGCCGGCATCCTCGGGGACGTTCTCACCGAGGCCGCCGGGCTGATGCGCTAACGCCGGTAGTCAACCGACAGCAAGGTGCTCGGATGAGGCTGACTACAGGGCACGCGCCGTCGTCCAGCGATCGGCTTGTACGACCATCGGGACCGCGACGGCGTCACCGAGCCCAATCGTCCCTTCGCTGAGAACCTGTGCGCGAAGGCCGCCCTTATGAGCGAGGGCGCGCAAGAGATGCCTGTGCTCGGGCGACTTGACGAGCGACACGCACGGTTCGCAGAGGCTTGCCCCGCGGAGGCGGACCTCGCCGACCTCGAACTCGGAGCCGATCAGATCGTTCAGCGCCACTCCTCGCGTCACCAGGTTTCGGCGACTATTGGCCTCCTCGACGTCGAGTCCCCAATCGAGGCGCAGGTGCTGAATCACCTCGCTCTCGATCAATGTCAGCTCCGTGATCTCGCGACCGGGAAGGCGTTGCTCCGAAAACCGTCCGCTGTCGGTGAAGTACCGATCGCCTTCGAGGCCACGTCCTGGGACTGCCCGTACCTCGTGCCGGAGCTGCATCGGATATCCGGCCCCGGCCGCGGTGTAGATCGCGACGATCCTTCCCCCCGAGCACATCTCATCTCTCCAACATGATCGTCTCAGCGTCGGGGCCGAGAACGACCTCGGCGGGCAGCAGCTCGTTCGCGTCGAGCAGATACGCAATCGAGTCCCAGTACTCCTCTTCGGACAGGCTGCCCGCGTCGTCGAACGGCATCGTCCTGCTGACGTAGTCGTATAGTCGGTCGGTGTCTCCGTAGCTGGCGATCCGGCGACTGCCGCCGATCAGCACAGGCCCTGTTCCTCCTTCGCCCTGGTCGCCGTGACATTTCGCGCAGTCTGCGACGTAGACGTCCCGCCCCGCGGCCACCTGCTCGTCCTGCGACTGGGCTGTCGCGCCGCCGTTCCCGCCGCAGGCGGCGGAGGTGAGGAGGAGCACGAGCAACCCGCAGGCGGCCGTGAGGCGGTAACGCCCGGGTTGGGCGGGGGCAGGGAAGCCTCGCAGGGCTACGTGACCTCTATTTCGAACTTGGCGATCGCATTGCAGAGAATCCCGAGTTGGTTCAGGGGAACTCGCTCCGGCTGAACGTTGCCCTGCCCGTCTGTCGCGCGCGTGGCCAGCACATGCGTTCCGGGAGTCGCGTCCCACGGGAACTCGAAGCGGACGCGGCTGTAGGGCAGGCCAGTGGGCTCGACGAGCCTCGCGTCTTGCCAGGTCTGCCCACCGTCGACGCTGTACTCCACCTTGGCGATTCCAAAAGGCGAGTTCGCGTAGCCGCGCATGGTGCGCTGCCCCGCGGGGAGCGTCGGCACCTCGCCTTGGTCGAGGATGTACCGGCCCGGCGGTTCCGAGAGCTTGTACGCGTAGGGCAGCGCGAGGAAGCTCTTCGTGTTTTGCCAGGTCCCTCCTTGGCCCTGGATGTCCTCGGGCGCCGCCCCGAGAAACTCGTCCTCGTTCTCGTCGAACTCCTCTCGCGGCCACTCCGAGCCAATCAGCGCCTCCTCGCGCGTGTGCATCCGTGTCCAGAAGCGATGGCTCGAGATCCGGATCTCGGTCAGCCACTTGACGCTGGCCGCGCCGCCCCAGCCGGGAACGAGCGCGCGTACGGGGCCGCCGTGGTCTGCCGGCAACGGGATGAGCCCGTTGAGCCCGAACGCGAGACCGATGTCGTCGGGGCGCTCGAGAACTGCTTCCATCGCGATCGGCCGGCCCGTGTCAGGTCCGTCCACGCCGCTCCAGAAGAGAAGTTGAAGCGCCTCTTGCGTCGGCCGGACGCGATCGAGAATCTCCCTGATCGGGACGTAGTCCCACTCGCCCTGGCTAAACGCGCTGAAGCCCCAGTTCCCGCCTTCCACCTCGTAGCCCAACTGTTCGCGGTTCACGGTGCGGCCGTTCCCGAAGCATTCGAGCACGCGCGGAGCTGTGCGGGTCGGCAACTCCCGAAGCTCGTCGAAGCTGAGCGTTAGCTCGCTCTCGATCGCGTCGCCGGTGACCTTCAGCTCCCAGCTACTCGCGTCGACGGTGGGGGTCGCGTAGCGGTTGCGGACGAAGAAGAGATCGTGGGAGGTGCCCCAGCTCGTCTGCTCGTACCATGGTGTCCCGAGCTCGGTCTCGAAGACCTTGAGCGTTGTTCCCTCGGGCTTCACGAACTGGGCCGAAGCCGCTTCGGCCGTCGTCTCCGCCGCCTCGTCCTCGGCTGCCTGCGAGATTCCGAAGCCGGCGGCGGCGCCACCGGCGAGTCCCACGGCCAGAGCGCCGCCGCCGAGCACGACATCGCGGCGCGTCATCCCGCCTTCGCGAGGTTGTCCGGGTTCCTGCTCACTCATGGCTGCTCCCTTCGCTCGCCCACCAGGTCGGGGCGCTCGCGCGAGAGTTCAGGCTTCCCCAGGAAGCCGTCGTACGCTCGAAGCTCGGCCATCGTCGCTCGGTTGGCGCCTCCGATCGCGGGAAGATTCGACCCTATATTCCATCTGCGTAATTTTCAACCACTTCTTATCCGTCTTGGCCATTAGACTCCGACCGTGCCCGAGCCAGAGCGCGCCATTGCCCGCCCGCTGCCGGTGGTCGGCTCGCGTGTGCTCGCGACACCGCGGATCGTCTCCGAGCCTCGCAACGTCACCGTCGAGATGTTTCGGGCGCTCGCAGACCCCGTGCGGCTCGAGCTTCTTGCGCAAATCGCCGCGCGCGGACCCCTCTGCGTCTGCCACCTGCAGGACGACTTGCCTTACAGCCAGTCCCGGATCTCGAAGCATCTCGGGACCCTCCGCCGTGCCGGTCTGGTCACGACGCGTCGCGAGGGAACCTGGATCTACTACTCGGTCGAGGAAGAAGGGCTAGCCGTCGCGCGCGAGTTCATCGACCAGCTCGAGCACTCGCTCCGTACCCCGCACGAAGCCGACTACTGCCCGCCGGCGGGCTAGGGTTCCGACGGTGCCGCCGCTCGCTCGGGCGCTCGCAGCCGAGGCGATCGGGACGTTCGCACTCGTCTTCGCCGGCGCCGGCGCGATCATGGTCGACGAGAAGACCGGCGCGCTCGGACATGTCGGCATCGCGTTGACCTTCGGCCTCGTGATCATGGCGATGATCTACGCCGTCGGCCACATCTCCGGCGCCCACTTCAACCCCGCGGTGAGCTTCGCGTTTGCCTTGACCCGCCACTTCCCCTGGGCTCGGGCGGTCGCCTACTGGGCGGCTCAGTTCTGCGGCGCCCTCGCAGCCGCGCTGCTCCTCCGGGCGTCGCTCGGCGACCTCGCAAACGTCGGCGCCACGCTCCCGTCCGGCTCGGACGGCCAGGCCTTCCTGTGGGAGGTCACCCTCACGTTCTTCCTGATGTTCGTGATCATGGCTGTCGCCACGGACACGCGAGCGGTCGGGGAGGCCGCCGCACTCGCGATCGGCGGTACCGTTGCCTTGGATTCCCTCTTCGGCGGGCCGGTCACCGGCGCGTCGATGAACCCGGCACGCTCGGCCGGGCCCGCGATCGCCGCAGCGGAGCTGAGCGACCTCTGGATCTACATCGCGGCGCCGCTTGTTGGCGCGTCCCTCGGCTCGCTCGCCTACCAACTTCTACGCGGCGAACCGACGCCCCCCGGCGAGCTCGGGGCCGAACCGCAGGCGACGGCTCCTCGGGAGGAAGCGACGCGCTGAGCCCCGGTCGCCGGGGACCCTGTTTGGGCGTCGCTTGTAGACCCCGGCTCAGGCGAGCTCGACGAGATCGCCGGCATCCTCGGCGAAGTGCTCACCGAGGCCGGCGGGCTGATGCGCTAAGGACCTCCTAGCACCCCAGTATCCGCGCGGTCGATCGTCTTTCCACGCGGACCGATTGCGACCACCGCACGCGGCTCGAGACCGCGATCGAGGTCGCCCTGCGGCATGGCCCATGCGAACGCGCGGTCAACGGTCAATTCGACTTTCCGCGTCGTGCGGTCCGAGAGCTCGACCCTCACCGACTCGACATCGGCGGCCGCGAGCCCGATGATGCGCACGTCGCGCACAGTCGCCTTGGACGGGCCGCCCTCGAAACCCAAGCTGATCTGGATCTTGCGGCCCGCGAATACCGATCCCGCGTCGTTGCATCCGCCGCCCTGATGCCCGGTGGCGAGATCCGTGTCGAAGAGGCATACCTGCTTACCGTCCTTCGTGCGGGAAAGGAAGACGCCATGCTCGCGCCCGCTCGCAAGCCGAAACGACGCCACCTCTCTCGCCGATCCCGGATCGATGTAGTCCAGGAGACCCGCATTCGCGGGAAGGCGATCGCTGGCTTCGCGCGGACGCTCCAACGCGTCGAGGGAGCGTTCCGGCATCGCGTACCCGAGCGCCGACACGACCGCGACCACCGTCAGGGCGACGAAGAGGACCGCCAGCGTGCGTCTTGTCATCGTGCTCACCTCAGTTCGTGGCCACGACACAACTGCCGTAGAACTCGTAGGCCGTGTTGGACCGACAGTGGGCCTTCTTCACCGCGCTCGATTGCCATGCCGTCGCCGTTGTCTTGAAGCTGTTGCGCACGGTCGCGTGCCAGTCGTAGCCGGAGTTGTCGATGAACGTGACGGTGGCGAGGTATCCGGGAGAGTCCTTGAGGAACCAGTTGTGCCTCCAACCCGAGCTGAAGCTGCTCCCGGCTCCCTGGTCAGGCCAATCCCACCACCAGTTCGCATACTCCTGCGCTGCGCCGTGAGCAGTCGGAGGAATCAACAGCGCGAGCGCAGTCGCGACGAGAACGCCGGCGCGGCGCATCGAGTTTCGTCTGAGTGATGCGTTCGGGCGTCTCGGAGACTCGGACGTGATCGGTCGCCTCGTGATCTCGCAGAATCGGTGGCGCATCGAGCTCGCTTCCGAAGACATATGCGGACCAATTACACCCCTGCGGGTGTCGTGTCAATTTGTCCGTTTGGGACACGTTCGCTGCGGACAGATCGTCCGGCGCGCCGGTTGGTACCTGGTCGAAAAGCCCTTGTCTCGCAGCGCGATGGAGCCCGTCTCACGCGTCCTTCGCGCAGCGAAAGCCGGCGAAGATCTGCCGCCGGCTCGGGTGCTCCCAGTTGCGAAACGACCCGCGCGCGACGAGCGGGTCGGTCGCCCACGAGCCGCCGCGGAGGACGCGGTACTCCTCGCCGAAGTACACCTCCGAGTACTCCGGGTACGGGTACGAGAGGAAGCCGGGGTAGGGCTGGAAGTACGAGCTCGTCCACTCCCACACGTCCCCAGTGAGCTGGACGCATCCGGTCGGGCTCTCGCCGCCCGCATACGAGCCGACGGGCGCGGGGGAGAAGCGGGTGTGGCCGAGGTTCGCCTCGTAGCCCATGAACTCGCGGCCCCACGGGTAGCGGCTCTTGCCCCGGCGCTCGTCCCACGTCGCCGCGCGCTCCCACTCGGCCTCGGTCGGCAGCCGCTTGCCGGCCCAGCGCGCGAAGGCCTCGGCCTCGAAGAAGGACACGTGCTGGACGGGCTCGTCCGGCGGCGGCTGCTCGCGGTGTCCGAAGCGGACCCGCACCCAGCCGCCCGAGCCGCGCTCCCAGTGCAGCGGCGCCGACGCGTCCTCCG
>Ga0299906_10005297_pt1 | contig 10524 bp, 10 predicted proteins | sample RVTome_14_FD_200259 | JGI IMG/M metagenome (GOLD analysis project Ga0299906, IMG submission 200259) | Soil microbial communities from uranium-contaminated site in the Upper Colorado River Basin, Wyoming, United States - RVT145D125 (version 2) ... | reverse complement strand
ATGGTCGTTTTCCAGCGTTCCCAAACCTCGTCCGGGACGGTTCCGTCCTGTGCCTGGTGATACACGAACTCGGCCGCGCCGAGCAGCTCGTAGAGGGACCAGGTGAAGCGCATGCGCTCGGAGGGGGTGAGCGCTTCCGGTCTCTGAGCGCCCACCACCACGATGCGATTCAGCTCCGCATCCGCGCTGAGGTTGGATTGGAGCGTGGAGAGGCGCTCGAGCAGGCGCGCGTAGTTCTCCGCCCGGAGCGACTTGGTGTTCTGTCGCACCTGATGGGCCAGGTAGACGATGGACACGACGACGAAGAAGCCCCCGAGGAACTCACCGAGTTGAGCCAGGGTGGCGAGGTCCATGCGTCACTCCTCCGTTGAGCGGCCGCGACCCGCTAGAGCCGCAGGAAGTTCTCGAGAAGCTTCTTGCCGTGCTGGCTGAAGAGCGACTCGGGGTGGAACTGCACGCCCCACACAGGAAAGTCGCGGTGGCGCATGGCCTGGATCTCGCCTTCGTCCTCCGGGTCCGTGCTCCAGGCGACGGGCTCGAGCTCCTTCGGGAGCGCCGTCGCGTCGGTCACGAGCGAATGGTAGCGAGCGACCTCGAACGGCGAGGGGATGTTCGCGAAGATCCCCGCGCCGCCGTGCCGCACGGGACCGGTCTTGCCGTGCATGATGCGGTGCGCGCGGATGGTCCTGCCGCCGAACGCCTCGCCCAGGCTCTGGTGTCCGAGGCACACGCCGAGCATCGGCGTTCCCTGCGGTCCGAACCTTCGGAAGACGTCGATGCTCACGCCGGCCTCGGCAGGGGTGCACGGTCCGGGCGAGACGACGACGCGCTCGGGGCTCATATCCGCAAGCTCGTCCACGCTACGCTCGTCGTTGCGCACGACCACCGGGCTCGCCCCCAGGTCGCCGAGGAACTGCACCAGGTTGAAGGTGAACGAGTCGTAGTTGTCGATGACGAGCAGCATGCGCGGCGTTTCCAGGCCCGGGAGCCCACGGGGTGAAGGGGAAGAATGTAGCCGGACCGACCGTACCAACCAGTGTGGAACGAGCCGAATCCGGACCCCGACGAGCCGCGCGCGGGTAGGCTCACCCCAACGGGAGGATCATCGCTTGTACACTCGCTGTCTCGTCTGCGCCGCGCCGTTCGAGGCCAACGAGCAGCTCGAGCGCGTCCCGCTGGGGAGCCGGCTCGCCTTCGACCCCGGACGTGGCCGTCTCTGGCTGGTCTGCAAGATGTGCCGCCGCTGGTCGCTCACGCCCATCGAGGAGCGCTGGGAGGCACTCGAGGAGCTGGAGAAGCTCACCTGCGACCGCGCGCGGCTCCTCTCCCAGACGGACAACATCTCGCTGCTGCGCTCCGGGCCGCTCGAGATCGTGCGCGTGGGCAAGGCGCAGCTCACGGAGGAAGCGTGGTGGCGCTACGGGCGCGAGCTCGCCTCCCGGCGGCAGAGCTGGAACAAGCTCGGCATGGCCGGGACGGTGGCTGCCGGTGCCGTGCTCCTCGGGGGATGGGCCACGGGCGGCATGACTCTCTTCGGCGCCTGGCTCGTCATGGGTCACGGGAGCGAGACGGTCCGCGACGGCGCGCGTTGGTTCCGCTTCGGCAGCTCCTCGTGGCAAGGCGACGAGGCGTGCGAGCAATGCGGCCACCGCTTCCGCACGCTGCCCTACCGCGAGCGCGCTGCGCTCGGGCTGCTCCCCACGGATGAGCCCGGAAAGGTGGAGTTGGCGGCGCGCTGCCCGCGTTGCGGCTCGTACCGTGACGGCGGCCTCCATCTACGCGGGGAGCAGGCGGAGCGCACGCTCCGGCGCGTGCTCGCCTACCACCACTTCGCGGGCGCCTCTGAGCGGCGCGTGGTGTCGGCTGCCCGGCTCATCCAGGAGGCCGGCTCGCCCCAAGATCTCACGCGCATCGTGGTCAAGGACGGGCGGCGCCTCGGCGATCTGCAACGCACCGGCGGGATCGCGCTCGAGATCGCCGTGAACGAGGCCACGGAGCAGCACCTGCTGGAGCTCGAGCTCGCGGAGCTCGAGGCGCACTGGCGCCGGGAGGAGGAGCTCGCGGCGATCGTGGACGGGGAGCTGACGCCGCTGCCGATGCTCGAGACGCTCCGGCGGCGGGTGACGGGTCAGTAGTCCACCGGCCTCAGGTAGAACTCCCCGATCGCGCTCGACGACAGCACCGCGACCGTCGGCAGCTCGCGCTTCCAGTGCGTCGAGTGGAGCCGCCGCGTCACGACCTCGACGGCCTGCTGGGCGAACCCCATGCGCACGAGCTCGTCCGCCCGGTAGCCGCGCAGAAGCCAGTGCAGCACGGGGTCGGCGTCGTGGTACGAGACGCCGAGCTCGTCCTCGTCCGTCACGCCGTGCACGAGGTCTGCGGTCGCCGGCTTCTCGACGATCACGTCGGGCACCCCCAGGTGACGGGCCAGCGCCCACACCTGCGTCTTGAAGAGATCGCCGAGGGGGTTGATGGGGGGCGAGTCGTCGGCGTGCCAGGTGAAGTAGCCGAGCAGGCGCTCGCTCTTGTTGCCGGTTCCGAGCGGGAGGGCGTCGAGCTTGGCGGACTGGTCGAAGAGGATCACCGCGCGCAGTCGCGCCATGAGGTTCCCCTTCCGCAGCGGGGAGATGTCCGGCTCGTACTCCTCCGCGTACCTGTCGATGGGCGCCGTGATGTCGATCGTGTGTGCGCGCGCGCCCGACGCGTCGAGCGCGAGCGTCCCGTGCTCGAAGCTCTCCTCGCTCGACGTGCGGTAGGGGAGCCGGAAGCCGTGCACACTCTCCGGACCGAGCGCCCTGCACGCGAGGAAGAGCGACACGGCGGAGTCCACCCCTCCCGAGACGCCGACGACGACCTTCTTGAAGCCACGGCGGCGCGCGACCTCCTCGCGGATGAACTCCACGAGCGTGCGCTCGACGAGTTCGAGGTCGAGCGCCAGGACGGCCGGATCGCTCAGCGCGGCGTCGTGCGCGAGCGCGTCGCCGCGGCCGGCGAGCACCGGGGCGACGTCGAGATGGTCGTCCGCGTCGGCGTTGCCCTCGGCCTCTTCGGTCTCGTCACCGCTCGCGCCGCCCGCGACGCGCGCGAGCGAGCGCTGCAGGTGGGGCAGCGCCTGCTCCAGGTCCGAGAGGAGCGGGGACGCGACACGCGCCCGATCGAGCGCCGACGCATCGAGCGAGGCGACCGTGACGGCCTCCTCCAGGAGGGGACCGCGGGCGAGGATCTGGCCGTCGGGCGCCACGGCGATGGAGCCCCCCGGGAACAGCTTGCCGCCCTCCGACCCCGCGAGCTGCGCCACCACCACGAACACCCCGTGCTCGGCCGCAGTCGCCGGCGCGATTCGGTTCCACCGGTCGAGGTTGGCCGGCACGCCGCCGCTCGTGGGCGTGAAGTCCCGCGCGGGCGAGGCGCTCACGATCACGATGAGCTCCGCGGCGTCGAGTGCGAGGATCGTCGCCGGAAGCGAGTGCCACGCCTCCTCACAGATGAGCATGCCGAGCCGCCCGAAGCGCGTATCGAAGGCGCGCACCTCGCCGCCGGGTTCGACGAAGCGGGCCTCGTCGAAGACGCCGTACGTGGGGAGGAACATCTTGCGGTGGACGTGGCGAACGCTCCACGCCCCGTTCAAGGGCTCGAGGTAGGCCGCGCTGTTGTAGAGCCTGCGACGCCAGCGTTCGTAGAAGCCTACCACGAGGTCGGCGGCGTTCGGGGGCGGCGGGCCAAGCCACTCCACCATGCGCTCGACGGAGATCGACGCCTCCGCGACGCCGCCCTCGAGGAAGTAGCCGGAGAGCGCGGCCTCGGGGAAGACGACCAGGTCCGCGTGGGCAGATTCCTCTGCCACGATCTCACGCACGCGCCCGAGATTGCCGCGCGGATCGGCCTTTCCGGGCTTGAACTGGACGAGAGCCACCCGGAGGGGCGGTCTCTCCTGGTCTTGATTCATGCGCGCTGCCGGCGTATCGGTCCATGTGCGGCATCTCGCTCCGCTTGCCGCCGCTCGACAAACCTACTGGTTCCGCCGACCCGGCACAGGGTTTGCGGTCATCCCGGGAGGACGGGGAGCCCGCGAGGAACGAGCCTCGCGGACACGGGTTTAAGCTGGGCAACGCAACGCCGACGCAAAGGGCACCTCATGAAGCTTCGCACCGCCGTTTCCATGTTCTTCGTGACGGTGCTCCTCGTGCCTCCGCTCCAGGGCCAGGACCGTCAGAGCCGGCGCCCAGCCGCCGCCTCGACGCCCGACCAAGCCGAAGTGCTCGCCGGCGCGGTCCGCGCGATCTCACGCATGCACATGGAGGAGTTCAGCGACTCCCTCCTGTGGGAGGCTGCGATCGACGGCCTCATCGCGTCGCTCAACGACCCCTACGCCGAGCTCTTCACGCCTCAGGAGTCCGAGCGCTGGGAGCAGGAGACGACGGGCAACTACTCCGGGATCGGCCTCCAGATCACGCTCCTTCAGGAGTCAGTGACGGTCACGGCCGTCTTCCGCGGCTTCCCCGCGAGCGAGGCGGGCATCGCGGTCGGCGACGTGATCGTGGGCGTGGGCGAGGAGGACTCGAGCGACTGGACCACGGAGGAGGCGGCGCAGTCGATTCGGGGCCCCGCGGGCTCCGACGTCCGCGTGCTCGTGCGCCGCGACGGGTACGACGAGCCGCTCGAGTTCGACATCACGCGGGCGGAGGTGCACGTCCCCGCTGTGAGCTGGGGTGTGCTCGAGAGCGACATCGGCTACGTGGCCATGGACCGCGTGGCACGCGGCGCGGCCGAGGAGATGGGCGCGGCGCTCGAGGAGCTCGAGGACGCGCGCGGACTGATCATCGACCTACGCAGGAACCCGGGCGGCTTCCTGGACGAGTCCCTCATGCTCGCCGACCTCTTCCTGAAGCCCGGCTCGACGCTGGCGAGCACCGTGCAGCGCTCGCCCGGCGGCACGGCGTCGAGCCCCGATACGGACTCGTACTCGGACCGCTTTCCCGAGCAGGTTCCGGACCTTCCGATCGTCGTGCTGGTCGACGGCTTCACGGCGTCGGGCGCCGAGATCCTGGCCGGGGCGCTCCAGGACTACGACCGGGCGCTGGTGCTCGGGGAGCGGACGTTCGGCAAGGGCGTCGTGCAGACGGTCATGGAGCTACCGCACGGGCGGCGGCTGCGCTTCACGACAGGCTCGTGGCTCACGCCGCTCGGTCGCTCGCTCCAGCGGGACCGTGACAGCCAGGGCCGGCCGGTTGCCGAGGAGGACGGCCAGCACCCGCTCGTGGTCACGGCGGGTGGCCGTGAGCTCGTGAACGGCGGCGGCATCTTCCCCGACCTCGAGGTCGCGGAGGACACGCTCGTCATCGCCGAGCAGGAGCTGATCCGCACCACGAGCGAGATGCAGTTCCCACTCGCGCTCAGGCTCACGGAGTTCGGCTTCCAGGTTGCGTCCGCGCGCCGCGCGGCGGGAGAGTCGGCCTCCGTGAACGACGCCGAGTTCGAGGCGTTCATGACTGTGCTCGGTGAGGAGGGGCTCCCGGCCGAGCTCACGTCGGATCCGGCGGTGCGGAGCTACATGCATTGGCGGGCGCGCATCGCGGTCGCGCAGCGCATGGACGACGTGGGCGCCGAGGCCGACATCCGCGCGGAGCGGGACCTGCCGCTCACCGAGGCGATCCGCCTGCTCACGACGACGAGCACGCAGGTCGAGCTGTTCCAGGTCGCGGGCGGCAACACCACGGCCTCCAACGACAGCGCGTCAGCCCGCCGCTAAGGCGGACACCGAGGCCACTGTCGCGACACCGCCGCTGGGCGTCGCGGCGGCGGCGGCGAGTCAGCCGCGCGGGTGGAAGCGGCGGTGCACTTCGCGGAGGTAGTCCCGGTCGAGGTGCGTGTAGATCTGCGTCGTGGAGATGTCGGCGTGCCCGAGCAGCTCCTGCACGGCCGCGAGGTCGGCGCCGCCCTCCACGAGGTGCGTCGCGAAAGTGTGGCGGAGCGTATGCGGCGAGACTTTCTTCGTGATGCCGGCGCGCCGCGCCGCCTCCTTCACGATCGTCCAGACGGCCTCGCGGCGGAGCGGTCGCCCATGCCCGTTCAGGAAGACCAGGCCCCTCCCGCCGCCTCGGTCGAGCGACGGCCTGACATTCCGTAGATACCGGCCGAGCGCGCGCAGCGCCGGTTTCCCCACCGGGACGAGGCGCTCCTTGGAGCCCTTGCCGAAGATCGTCGCGAAGCCTTCATCGAGGTCGAGCGCCGAGAGCGGCAGCTCGACCAGCTCGGAGACGCGCACGCCCGTGGCGTAAAGGAGCTCGAGGATCGCCCGGTCTCGCCAATGGAGAGCCTTGCTCTCGTCGGGAGCCTCGAGGAGCCGCGTGGTCTCCTCGAGCGAGAGGAAGTCAGGGAGCTTTCGTGTCGTCCGCGGCGACTCGAGGCGATCGGTCGGGTCGACGCCGACCGCGCCCTCCGCGAGGAGGAAGCCGTAGTACGTCCTGAGCGCCGACTGCGCCCGCCGGATCGACGTCGCGGCGAGCCCGGCGTCCTTGAGCGAAAAGACCCACTCGCGAAGCTGTGCCGGTGTGACCCGGCCGGGCTCCTGCACGCCGAGGCCGACGGTGAAGCCGAGCCAGCGCGCGAGGTCGCGCTCGTAGGCGGAGACCGTGCGCGGTGAGAGCCCGCGCTCGTACGTCAGGTGGTCGTGGAATTGCTCGAGCCGGAAAGCGCGGTGCTCACTCATGCGGCGGGTGACGGGAGCGCCACCACCAGACGAGCACGAGCAGCGTGACGACGACGGCCGCGACGCCGAGCACGCTGTTGAGGCGTCCGAGCAGCTCGGCGAGCAGCCCGAGCCGCTGCCCCGCCCACGCGCCGAGCCAGACGAGCGCTCCATACCAGATCGCGGAGGCGGCGGCGATGGGCACGGCCACCGGCACCCACCCCTGGTGGCTCACCCCCGCAAAGACGGGGACCACCGAGCGCACCCCCGGCAGGAAGCGGGTGAAGAAGATCGCGGGTGTGCCCCAGCGGTCGTAGAAGCGCTGCATGCGCTCCATCTGGTGGGGCCTCAGCACATGCCTGCCGAACCCGTCCGCGAAGAAGCCGCGTCCGTGCCGGTAAGCCAGCCGGTAGACGACGAGCGCGGAGGCGACGTTGCAGATCCACGTGGCGAAGAAGACCCCGCGCGCGCTGACGTTGCCGACGGCAGAGAGCAGCCCCCCGAGCGCGACGAAGGTGTCGGCGGGGATCGCCGGAACGACGTTCTCGGTCGCCGCGCCCGCGCCGAGGAGGAGGTAGAGCACTGGAGCCGGGATGCCGGTCATCCACTCGAGGAAGTCCTCCACGGGGACCGGCTACTGGGTGCTTTCGACCAGCGCGACGGCGTGAACCGCGATCCCTTCGCCCGCGCCGATCCAGCCCATTCCCTCATTGGTCTTGCCCTTGAGCGAGACCCGGTCGGGGGAGACGCCGAGCGCACCCGCGAGGCACGCACGCATTCCGTCGGCGTGGGGGCGCATCTTCGGGCTCTCGCAGACGACCGTGACGTCGACGTTCACGACGCGCCAGCCGCGGGCGCGAACGATCTCCATCGCCTTCTCGAGGAGCCCGATCGAGTCGGCGCCTTTCCACTTCTCGTCCGTGGGGGGGAAGTGGCTGCCCACGTCGCCGCACGCCGCGGCGCCCAGGACGGCGTCGATCACCGCGTGCGCGACCGCGTCGCCGTCGGAGTGGCCGGCGAGGCCCGCGTGTCCGGGGATCGTGACCCCGCCCAGGACGAGCGGCGAGGCTGCGTCGAAGCGGTGCGAGTCGTACCCGGTTCCCACTCGCATGGGCATGTGGCCTACTCCCACCGGCGGAGCGCCAGACACACGTTGTGACCGCCGAATCCGAAGGAGTTGGTGAGCGCGAGCCGGACGGGGCGCTCCAGCATACCGCCGTGCGCATACTCCAGGTCGCACTCGGGATCGGGTCCCGAGAAGTTGATGGTCGGCGGGATCTGGCCGGTGCGGCAGACCTGGATGGAGACGATCGCCTCGAGCGCTCCGGCCGCTCCGAGCAGGTGCCCCGTCATCGACTTGGTGGAGCCGACGACGACCTCGTACGCGTGGTCGCCGAGCACCGCCTTGATGGCCCCGGTCTCGATCGCGTCCGCCATGGTCGACGTGCCGTGCGCGTTCACGTAGTCGACCTCGCTCGGCCCGGCCCCGGCGCGGTCGAGCGCCATGCGCATGGCGTGCTGCGCACCGTATCCGTCGGGAGGGGGCGCCGTGATGTGGAATGCGTCTCCCGAAAGGCCGTAACCGACCACCTCGGCCAGGATCGTGGCACCCCGAGCCCTCGCGTGCTCGAGCTCCTCGAGGATGAGGGCTCCCCCGCCCTCGCCCATGACGAAGCCGTCGCGGTCGATCGAGAACGGCCGGCTCGCCCCGGCGGGGTCGTCATTGCGGGTCGACATTGCCTTCATGGAGCTGAAGCCGGCGAACGTCATGGGGGTGATGGTCGCCTCGGCTCCCCCCGCGAGCATCAGATCCGCGTCGCCGTAGCGAATGTGGCGCATGGCCTCACCGATCGCGTGCGCGGACGACGCGCAGGCCGAGACCGTCGCGTAGTTCGGGCCGCGGAGTCCCCAGCGGATCGAGATGAGCCCAGCCGAGATGTCGGGAATGAACATCGGGACGAAGAACGGGCTCACGCGCCCCGGGCCACTCTCGATGAGCTTCCTGTGCTGTTCCTCGAAGGTAGCGATGCCGCCGATCCCGCTCCCGAAGACGACGCCGAAGCGCTCCGGGTCGATGCCGCCCAGCCCTTCGCCGAGTCCCGCGTCGGCGAGCGCCTGGGCGGATGCGGCCAGCGCGAAGTGCGAGACGCGATCGAAGCGCTTGGCGTCTCGCTTGTCCAGGTACTCGAGGGGGTCGAACCCCTTCACCTCACAGCCGATGCGGCACGGAAAGTCGTCCGTCGCATCGAATGCGGTGACGGTGCCTCCACCGCTCCGGCCGGCGAGCATGGCCTCCCAGCTCATGGCCACGTCGTTGCCGACTGGGGACACGAGGCCCATGCCGGTGACCACGACCGTTCTGGGGGCGCCCTCGGTTCTCTCTCCCATCCGGGATGTCTTGGGCTCAGTGGAGCGGGAGGAGCGTCACCCCTGGCTCTTCTTGCGCAGATAGGCGATCGCGTCGCCCACGGTGCGCATCTGCTCCGCGTCCTCGTCCGGGATGTCCACGCCGAACTCTTCCTCGAACGCCATCACGAGCTCGACGGTATCGAGGGAGTCCGCGCCCAAATCCTCGACGAACGAGGCGCTGTCCGTGACCTTGTCCGGCTCGACGCCCAGCTCGTTCACGATGATCTCGCGGACTCTCGCCTCGGTAGGCTCGCTCATGTCTCCTCCTTAGGGGGTGGATACGCTCAGGGAACCGCGACCCGACTACATCGCCATCCCGCCGTCGACCGCCAAAACCTGGCCGGTAATGTAGCGCGCGCCGGGGCCCACGAGAAACCGCGCGGCGCCTGCCACATCGGCCGGCGCGCCGAGGCTTCCGAGGGGGATTCTCCCCGTCAGCTCCTCGATCTGCTTCTCTCCGAGCTCCGTGGTCATGTCGGTGGTGATGAAGCCCGGTGCGATCGCGTTGCAGCGCACCCCGCGCGAGGCGAGCTCGCGGGCCACGCTCTTGGTCAGCCCGATGAGCCCTGCCTTCGACGCGGCGTAGTTCGCCTGGCCGGCGTTCCCCATGATCCCGACCACGGAGGAGATGTTCAGGATCGCCCCGTCGCGTCGCTTCATCATTCCGCGTGTGACGGCGCGCGTGAAGTTGAACGCGCCCTTGAGGTTGGCCGCGATCACCTCGTCGAATTCCTCGTCCTTCATGCGCATCAGGAGGTTGTCGCGCGTGATGCCGGCGTTGTTCACCAGGATGTCGACCGGACCGACCCGCTCCTCGACCGCCTCGAGCGTCGCGGCCACGGCGGCAGGGTCGGCGACGTCGCACGCGAAGCCTGCGTGCCCCTCGCCAGACAACTCCTCGGCGGCCGCGCTCGCGCGCTCGCCGTTCCTCGCCACCACGGCCACGCGGGCTCCGCCCTCGGCGAGCGCGTCGGCGATGGCTCGCCCAATCCCGCGCGAGCCGCCCGTGACGATCGCGACCTTCCCCTCCAGCTCCCTCGAGCTCATGCCTCCCCCAGCGAAGCGAAGTCGGCGGGCTCACCGAGCCACCTGCTCGGCGCGCCCGGTGCGTTCCTGCGGTTGAGCGTGGCCAGGACCTTACCGGGCCCCACCTCAACGAAACGATCGACCCCGGCGGAGAGCATGGTCGCGATCGACGCGCTCCAGCGCACCGGCGAGGTGACCTGCTGCACGAGAAGCGCGCGCGCCTCGCTCCCGCTCGTCACGGCCGCGGCCGTCACGTTGGACACGACCGGGTAGGCCGGGTCGCGGAAGTCGACGCCCTCGAGTCGCTCCCGCAGCGCGGCCGCCGCGGGCTCCATGAGCGTCGAGTGGAACGCGCCCGAGACGTTCAGCGGCACGCACCTCTTGGCGCCCGCCTCCTGGGC
>Ga0299906_10005296_pt1 | contig 10525 bp, 8 predicted proteins | sample RVTome_14_FD_200259 | JGI IMG/M metagenome (GOLD analysis project Ga0299906, IMG submission 200259) | Soil microbial communities from uranium-contaminated site in the Upper Colorado River Basin, Wyoming, United States - RVT145D125 (version 2) ... | reverse complement strand
GGTGTCCGCGGGTGGCTCCAGGGAGACTTGGAGCTTCTCGGGCCGAATGGCCACCCAGACCTTGTGGCCGACCCGGGTGTCCGGGCCATGGTGTACCTGAATGCGGCAGCCGGCCTCGGCGCAGGAGATCTCCATGGGCCCGGGGTCGATGCGCTCCACCCGGCCTTCGAACAGGTTCACGTCACCGATGAACTCCGCCACGTAACGGCTGCTCGGGTACTCGTAGATCTCCGCCGGGGTGGCAACCTGGGCGATACGGCCGTGATCCATGACCGCAATGCGCGAGGACACGGTCATGGCCTCCTCCTGGTCATGGGTAACAATCACGAAGGTGATGCCGAGCTCGTCCTGGATATTCATCAGCTCGAACTGAGTCTGCTCCCGCAGTTTCTTGTCCAGGGCGCCCAGAGGCTCGTCCAGCAGCAGCATCTTCGGCCGCTTCACCAGCGAGCGGGCCAAGGCTACCCGCTGGCGCTGGCCACCGGAAAGCTGGTGTGGCTTGCGCTTGGCAAAGCCGCCCAGTTGTACCAGCTCCAGCATATCCTTGACCTGCTTCTGAATTTCCAGTTTCGGCAGCCGCTCCTGGCGAAGCCCGAAGGCGATGTTCTGCTCCACGCTCATATGTGGGAACAGAGCATAGGACTGGAACATCATGTTGACCGGGCGCTGGTAGGGCGGGACGCTGACCATGTCCTCAGCGTCCAGCAGAATCCGCCCGCGGTCCGGCTGCTCGAAGCCGGCGAGCATCCTGAGCAGAGTGGTCTTGCCACAGCCCGAGGGGCCTAGCAGGGCGAAGAACTCGCCCTTGTAGATCTCCAGCGAAACGTCGTCGACGGCGGTGAAATCGCCGAAGCTCTTGCTAACTCCCACGATCCGCACATAGGCCTCGGCTGCGGGATCGTTCCAAGGCTCGTGGCCACTGCGGGTTGCACCGGTCGCTGCCGCCATCGCTAGGCCTCCCCTCGTGACAAGGTCGCGGGCGCCACTGCCGGGCCCGCGGCCGAGGCGCTCACTGGGCGCTCTTTACCCGGGTCCAGAGGCGGGTTACCTCGCGCTGGGTCCGCGGCGGGTAAGGCCCCACGGTATAGAGCTTCGCCACCGTTTCCGGTGGTGGATAGATGGAGGGATCGTCAATCACGTCGGAGTCCAGCTGCTCCTGGGAGGCCTCGTTGCCGTTGGCGTAATAGATGTAGTTGGAGGCCTTGGCCGCGTTGTCCGGCCGCATCATGAAGTCCAAGAACGCGTGGGCATTGTTCGGATGCGGTGCGTCGACCGGAATGGCCATCTGGTCGAACCACATGAGCGCCCCTTCGTCCGGAATCACGTACTCCACGTTGACGTCGTTCTCTGCCTCCGCGGCACGATCGGCCGCCTGCAGCACGTCGCCCGACCAGCCGACGGCGATGCAGATGTCGCCGTTGGCGAGCGCATTGATGTACTCGGAGGAGTGGAACTTCTGGATGTAGGGCCGAATCGCCATCAGCACCGGCTCGGCCTTGCGGATCACCTCCACGTCTTGGGTGGTGGGGTCCTCGCCCAGGTAGTTCAGGGCCGCCGGGATCAGCTCGTCGCTGGCGTCGAGCAGGTGCACGCCGCAGTCGGCAAACTTGGCGAGTATCTCCGGATCGAAGATCAGTTGCCAGGAATTGACCGGCGCTTCGCTCATGCGCTGCCGGACTTCGTCCACGTTGTAGCCGATACCCGAGGTGCCCCACATGTAATTGATAGAGTACTCGTTGCCCGGGTCGAACTTGGCCACCCGCTCGGAGATCAGGTCCCACATGTTGGAGAGGTTCGGCAGCTTCGACTTGTCCAGCTTCTGGAACACGCCGGCCTGGATCTGGCGGGCCAGAAAGTTGCCGGTGGGCACCACCACGTCATAGCCGGTACTGCCGGCCAGGAGCTTGGTCTCGAGAATGTCGTTGGAGTCGAAAACGTCGTAGACGACGCGAATCCCGGTCTCGGCCTCGAACTCAGCGAGAATGGACTCGTCGATGTAGTCGGACCAATTATAGACGTTGACGACCTTCGCTTCCTCGGCCCCCAGAGGGGCCGCCAAGAGCAAGGCCACGCTGGCGGCGACCAGGGATCGGGGCGCTGGCAATCGCATGTACAAACCTCCTGACCGCTGGCTGGGGACCTGCCCCCGAACGCCTCGGCCGATTACAGGGAGTGGAATGTCGTGGCCACTAGAGTGGCCACGGTTCACTGGCAGCCCACCGCCTCCGCGGTCAGGTCCAGACAATGGCGAGCCTTGGCAAGCAGCTCGTCCACCTGAGCATGGTCGATGACCAGCGGCGGCGCGGCAATCATGGTGTCGCGCACTGCCCGCATGACCAAGCCGTTGTCGAAGCAGAAGTCCCGGCAGAGCGTTCCGACTCGACCCGGGTGGGGGAAGGGCTCGCGCGTGCGTTTGTCTCGCACCAATTCCAGTGCGCAAAGCATGCCCACACCGCGCACCTCGCCCACCAGGGGGTGATCGCACAGCTCTCGCCAGCGCTGCTGCAGATAGGGACCGATGTCGCGCGCCACCCGCTCCACCAGCCGCTCCTCACGCAGGATGCGCAGGTTCTCCAGGGCCACTGCGCAGGCGGTGGGATGCCCGGAGTAGGTGAAGCCGTGGAAAAACTCGCCCCCTTCCGCGACCAGCACGTCGGCAACTCGATCCCGCACCAGTACGCCGCCGATCGGCAGATAACCCGAGGACATGCCCTTGGCGATGGACATCAAATCCGGCTCCAGGCCGTAGTAGTCACTTCCGAACCACCTGCCCATGCGGCCAAAGCCGCAGATGACCTCGTCCACCACCAGCAGGATGCCGTAGCGCCTGCAGATGCGCTGGATCTCGGGCCAGTAGCTGACGGGGGGGATGATCACGCCGCCGGCCCCCTGGACCGGCTCGGCGACGAAGGCGGCCACCCGCTCCGGTCCCAGGGCCTCGATGCGCTCGGCCAGGGCCCTCGCGGCAAGCAGGCCGAAGGCCTCCGGGTCGAGGTCGCCGCCTTCGCCGTACCAGTAGGGCTGGCGGATATGCTCGATGTCGGGTATCGGCAGTCCACCCTGGGCGTGCATGGGCGCCATACCGCCGAGACTGGCGCCACCCATGGTGCTGCCGTGGTAGGCATTCTGACGGCTGATCAGAACCCGCCGCCCAGGCTCGCCCTTGAGCTCCCAGTAACGGCGCACCATGCGGATGACGGTATCGCTGGACTCCGAGCCGGAGCCGGTGAAGAAGACTTTGCTGATGCCCGCCGGCGCCACTTCCACCAGTACCCGGGCCAGCTCGATCGCCGGCGGGTGGGCGCTCTGGAAAAAGCTGTTGTAGTAGGGCAGCTCCAGCAGCTGGCGGTAAGCGGCTTCGGCCAGCTCCCGGCGGCCGTAGCCCAGGTTGACGCACCACAGTCCGGACATGCCGTCGAGGATGCGCTCGCCTTCGGAATCCCAGAGGTACACGCCCTCGGCGCGAGTGATGACCCGAGTGCCTTTGGCAGCCAGAGCCTTGTGGTCGGTGAAGGGATGCAGGTAGTGGCGGCGATCCAACTCCTGCCATAGGGCAGTGCCGTGCTGCGTTTCGGCCTCGCTCATCAACTGTCGCTCTCCGGGATTCCGGGCGGCTCACATAGCACCGGCAAGCCTATACGTTCAGCAGCAAGTACTCCCGCTCCCAGGAGCTGATGACCTGCATGAAAGTCTCGTACTCGCTGTCCTTGACCGCGTTGAAGGCCAGCAGGAAATGCTCGCCCAAAACCTCCTTCAGGGGGTCGCAGGCGCTCAGCAGCCGCAGGCTTTCGGCCAGGCTCCGTGGCAGGGCGTAGGGTTCCTCGTAGGCGCTGGTGGCCAGTGGCTCGCTCGGCTCGAGCCTCTGGCGCATGCCCAGGTAGCCACAGGCAAGAGAAGCGGCGATGGCCAGGTAAGGATTGGCGTCGGCACCGGCCAGCCGGTTCTCCACCCGCCGCGCCTGGGGCTCGGCGTAGGGCACCCGCAAGCCCGCGGTGCGGTTGTCGTAGCCCCATTGGACGTTGATCGGCGCCGCGTGGTAGCGGGTGATCCGCCGATAGGAATTCACGTAGGGAGCGAAGAAGGGCATCGTCGCCGGGATATAGCGTTGGAGCCCGGCAATGTGGGCAAAAAACAGCTCGCTCGGCTGCCCCTGCCCGTCGCTGAACACGTTCAGGCCAGTCTCCCGGTCCAACACGCTCTGGTGGATGTGCATGGCGCTGCCGGGCTCCTTCTCCATCGGCTTGGCCATGAAAGTCGCGTACATCTGATGGCGGATCGCCGCCTCGCGCACCGTGCGCTTGAACAAGAAGGCCTGGTCGGCGAGCTCCAAGGGGTGGCCGTGCAGCAGGTTGATCTCCATCTGCGCCGCGCCCGACTCGTGAATCAAGGTGTCGATGCCGATACCCTGGGCCTCGGAGTAGTCGTACATGTCCTCGAACAGGGGGTCGAACTCGTTCACCGCATCGATGCTATAGGACTGGCGGCCGATCTCCGGCCGCCCCGAGCGGCCCACCGGCGGTTCCAGGGGGTAGTCGGAATCGGTATTCGGCTTGACCAGGAAGAACTCTAGCTCCGGTGCCACCACCGGCACCCAGCCTTCCCGCTCGTAGAGCTCCACCACCCGGCGCAGTACGTAGCGCGGAGCCATGTCCACCGCCCGCCCGTCCATGTAGAAGCAATCGTGGATGATCTGCGCCGTGGGGTCCGCGGCCCAGGGCACCAGGCGGATGGTGGACTCGTCGGGTAGCAGGCGGATGTCGATCTCAGCCGGGTTGATCGCGCGCTCGTCCTCCGGGTAGTCGCCGGTTACCGTCTGCAGAAAGATCGCCTCCGGCAGCCGGATGCCTTCGGCCTCGGAGTATTTCTCCGCCGGCATGATCTTGCCTCGGGCCACTCCGGCCATGTCCGGGATGATTGCCTCCACCTCGGTGATGCCGCGCTCCTTGATCCACTGGCGGATGGGGCTCACGCCGCTCTCCCGCGGCCAGCATGCCGCCGACAAGCTTCGCCGAAGGCCGCAAAGATGGCTCGGTAAAAGCGGTTGTTGGACACTTGCCATTCCGGATGCCATTGCACGCCGAGCGTGAAGCTCGGCGCCGTCACCACCGTGAACGCCTCAATGAGCCCGTCGGGGGCCACGGCCTCCACTCGCAGGCCCTCGCCCAGCCTGTCGACGCCCTGCTGATGCAGGGAATTGACCTGCTGTATGGGCCCGTCCGCGAGCCCGGCCAGCAGCCCACCAGGGGTGAGCCTCACCTGGTGGGCAGGCCCGTACTGCCGCTCCAGGGAGTCGGATTGCGGTTCCCGGTGGTCCATTAGACCCGGCTGCTCTTGCAGGTGCTGGTGCAGGCTGCCGCCGAAAGCCACGTTCATCTCTTGATGGCCCCGGCAGATTGCCAGCACCGGAATGCCTTCCGCCACGGCCGCCCGCAGCAGCGGTAGGGTGGTGGCGTCACGGGCCGGATCATGGGCGGTGCCGCTGCGGCTGGCCGGGCCCTCATAGTGGCGCGGCTCCACGTTGGAAATGCTGCCCGTGAACAGAAAGCCGTCGAATTGGGCGAGCAGCTGTCCCAGCGACAGCCGCTCGCCCAGCGCCGGCACCAACAGCGGCAGCACCTCCGCGGCGTCGGTGAGCGCGGTCAGGTATTTTTCGCCCACCGTATGAAACGGATGCGGCTCGATCAGCTTGCGGCACGCGGGCACCCCGACCAGAGGGCGCGGTGGTGACGCGTGCATGGAGCCTCACTGGCTGACACCCCGGAAAGACGGGGCACGGTCACGATAGCGCCGCCTTTGCCGCCGCCGCAACCACCGCCGGGCTGCCTCGACAGCAACATGGCGGCCCGGCTCAACTACTGGCACTCGGGCAGCGGGCCCTTTGCAATGAGATCCTTCAGTGACCCCTCGGAGCCGGAGCGCCTGTTCGCCACCGGTGTCCGCATTCGCGATGTCGACCTGCTGATTCCCGACGCCAACGGCGTGATGCGCGGCAAGCGCCTGCAGCGGGCCGCCCTGGCCAAGGTCTACCGCGAGGGCCTGGCCCTACCCGGCTCCATCTTCGCCGCCGACATCGCTGGCAACACCATCCAGGAAACTGGTCTCGGTTTCGATGAGGGCGACGCCGATCGCCACTGTTGGCCGGTGCCGGGCTCGCTGACTCCGGTGCCCTGGGAGGAGGGTCGGGCCCAGGCCTTTCTGACCATGCATGAGGCCGATGGGCGGCCCTTCTTCGCCGACCCGCGCCAGGTGCTGCGGAGGGTACTGCAGCGTTATACTCATGGAATGCCAAATTTTGGCTTCTTTTCGCCAATGATTTGAAAGTTTTCAGTCAATAGAGAACGCAACTGATCGGCATAGGTGTGTGAGCTCTGGAAGAACTGTTCGCATGCTTTCCTGAATTTGCTGAAGGTGTCGTAATATTTGTTGTAGAGGACTTGTTTCTTGAAGAACTTCCAGAAGCGCTCGATTAAGTTGAGATTCGGCGAATAAGTAGGGAGGAAAATCAACTTGATCTTCGAGCTTTCCAGAAAGTGCCGCACAGCGTGCGAGCGGTAGTAGCCAGCATTGTCACAGATGACATAGATGCGTTGTGCCTGCGGGTTGAGGTGCTCGATCTGCTCGAACAAGGCAATGGTGGAAACGGCGTCGATGGTCGCGTCAAAGCGCACCACCGGCTCGAGCCGCTCGAGGTCGATCGCCCCGTTGATGTTGAGGCGCTCGCGCCCGGTGTTGCTCGGTATCTCGCGCTCCTCCCCGCGCTTGATCCAGCCGTAGCCCAACACCGGGTTGTGGTGTGGGTGGGTGGCATCCATGAAGTAGATCGGATCCTCCGGGCTCTTGTTTTCCTTAGGGTTTTTATACTCCTCGAGAAAGCCCCGCTGGGCCTCGGGATCGGCCTTGCCAGGCACCAACTTCGGCTTCTTGAAGACGTAGCCCAAGCGCTTCAGAAGGCCGCTCATCCCCCGCTCGCTGTAGCGAACGCCCCAGTGCTCCTCCACATAGCGGGCTACCTCCTTGGCCCTCAGATAGAGCGTCTTTTGCAAGTGCAGATTGAGCTCGATGTGCTGCTCCTCAGTGAGCCAACCGGCGCCGCCGCAGTAGGCCATGCTGAGCAAGGCGCGAGTCCCACCCTGCTGGTAGCACTTGAAATAGCTCCTGGCGGTATCGGGGTCGATCAGCAGCGCTTCGGCCACCTGTTCGGCAGACCAGCCGCTGCCGAGCAAGATGACCGCTTTGAGCCGATCCGCGTAGCGCTTCTCCCGAGTCCGCCGATGCTCGGCGCGAAGCTCCACTAATACGTTTGGAGGCAAGGTGTAGTCGTTCATGGCCCAAGATCATACCCTACACTTCAGCTGGTTGCAGACCCTTCCTCAACCGAAATTTGAAATGCGAGCGGTATACCAGGCGCTGGGCCTCACCCCGGTGATGGCAGTAGAGCTCGAGCTCTACCTGATCGACCGCGAGCGCAGCCGGAGCGGTGCTCCCCTGCCCCCCGTCTCGCCGGGCTCCGGTAAGCGGTCGCGGCAGACCCAGGTCTACTCCATGGCTGACCTGGACGACCAGTCAGCGCTGCTGGCAGCCATCGCCGAGGCCAGCGCGCTCCAGCGCATCCCGGCCTTCACCGCGGTCGCCGAGTATGCTCCCGGGCAGTTCGAGGTGAACTTGCAGCACCGGCCGGACGCCCTCGTCGCCTGTGACGACGCCGTGCTCATCAAACGTCTGATCAAGGCCCTGGCCCGCCAGCACGACCTGGACGCGACCTTCACGGCCAAGCCCTACCCGGCGCAGGCCGGCAGCGGACTGCACCTGCATCTCAGCCTGCAGGACGGGTCGGGAGCCAACGTCTTCGCCGGCGACGGCGAACCGTCCGACAACGACGCGCTGCGCCATGCCCTGGGCGGGCTGGTGACGCTGCTGCCGGAATCCATGGCCCTGTTGGCGCCCAATGCCAACTCCTTCCGGCGCTTCACCCCGAGGGTGTACGTGGCCCTGGCACCCACCTGGGGCTACAACAACCGCACGGTGGCACTGCGCATTCCCGCCGGACCATCCCACGCCCGCCGCATCGAGCACCGGGTCGCCGGCGCCGATGCCAATCCCTACCTGGTTACGGCTGCGATCCTGGCTGGGGTGCACTACGGGCTCACCCAGCGCTGCGACCCGGGAGTGGCGGTCACCGGAAACGCCGACGAGCAGCGCGAGCCCAACCTACCGCTCACTTGGGGCGAAGCGCTGGAGGCCTTCGCCCTGTCGGAGATCCTGCCCGAGTACATGGGCAGCGACTTTTGCCACGTCTACTACCAGACCCGGGCAGCCGAACGGCGCAGGTTCCAGGCGGTGGTGACGGCGCTGGAATACGAGTGGTACTTGCTCGCCTGAAGTGACGGTCAATGCGCCGAGACTGAGCTCGCGACCGCTGCCAGAACGGAGTGGATCTGGAGCCCATCCTAGGGGACGAGTCGCAGGCTTTTCAAAACAGTTGGCGTCGATAGGGGCGGCGCCCAGGCACAGTTTCCACGACCGGCGGGCGCCGCAAAGGACGCGATGGGCGCGGTTGACGCGCATCGATCAGGCGCATAGGCTATGCGCATCCTGCTGCCAGGGGGGACGAGCAGTGACACCCGCGTGCTACGACGTCAATGCACCAAAGAAGTCCACTAACCTGAGCGTGAATGCCGATCTGCTTGCGCAGGCGCGCGGCATGAAGATCAATCTCTCGCGGATTTTCGAAGAACGACTGGCCGAAGTGGTCGTCGAAGCCAAGCGTAAGGAGTGGCTGGAAGACAATCGCCCAGCAATCGACGACTACAACACGCGTGTCAGGGCACGCGGAAGCTTTGGCGATTCCGTGCGCCGGTTTTGATTCACCAATTCGACATCCATCGCAACCCGAGTCTGGAGACGTCGCAATGGGCCCCCTATCTGCTGGTCTTGCAGAGCGATCTATTGAGCGACTTACAGACGACGGTCGTAGCACCGCTCGTGCATGCGAAGGAATTTGGGCGCCCGGCAACGACCCTGAACCCGGTGTTTGACGTTCAAGGGGAACGAGTGGTCCTGTCGGTGGCAGAGCTGGCAGGCGTCTCAGGGAAGCAACTCGGTGAACGGGTCGGTTCATTGGCCGCTCGGCGGCATGAGATCATCGCTGCCATAGACCTGTTGTTTACGGGGATATGATCCCCCGGCCAGCCACCCTGGCTACCCCGCTCGCGTCGTGACATGGCAGGTCGAAGGCAATGCTGCCTAGCCATACGTCAGCCTATCGGCCCAGGCCGCTCGGAGCTCGTTCTGGTACGCGCGAGTGATTAGCTACACTCGGTCGACTCTTCGTCTGCCGTGCCCTAAAACCATTCCCTGTGGCAACGAGCCAACACCCAGGGCCGAGTCCGGGGCCCCAAGCGACCTTGGCCAAGGAAGCGATCTCGTATTGCAGATAGATCGGCTAGATCGGGCCGTCACCGAGACCCAAATTGAAGTCAGTGGTCTCTCTTAGCCACGTGGTCGAGCGTTAGCGTCCGATCCGCATCCGGCGGGGTGCTCAGGCTCTGCGACCATGTCTAGACCCGCTCACATCGACTCCTACTACGCGGCTAGCGCCAATCCGAGCGCCGAGCACCCGCTGCTGACGGAAAGCCTGGACTGCGACGTGTGCGTGATCGGCGCCGGACTCACCGGCTGCTCGGCGGCGCTGGAGCTCGCCGAGCGTGGCTACGACGTGGTGGTGCTGGAAGCCCAGCGCGTCGGCTGGGGCGCCTCCGGGCGCAGCGGCGGACAGTTGGTCACCGGCTACGGCTGCGACCTCGGCACCCTGGAGCGCAGTGTCGGACTGGCGGACAGCAGGCGCCTCTGGCAACTGTCGCTGGAGGCCATGGATCTGGTCCGGCAACGGGTGGCGCGCCATCGGATCGACTGCGGGCTGCATTGGGGCTACCTGCACGCGGCTATCAAGCCGCGCCAGGAGCGGGAGCTGGAGCGCTGGCAGCAGCAGCTGGAACAGGTCTACGGCTACCCCGGGCTGCGACTGCTGCGCGGCCTCGAGCTTGGCGCGGTCATCGGCAGCCGCCGCTACCGCGCGGGGCTGCTGGACCCGGGCTCCGGACACCTGCATCCACTCAACTACACCCTGGGACTGGCTGCGGCGGCGGCTCGCGCCGGGGCCCGCTTCTTCGAGGCCAGCCCGGCGCTGGCGCTACGCCGCGGCCAGCGGCCGCAGGTGGCGACGCCGGCAGGCCAGGTGCGCTGCCGCTATCTGCTGCTCTGCGGCAACGCCTACCTGGGGGAGCTCAGTCCCGAGCTGCGGCACACGATCATGCCGGTGGGCACCTACATCGTCGCCAGCGAGCCCCTGCCCGCCGAGCTGCTGGCTCGGCTCATGCCCGCCAACGCGGCGGTGGCCGACCTCAACTTCGTGCTCGACTACTTCCGCTGCTCGGAGGACCGGCGGATGCTGTTCGGGGGCCGCGTCAGCTATTCCACCCGCCAGCCGAGCAAGCTGTCGGGCTCCATTCGGGCCCGCATGGAGAAG
>Ga0299906_10005295_pt1 | contig 10526 bp, 6 predicted proteins | sample RVTome_14_FD_200259 | JGI IMG/M metagenome (GOLD analysis project Ga0299906, IMG submission 200259) | Soil microbial communities from uranium-contaminated site in the Upper Colorado River Basin, Wyoming, United States - RVT145D125 (version 2) ... | reverse complement strand
GTTCGGCCGAGGATCTCTTCGGCCATGTCGCGTGAAAGATCGGGTGCGATCTCGGCGATCTGGTCGGGATAGCGGGTCTCCACATAGTAGCGCGACAACTCGTGCATGAGCTCCGACTGTGCCGCATTTGCGTTGACCCCGGCGTGCTCAGCGAGGCGCACAAGATTATGCACCCGCGGCGGCATTTCTCCGGTGCGTTTTGCAATCACCGCCTTGAGCACCTTCTCAACGGCTTGCTGGCAGCAGAAGAGTACGTACAGATATCGCCCGGTCTCGAGCATGGCGCGGCCGGTCTCGAAGTCATACTGCGCCTGGTCGGCCCATTGTTGTGGGATCGAGTCTGTCATTTGAACAGTTTCAAGTCATCCTCACGCCAGGGCCTTCTCGCGATCATGCTCATCCGGCGTCCGGGGGTCGGGCGGCCGGGGGTCGGGGGCCAGGCGGGTGATGATCTTCGCCCCCACCGCATCACCCCAGACGTTCACCGTGGTGCGGCACATGTCCACGATCCGGTCCACGCCGATGATGACGCCGATGGCCTCCAGGGGGAGTTCCTTGCCCGTGCCCGCGAGCGACGTGTTCACGGCGTTGATGACGATGACCATCATGACCAGGCCGGCGGAGGGAATCCCTGCCGCGCCGATGGCGGCGAGGGTGGCGGTGATGACGACGATGAGCAGATGGCCAAGGCCCAGGTCGATGCCATAGAGCTGGAACAGGAAGACGACGGCGACGGCTTCGTAGAGGGCGGTGCCATCCATGTTGATGGTCGAGCCGAGGGGGAGGACAAAGTTTGCCGCGCGCTTGGAGCAGCCGCCTTCGGTCTCGGCGACCTCGATGGTCACGGGCAGTGTGGCGGATGAGGAGTCGGTGCCGAACGCGGTCATCAGGGCCCGCCTCATGCGGTAGAGGAAGACCAGCGGGTTGGTCCGCCCGAGCACGAGGACGAACAGGGGCAGGACGATCAGCCCGTGCAGGGCCAGGCCGATCAGGACCACGGCCAGGTACTTGCCGATGGGGCCGATGAGGTTGGCGAAGCCCAGATTGCCCACCGTCCACGCCACCAGCAGAAACACGCCCGGCGGCGTGAGCCAAATGACCCAGTGCACGAGACGCATGAGGGCGTCGAACATGCCCTCGAAGAACGCCACCGCCGGCCGCGTCTTCTCGCCGCCCGCCGCCAGGGCCAGCCCCAGGAGCAGGGAGAAGACGATGATCCCCAGCGTGCGGTCGGCGGCCATCTCGGTGAAAATGTTCTCGGGGATGAGCTGCTTGACGACTTCGAAGAATGCGCGGCTGAGGGTGGTCCGCTCATCCTCCTGGACACTGGCGATCGTCTCATCGATGCCGGACTCGGCGAAGCGCTGGGCCGCGGACTCGGTCAGTTGGGCCTGGGCGTCCGGGGGCATGTCGCCGGGCCGGATCCACGTCACCAGCGAGGCGCCGATGGTGACGGCGATGAGCATGGTCACGAGGTAGTAGAGGATCGTCGAGCCGCCCACGACGCCCAGTCGCGAGGGGTTGCCGATGGATGTCACGCCCACGACCACGCTGATGAGCACCACGGGGATGATCAGGAGCTTCAGGGGCCGGATGAGGATGATCTCGCCGGCGGTGCGCGTCCAATGATCAGCCAGCGCTCCGGCGACGCCCTCGTAGAGCACGTATTCCCCGACCAGCGCCCCGGCGACGAGGCCCAGAAGGATCAGGAACGTCAGCAGGCCGGTGCGCGACATGATGGGTAGGGTACCGGCAACGCAAACTTCGTGCCGATCCGTCCCGGCGCGCTAGGGCTGAATCCCCCGGGCCCAAATGGCCAGGGTCAGCAGCGCGAAGAGCCGCTGGCCGTGATCGGCGCGCCCGGACAGGTGCTCGTCGATCAGGCGATTCACGGCATCGCGGTTGAGATTGAACGGTCCGAACGGGCAATCGGCATCGCGAACGCGTTCGATGAGAAGGCCTCGCATGCCGCCAAAGTCGTCGCGGAACCATTCGCCGATGGGAATGGCGAAGCCCATCTTGGGCCGGTCGACGATCTCCGCGGGCAGGTAGGTTCTCGCAAGCGTCCGCAGCAGGCCCTTGCGGCGGCCGTTGGGGGCCAGGTGCCAGGTCGGCGCGGCAAGGGCGGCGGCGACGACATCGCGGTCCAGCAGCGGCGCCCGCACTTCCAGGGCCACCGCCATCGACGCCGTGTCCACCTTGCACAGCAGGTCGTCGGGCAGGTAGTTGCACAGGTCGAAGCGCCGCAGCGCCTGCATGGCGTCCCAGCCCGGGAGCTGCTCGACGGGATCCTTCGGAGGACGGCCCAGCAGGTCGGCGATCTGCTCCTGGGTGAAGATCGACTCCATGGCGGCGATGCCGATCGCGGGCAGGTCGCGGGCCATGCCGCCCAGGCGGCCGAGCTTATGGCGGCGGGACCTGGGATGCGCCCGCGCTCCGAGGTTCCGGGGGAGCCAGCGCAGGATGCGGCGGTGGCGCATCAGGGCGCGCGCCGCCATGTAGCGGTCGTACCCGAGAAAGAGCTCATCGCCGCCATCGCCGGAGATCGCCACCTTGACGTGGGCCCGGGCGGCGCGGCTGACCCAGTAGGTCGGCAGGATTGAGCTGTCGCCGAACGGCTGTCCGAGCACATCGATGAGGCGGACAAGGTCGTTGGCCGGGTCAATCGACACAGCGAGCGTGGCGTGATCGGTCTCCAGGTGGCGCGCGGCGGCCTCGGCGTGGCGCGACTCGTCGTAGCGGGAGTCGGGCATGCGCACGCTGAATGTGCGCAGGTCCGGCTTGTGCGCCCGGGCGTAATGCGCGATGAGCGATGAATCCACGCCGCCGCTGAGAAAGCACCCCAGCGGCACATCGGCCTCCAGGCGGCGGGCGACGGCCCGGTCGAGCAGCCGGTCGAAATCGGCGATGGAGGTCTCCAGGCGCGGCTTGGCCGGCATGAGCTGGAGGTGCCTGTCCACGATGCTCGGCTGGACCTGGTGGATATCGGCGCGGTCGAAAAGCGTGCGCCCGCCGAAGGCGTAGCCGACCTGGAGAAACCGCTCGACGCGATCGAGGCGGTGCGAGACGGGCTTGACGCCGTCGAGCGTCGCCAGGGCCCGGGCGTCGCTGGCGAAGGCGACCGCGGAGGGGTCTTCGGCCAGGCCGTAGCGCAGGTACAGTGGCTTCTCGCCGAACAGGTCGCGGGCGAGGATGAGCGAAGCGCCGGTTCGGCACCACAGCGCGAAGGCGTACATCCCCTCGAGGTGGTCGGCCAGGTCCGCGCCCCATTCCCGGTAGCCGTGAATGAGCACCTCGGTGTCGCTGTGGTCGGTGGTGAAGCGGTGGCCTTCGGCGACGAGCTGCTCGCGCAGTTCGCGATGGTTGTAGATGCAGCCGTTGAAGGCGACGGCGATGAGGCCCTCGGCATCCGTTCGCCCGCGCTCCGAAACCATGGGCTGCGCGCCCGTCTCGTGGTCGATGATGGACAGGCGGCGGTGCACGAAGGCGACCTCGGTGGAGCGAGTGCCGTCCGGCGTCTCGACATCGACCCAGTCGCGAAAGCGGCCGCCGCCATCGGGCCCGCGATGTTCGAGGCGCGCATCGATCACGTCGAGCCACGCGTCGGGAATGGGTTGGCCGTCCTTGCGCAGGACGCCGCCGATGCCGCACATGGGTGACAGGATAGGGGTTGGCGCGTCGAAAGGCCGCCGATGCGGTTTGTGGATGTTGAATCAGTTCCGGAACGTCCGGACCGTCGCCGCCGGATCGCTCATGGTGAGCGCAGCGTGTCCAGGAACTTCATGAGCTCATCGCACATCAGGGTCAAGGGGACGTGGTAGTCCTCGGGGATCGGCGTGAGGACTGAATCGATGCCCAGCGCCCGGAGGCGACGGTGGGCCGTAGTCGTGGCTTCGACTGACGGCCCGCCGTCGAGCTCGCCGTAGAACAGGCGCACCTTCATGCCTCGCAGCGCATCGAGGCGGTCGCCCGTCTCGGGCGTGATCTCATAGACCGGAAACGCGGTGACAGACTGGAAGTACTCGGGGAATGCAGTGGCGACATTGAAGGATGCAGTACCGCCGTTGCTGAATCCGGCGGCATGAAACCGGCCTCCCTCGATTCGCGCGCGACCAGAGAGGTCATCAAGCAGCTCCGGAATCAGTCGATAATCGTCGCCATGGAAAAACCCTCCGCCGCCTCGTGAAACCGGCGAGACGACGATCCAGCCGCGGAGACTCGCCTGGACGCCCCAGTAGTTGGTCAGGCCTTCATCCACGAAGTTGCGGTCCTGCCGGGCGCCGGCGAGGCCGAGCAGGGCCGGATAGGACCTCGCTTCGTCAAAGTCATCGGGAAGCACGAGGGCGTACTGGACGGTGCGTCCATCGGAGGACGTGAACGTGTGATACTCGGGCATGGGCGGAACGCGGAAGCGCGGGTCCCCGCGAAGTGAATCCAGCGCCGGATCGGACGCCAGCTTTTCGGCGTTCCGATAGCCCCACTGAAAGGCGCGGTCGAACATCCTGAAGGACTCGTCCGTGCGACCGGTCAAGGCATATTCAGCGGCGAGGGAGTACGCCGCGGTCGCCGCAAGATGGTTGGGCTCCGCGATCGCCTTCAGATTGGCCTCGATGGCGCCCTCGAAATCCTGCAAGTTGTGGCGACACAGGCCGAGCCCGAACCAAACATCCACGGCATCGGGATGCAGTTCATGAAGCTGCTGATAGACCGACTCCGCGTCAGCCCAGTTCTTGCGGGCGATGTGCCTGGTGGCATCGGCAAGCAACGCTTGCGTCGGATCGGGTTCAGGCGTCCGGACCGTGAGCGACGAGATCTTGTCAAACAAGTCGTTCAGGGCGCTGCCGGTCAGCTCCCGGGCGCGCGGATTGGCGGCATAGAGGACCGCCAGCGCGATTAATGGAATGACCAGGAGAAGCAGGGCCTTCCCTCGTGGTCGTGGCGCCTTCTTCCTGGCAGCGGATCCCGTGCATTCGTCAGGAGTGCGCGCGTCCGGGCCCGACGATCGACCGGTTGACGTTCGGAGGTCGGGCATGGGTGTGCTCCGCGCGAGCTGTGTGCGATCACGACGACGTCACCGACCTGACGCCGGGCGCAGCGAATCCATGTGCCTCATGAACGCCTCACCCATCAGACTCGGGGGAATGTGCGGCTCGCCGGCGAACTCGCGGATCGTGGAGTCGATGCCGAGCTCCTCCAGCCGGTCGTGGGTGAGCAGGGAGTACTTTCGCGCCGGGCCCTTGTCGGTCTCGCCCCAGAACATCGTGATGGTCATGCCGCGCAGCGCTCCGAGCCGGTCGAAGGCCGGGCCGGGAATGGCGTAGCCGGGAAACGCGGTGACGGACTGGAAGCGATCCGGGAACTGGCCGGCGATGTTGAACGCGCTCGTGCCCCCGTTGGAGTACCCGGCGATGTGGAACTTGCCGCCCTCGGCGCGATAGGTGGCGGCGATGTGGTCGAGGAACTCGTCGAGCACGAGATGGCCGTCTCCATAGTAAAACGCATCGCTTCCGACCGGGGCCGGATTCGCGACGATCCACCCCGCACAGTGGGCCTGCATGCCCCAGAAACTGTTGAGCGCGAAATTGCCCATCTGCATGCCCTGGTTGCTGCCGTTGATGCCGATGAGGACCGGATACGTCGCGGCCGGATCGAAGTCGCGCGGCAGGACGAGCCAGTAGTCGATCGTCACGCCGTCGGAGCGCGTGAAAGACTCCTGCGTGGGGGCGGGCGGGATCCAAAAACGCGGATCGTCGCGCAGAGGATCGAGGTCGGCGTCGGTCGAGAGCAGGTCGATGCCGCGAAAGCCGTTGCGGAACGCCGCATCGAGGGCGTCGAACGCCTCGTCGGTCTGACCGAGCAGGGCACGGGCGCAGGCGATGTTGTACCACCCGGTGGCGGCGTTGGCCGGCGACTCGACCGCCCGCAGGTTGGCCTCGATGGCTCCCTGGTAATCCTTGAAATGATGCCGCGCCGAGGCGAGGCGAGACCATGCGCCGGCGTTGTCGGGCTCCAGTTCGACCAGGCGGGCATGGGTCTCGGCGATCTTCGGCCAATCCTGCTGCTGCCAGCAGGTGGCCGCCTCCGCCACGAGCTGAAGGTCGCGCCGGGGCGGGGGGTTGAGCGCGGCATCGGCGCGCTGCCTGACGGCGTGCAGCACCTGGCCGACATACTGGCGCGCCTCGGGGCTGGCGATGTACAGCGTCGCCAACGCCGCGATGAGGCCGACGGCCACCAGGGCCAGCCGAATGCGGCGGGCGAGCGCGGACCTCGAGGTTTGTGTGGTGGAGGCGGCTGCCTCGCGATCACCGTCGATCATGACGCGCTGCCGGATCGTAAGGGCGATGGACGCCGAACTCGGTCAATGGGCGTTCGCGGAGCCGGCGAGAGATGATGGGGCCGGCTCCATCGGAAACATACCTCCGCCGTGCGCCGGCGTTGCACCGACAGCCGAACTCGAGTCCCGGGGCTCAATCCGGCCACGCCGCCCGGCGCGGCCTACTCGTCATGCGCGAACCGGGAATGCGTCCTCGCCCCGGCGGGGCCGAGCAGGGTCCGGGTACGGATGTCATCGAGCAGCCGCATGAACCGGTCGCCCATGAGGGCCCCGACGGCGTGGCGATCGCCCTCGTACTCGATCAGCGTCGAGTCCAGTTCCAGCGAAGTGAGGCGCCGGTGGATGCGTTTCGTCGCGGCGGGCGACGGACCATCGTCGAGCTCGCCGAACGTGAGCGTCACGGGCATGCCCGCCAGCGCCTCGAGCCGGTCGAACACATCATCGGCGATCTCATAGCAGGGAAGCGCCGTCAGGGAGTGAAAGCGATCCGGGTGGGCGGTGGCGAGCATGAAGGCAGCGGTGCCGCCGTTGGAGTAGCCGGCGAGATGGAACTTGCCGCCCTCGATTCTGAATCGACCGGCGACGTGATCGAGCAGCTCGGGCACTGAGCGCAGATCGTCGGCGTACGCGAAGCCCGCGCGCTCCGGCGCCAGCGGCGTGATGACGATCCAGTTGTGATAGCTCGCCTGCATGCCCCAGAAGCTGTCGAGGACGAAGTTGGCGGCATCGGTGTCCTGGCTGCTTCCGGGCAGGCCGAGCAGGGCCGGATATGTCCGCGACGGATCGAAATGCCGCGGCAGGACGAGCAGGTAGCGCACGGTCTCGCCGCCGCGCGTCGTGAACGACAGCAACTGCGGCGCCGGCGGGATGAGGAAGCCGGGCTCATGGCGGAGCGATGCGAACGCCGGCTCCCGCCCGATCCGGCCCAGATCCCGGAACCCGATGCGAAACGCCGAGTCGAGCGCGGCCAGGGCATCGCGCGATCGCCCGAGCAGCGCGAGCTCGGCGGCGAGATTGAACTGGGCCAACGGCGCGAGGACGGGGTCGGCCAGCGCCTTCTTGTTGGCCTCGATGGCCCGCTCGTAGTCGCCGAAGTGATGCCGGCACAGCGCCAGCCCGTACCAGACATCGGGCGACTCGGGCTCGAGTCGATGAAGCTCCTGGTAGATGCGCTCGGCGCCGCGCCAGTCCTTGCGCATGAACAGGTCCGCGGCCTCGTACCGCAGGCGCCGGTTCAGGGGAAGCTCGTCGGCCATATCGAACGGCGTCGACGCGAACCAGCCGGAGACACCGCTGATCGCCTGCGCCCGAAGTTGGTCGTTGCTCGCATACGCGGCCGCGAGGCCCAGAATGGAAAGGAACGCCAGGAGCGCGGCAAGAACCCTGGGCCTGGTGAGCCGGGACGTCGTCGAGGGAGCGGGGGCGGCGTGCGGATGATGATGTCGTCGCGTCGCGGCGACGGCGTGTTCCGACATGATTCTCGTTCCGAGGAAGAGGTGGGGGTTGCTCGGGACGCGTGGGGACGAATGCAGCCGGGCGTTTGGTTGACCTTCGGGCGCTGAGTCATGCGGCGGCGATGACCATGCCGCGGCAACTGTGGGAAACTAGGCAGGACAGGCCGCGCTTCGCAAGGCCGTCATTCCTGGCGACGGACGCATCAATCAAGTTCGTATTGACGTTTGTAAGTTTATGTTGGCTTTCGATCGAGAATGCGCACGCTGTTTAACGCGTTGGTCGATCGAAAGTTCCCGCAGGCGATTTAATTGATGCGTGCCGATGCGTCGATGCAAGTTTGCAAGCAACGCGCAGCATCGCGCGGCAGGCGCCCATCGACGGCGTTCCATGTGTTCAGTGCTGGAGGCGGCGCTCGCTCAGCGCCCGGCGCGGCGGTACCGGCCCATGAGCTGGCCCTGCGCCAGGATGCGACCTTCCATGGCGCGCAGCAGGTCGCTCTTGGTCGTTTTTGCGCCCAGCGACAGCTCGGCATCGAGGGCGTAGACCTTGAAGTAATACCGATGAACACCGGTGGGCGGGCACGGCCCGCCGTACCCGGTGCGCTTCCAGGAGTTCGTGCCTTCCTCGGCGGCGGCGGGCAGCGAGGTTTCCCTGATGTTCCAGGCCACCCAGTGCACCCACGTGCCGCCGGGCGCATCCGGGTCATCCATGATCAGCGCGTACGACTTCGTGCCCTCGGGACCGGCCGTCCACGACAGCGGCAGCGCGGCATCGTCGCCATCGCACGTGAACGGCGAGGGAATGTCGCCTTCATCTGTGAACGCGGTGCTCGTGACCTGAAGTGCCATGGCGGACTCTCCGGGCTCCGGGGGTTCCGGGGGTTCCGGGGGCTCCGGGGCGTACGACTCGGGCACCGATTCCCGCGCCGAACAGCAGGCCGGCAAAGCCGGCAGCGACGCCACGACCATAAGCTCCATGGCGACGGGCCGGATCATCACCCGCATTCTATGCGCACCGGCCCCGATCAGGCCCGCGCGGCGGCCTCCTCGGGCAGCGCGATCCGCACGTGCAGTTCCTCGAGCTGGGCCTGATCGACCGGGCCCGGCGCCTCGGTCATCAGGTCCTGGCCGAGCTGCGTCTTGGGGAAGGCGATGACATCGCGGATGTTCTCCGTGCCGCACAGCAGCATGCACAGGCGATCGACGCCGAAGGCGATGCCGCCCATCGGCGGCGCGCCGTAGCGAAGGGCCCTGAGCAGGAAGCCGAACTTGACCTCCGCCTCCTCCGGCGTGATGCCGAGGATAGTGAACACCGTGCGCTGCACCGCCTGGTTGTGGATGCGGATCGAGCCGCCGGCGATCTCCGAGCCGTTGCACACCAGGTCGTAGCCGGCGGAGGTGCACTCGCCGGGATTTGACTCGAGCGTGTCGAACTGGTCGGGCATGGGGGCCGTGAACGGATGGTGCAGGGCGAACCACCGGCCCGCGGCCTCATCGAACTCGAACATCGGGAAGTCCACCACCCACAGAAACTTCCACGCGCTGCGGTCGATGAGGTCCAGGTCGCGTGCGATGCGGTTGCGCAATTCGCCCATGGCTTTCGTCGCCACGGCCCAGGTGTCGGCGGTGAAGAAGACGATGTCGCCTGGCTCCAGGCGCAGCCGGGCCTTGAGCGCATCGGCGATGGGCCCGAGGAACTTGGCGATGCCCGTCTCAAACCCTCCGGCCGTCAGCTTCACCGTCGGCGCCCCGCCCGCCTTGAAGCCCTTGACGAACTCGCTGTAGCCGTCGGTCATCTTGCGCGTTATGCGCTCCGCGCCGCCGGCCCCCGGAATGCGCATGGCCTTGACGACGCCATTAGTCTTCGCAAGGGCCTCGGTGAAGACATTGAACTCCACCTTCGCCGCCAGGTCCGAGACATCCTCGATCTCCAAACCGAACCGCAGGTCCGGCCGGTCGATGCCGTACGTCTCCATCGCCTCGCGCCAGGACATGACGGGAATCTCGCCGATCTCCACGCCGAGAATCTCCCGCCACAGGCACTGCGCGTAGCCGGAGATGACGTTCATCACATCGTCGCGGTCGACGAAGCTCATCTCCACATCCACCTGGGTGAACTCCGCCTGCCGGTCGGCCCGCGGGTCCTCATCGCGGAAGCAGCGGACGATCTGCATGTACCGGTCGCACCCGGCCACCATGAGGATCTGCTTGAAGATCTGCGGGCTCTGCGGCAGGGCGTACCACTGCCCCGGGCACTGCCGCGAGGGCACGATGAAGTCGCGCGCGCCTTCCGGCGTCGTCTTGATGAGAAACGGCGTCTCGATCTCCATGAAGCCCTGCCCGGCGAAGTAGTCGCGCGTGACGCGCGTCACTTGGTAGCGCCGCCACAGGATCTCCTGCATCCGCGGGCGGCGGAGGTCGATGTAGCGGTAGGCCAGGCGCTTCTCCTCGGCGATCTTCTGCGCCTCGTACTCATCCGGCAGGATGGGCGGGTTCTCCGTCTTGTTCAGCACCTCCAGGTCCGTCGCCGCCAGCTCGATCGCCCCCGTGGCCAGCTTCGGGTTGGCCCCGGCCAGCCGCGCCCGGACCGCGCCGCGGACGGCGATGACATCCTCGCGGCGGAGGTTGCGCGCGGCCGCGACGACCTCTTCCGACACATCTTCCAGGTCGAAGACCACCTGCGTCATGCCCGTGCGGTCGCGCAGGTCGATGAAGATCAGCCCCTTGCCCTGGTCGCG
>Ga0299906_10005294_pt1 | contig 10526 bp, 10 predicted proteins | sample RVTome_14_FD_200259 | JGI IMG/M metagenome (GOLD analysis project Ga0299906, IMG submission 200259) | Soil microbial communities from uranium-contaminated site in the Upper Colorado River Basin, Wyoming, United States - RVT145D125 (version 2) ... | reverse complement strand
GCGCCGGCCACTACGTGAAGATGGTCCACAACGGGATCGAGTACGGCGACATCCAGCTGCTCGCAGAGGCATACCAAATCATGCGCGACGGGCTGGGAATGGCCCATGACGAGATGGCCGAGGTGTTTGCCCGGTGGGACGAGGGCCGCCTCGACTCCTACCTCGTCCAGATCACCACCGAGGTGCTCCGCCACAGCCAGGGTGGGGAGCCGCTCCTGGAGGAGATCCTCGATACCGCCGAGCAGAAGGGGACCGGCCGGTGGACCGCCGAGTCGGGTCTGGAGCTCGGGGTCCCGGTGACCCTGGTGGCGGAAGCGGTTTTCGCCCGGGCGATCTCGGCATTGAAACAGGACCGCGTCGAAGCGAGCCGTGTTCTCGCCGGCCCCGACCGGGCGATGGGCGGCGACCGGGACGCGGTGCTGGAGGATCTCGAGGAGGCGCTCTACGCCTCGAAGATCGTGTCGTACGCCCAGGGATTCATGCTCCTCGACGCGGCGTCCGACGAGCACGAGTGGGGAGTCGACCTCGGAGCCGTCGCCCTGATGTGGCGCCAGGGCTGCATCATCCGGGCGGCGTTTCTCGAGAAGATCCGCGATGCATTCCGAGCCGATCCCGACCTGGGCAACCTGCTGCTCGATCCCCGTTTCAGCGAGGCGGTGGCAGCGGGGCAGGGGGGCTGGCGACGCACGGTGGCTCGGGCGGTCGGCGCCGGCATCCCGGCACCGGCGTATTCGACGGCGCTGGGCTTCTACGACGCCTATCGGACCGCCCGCCTGCCGGCGAACCTCGTCCAGGCCCTGCGCGACTACTTCGGCGCCCATACCTACGAGCGCGTGGACCGGCCCCGGGGTGAGCACTTCCACACCGACTGGACCGGGGACGGGACGGAGCGCCCCGCCGCCACCCACTCCGGATGAGCATGGAACGGCACCTGTTCGTCGTGCTCGGCGCAACCGGCGACCTCACCGCTCGGAGACTCCTCCCCGCGCTCTACGACCTGATGCACCACGACGCCGGAGCCTGCATCGTGCTGGGGGCGGCGACGTCCGATCTGGGCGACGCCGGCTTTCGCGATCGCGCCGTCGAGGCGCTCACCGCCTCCGGCGTCGGGCGGGCCTCCGCCGCCGAGTGGGCCGGGCGCCATGTGTTCTACGAACCGGTCGGGCGCGACCGCGGGTACGAGGGCCTCGCCAAGCGCATCGAAGACCTCGAAGCCGAGCTGCGGCTCCCCGGCAACCGGGTGCTCTACCTCGCCATCCCTCCGGAAGTGGTGCCCGACGCGATCGAGAGACTCGGTGCCGCCGGCCTCGCCGACGGCCCGGGGTGGACCCGTCTCGTGGTCGAGAAGCCTTTCGGCCACGACCTCGCCAGCGCCCGGCAGCTCAATCGACTGGTGCATGCCCACTTCGGTGAGGCCGATGTCTATCGCATCGACCACTACCTCGGGAAGGCGAGCGTCCAGAACCTCCTGGTGTTCCGGTTCGGCAATCCCATCTTCGAGGCATCGTGGAACCGGGACCGCGTCGAGCGGGTCGAGATAACCGTCGCCGAGTCGCTCGGAGTCGGCACCCGGGGTCGCTACTACGACGAGGCCGGCGTCCTGCGTGACATGGTCCAGAGCCACCTCAGCCAGATCCTCACCCTGACCGCGATGGAGGCGCCGACGGCGTTCACCGCCGGCGACATCCGCGACGAGAAGGTGAAGGTGCTTCGCTCGATCCAGTCGGTCGACCCCTCGGCTGTGGTCATCGGCCAATACCAGGGCGGCTCGATAGGAGGCGAGCCCATCGCCCCGTATCGCGCCTCTCCCGGCGTCGATCCCGGCAGCGGCACGCCCACCTACGCCGCCCTCCGTCTCTCCATCGACAACTGGCGCTGGCAGGGCGTGCCGTTCTACCTGCGCACCGGGAAGGCGCTGGCGAGCCGGCAGACCCAGGTTGCGGTCACGTTCCGCGGCCCGCCCGTCTGCCTCTTCCACGGCCGGCCCGACGACTGCATGTCGGAGGGGAACGTCCTCTATCTGACGCTGCAGCCCGAAGAAGGATTCTCACTGGTGATCGAGGTGAAGGAACCTGCCGACCCGTTCCAACTCCGGCGCATCCCGCTCCACTTCTCGTACTCCGAGGCCTTCGGTGACATCCCCGATGCCTACGAGACCCTGCTGGCCGACGTCATCGAGGGCGATCCCACCCTCTTCGTGCGATCGGACGAGGTCGAGGAGGCGTGGCGGCTCTACACCCCTCTCCTCCACCGAGACCTCCCGCTCCACCCCTACCCGGCGGGCTCGTGGGGCCCCGACGAGGCGCGCGCCCTGCTCGACCCGCTCACCGACCGGTGGGCGACCGGCGGATGACCGCCGCGGAGCGCTTTGCCGGGGCGCGGGTCGCCCGCCTCGCCACCGTCGGCGGCGACGGGGCGCCCCACGTCGTGGCGATCACCTTTGCCGTCGCCGGGGACCGGATCGTGACGGCGATCGATCACAAGCCGAAACGCACCATGCGCCTGAAGCGCCTCGACAACATCGCCGTCGAACCGCGGGTGTCGGTCCTCGTCGACCATTACGAGGAGCAGTGGGATCGGCTGTGGTGGGTCCGCGCCGACGGGCATGCCTCGATCATCCGGCCTGATGAGCCCGGCCACCGCGACGCCGCCGCGCTCCTGGCGCACCGCTACCCGGGCTACCGGGAGCACCCCATCGAAGGGCCCATCATCGAGATCCGGGTGACGCGTTGGTCCGAGTGGGCGGCGGCCGACGCCGCGAGAGGCTGATCCGGGCACCCCGGCCGATCGATGAGTGACCTCAGGCACGGTGGGGGCGGCTCGTGCGCTCGTTAGCCTGTGGCCCCGCATGCTGATACGTGTCCTCAGCGAACCACGCCCCGGTGAGCGGCGCGTCGCCCTGACCCCCCGAGGAGTCTCGAGTCTGGTCGAGCGGGGCCACCGCGTCGTTGTCGATCCCGGAGCCGGCGTCGACGCAGGATTCCTCGACTCCGCCTATGCCGCGGCCGGGGCCGAGGTGCTCGGCGGCGATCCGCCCCGAGCCGATCTGCTGCTCGGGGTCGGCCCCCTGAGGGCCGACGAGATCGGACCGGCCGCCGCGGTCGTGGCGTTGCTCGACCCACTCGGCGATCCCGAGGAGATCCGTCGCATCGCCGGTACCGGCATCACCGCGATAGCGATGGAGCTCATCCCCCGGACCACCCTCGCCCAGAGCATGGACGCCCTCTCGAGCCAGGCGACCGTCGCCGGATATGAGGCGGTGCTGGTGGCGGCGTCCGCCCTCCCCCGCCTCTTTCCCATGATGATGACCGCCGCGGGCACGATCCGCCCCTCCAGGGTGCTCGTGCTGGGCGCCGGGGTGGCCGGGCTCCAGGCGATCGCCACCGCCAAGCGCCTCGGCGCGATCGTATCCGGCTACGACATCCGGCCGGCCGCCCGCGAGCAGATCGAGAGCCTCGGCGTCAAGTTCGTGGGCGGCCCGGTCACCCCCGACGCCGAGGAGGCCGGCGGGTACGCCGGTGAGGTCGACCAGGCGACTCGCCAGGCCCAGCAGGAGGCGCTCGCCGCCGCCGTCGCCGAGAGTGACGTAGTTATCAGCACTGCGCAGGTTCCGGGGCGGCGCGCCCCGGTGCTGGTCACCAAGGAGATGGTCGAGTCGATGAAGCCCGGGGCGGTCGTCGTCGATGCGGCGGCATCCACCGGAGGCAACTGCGAGCTCACCCGGCCCGGCGAGACCGTCATCCACGGTGCGGTGACCATCCAAGGGCCGCTCGACCTCGCCTCCCGCGGGGCCGGCGACGCCTCCGAGATGTACAGCCGGAACGTCATTTCCCTGCTCGACCACCTGATCGAAGACGGCGAGCTGCGGATCGACCCCGACGACGAGATCGCATCGGCGTGTGTGACCCGTGGAGGCGAAATCGTCAACCAGCGGGTCCGCGCCGCCCTCGAGGGAGGAATCTGATGCTCGACCCGGTGGTGGTCGGGGTCGTCGTCTTCGTGCTGGCGTCCTTCATCGGCTTCGAGCTCATCACCAAAGTGCCCCCGACGCTGCACACGCCGCTGATGTCGGGATCCAATGCGATCTCTGGCATCACGATCGTGGGAGCGATCATCGCCACCGGGATCGAAAACGACATGCTGGCGGCGTTCTTGGCCTTCGTGGCCGTGGGGTCGGCAACCATCAACGTCGTAGGTGGTTTCCTGGTCACCGACCGGATGCTCGAGATGTTCCGCCGACCCAAGCGGGAGGACCGCGAGTGAGCCCCGAGGTTCAGGCGCTCCTCTACCTGCTCGCCGCGGTCGCCTTCATCATCGGGCTCAAGCGCCTCGGGTCGCCGCGCACTGCCCGGTCGGGCAATGCGGTGGCTTCCGTCGGCATGCTCCTCGCCATCGTCGTCACCCTGATCGACAGCGAGGTCTCGTGGATCGTGCTCGGAGCCGGCGCCGCAGTCGGTGCGGTCGTCGGGGCAGTCCTGGCACTGCGGGTCCAGATGACGGCCATGCCCCAGCTCGTGGCCGCCTTCAACGGCTTCGGCGGCCTGGCCTCGGCCCTCGTCGCCGCAGCGGTCTACGTCACCGTGACCGGAGAGATCGAGACCGTGGAGATGCTGACGATCCTCCTCTCCGTCGGCATCGGGGGGATCACCTTCACCGGCAGCCTGGTGGCGTACGGCAAGCTCCAGGGTCTGCTCAGCGGATCGCCGATCACCTATCCCGGCCAAAAGACATTGAACGCCGCCCTCCTGGTCGGCCTGCTGGGGGCCGGGGTGTGGAGCCAGACGAGCCAGGACGCCCTGGCGTTCTGGGGAATGGGAGTGATCTCACTCGTCCTCGGGGTGCTGCTCGTGATCCCGATCGGTGGCGCCGACATGCCGGTGGTCATCGCGCTGCTCAACTCGCTGTCCGGCCTCGCCGCGGCGGCCACCGGGTTCGTGATCGAGAACTCGGCACTCATCATCGGAGGTGCCCTCGTCGGGGCCTCGGGGCTCATCCTCACGAGGTTGATGACGGAGGCGATGAACCGTTCGCTGGCCAACGTCCTTTTCGGCGCATTCGGCACCGGCGAGGGCACCGCTCCGGCGGCCTTCGCCGGAGGCGACGTCCGAACCACGACGCCCGGAGATCTCGCCGTCGCCCTCTCCTACGCCAACCGGGTCGTGATCGTCCCCGGATACGGACTGGCGGTGGCCCAGGCCCAGCACCAGCTCCGCGAGGTGGCAGACGAGCTCGAGCGCCGCGGCGTCGAGGTGGTCTACGGCATCCACCCCGTGGCCGGGCGGATGCCGGGCCACATGAACGTCCTCCTCGCCGAGGCCGAGATCCCCTATGACCGGCTCCTCGACCTCGATGACACCAACTCGGTGCTCCCCCGCACCGACATCGTGCTGGTGCTCGGGGCCAACGACGTGGTGAACCCCTCCGCCCGTGACGACGCGGACAGCCCGATCTACGGGATGCCGATCATCGAGGTCGACAAGGCCCGCACCGTCGTGGTGGTGAAGCGAAGCATGTCGCCGGGTTTCGCCGGCATCGACAACCCGCTCTTCTACGACGAGGGCACGCTGATGCTCTTCGCCGACGCCAAGAAAGCCCTGGCCGATCTGACCGCGGCACTCGAGACCGTCTGATGGAGCTGCGGGACGCCCTGCGCCGGAGGCGCATGGTGCGCAACTACACGGGAGAGCCGCTTCCCGCCGGCGCCCTCGATCGCATCGTGGATGCCGGCCTCCGCGGGCCGTCGGCAGGATGGTCCCAGGGGATCTCGGCGGTCGTGGTCGACGATCCCGAGCGCATCGGGCAGATCGCCCTGCTGTGCGGCGAGGACGACTACGTGGCCTCGGGATTCGACCGATGGCTCTCCTCGGCCGGGGCCCACATCGTCTTGTGCGTCGAGCCAGCGGTCTACCGGAAGCGCTACTCCGAGCCCGACAAGGACCCGGCCGCCCTCGAGGGCGTCCCCTGGTGGTGGGTGGACGGCGGGGCCGCCCTCATGGCGATCCTTCTCGCCGTGGTCGACGAGGGCCTCGGCGCCGGGGTCCACGGGGCACGCGGCATGGACGCGATCAGGGATCTCCTCGGCATCCCGGAGGAGGTCGAGGCCCTCGGGCTCATCACCATCGGCCACCCCGCACCGGACCGCAGATCGGGGTCGCTCGACCGAGGGCGACGCCCCGGAAGGCACCACCGCGGGGGTTGGTGAGGAGTAGGAGCAGGCCGTCGATCGGTCAGGCGTCCACGATCTCCGCCGGATCGAGCAGGCCCTGCTCGACGAGCCAGGGCACCGACGCCCGGACACCGGACTCGAGGTCGAACCGGGGACGCCAATCGAGGACCCGTGCCGCCTTGTCCATCGGATACCGAACCCACTTGTCGATCTGCCTCACGTTCCTCGGCAGCTGTCGGGCATAGGTCCCCCGCCTCGAGAACGGAACGATCACAGACCCCGCCCCCGCCACCAGCCAAGTGGGGATCCCGAGGTACGACTGGTTCCCGATCAGCTTTCCATAGGCCTGGACGTACTCCTTCTGGCTGGGCGGAGGATCGATCGCGCAGTTGAACACCTCGCCCACGGCCGACGGATGGGTCGCCACGGTGAGCATCAGATCGACCACGTCGTCGATGAAGACCACCGGCTGGCTCCCTGTGCCGTTGCCGACCATCCGGATCGGGCGCTTCGACGCCCGCTTCATGAACGTGCCCGTGAAGAAACGCGAGCCGGGGCCGAAGATCGCGGCCGGACGGAGGGCGACCACGGGCAGCCCGGTCATCCGGCCGATCCCGAGCACCGCCGCCTCCCCCGCCGCCTTCGACATCGAGTATGCCTGCGCCGTGGGGGTCGGCTCTCCATCCTCGATGGCGTCGCCCTCGGCGAAGCCGTACAGGGCGACCGAGGACAGGTGAACGAGTCGGCGAACCTCCGCCGCGGCGGCCGCGCTCGCCAGCACCTCCGATCCGCGGTGATTGACACGGTGATAAGCACCGACGTCGTTGCCCTCGAGGACCGCGGCGGTGTGGAACACGAGATCCACACCGTCCATCGCCGGGATGACCCGTTCCAGGTCGGCGACGTCCCCGCCGACCGCCTCGACCTCCGGTGGCAGCTCACCGAGACGCGCCGCCGACGCGTCGATCACCCGAATCTCCTTGGCGTTCTCTGCGATCAGCCTCTCGACGAGCCTCCTCCCCACGAGACCCGCTCCCGTCACCAGCACCCGGGAACCTGCCACCGAACTCTCCACCACTCCAACTCCTCGGTATCGGCTGACCGGATGCTATCCGAGACCGCGTGCCCTCGGCAGAGGAAAGCCGCCCCCGGAGCGGGACGGGATGCGCCCGGGGCCTGGTCGCTCCGCCATCACCCGCACTACCCTGCGGCTAGTTCAAGCCGACCCGAGGAGCAAAGGTGCAGCCGCGCCGCCATCTGTTCACCAGCGAGTCGGTGTCCATGGGGCATCCCGACAAGGCAGCCGATCAGGTCGCCGACGCGATCCTCGATGCGGTCCTGACCCAGGATCCCGAGGCGCGGGTCGCCTGCGAGGTCCTCCTCACCGACGGTCTCGCCGTCATCGCCGGGGAGATCACGGCCCAGGTCGACGTCGACTACGAAGAGATCCTGCGCGACACGATGCGCTTCATCGGCTACGACGACGCAGCCGTCGGGTTCGACGCCGGCACCGCCAAGGTCCACGTGGCCATCCATGCGCAGTCCTCAGACATCGCCCGCGGCGTCGACCGGCACGAGGAGATGGGCGCCGGCGACCAGGGCCTGATGTTCGGATACGCCATCGCCGAGACCCCCGTGCTCATGCCCCTGCCCATCACCCTGGCCCACAAGATCATCGCCCGTCAGGCCGAGGCGAGGAGTTCCGGGACGGTCCCGCACCTGCGACCCGACGCCAAGAGCCAGGTGTCCGTCGTGTACGAGCGGGGCGTGCCGAAGCGCATCGACTCGGTGGTCCTGTCCACCCAGCATGGTCCCGAGTGGAACGACGGCGGAGCCGAGCTGGAGGCTGCGGTCATCCGCGAGATCCTGCGCCCCGCACTCGGCGAGTGGTGGACGGAGGGCATCCAACTCCACGTCAACCCGACGGGTCGATTCGAGAAGGGGGGACCTGCCGGTGACACCGGGCTCACCGGCCGCAAGATCATCGTCGACACCTACGGCGGATGGGCTCGCCACGGCGGGGGCGCCTTCAGCGGCAAGGACCCCTCCAAGGTCGACCGTTCGGCCTCCTACATGGCGAGGCATATCGCCAAGAACATCGTCTCGGCAGGGCTGGCCCGCGAATGCGAGATCCGGCTCGGCTACGCCATCGGGGTTGCCCGGCCCACCGCGGTCACCGTCGATTGCCGGGGCACCACCGATTTCGACGAAGAGGCGATCGAACAGGCGGTGATGGAGGTCTTCCCGCTCACCCCCAACGGCATCATCGCCGCTCTCGACCTCCGCCGGCCGATATACCGACCGACATCGTTCCACGGGCACTTCGGCCGCACGCCGGATGACCCGCCCGGCGCTTTCAGCTGGGAGCGAACCGACAAGGTCGACACCCTGCGTGAAGCGTTGGGAGTCTCGGCGAGCGCGTGATCCCCCGAGCGACCAGCTGCCGGCCTCCAGCCTCCAGGATCGACTTCGAGGCAGGGCTGGCGCGGTGACCGACCGGCCCATGATCCGCCTCGAGAACGTCACCAAGGTGTTCCCTGGTGGCTCAGGACCCGCGGTGCACGAGCTCTCCATCGACGTCGCCGAAGGCGAAATCGTGGTGCTCGTCGGCCCCTCCGGGTGCGGCAAGACGACCACGCTCAAGATGATCAACCGGCTCGTGGAGCCCACGTCGGGTCGGATCACGGTGGCGGGCGAGGACATCATGGCGTTTCCGGCGCACGAGCTGCGCCGCCGGGTGGGATACGTCATCCAACAGATCGGGCTCTTCCCCCACCGAACCATCGCCGAGAACATCGCCACGGTCCCCCGCCTTCTCGGATGGGAGCGCGCTCGCATCGACGACCGGGTCGGGGAGCTGATCCGTCTGGTCGACCTCGAACCCGGAATGCGCAATCGCTACCCGCGGGAGCTGTCCGGCGGACAGCGCCAGCGCGCCGGCGTCGCCCGTGCCCTGGCCGCCGACCCGCCGGTGATGCTCATGGACGAGCCCTTCGGCGCGGTCGATCCGATCGTCCGCGGCCGGCTGCAGGACGAGCTGCTCGACCTGCAGCGCCGGCTGCGCAAGACCATCGTGTTCGTGACCCACGACATCGACGAGGCGGTCAAGCTGGGCGACCGGGTGGCCATCCTGAACATCGGGGGCGTCGTGGAGCAGTATGCCCCCCCGGCCGAGATCCTGCGCGATCCGGCCAACTCCTTCGTCGAGACGTTCCTCGGCTCGGATCGCGGCATCAAGCGGCTGTCCCTGATCCGTGTCAGCGAGGTCCCTCTGGAGGATGGCCCGATGGTCGACAAGTCGGCAACGGCCGCCGCGGCGCGTGAGTGCATGGAGCGCTACGGGGTCGACTGGTTCGGGATCCTCGACGGCAAGAAGCTCCTCGGTTGGGCCTGGGCGTCGGATCTCGACGGCTCATCACTGGCCGGCATCGAGCCCAAGCCGTTCGAGGTCAGGCTCAGCCTCGACGCCTCGCTGCGGGAGGCTCTCGACACGATCATCACCTCCCACACCCGGGTGGCCCCCGTGTTCGACGGAAACCGATTCGTCGGCACCATCACCGCCGAGGGCATCAGCCGGGAGCTGGCGAAGTGATCGCGGCGCCCTTCTTCCGGTGGGACTGGGTCTTCGACCATTTGGGCCTCATCGGGGAGAAGGTCTCCGAGCACCTCGTGCTCACCGGGATCGCCCTCGGCGTGGGACTCGCCATCTCGATGGTGCTCGCAGTCATCGGCCTGCGCTTTCCCCGCACCTATCCCCCGATCACCTGGCTGACCGGCGTGCTCTACACGATCCCTTCGCTCGCCCTGTTCGCCTTCCTGGTGCCGATCACCGGATTCACCGTCCTCAGCGCCGAGATCGGGCTCGTCTCCTACACCCTGCTCATCCTGATCAGGAACATCGTCGCCGGGATCCAGGGCGTCGATCCGGCGGTCCGGGAGGCGGCCCTGGGCATGGGATACGGCTCCCGACGCCTGTTCCTCGAGATCGAGCTGCCGCTGGCCCTGCCCGTGATCCTGGCCGGAGTCCGCATCGCCGCCGTCACCACGATCGGCCTGGTGACGATCACCGCGCTGATCGGCCAGGGCGGGGTCGGGTTCTTCATCCTCAGGGGGCTCAACCGCTTCTTCAACACCGAGATCGTGCTCGGGACCGCCCTTTCGGTCATCCTGGCCGTGGCCGTCGATCTCGTGCTGGTGCTCGTCGAGCGGCTCCTCACCCCCTGGACGACCGAGCGCACCGCGGAGGCGTCGTGATGGAGTTCTTCGGCGACCTCCTCCAATGGTTCGGGGACAACTCGAGCGGAGACTCCGGCTGGCTGGCCCGCACCGGGGAGCATCTCCGGATCTCGGGGGCGGCCCT
>Ga0299906_10005291_pt1 | contig 10528 bp, 4 predicted proteins | sample RVTome_14_FD_200259 | JGI IMG/M metagenome (GOLD analysis project Ga0299906, IMG submission 200259) | Soil microbial communities from uranium-contaminated site in the Upper Colorado River Basin, Wyoming, United States - RVT145D125 (version 2) ... | reverse complement strand
GAAGTCACCGCGTTGCTGGATGCCAGCGCCGGTCTCGACCGGTACTGGCGTGACGACGCGTTGGCGGCGCAGATTCTGGACCACTACCGATTCAATCTCGGCCGGATGGCGTTGTTGGCGCGCTCGGCGGGGTCGGAGATCGTGTTCGTGACCACGCCGTCGAATCACAAGGATTTCTCCCCGTTCAAGAGCGAACATACCGAGGGGCTGGACGCGTCGCAGTTGTCGGCCTGGCAATCGCGGATCGATTCCGCGGCCGGGGCGGCGGCGCGCGGCGACCACGTGGCGTCGGTCGAGGCGTTGCGTGAAGCGGTGGCGATCGATCCGCGTTATGCGCGGACCCACTACGACCTCGGGCGGTCTTTGTGGGCGCTCGAACGGTACGACGAGGCCGCGGCGGCGTTTGCTCGTGCGGTCGAGGAGGACATTGTTCCGCTCCGGGCGCTGCCGGCGATGACCGATGCGGTGATCGCCGCCGCCGAAAAGCACGACGTGCCGTTGGTCGATTACACAGCCATCCTCACCGAGCGCAGCCGCGCGCGGGGGGACCACGGTCTGCTCGGCAACGCCGAGTTCCTCGATCACGTCCACCCGACGATCGAGGGCCATCGCATCCTGGGCCGTGCGCTGCTCGATCATCTGGTTGCTCGAGGGGTGGCGAAGCCGGATTCGGCGTGGAACGATGCCAAGGCGCGGTCCATCGCCGATGCGTTGCGCGCCGAGCTCACGCCGCGCGACCACGGCATCGCCCTGCGCAATCTCGCCATGGTCCTACGCTGGGCGGGCAAGATCGCTGAGAGCGATCGCCTGCTCGCCGAGGCGATTGAAGCGGTCCCCGACGACCCGGATGCGTTGGTCTTGCTCGCCCGCGAATTGCACCGCAAGGGCGAACTCGACGAGTCGCTCGCGCTGCTGCGGCGTGCGGTGGCGTTGAATGCAAAACTGCCCATCGCATGGGCGAGTCTCGGGGCGGTCTTGCGCGACTTGGGTCGGCCCGACGAGGCGCTGGATGCCAACTTCAAGGCCGTTCACCTGGACCCCAATGACGCTCAGGCGCACGGTAATCTCGGCATGGAACTGGCTTTGCGCGGCGCGTTCGACCCGGCCGAGCATCATTTACGCGAATGGGTTCGCATCGAGCCGGAGAACCCCACCGCGTATGCTCGCCTCGGGACGCTCTTGAGTCGCCGGCGGAAGTTCGATGACGCCCTGAAACAATATGCCTTGGCTCTCGATCTGTCCCCGGACGACCCGAGTATTTTGCAAAGTTATGGAGCTACTTTCGCCGACGCCGGCCGCTTTCCCGAAGCCATTGAACAGTACGAGCGTTCCTTGCGTCATCGGCCTGACCATGCCGAGACCCTGACCGATCTGGGACGGGTCCTGAACCTCGTGGACCGGGCCGACGAGGCGGAATCCGTTTTTCGCCGGGCCCTGGAGGCGGACCCGCATTCATCGAGAGTACACTCGTTTTATGGTCGCTTGCTGGTCGAACGCGGTCAATATCGCCGCGCGATCGCGCTGTGGGACTCAGCCATCGCGGAATCGCCCGACGGTGTGGGCTTGCTCAACGAGCTTGCCTGGTTGTTGGCGACGTGCACGGATCGTGGGTTGCGCGACGGTCGCCGCGCGGTTACGCTGGCGGAGCGGGCCGACAGGTTGATGCTTCATCGGGACCCGCTGGTGCTCCACTCGCTCGCGGCCGCTTGGGCCGAGTGCGGCGAATTCGAGCCCGCGATTCGGCTGGCGGGCAACGCGGAACGGCTGGCCCAAGCCGAGGGGGACCGCGCGCTGGTGCGCCAAATACAAGAACGCGTCCGGTCCTATCGGTCCGGTATCAACCCTTGATCGGGCACGGTTGGAAAATGGGGCACGGCAATTCATAACGGACCAGCCGGCGGGGAAGGCCGGTGGATCACGCGTGCGTAGTGAGATCAGGGAAAAATAAATCAGCCGGCGTTTTACTCTTGACATGAACCGCCGAATGGAACAGAATCAACGGAGTAGCTGAGCGGTAGCGAGGGAATTGAAGCGGAAGAGGCAGCGGGTTTCAGCCTTCACCAACTCTCTCTCGACTGCTGCAAGATCATAGTCAGAGTGTTCGGCCGGCGTATTTCTAGCAGTTCGGGCCTTGTGCTAGTCGCAATTTATTGGTGTCATTGATGCATGGTGCGTGTCCAGCGTTGCCGGGGCGGTTGATCGAAGAATTGCCGACGCACGTGGGCATGCCCGAGTGTTTGGGCCGTGACCCGTCTTATCCGTTTGCGGCTGACGAATTGACGTTCGGCTTGGGGAACGAAACATCTTGAATTCCAGATCGTGTCGGCGGGTCGGCTACGGGTGACGAAGTTACGAAAAAGGAATTCCCTCGCGGCGTGCTGAGGAATAGGGCAGACGGATTCGGATCGTCCTTGCGTGGGGACGTTGTCCGGACGTTTGTCATTGGAAGATCGTTTTCACGTGTGGGCCGCGATTCTCCCTTGAGAATACCGGGCCCTTGAGAACCCTACAGAAAGGAACGATCCAATGAGAGGAAGCAGAAGGCAATGGTTGGCTTGGTGTTCGGCCTCGGCCGCACTGAGCCTGATGGTGGCGGCGCCCGTTCTGGCGCACAACCCGGGTAACTGGTGGCAGTCTCCGGGTCTCATGGGGCAGCTCAGTTACGCGGGAACCTACGTCGGTAACGACGGCTTGCCGTTCACTGCCGACGATGTCGACATCTCGACCGCGACCGGGGCCGTGGCGCTCTGGTCCAAGCAGAATTACCAGGGTTCCTCCAGCGGTCTCTCCGCCGGCGAAGGCAACCCCGGCGGTAACTTCGGCGGCGCCATCATGCGGCACTCGCTCGCGGCGAACACGGCGCCCGGCGGCACGCCGGTGCTCGCCGAGCCCCTGGCCGGCGGACATCACTTCTATCCGTTCGTCGACAACTGGGAGGTCATCGTCCCGGACGCGGTCGGTCAACGTGGTCACACCGATGACGAAGCCGAGTCCAGCTACGGGCAGCCCCACGGCGGACTTTGGGCCGAACAGGAGATCGGCCAGAACTATGTCCTGATCGGTAACGATCCCACGGACCTCAACCACAACGGCGTTGCCGACGCCGAGCCCCCGGAGGATGTTATCCACTCTCTTGGCAGCGCGGATTTGTCGATCATCGACTGGCCGACCTGGGACGCGGTCAACGCCGGTCCGTACAACAACCGCCGGGCCAATCAGCGCGGTAAGGGTCTTCCGAAGTTCTACATGGAAATCTCGGACGTGTATCCGCTCGCGTCCGAGCACCGACGCATCGTCCACAACAATGGCGGCATCTTCAATCACATGCAAGGGTTCACCGATGGCGGACTGGGCGGGAACAGCCGCCGGGTCGCTCACGTCGGTTCGCCGGGTAATCCCAACCCCAACGCCGACCCTGATGCCCAGTCGGCCAACTGGCAGCGTGGCGTTCGCGTTCCGATGAGTGAAATCGCCGGTCTCGCCGACGGCGACTTGGGCAGCAACGCGTTCTGGGCCCAAAAGGCGCCGAACCACGGTATGCCCACCGACGCCGGCTTCGATCTGGCCAAGTACCTGCGCGACACCATCGGCCCCTTGCTTGATCCCAACGGTGACGGCGATCCCAGCGATCACGTGGCCGACCTCTACGGCAATCTGAACGACGACAATAAATTCGGCCTCACCATCCAGGACCTCGACAACACCAAGCACGTCTCGGTCGTCTACCGGCAAGCGCCGGTCGAGATGGAGACTGACGGTGTGACGAATCTCGGTATCGCGGCGGTAGCTGACATGTTCGGCATCGATCTTGCCGATACCGTTCCCACCGACGCCACCGGTGAGCAAACGCTCACGAACGTCGTGGTCGGCACGCGGATTCTCGTCGGCGACGTTGGGATTCCGCTGCCGGGTTCCGGCGCCGCGGGCGCCCCGGGCGTCGGTGCGGTCTCGTTCGCTTCGCCGACTTGCGTCGACTACAACCACGTTGCGTTCGAGAACATGGCCCTGATCGGCAACGCCGGCGCCGACATGGACGGTGAGCTCGGCCACGGCAAGGGCACGCTCGGCAACCCGTGGGAGAAGCTGGATGCGCTGGCCATCTCCCCGGGTACCTGGGACGAGTTCATGGTCACCTTGGGTGGCATCAACGGCCACGAGACCTTGGACTACCTCAAGTGGCTCCAGCTCGGCGGCGCCTCGAATTGTCCCGGCGCGGCCACGCCGACCAACGGCGCATCGCGTCTGGGCATCGACCCCGAGCGCGTGTGGAATACGGCGGACGGCCCGGCCTACGCCGAGGTGCGAGCCCGCGTGACCGGCGTCGAAGCCGGCCAGGAACTCCATCTGGTCCTGAGCCGCGCTTCGGATCCGAATGACGAAACCCAACCCAGTCGCCCCGTGGCCTGGGCGATCATCAAGGACGGCGTCGTTCCGACGCTCGGCGTCGGCGGCGGTGCGTTCCGCGATAGCTGCCACGCCGTGCCCACCACGGGCGGCGTCGAAGTGCCCTCGCACGACGGAAGTGCACAGGAAACCTTCGTGGATCCATCCGGTAGTGCGGCGGGTCTTGACACCACATGGCGCAGCTATGTGCTATGCCTTGATGTCCAGGCCAAGAAGCTCAAGATCTGGCAGGGTGAGACCGGCGGCGGTGGCAGCTTGGCCAGTTGTGCCGGCCACAGCCCGCTGGCCACGTTCTGTTTCGACGGAACCGGCATCGATCTCTCCGAGATCGACGGCATGCGCATCTATGGCGAAGCCGACCCGAGCGATACCGAGGTCGAAGAACTCAACGTCGACCACATCGTGTGGGGCTACGACTTCTGCGCGGATCCCTCGATCCTGTACATCTGGGGACAGGGCGCCAACCCGAACTCGAACGAGTTCATCTTCCCGCAGTCGGCCGCTGCGTCGATCACCTGCATTCCGGTGACCTTCAACGATGCGGTGACGATCTCCAACGTCTGCATCACCTCGACGGGCACGCCGGCGGCGACGACCGCGACGCTGGGTCCCGATCCGGCCCGTCCGGGCTTGGGCAACTACTGCCTGAACCTGGATGCCGCGCTCGAGCAGCAGCAGTGGACGACGATCACGATGGATGTCACGGGCGGCTGTGGTCAGGTGGTGAGCGTCTGTCTGCAGGTCGCACACCTGCCCGCGGACGTGAACCAGGACGGCAACGTCGGTCTGGCGGACGCGAGTGCGTTCGTGAGCGAGTTCAACGGCGCCAAACGTCCGTGCCTGGTCGACAGCAACAACGACGGTCAGGTCGGCCTGGCCGACGTGTCGGACTGGGTGAACAACTTCAACGGGAACGCCGGCATCGGCATCCCACAGGGCAACGGCACGTTCCTGCCGGCCAAGCCGGCCTGTGCTTGCCCGTAGTGCTTGCCGCCCGGTTTTGGCGGCAAGCCCGTATTTGAAGATTCCGTCAACCCCGGCCCGGAGGCCCGCACCAGCGGCCTCCGGGCCTTTTTTTGATGGTCTTTGCAGCGAAACGATATACAGTGGTGGTTATGGTACGCGCGAAATGGCTGGGCGATGCGGCGAGATCGTCGCGGGGCGCGGTGCTGTCGAACGGACTGCGTGCGGTGGTCGACGTGCTTTTTCCGCGCACCTGTCCCGGTTGCGAGGTTGTCTCTACGCTGGACGAAGACCTCTGGTGCGCGGACTGCGCCGAGCAGCTCACCGCCTCGGCCGGTCGGATGTATTGTCCGACGTGCGGCGTGGACGTGGGACCGTATACGACGCCGGACGACCGCTGCTTCCGTTGCCGTGACCACAAGCCGCCTTACGACCAACTGGTGCGCGTCGGCGTCTTTTCCGGTTTGCTTCGGCATCTTCTGCTCGGCTACAAGTTCAGGCACCAGTACCGATTGGATCGAGGGTTGGCGCAGTTGCTGGGTGACGCCCTGATCGGCCGGAGCGGTGCGGCGACGTTTGACGCGGTGGTGCCGATCCCGAGCCGCGCCCACGGACGACATGGGCGACCGCATCGTCCCGTCGCGCGCCTCGCGTCGGAGGTCGGGCGCTTGCTTGACCTGCCTGCGCTCCCGTTGCTCGGCAAGCGGCGGAGCGTTCGGCCGCAGCGCGGCTTGTCTGCGACCGCCCGGTGGGAAAACATTCGCGGTGCGTTTCATCTTCGTCCCGGCGTTCGGGTGACCGGGACGACGTTGTGTTTGATCGACGACATTTCGACGACCGGTGCGACCCTGCACGAAGCCGCCAACGTGCTTCGTGCCGGCGGCGCGACGGTGGTTTGGGCGGCGGTGGTGGCCAAGACGGACCCGGATCGGCGCGACGGTCCGCTTGATGGGAGGACCCAGGTATGAAGAACACGTCACGACGAGCGTTTGTGCGCACCGGCGGCGCGGTTGCCGTCGGCGCGGCGGCGAGTTGGATCGGCCCGCGCCGGACGCGGTCGGCCGAGACGGGCGCCAAGCGCTACCGCGCCGCGATCATCGGTCGAACCGGCCGGGGCAACTACGGACACGGCCTGGACGTCGTCTACAACCACTTCGACAACATCGAGGTGGTCGCCGTGGCCGACGAGGACGCCGGCGGACGGAAGAAGGCGGCCGAACGCACCGGCGCCAAGGGGCAATACACCGACTACCGGATGATGCTCGCCCGCGAGAAGCCCGACATCGTCTCGGTCGCGCCGCGCTGGCTGGATTGTCATCACGACATGGTGCTCGCCTGCGCCGAGGCGGGCGCTCACGTTTTTCTGGAAAAGCCGATGGCCCGCACACTCGCCGAGGCCGACGCCATGATCGAAGCGTGTGAATCGCGCGGACTCAAAATGGTGATCGCGCATCAGATGCGGCTCTCGCCGGTGATCACGGAAGTGCGTAAGCGCATCGCCGCCGGTGCGATCGGCCAGCTCATGGACCTGCGCGGACGGGGGAAGGAGGATCGACGGGCCGGAGGCGAGGACATCATGGTGCTGGGGACGCACATCCTGGATTTGATGCGTCTGCTCGCGGGGGACGCGCGGTGGGTCCAGGCCGAAGTGAAGACCGACGGCCGACGGATCGGCGCGGGCGACGTGCGCGACGGCAACGAGGGCATCGGTCCGCTGGCGGGGGACACGATCACGGCCACTTACGGATTCGACAACAATGTGCACGGGTTCTTCGCATCGAAGAAGAACGCCGATGGCGGTGGCGGACGCTATGGACTCCACGTGTACGGTTCGAAGGGGATGATGACGATGCAGGGCGGCGGCGATCCGATCGTGCACCTGCTGGCGTCGTCGCGCTGGGCGCCGACCGACCAGGCCGCCACTTGGCAACGTGTCGTGTCCGTGACGCCGTCGGACGTGCCCGACGCGGACGGGCTGTTGGCCGGCAACGTCCGCATCGTGCGGGATTGGCTCGACGCGATCGAGCAGGATCGTCGTCCGTTATCGTCCGGTCACGACGGGCGGGCGGCCTTGGAGATGATCCTGTCGGTGTACGAAGCGCATCGACAGGACACTCGCGTACGGTTGCCGCTCGAGCGAAGGACCCATCCGCTCGAAGCACTGCGCCAGGGTTCTTCGTAGCGTCACCGGTGATGCTCATGTGCCCAGGAGTGGTTTGATCGCGGCCTGTTTGACGTCGGGTTTGGCGCTTAAGTCGTAGCCGGGCCAGTCTGTCTTCAATACCTTGAGCAGTGCTTGGACGGACTGCTCCAGCGCGGGATTGGGCGGGTCGGCCGTGACCAGGGTATGGAGTTCACCGGCCAAGGGTCGCACCGCGGCCATGCCCATGGCCCGAATCTCATCCGCCGCTTGCTTGCCGGCTTCGTCCTGCTTGGCCAGTGCGGACAGGTTCGCCTTGATCCACGCCGTCTGGGCGGCGGCCAGGGCGGCGTCGAATTTGGCTTTCGACCGAGCATCGAGCTTCGGGTACAGGTGTTCGGCGAGGTGAACGTGAAGTTTGATGACGCGTTCGGGTTGTTTGGCTTCGAGCCATTGCGTGATGAATTGAAGGATCTTTTCCGCCATGGGGGGGGCCGTCTTCGGATCGGGGTTGCCGGTGACCTGGCCGGCGAATTCCATCGCGAGCTTCATCTGGTCGAGCGTGAGCAGACTGGCCACACGCTTGCGGGCGAGCGCGGCGGCGTGCATTTCGTCCTTGGTGACGAAGTGGTCATGCGCCTTGTTCAACAGGATTTCGGCTTTGGCGTGCTGGTTAGTGGCGACCAGGGCGTCGGCGAGTCGTTCGCGAACCTTCGCCGACTGGTCCGGGGTCTCACCCTCGGCAGGTAACGTCGTGAGCTTTTCTTCAATCGGCGTGACCAGTTCGACGTATTGTGCCGGCTTGGCCGAGTGCAGTCGTTCCTCGGCGAAAGCCAGTTGCGCGGGCCAGTCGAGCATACCCTTGCCGAGGATTTTCTTGATCGAGGTCCAGGATTCCGACTGGACGCCTACGGTTTCGTTCGTATCGAGATACCGGTCGAGGAGCGGACTGATCGCGGTTAAATCCGTGCCGAGTTCACCGATCCCCCAGGCCGCCGCTTCCCGGATCGACGGTGCGGCGTCTTTGTGAGTGAGATGTTGGATCATCACGGCCAACGACGCCGGATTGCCGTACCCGGCCAAGCCGCGAAGGCCCCATTCGCGCAGCCTGGGTTCGGTCGCGGTGATTGCCGCGTTGAAATAGGGTGCGAAGGCCGGGTCGCCGATGTCGGCCATCGCGATGAGGAAGGCGCGACGACGCTCAACGTCCTTGTCCGGGATGGCCGCGTAGAAGTCATGGATGTCCTTGACCTTCGGCTTGACGTCTTGGGCGGTCGGTTCGCCTTTCTTGCCGAGTATTCCCAACGCGGCAATCGCCGCGTTACCCACGTCAGGGACCGGGTCGGCCAGCGCCTTGATCAGCGACGATACCGCGATCGGGTTCTTGACCCGTCCGAGCGCTTTGATCAGTGCGACGCGCGTATCGGCGTCCGGTTCGGGGCTGTCGAGTTGTTTCAGGAGCCGTTCGGCATCGTCGTCGCTTTTGTTGCTCTGGCCGAAGAAGCTTGCCGCCTTTGCGCGCACCTGAGGGGAGGTCAGGTCACCGATCAGGTTCTTGGCGGCATCGATCAGCTCCGGCACCTGTTTTTTGCCATCGCCCAAGATGTCGAGAAGATGATCCATGGCCAGGAGTTTGATGTCCGGGTCGCGGTGCGCGAACCAGGACAGGTGGATCTTCTGTTTTTCTCCGTTATGCGAGAGCGCAAGAACTTTTTTGTACGCTTCGATCAGGTCCTTGCGGAGTTGATTGCTCGTCTCAATGGCTTGATTCAGCTCGCCTTCGAGGCGTTGCACTTTCTGGTGCGCCCACGATCCGCGATTGTCCTTCCACCATTTTTCCCAGTCTCTCCCGACGGGTTGATCGGTCGCCTCGGCAAGGATGCTCGCCGTCGCGGATTTGATTTCGGGAGTCGGGTTGTCGACGAGGGTGATCAGGGCATCGATGGCGGTTTCGTGGCTGATGCCCTTCAAGGTCTCGAGGGCGGCCCGACGCGTTTCCATCGCGACATTCGTATCGCCGGCCATCTTCCCCAGTCGGGCGGAAACACCGAGGCCATGGAAGTGCGGCAGGGTCATGACCGCGGCGTGCCGGAGGGGATCTTCATTGAGGCTGAGCATGGCAAGCAGTGGCTCGATGAAGGCCGGAGATAATCTGGCCGGTCCGCTGTCGGGCAGAGCAATGGCCTGGCAGATCGCAATCCGCGTGGCGGGAACGTTCGAGCCGGCAAGCAGCCCGGCCAACCTGGATAGCGCTTCCGGCTTCCTGAACGAGAGCAGGGTTTGGACCTTCGGCAGCAGTACATCGCCCCCGCCGGTGCCTTTTTCGAGATCAACGAGATAATTCTCTTCCAGCTCGGTTAGAGGCGGTTGTGTCGTGGGCTGGGATGTGGCTGCCTGGGTTGTGACCGCCTGGGTCGCACTTGCCTGGGCCGCCGGGGCGGTAGCGGCCGGCGCGCTCCATACGGTAGTGGCACCGATCATGACGATCAGCGTGCTCACCGCGCTCGGTCGACATGTGAACCGAAGGCTGCTCACCAACACTCTCGCAATCGCTGCACTACCGGCACAAGCGCCGCGAGCCCTACTGTATGTCGTAAAATACAAACCCGAGCGCGCGGCGGGCCGATGGGCGTCCCCTCTCGTACCCGGCGTATCATGCACAATTTGCGCGTGCTTTGCAACGGCTTGTCCCTCCACGGCGCGGTATCGGGCGCGTCCGATAACAGTGCCCACGACGAAGCGTCGCGGTCGACGGTTTGCTGCGGCGTCTTGCTCGGGCATGTCCCCAATTTCCGCATCGGTAGACTTCCCGGCTCACTTGAGGTTGGCGCGTTCGTTCGATCAAACCGATCGCCCGTCCCGCCGATCCCCCGTCCCGCTCTGGGTTCATCTCCACCGACGCATCGATTTCGACAGGCCACGGTCGTCGAAAATCTTGACGCATACAGCTTGACGGGCGTTGTTATTCGGTTTATGTTAGGGTGTACTCGTTTGCGGGGTTTGCGGAACGATGACCATGGG
>Ga0299906_10005290_pt1 | contig 10529 bp, 5 predicted proteins | sample RVTome_14_FD_200259 | JGI IMG/M metagenome (GOLD analysis project Ga0299906, IMG submission 200259) | Soil microbial communities from uranium-contaminated site in the Upper Colorado River Basin, Wyoming, United States - RVT145D125 (version 2) ... | reverse complement strand
CATATCTGAATGGGACGTTCCTGCCGAAGTCGGAGGCGACGATCTCGGCGGACGACCGGGGGTTCCTTCTCGGCGATGGTGTGTACGAGGTGACGCCGTTCTACGAGGGCGTGCCGTTCGGACTCGACCGGCATCTGGCCCGGCTGACCAAGGGGCTCGAAGCTCTGCGCATCGACTTCGACGTTCCGTCGCTCGAGGCGATGCACCGGGAGCTGATCGCGAGGAACGGGCTCGACTCGGTCGACCGATCGATGGTGTACATGCAGATCACGCGTGGGGTCGCGCCGCGAACGCACTATTTCCCCGAGGTCGACGTCACCCCGACGATCTATGCGTTCGCGAAGGCATGGAGCCGTCCCACCGACGAGGCATGGAATCGGGGTTTCACGGCCGCGACGGTCCCGGACAGGCGTTGGAGTCGTGTGGACATCAAGACGATCTGCCTGCTGCCCAACGTCTTGGCGTTCCAGGCCGCGAAGGACGCGGGAGCCGACGACGCGATCCTCGTCCGCGACGGCGTGGCGATCGAAGGCGCGCACCAGAACCTCTGGGGCGTCTTCGACGGCACGGCGGTGACGCACCCGGTCACGGGCCACATCCTGCCGGGGATCACGCGCGGCATCCTGCTGGAGGAGGCTCGCGCGGCCGGGGTTCCGGTCGAAGAGCGGCCGATACAGGTCGAGGAGCTCGCGCGCGCCGACGAGCTCTTCTTCACGGGTACGACCGGGGAGGTACGGCCCGTGGTCGAGGTGGATGGCCGTGCGGTCGGCGACGGCAGGGTGGGGGACATGACTCGTCGGCTCTCGGACCTCCTGCTCGCCCGCGTGGAAGCCGCCAAGGAAGCAGCCGGCGTCGTCGCTCGCTAGGCGACGGAGCCGTGCGACCGACCCCGCTCACACTCGCCTTCGTGACCGCGACGGTCGCGTTCGCCCCGGGTGCATGCTCGAGCCTCCTCGCCCAGGAAATTCCACGCGTGCGGGTCATCGCGACGGGAGGCACCATCGCGGGCCGCGCGCAGGGGGGCCAGCTCACGGGAGCGGAGCTCGTGGAGGCGATCCCCGAGCTGGGGAACGTAGCCACCATCGAGGTCGAGGAGTTCAGCCGTATCGGGTCGTCGGCCATGACCCCCGACCATTGGCTGCGGTTGTCGCGCCGCGTCAACGAGCTCCTTCGGACCGACGAGGCGCTGGCTGGCATCGTGATCACGCATGGCACCGACACCCTGGAGGAGACGGCCTACTTCCTTCATCTGACAGGCCACGACCCACGGCCGGTCGTCGTGGTCGGATCGATGCGCGTCTCGACCGCGGTCTCGGCGGACGGTCCGGCCAACTTGCTGTCCGGTGTGCGCGTGGCGGTTTCGCCGGACGCCGCGGGCAAGGGCGTGCTCGTCGTGCTCAACGATGAGATCCACTCGGCGCGCGATGTGCGGAAGATGGACAACAACCGCGTCGACACGTTCGTCTCTTCCGAGTGGGGCGCGCTCGGCGTGGTGGATGCGGATCGGGTCGTCTTCCGACGCGCGATCACCACGAGGCACACGGTGGACTCGGAGCTGCACGTCGGCGACGGGGTCGAGCGCCTTCCCGCCGTTGCGATCGTGGCCGATTTCGTCGGCAGTGACGCCTCGCTCCTCGATGCCTTGGACGTGGCGGAGCTCTCGGGCGTGGTGGTGCAAGCCTTCGGAGGAGGCCGGGCCAGCCCCGAAGTTCGCCGGGTGGTGGCCGAGCTGACGGCGGCCGGCGTGCCCGTCGTCATGGGGTCACGCGTGCCCGAGGGGCGGGTGATGGGCGATGGCGAGGCGGTGGAGCAGGGGATGCTCTCGGCCGGCGACCTCCCGCCCCACAAGGCGCGCGTGCTCCTCATGCTGGCGCTTCTCCAGGAGCGTGACGCTTCGGAGCTCCAGCGCCTGCTGGACACACACTGATCGGGGTGCGTCGCGCGTTCCGCGCGCGCGGGCACGGGGCCGCTGGAGGGCGCGGGTGGGAGACCGCCGCAATGGCGGCGATCATCAGCTTCGGCGTCCTGCCGGCCGCCTGCACTCGATTGGGGCCGGGAGTCGAGGGCGTCGTGGACCTCGCTTCGCTCGGGCAGGAGGCACTGACGCTCACCTACATGGGCACGGGTGGGTGGATCTTCGAGCACGGCGACGACGTCGTCTTGGCCGCCCCGCTCTTCTCCAACCCGGGATTCGTGCGTACCGGCCTGGCACGCATCTCGAGCGACACGGCGGAGGTCGACCGACAGATGGCCCGGTACGACGTCCATGCCGCGAAGGTGATCCTCGTCGGCCACGCCCACTACGACCACCTCATGGACGTCCCGTGGGTCGCGATGCGTCACGCGCCGAGCGCCCGCGTCCTGGGAAGCCGCACCGTGGCGAACACGCTCGGCACATGGTCGGGCCTTGCCGGCCGCGTCGATCTGGTCGACTCCCTGGAGGCCGGCGATCAGGAGAGGGTGGGGAGATGGCTCTCGTACGGTCCCGGCGTACGTGTGATGCCGCTCCGGTCGCACCACGCGCCGCACTTCGACGGCTACACGCTCTACTCGGGCACGGTCGAACGTCCCCGCTCTTCACCGCCACGGCGCGCGAACGAGTGGCTCGACGGTCCCACGTATGCTTATCTCGTGGACTTCATGGACAGCCGAGGCGAGGTCGCGTTTCGCGTCTACTACCAGGACGCGGTCGCGGCCCCTCCGTTCGGCTTCGCTCCCGACGCGCTGATCGCGGCGCGGCCGGTCGACGTCGCGATCCTCGTGCCCGCGACCTTCGATCAGGTTGACTGGCACCCCGAGGCGTTCGTCGAGAATCTCGAGGCGAGACGCGTGCTGCTCGGGCACTGGGAGGACTTCTTCACGCCGGTCGACGAGCCGACGCGCTCGGTCATGCTGTCCGACATCGGGCACTTCGAGGACCGGCTCCAGCGCGTGTTCGAGGGGGAGTGGTGGCGACCCGAGATCGGGACGGTGTTCCGATTTCCTCGGTGACGTCCGATTCGGACCGCGCGAGCGCCGGGCGCTCGTGCGTCACGCGACGGCGCGGCCCTCGACTCGGCGCCGATCAGTCCGGAAGCCGCCCCTCGAACACGAAGCGGACCCGCCGTCCGTCCGGATCCTCGGCCACGACGAAATGGGCCGGCGCCCCCACATCGAGGCCGTCGTGTTCGCCCAGGGCCAGCTCGGTCGGTATCAGGTAGAGGCCGTCGACGCGTAACGTATCCTGGGCCTCGGCCCCGCCCATGTCCCCGATGTCCGTGATCAGACCCTCCTCCCTCAGGAGCGGTAGGCGGTAGTCGACGAGCAGGTCGGCCACGAGGTGCGGCAACCCCGGAACGGCGATCGTGCCACCCGCGACGAGCAGGTCGGTCACTCGCCGCCCGTTGAACTCCAGGCGCTCGTAGACGGCCGGGTCGTATTCCGAGTATCGGCCCGTCGCGATCGCGTCGAGCGCGGTCAGGATCCCCACGAAGTTGGTCTTCCTGAGATGTTGCTTCTGGGGGTCGTCCTCCCAGGCCCCGGACTCGATGAGGACGGTGCTCGCGCCCCACGCGCCCATGAGATCGCCGAACGCGCGCGGGTTGAACGTGTCGTCATACTTGGCGATGTGATCGCCGACGAGCGGATCCATCGCTTCGATGAGCAGGGTCGCGACCTGCATGGCCCGTCGGCGCTTGTCGTCGACGTCGCGTGCCGCGTTGAACGCCGGCGCCAGGAGGGCGATCGCGACGCCCCGGCTCGACTGTCCCACGCGCACCGCGGCGCTCTGATCGTGCAGGTTGAAGCCGAAGTCCGGCTCGACCCGGTCGCGAACGGCCTTGAGTAGCCGGCCTTCTGGGGTCTGGAGGGCACGCGCGTCGCGGTTCACGTCGACGCCCTGCGCGTTCCGGCGACGGAAGCGCTCGGCGCCGTCCGGGTTCAGCATCGGGATCATGTGCACCGTGGAGCCCTCGGCGATCCTCCTGGCGAGCGGGTGGTCCGACGACTCGTCGAAGAACCGGACGATGTCGGCCAGCGACATCGTTGCCGTGCTCTCGTCGCCGTGCATCTGGGACCAGAGCAGCACCGTGGTCGGCCCACTTCCGAAGGTCAGGTGTCGAATCTCCCGTCCCTCGGCGCTCTCGCCGGCGACGCGCGACGCGACCGAACCTCCGAGGAACGGGGCCACGGCGCCCCAAAATGTCTCGTGATCGAAGCGTCGATTCTCCAGCCCCGCCACGAGCGCCCCGTCGTGGACACGACTCAGCTCGGCGGGGGTGATCGGCGCCGGCGTCGAGGGGCCGTACGCTACGGCTCCGCCACACGCGAAGACCGCGCTCACCCCGAGCGCGACCCACGATCGGCGTGCGGCCCGCCCGGCGTGGCGCATCCGAACGGTCATCGATAGATCAGATAGGGCTCACGGAGCGCCTCGAATGCGGCGAGTTGCTCGGCCCAACCTGCAGTGAGCTCATCGACGTCCGAACCCGCCTCGATGCCCAATCTCAGCGCGTCGGTTCCGGCGAGCCGGTCGAAGTGGCTCACCCTCCACGCCCAGTTGCCCTCGGAGGCTCGGTAGGTCTCCACGAGCAACGCGACGCCGACGCGCGGGGCGTCGTACGTGCTCGACTCCGCGACCACGCGGACACCCGACACCTCGTTGTCGGCGAACTTTCCGTCGGTCGGCGCCGTCGGGGTGAAACGTACCGCCTCGAAGCGTACACCCTCGAAGCCGTACCGGTCGAGGGCCTCCGCGAGCGCCTCTCCGTCGAGCCAGGGCGCGCCGACCCATTGGAAGGCCCGGTCCGTTCCCCGCCCCGACGAGAGCGGGGTGCCCTCGAAGAGGCACGTGCCCGGGTAGGCCAGGGCGCTCTCGATCGTGGGCATGTTCGTCGAAGGGGGCGACCAGGGCAGCCCCGTCTGGTCGAACGTCATCTCCCTGCTCAGCCCGTCCACCGGAGCGACCGACAAGTCCACGTCGATGCCGAACGCTCCGACGTAGAGTCGCGCGAGCTCACCAGGCGTCATTCCGTGACGCATGGGTACCGGGTAGAGGCCGACGAAGGTGCTGTACGCAGGGTCGAGGACGTTGCCCTGGACGACGTCGCCACGGATCGGGTTCGGTCGATCGAGCACAACGAAGGGGATTCCCCGCTCGCCCGCGGCTTCCATCGCGAGCGCCATCGACGAAACGAAGGTGTAGTAGCGCGCGCCGATGTCCTGAATGTCGAAGAGGAGCACGTCGATGCCCTCGAGCATCTCGGCTGTCGGCTTGCGGACATCTCCGTAGAGCGAGTGGATCGGGGCGCCGGTGCGCTCGTCGATTCCGCTCTCGATCATCGCCCCTTCCTGGGCCTCGCCCCGCAACCCGTGCTCCGGGGCGAAGAGGGCCGCGAGCTCCACCTCCGGGTGCTCGGCGAGTCGGTCGATCGTCGAGCGGCCCGAGCCGTCGACACCGGTGTGGTTGGTGATCAGTCCCACGCGCTGGCCCCGTACGAGGTGCAGCGAATCGGAGAGTAGCACCTCGACGCCCGGACGAACCGCGGCCGCGCCGTCAGGGGCGGCATCGGCGCTACGGGTGGATCCGGCCTCGCCGCACCCCGCTGCAAGCGCAGCGAGAACGCCCGCGAACACCACCGATTGGAGGGGTATGACGTTGCCGGTAGCTTTGGCCCATCGCGACCCCGCACCCGCGGCACGCCTACAGTTTGTTCGTGACATGTGGCAAGCTTCGGTCACACATTGGAATTCGTCAACGCGCTCGTCATCTGAGGCCCACCCATCAAAGGCATGAAGGATCCACGCGAGAAACGCGCCGTCCCCGGAGCCACGAGGTTCCTCGGCACGATCCTGACCGTCGCCCTGGCGGGCTGCGGGCTCTGGGCGTCGTCGGGCGACCCGGCGTCTCCGCCCCACTCGCCGGATGATCCTCCTCCGATGGCCGAGACCGACGACGAAAGCCCCAGGCAGGCCGACCTCGATCTCGAGGCCGTCTTCGACAGCCTGGTGGCGACCGAGCTTCCCGCGGAGCCGGAGGCCGAGGTCGACACACGCTCATGGGCCCAGAGCACCCTCGACGCGATGACGCTCGCCGAGAAGGCGGGTCAGATCATCATGCCATGGGTGCTCGGCGACTTCGCGCCCGAAGGATCCGCCAGTCACGAGCGGGTGCTCAAGTACATCGAGGAGAACAAGATCGGCGGCGTGATCATGTCGGTGGGTACGCCGTACGAAGTGGCCGCGAAGCTCAACGACTTCCAGTCCCATGCCGAGCTGCCGCTGCTCGTCGCGGCGGACCTCGAGACCGGCGCCGGATTCCGGATGCGTGGCGCGATCCATATGCCAGGCAACATCGATCTCGGCGGCGCCACGGACTTTCCCTCGCTCATGGCCGTGGGCGCGACCGGCCGGGAAGAGCTCGCCTACGAGATGGGGCGCATCACCGCGGTCGAAGCGTTAGCGATCGGGGTTCACGTGCCCTTCGCGCCGGTGCTCGATGTCAACAACAATCCGGACAATCCGATCATCAACGTGCGCTCCTTCGGCGAGGATCCCGGAAGCGTAGCCAAGATGGGCATCGCCTTCATCCGAGGGGTGCAGGCGAACGGAGCCGTCGCGACGGGCAAGCACTTTCCCGGACACGGGGACACCGAGATCGACTCGCACGTCGCGCTCCCGGTGATCCGCCACGATCGCGCCCGCATGGACTCGGTGGAGCTGCGTCCCTTCCAGGAGGCGATCGACGCGGGGATGGGCGCGATCATGACGGCGCACATCTCCGTGCCCTCGCTCAACGGCGGAGTGCGAGAGGCCTCCACGCTTTCGCCGCTCGTGCTCACAAGCGTGCTTCGTGATCAGATGCGCTTCGAGGGCATCATCTTCACCGACGCGATGGACATGAGCGCGATCTCGCGTAGCCACAACGCGGGGGAGGCGGCGGTCCGGGCCGTCGAGGCGGGGGCTGACGTCATCCTCATGCCGCCGTCGGTCCCACTCGCCATCGAGGGGATCGTCGAGGCGGTCGTGACGGGGCGGATCTCCGAGGAGCGGCTCGACGCGTCGGTCATGCGCGTGCTCGCGCTGAAGGAGGCCCTGCGCCTGCACGAGAACCGCTACGTGCGCATCGAGGACATTCCGAACAGCGTCGGGATTCCCGCCCACATCGAGGTGGCGGCTCGCATCGCCCAGCGATCGATCACGCTCCTCAAGAACGAGCGAGAGCTTCTGCCACTCGCGGGAACGAGGTCGGCGCGCGTGCTCTCGGTCTCGTATCGGAGGTCGTCGGACGTGCTCGCCGGGCGCTATTTCAACAGTGGGCTGCGCGACGCCTACCCGCGGCTGACCACAGCGGAGCTCGACAACAACACGCAGGGTGGCGTCTACAGCGGACTCCTCGAGCGGGCACGGAGCCAGTCCCTGGTCATCGTGAGCACGTACATAACGTCGGTGAACGTTTCGGGATCGTTCACGCTCCCCGACGGGCTCGTCGAGTTCGTGGCGCAGCTTCGTCGAATCGGGGTGCCGCACGTGGTCGTCTCCTTCGGCAATCCATACATCATCTCCGACTTTCCGGACGTACAGGCGTATATGCTTGCCTGGAGCGGGTCGGAGGCCAGCCAGACGGCGGCGGCGAGGGCGTTGCTCGGCCGGGCCGAGATCTCTGGGCGCATTCCCACACGCATTCCGCCGCTGTTCGAGATCGGGGATGGCCTGATCGTTCCGACCAAGGGGCAGATCGCAGGTGGTCGCTGAGCGCCCGACGGCGCCCGGCGGCCATGCCGTCCAATCCTCCCCGCGACGGCTTCGCCCGCGAGCCTACGCCGTCGGGGTGTGCGGCCTCATGCTCTGGCTTGGTTCATCGTCGTGCGGGACGTCGCCGGCCCCACTCCCGACGGCCCCCACCCATGCGCCTGACGCATATCCCACCGTCGCGGCCACGCTCGACGAGGAGGATCGAGCCTGGGTGGAGCGCACGCTCGAGCGTCTCACCCAACGGGAGCTGATCGGACAGCTCGTCATCGAGTGGATCCCAGGTGGTTACGTGACACCAACGAGCCGGGAGTTCGAGCCGCTCCGTGCTTGGGTCGAGGACGACCGGATCGGTGGGGTCTCCCCCTCGATCGGGACGCCACATGCCTACGTGGCGAAGCTCAACGCGCTCCAGTCGCTCGCCGAGGTTCCACTGTTGGTCACCGCCGACTTCGAGAATGGCGGGCCGGGCATGCGCATCAACGGCACGTTCGCGCTCCCCTCGATGCTACCGCAGGGGGGTGGTACGGACTTTCCGCCGACGATGGCGTTCGGCGCGATCGGCGACGAGCGCTTCGCGTACGAGTACGGGCGGATCACCGCGCGTGAAGCCAGAGCGACGGGCGTGCACTTCCTCTTCGCGCCCGTGCTCGACGTGAACTCCAACCCCGACAACCCGGTCATCGCCACCCGCGCCTTCGGGGGCGATCCGGAGCTCGTGGCGCGCCTGGGTACGGCGTTCATCCGGGGCGCGCACGCGGGCGGGGCACTCGCCACGGGCAAGCACTTCCCGGGGCATGGCGACACATCGACGGACTCGCACATCGGCATTCCCGTCGTGGACGCGAACCGTACGCGGCTGGATACCCTCGAGCTCGTGCCGTTCACCCGCGCCATCGACGAGGGTGTCGATGCGATCATGACGGCCCACGTCCAGCTTCCAGACGTGCTCGGTCCGGGCGCGCCGCCGGCCACGCTCGCGCCGGAGGTCATGACGGCGATTCTACGCGACGACTTGGGGTTCGAGGGGCTGATCTTCACCGATGCCATGACGATGCGTGGCATCACCGACATGTACGGCATCGGTGAGGCGTCGGTCCGTGCCCTCGAGGCGGGGTCGGACGTCGTGCTTTCGCCCACGGCCGTGCCCGAGGCGATCGAGGCGATCGTCGAGGCGCTGGAGACGGGGCGCATCTCCCGCTCCCGCCTCGAAGCGTCCGCCCGGAGGCTTCTGGAGATCAAGGCTCGGTTGGGACTGCACCGGGACCGCTTCGTTTCGCTCGAGCGGGTGACTGAAGTGGTGGGCTCGGGCGCCCACCTCGCGTTCGCCGACACCGCTGCCACGCGCTCCATCACGCTGGTTCGCGACGACCAACGGCTCGTCCCCATGGACGCGCTGTCGACCGCCCCGACTCTTCACCTCGTCTATGCTCCATCGACGCGGCTGTGGGCCAATCGCGGATTCGCTGCCGGACTCTCCGAGCGGGTCTTCGACCTGGCCGAGGTGCGCCTCGACCAGCGCAGTGATTCGAGCGCGTACGTGGCAGCCGCCGAGGCTTTGGAGCGCGCCGACCGTGTCATCGTGAGCGCGTACGTCGCGGCATCGGCGGGTTCGAGCGCGGATGCCCTCCCCGAGGCGCTACGCAGCCTCGTCGCGGCGGCGGCCTCCTCGCGTCCCACCGTGCTCGTCTCGTTCGGCAACCCCTATCTGCTCTCCGCGGCACCCGGTGTCGGCAGCTATGTGCTCGCCTGGGGCGACCGGGACGTCTCGCAGCGAGCGGCCGTGGCCGCGCTCTTCGGCGAGGAAGCGATCTCCGGCCGGCTTCCCATTCCCCTCCCCCCGCACCATCCGATCGGGCATGGGCTCGACCGCGTCAAGATCGCCGATCGACTGGCCGAGCTGGAGCTCGAGGATCCGGTGGTGGCCGCAGGCATCGTCGCCAGGCGCGGTGGAGGTCCGCGCGGCCGCACGCAAACCGTCGTCAATCCCGCCTTCGTGGGAATGTCGGGCGAGTCGCTCTCGCGCATCGACTCGATCATCGAGGCCGGCATCGCCGACTCGGCCGCTTCCGGTGCGGCGCTGGCCGTGGGGCGACACGGGCGCCTGGTCGTGCTGAAGGGGTTCGGTGAGCTCCAGTACGGGACGCGCCGTCCGGTCACCCCCACGTCGCTCTTCGACCTGGCGTCCGTCTCGAAGGTTGTCGGCACGACGACCGCCGCGATGATTCTCGTCGACGAAGGCCGGCTGAAGCTCGACGCGCCGGTCGTCGATTATCTTCCGTGGTGGGCCCGCGGGGACCGGCGTAAGAATGCAGTCACCGTGCGCCACCTTCTGCTGCACCGGAGCGGTCTGACGCCGTTTCGGACCTGGTACTTCGAGATCGAGGGGATCGACGCCTACAAGGCCGCCGCGGCCGCCGAGGCTCTGGAGTTCGACCCGGGCACGCGGACCGCCTACTCCGATATAGGCGTCATGACGTTGGCGTGGATCATCGAGGAGGTCGCGGGACAGCCGCTCGACGAGCTGCTCCAGGAACGCCTTTGGAATCCGCTGGGCATGCTCGAGACCCGTTACGAGCCCGAGTCCACCCTTCGCCCTCGTATCGCGGCGACCGAGATCGACACGATTTGGCGAAACGAGATGGTGTGGGGCACCGTCCACGACGAGAACGCGGACGCGATGGGCGGCGTGGCGGGGCACGCCGGCATCTTCAGCACCGCCGTCGACCTGTCGGTGTTCGCGCGTATGATGCTCAACGACGGCGTCGCGCCCCAGTGCGCACCTGACGGCGACCTCGGTG
>Ga0299906_10005289_pt1 | contig 10529 bp, 10 predicted proteins | sample RVTome_14_FD_200259 | JGI IMG/M metagenome (GOLD analysis project Ga0299906, IMG submission 200259) | Soil microbial communities from uranium-contaminated site in the Upper Colorado River Basin, Wyoming, United States - RVT145D125 (version 2) ... | reverse complement strand
AGCGAGCAGCGCGGCGAGCACGAACCAGTGCTCGGCGGGCATCACGGCGCGCATGGCCTCGGGTCTGGCGAGCAGCGCGATCATGATGCCGATGCTCGCCGCGAGCAGGCCGGCGCCGAGGAACACCAGGCTCTCCTTCCAGCGCCAGATCAGGTCGACGAGGTGGCCCACCGGCATCTTCAGCGCCCAGGGCAGGCCGGCCCAGAACCCGAGCGCCGCGAGAAACTCGGCCGACAGGCCGAGGTAGTCCTTGACGAAGAAGGTGCCGACGATGCCGGTGAGGCCCTGGATGCCCGCCGCGAGGTACACCATCAGCGGCGGCAGGAAGGAGAAGCGGAACGAGCGCGCGAGCGAGGGCGTGCTCATCGGCGGCGCGCCGGCGGCCTACTTCGTGAGCTGCCGCATCGCCCGCTCCAGCCCCTCGATAGTCAGGGGGACCATGCGGCCGTTCATCAGCTCCTTCATGATCTGGATCGACTGCGAATAGGAAATTCTATTCCATCCGCGGCGCATCATCGGTCTTGCTGTCACGCACGCCGAGCTTGCCGTAGCGGCTCTTATTCTTCGAGAACGCGGATGGTGCAGTCCTCGCCGCCCTGCCGCCAGGTGCGCAGCCCGAGCTCCACGAGGAAGTCCCAGTACTGCGGCTGGATTCTGCCGATGCAATTCACCGTGCAGGGGCCGCGCCAGTCGCGCACTTGCTCGGGACCGTAGAACCAACCGATGGCCTCGAATCCGGTCACCTCGATGGGGGGCCATTCGCAGGCGTAGATGACGTCGCCAAGGCTGGCGTGGAGCTGCTGGTTCTCGCGCGGCGGCTTGTTCGGCAGGTTGATCGGCGTATGCGACTCGCGCCCGGTCCAGCGCGCGTTGTAGGCCTTGCGGGTGACAGGCAGGACCGCTTTGATGCACGCCCAGGACTTCGGCACCTTGTCGACGAAGATGTTGGCGACGAACAAACCGCCGCGCTCGAACTTGAACTCCAGTTTTGCCATTGCGTTTTTCTCCCGTTTTTCTCTATTGGTCAGCTCATGAAGGCGCCGCCGTTGATCGACAGCGTCTGCCCCGTCACGTAAGCCGATTCGTCGCTCGCGAAGAACAGCGCCGCGCCGGTCACCTCGTCGACTTTGCCGAAGCGCGCCAGGGGCGTGATCGCGATCAGCCGGTCGCGCAGCTCCTCGGGCCAGCCGGCGGTCATGTCGGTCTCGATGTCGGCGGGCGAAAGGCAGTTGACGCGGATGTGGTGCGGCGCGAAGCGCCGCGCGAGCGAGCGCGTCAGCGTAATAACCGCGCCCTTGGACGAGCCGTACGCCGGGCTGCCGGCGATGCCGCCGTTCTGCCCGGCGATCGAGGAGACGTTGACGATGCTGCCGCCGCCGCGCTCGCGCATCGACTTGGCGGCTTCCCTGGCGAGAAAAAAGACGGCGCGCAGGTTGACGGCATGCACGCGGTCCCATTCCTGCGGCGTGAGCTCCCATTCGCTCGCGCGGCTGCCGACGCCCGCGTTGTTCACCAGCACGTCTAGGCCGCCGAAGCGCTTTGCCACGTCATCGATGAGTTTCGCCGGCGCGTCCGGATCGGCGAGGTCGGAGACGAATCCGACCGCGGTCCCGACATTTGATTTCTCGATGCTCCCTGCACTGGTGCCGCTGAACGCGACCGCAGCGCCTTCGGCCAGGAAGGCGCGGACGATGCCGGCGCCAATGCCGCGAGTGCCTCCCGTGACCAGCGCAATCTTTCCAGCGAGGCGGGCCATGGCTATTGGGTAAACATCGGCGGATTGGCGACGTCGACCCTGGCGCGCATTTCGGCGCGCAGCCGCTCGGTCGCGGGCCGGTCTGGTTGCAGCGTGTTCGCGTCCATCACGACGCCATAGTCGTTCCGCGCAGCGGCCAACGAAACCTTCTCGTCAAGCACGTCGCGCACCACGCGCTCGATATCGCGCTCGAACGGCCAGCCGTAGCCGCCGCCGCCCGCCATGACATGGCGCACGACGTCGCCGGCCTTGAGCGGCCGGTTCTTGACCTTGGATTCGAGCGTTAGGTTCGTGCCGTAAGGGTCGAAGACGTTCCTGCAGCGCCCGCCCGGCTGGCCGCCATAGATGCCGTAGGGCGCGAACTTCACGCGATCGGCGCGCATCTGCAAGCTGCCACGCTCCGCGACGTAACGGTACTCGCGTACCAGGCCAAGGCCGCCTCGGAAACGTCCGGCGCCGCCCGAGTCCTGTACATAGCCGTATTGCACGAGCTCTATTGGGTATTCGGTCTCGAGGACTTCGGCAGGAGTGTTCGATTGCAGGCCGGTGACGTTCGACGCGGTGTCGATGCCGTCGAGCGTGGCGCGGCCGCCCCAGGTGCCTGAAATGGTCTCCATGTAGATGAAGCGCTCGCGGTTCCGGTCCTCGCCCTCCATCAGCACGATGGAGGTGCCGCCTTCGTCGGCCGCGATTGCGCGCTCGGGCATCGCCCGTGCGAGCGCGCCGAAGAGGACGTTGTTGATGCGATAGATGGTGAGGCCGCGCATGAAGGTGGCCCCGGGAAACGCGACGTTGACCACGGTTCCTTCGGGCGCGATCACCTCGATGGGACGGAAGAAGCCCGAGTTCGGCGGGAACGCAGTGCGGCAGAAGCACTTGATCGCGGTGAAGGTGCTCGCCTTGGTCACCGACCGCGAGCAGTTCAGCGACCCGCGCACCTGCGGCGCCGATTCGCTGAAGTCCGCGATCACCCTGTCGCCCGATATCGTCAGCTTGAGGCGGATCGGGATCGGGTCGGGGTCCATGCCGTCCTCGTCGATGTAGTCGACGAACTCGTAGGTGCCGTCGGGCATCTTGAGGATTTCCTCGCGGCACAGGCGCTCGCTATAGTCGAGCAGCGCCTGCATGCCGTTCACCACGGTATCGGCGCCGTAGCGCTGGACCATCCGCTGCACCTGGCGCTCGCCGGTCAGGCAGGCCGAGCGCTGCGCCTCGAGATCGCCCTGAAGCACGCTCGGGAAGCGCACGTTGCGCAGGATCAGCTCATAGAGCGCCTTGTTCGGCTTGCCGCGCTCGTACAGCTTGCAGATCGGGATGCGCAGGCCCTCCTGGAAGATCTCGGTCGCCTCGGTCGAGGCGCTGCCCGGAGCCATGCCGCCGACGTCGACGTGATGCGCACAGGTGGATGAAAAGGCGATCAGCCGGCCCTCGTGGAAGATCGGCATGAACATGAAGATGTCGGGCAGGTGCGAGCCGCCCTCGTAGGGATCCGAGAGGATCAGGCAATCGCCGGGCGCCAGGTCTTCCTTGAACTTCGCGATCGTCGGCAGCAGCGCGTCCGGGGTCGAGCACATCATGACCGGGATGTTCACCGCCTGCGCGATCAGGTCGCCGCCCGCGGTACACAGCGAGGCCGAGTAGTCCATGCAGTCCTTGATCATCGTCGAGCGCGCGCTGCGCACGATGGTGTAGGCCATCTCGTCGGCTATGGCGTCGAGGCCGTTGCGCAGGACTTCGAAGGTAACCGGGTCGATGCCGAGTTCGTTCAGCGCATGTTTGCTCATTGTTGGAGCCTCATTGTTCCAACTGCAGGACCATGAAACCGATGGGGGTACGGTGCGCGCTCCAGTCCGGCGGCACCACGACGGTCGAGTCGTACTCTTCGATGATGAGGGGGCCGGCCTGCGGCTTCTCGGCGAGGTCGGCGCGTCCGATCACCGGCGTACGCGCGTGTCCGATCGCGGTGCCGAAGTAAACGCTGCGATCGCTGCGCGCGACGGGGCGCGTATCCACCAGGTGCCGCCATGGCACCTCGACCGGGTTGGCGCGATGGCCGCGGGCGCGCAGCTTAAAGGCGACGAGCTCCACCCGTTCGTCGCGGATGGCGTAGCCATAGGTACGCTCATGCTCAACATGGAATGCTTCCACGAGCCGGGCGAGGCCTGCTGCATCGAGCGGCTGCCCCGGCAACGGCAGCATCAGCTCCGAAATCTGCTTGCGATAGCGCAGGTCGGTGAAGCGCGCCACGTCGATGCGCTCCTTGCCGAAGCCTTCGCCGGCGAGATCCGCTTCCGCGCGCGCCGTCATCTCCGCGAGGATGGTGTTGCCGCGCGCCGGATCGAGTCGCAGCAGGTCGGTGAGGGCAGAGCGGGTGTACAGCTGCTCCACGCTTGCCGCGAGCAGCCCGAGTGCGCTGAAGAGCCCAGGGTGCGGCGGGACGACGATGCGTGAAATGTCCAGGTCGCCCGCGAGGCCGGCGGCATGCACGGGGCCGCTGCCGCCGAAGGCGATCAGGGCGAAGTCGCGCGGGTCGCGCCCGCGCTCGATCGACACCGAGCGGATCGCGCGCTGCATGGTGGCGTTGGCGATGCGATGAATGCCCTCGGCCGCCTCCAGCAGCGAAAGGCCCAGCGGTGCGGCGATGTGATCGTTGATCGCGCGGCGGGCGCGCTCGGCGTCGAGCTTCAATTCGCCGCCGCAGAGGTAGCCGGGATTCAGGTAGCCGAGAACGACATTGGCGTCCGTGACGGTGGGCCGCTCGCCGCCCAGCCGATAGCAGGCTGGCCCCGGCGCGGCGCCCGCGCTTTCGGGTCCCACCCGCAGCACGCTGCCCGGATCGATCCAGGCGATCGAGCCGCCACCGGCGCCGACCTCGGCGATGTCGATGGCCGGGATGCGGATGAGGTGGCCGCCGCCCTTGATCAGGCGGCTCGCCTGCGACACGTCGCTTCCCACCTCGTACTCGGGCGACAGGTGAATCTCCCCGCGCTCGATGAGCGAAGCCTTCGCCGTGGTGCCACCCATGTCGAAAGCGATCAGGTTGTCGAATCCGGCGGTGCGGCCCGCCGCGGCGGCGGCAATGACCCCGGCCGCCGGACCGCTCTCGATGATGCGCACCGGCCTGCCGGCGGCGCCGCCGTCGGACACCAGTCCGCCACTCGACTGCATCACCAGCAGGGGAGACTTGACGCCGCAATCGTCGAGGTTCGCGCGCAGGTTGTGGAGATACCGCGAGACGACCGGCTTCACGTAGGCGTCCATGACGGTGGAAGCGGTGCGCTCGTACTCGCGCAGCTCGGGCAGCACTTCGCAGGAGAGGGAGACTTGCGGAAAGTACTGCGCGGCCAGCTCGCCCACGGCCCGTTCATGTTGTGGGCGCGCGTAGCTGTGCAGGAAACAGACCGCCAATGCCTCGACGCCCTTCGCCTTGAGTGCCTCCATGGCGGCGCGCGCGGCCTCGAGATCGACCGGCACTCGCACATCGCCTTCGGGCCCGACGCGCTCGGGCACCTCCAGGCGGCGCTCGCGCGGCACGATCGGTTCGGGCTTCTGCCAAGTGAGATCGTAAAGCACCGGCAGCCGCACGCGGCGAATCTCCAGCACGTCGCGGAAGCCCTTGGTGGTCAGCAGGCCGACGCGCGCGCCTTTCCTCTCCAGGATGGCGTTGGTGGCGACGGTCGTGCCGTGGTCGATCTCGCCGATGGCAGCGGGCGGCAGCTCTTCTTCGGCGAGGAAGCGCTGCACGCTGGTGACGATGGCGCGGCCGAAGTCCTCGGGGGTGGACGGCAGTTTGATGGTCCGCACCGAGTTGTCGGCGCCGAGGACCACGAGATCGGTGAACGTGCCGCCGATGTCGGCGCCGATGCGTACAGATTTGATCAAATCCATAGTGCTCAAATCCTAGCACGACCGCCCGGCGGCATTAGCCGCTCGAGCAGCCGGCTGCCCACGGCGACCTCCGCGGTCACGGCGCGCGCTGCGGCGCGCCCGTCGCGCACGCGCAGCGCGCGCAGCAGCGCCTGGTTGTGGCGGTTCTGCTCCGAGAGCGGGTAGCGGCCGATGTTTTCCGGCCGGAACAGCAGGTTAAGCGTCGGTGCGGACTGGAGCCACAGCGTGGCAATGATCTCGGTCAGCACCCGGATGCCGGCCGCCTCGTACAGCGTAAAGTGAAATTTCTCATTGAGGAGCATGATGCGCCGCGCGTCCCCGCGCGCCCGCGCCGCCTCGAGCGCTTTGCCCATGCGCGTCAACCTGGCGAGCTGCACATCGCTAATCCGGCGCGCGGCGAGTCGCGCGGTGAAGCCTTCGAGCTGCTCGCGGATCAGGCGCACCGCGAGCACATCCTCGAGTGAGAGCTGCGGCACCACCACCGACCGGTTCGGAGTCATCACCAGCGCGCGCTCGGCGGCGAGGCGGCGCAGCGCCTCGCGCACCGGCGTCATCGACACGCCGAGCGAATCGGTGAGCTGCGCGATGGTGACCTTCTCGCCGGGCTGGTAGCGCCCGGCCATCAGGTCGAGGCGGATGCGGTGATAGACCCATTCGCGCTGGGTCTCGTGGGAACCGGAGCGGGTCTTGATCTTCATCAGATGCCGAGGTAAACGCGCCGGACCATTTCATGTCCGAGCACCTCGTCGCCCCTGCCCGCGAGCGCGACGCGGCCGCTTTCCAGGACGTAGGCGCGGTGCGAAACCGACAAGGCAAGCTCGACGTTCTGCTCCGTGAACAGCAGCGCGACGCCTTCCCTGTGGAGGGTTTGCATCACCGCGAGGATCTGCTGCACCGCGGTGGGCGAAAGACCGAGAAACGGCTCGTCGATCATGAGCAGCTTGGGGCGCGACATCAGGCCGCGCGCGATGGCGACGAGCTGCTGCTCGCCGCCCGACATGCTGCCGGCCAGCTGAGCGCGCCGTTCCTTGAGGACCGGGAACAGCCCTTCCACCCAGGAAAGCGTCTCGGTGCGGCGCGGCCGCGCGCTCGCGTGGTGCGCGCCGAGAATAAGGTTCTGGCGCACCGTAAGCGTCGGGAATAGCCGATGGCGCTCGAGGACATGCGCGATACCGCGGCCGACCATCTCGTGGGTCGGGACATCGGCGAGGTCTTGACCTTCGAACGACACGCTGCCGGCGCGCCGGGCGATGAGGCCCGTGACGGCGTTCATGACCGTGCTCTTGCCGGCGCCGTTAGGCCCGAGCACGCACACGATCTCGCCGTGCGCCACCGACATGGAAACCCCCCACAGCACCTGGAAGTCGCCGTAGCTGACCTCGAGGTCGCGAACGTCAAGCATGCTGGCTTCCCAGGTAAAGCTCCACGACCTTCGGATGGCGCGCGATCTCCTGCGGCGGACCCTCGGCGACCTTCTTGCCCAGGTGCAGGAACACGACCTTCTCGGCGAGCTCCATGATGACGCGCATGTTGTGCTCGATGACGAGCAGGGTGGCGCCTTCGTCGCGCAGCTTTCCGACCAGCGCGATGAGCGCCGGGATGCTGGGCTGGTCGACGCCGCCGGTGATCTCGTCGAGGAGCAGCAGGCGCGGCTCTGTGGCCATCGCGCGCGCCATCTCGAGGCGCTTGCGCTGTCCGGTCGACAGCCCGCGCGCGAGATCACCCGCCTTGTGCGCGATGCCGACCAGCTCGAGGCAGCGGTGCGCGCGGCTGCGCGCCGCCGACATGCTCTCGCCGCGCGCAATCGGGCCCACCATCACGTTCTCCTCGACCGTCAGGCGCGGGAAGGGGCGCAGAATCTGGAAGGTGCGGGCGATGCCGCGGCGGCTCAGCACGTCCGGGCGCTTGCCGGTGATGTCGCGTCCCTCGAAGCGCACCTCGCCCAGGTCCGGGGCAAGGAATCCGGTAATGAGGTTGAACACCGTGGTCTTGCCGGCGCCGTTGGGCCCGATCAGGCCGACGATGCTGCCCTCCGCAACGTCGAAGGAGACGTCGTGGTTGGCGAAGACGCCGCCGAACCGCCGCGTAAGTCCGCGCACTTCGAGCAGGGCAGGCATCAGTCGAGTTTCCGGAAAAAACCGAGCACGCCGCGTGGCTGGAAGCGCGCGATGAGCACGATCAGCAAACCGTAGAGCAGAATGTCGACCTGGCCGCCGCCGCCGGCGGCGAGGTAGTTAAGGGTCGCCATGATTCCGCTGCCCCGCGTGCCGGAAAGCCCCAGGCCGATATGCCCGGAGAGGTAAGCACGCAGCAGCTCGGTCAGGGGGATGATCACGAAGGCGCCCAGCGTCGGCCCCCACAGCAGGCCGACGCCGCCGAAGATGGCGATGAACGCGATTTCCACGCTGATGGTCAGCGAGGTGGTGCTGACAGGCTCCACGTAAAGCACGTACTGCGCGTAGAACATGCCGCAGAGGGTGGTGAAGGCTGCGCTGACGATGAGCGCCAGGAGCTTGTGGCGCATCGTGTCCACGCCGAGGCTGCGAGCGGCGTCCTCTTCCTCGCGCAGCGCGACGAACAGCAGGCCCAGGCGCGAGCGGCGGATCCACTCGAAGGCCGCGAGCGTGGCCACGAAGAGCGCCAGCGCGCCGTAATAGAACGGCAGCTTCGACAAGTGGAATTGCAGGTGCCACAGCGCATCCAGCGCGCCGGTCGGCCGGTGCACCGGCAGCTCCAGGCCGATCGCGGCGCCGAGCGCGCCCCAGTTCGACACCACGATGTAGACCGCCTGCATGATGAACACGCTCGCTAGCACGAAGTAGTGCCCGCGCAGCCGGAATGTCGGCAGCCCGACTGCGACCGCAGCCAGCGTGGAGATGGCGAGCGCGACCGGCCAGGTGACCAGCGCGGAAAGCCCGAAGGCCTTGTAGAACCAGGCTGTCGTGTAGGCGCCGACGCCGAAGTACAGGGCATGCCCGAAGGACACCTGGCCCGCCAGGCCGCCCAGGATGTTCCATGCCGTGCCGAGCGCCGCGAACAGCAGCGCCATGATCACGACGTGCTGCGGAAACGGCTGGGTGAAGACGAGCGGATAGACCGCCAGCGCGACGAGAAACGCGACCGGGAGCCACTTCATCGCTTCCCCATCAGCCCGTGCGGCCGAACCAACACTACCACCAGGAACAGGAGATACACGAACAGCAGCTTGTAGCTGGGCGAGGTGAAGAAGCCGCCCGCGGTCTGCACCAGCCCGATGATGATGCCGCCCCAGAAGGCGCCCGTAATGCTGCCGAAGCCGCCGATGGCCACCGCCACGAAGGCAGGCAGCGCCCAGTTCGCGCCCACCAGAGGTGTGATGGCAAGATAAGTCGAGGCAAGCGCGCCGGCCACGCCGATGGTTGCGGCCGAAAGGCCCCAGGCGAGGGCATACATGCGGTCGGTGTTGATGCCCATGAGGCTCGCGACCTGCGGATCCTCGGCAGTCGCCTGCAGGCAGAGGCCAGTCTCGGTTCGGTTGAGGAACCAGAAGAGGGCGAGTGCCGTGACCAGCGCACCTGCGGCAGCGACCATCTCAGGTCCGTTGAAGTACAAGCCGCCGAGGTTGAGCAGGCCCGTGGACCAGTTGTCGCCGATGGTGCGCGCATCGGCTTTCCACAGGAAGTTCGCCAGCGCCTGGAAGAACAGCAGCAGCCCGAAGGTCGCGAACATCTGCGCGATCATCGACGCACCGAGGAGATACCGGGCAAGCAAACGGTAGAGGATTACGCCGAAGCCGAACATGACGGCGGCGGCAATCGGCGCGGAGGCGATCGGGTCGAGCCCCAGCCCGACCCACAGGAAGTAGCACAGGTACATCGCAAGCATCATGAATTCGCCGTGGGCGAAGTTCACGATGTTCATCACCCCGTAGATGAGCGACAGGCCCATCGCGACGAGCGCGAACATCAGGCCGACGATCAGTCCATCGACCAGTACCTGCGCGTAAATCAAGCTGCGGTCAGCGCTTGTCCCAGGCCGGTGCCGGGAACACGTACTCTTTTACCGCCAGTTCCTTGGGCCACACGGGGTAGTGCTGCCCGCTCTGGATCTGCGTGATCAGACCCGTGGCGAGAATGTTCTGGCCTTGCTCGTTGAACTTCACGCCCTTGTACGGCGAGATGGTGTCGGCACCGTCGATGTTGGTTTCGCGCAGGGCGGCGACGATGTCCTTTGGGGCCAGCGACCTGGCGCGCTGCAGGGCGTCGGCGATGGTCATCGAGGCGGTGAATTCGCGGGCCGGTGCGTCCCAGATGGCCTTGCCGGTGCGCTGCTCGAACATGCGGCTGACGTCGCCCGCAGCCTTGCGCTTCTGGATCAGCGCGGCGTCGAACTTGGTGTGCGAGAAGGCGTAGTCGGCGTTCTTGCCCAGCGCTTTGATGAAGTCCGGCGTGGCGAAGCTCGCGCCCATGGCGAGGATCGCTTTGGGCGTAAAGGCGAGCGCCTGGTAACTGCGCACCGCGAGGATGGCATCCGAGTCGAACGAAGCCTGCAGCAACACGTCGGGCGTGTCGGACTTGAGCTTCAGCACTTCGCTGCGCAAGTCGGACACCTGGGCGCCGTAGCTGATGGTCGTGAGCTTCTCGAAGCCGTATTGCCGGTACATGCGCTCGCTCGCCTGCGCGAGGCTGGAGCCCCAGTTGTCGTTCACATGGATGACGCCCAGGGTCCTGAGCTTGACGTTCTTCTCCCTCGCCATGTCCTGGATGAAAGTGAAGAAGTCGCGCGCGATGTCGTTGGCGGTCGGCGTGACGCTGAAGAAGGTCTTGAAGCCCCGCTCCGTCAGCGCGGGAGACTCGGAGCCGCCAGTGACGAACGGGATGCCGTACTTCTCCGCCACCTGGCTCGC